>Ga0136617_10000948_pt1 | contig 25426 bp, 26 predicted proteins | sample AntDrymUQ3222106_2_FD_129672 | JGI IMG/M metagenome (GOLD analysis project Ga0136617, IMG submission 129672) | Polar desert sand microbial communities from Dry Valleys, Antarctica - metaG UQ322 (21.06) | ecosystem: Environmental > Terrestrial > Soil > Desert | place: Antarctica: Dry Valley...
CGGTGCCATCGGGACGCAGGTAGTCGAGCAGCCTCGCTTTCGCCGCAAGATATGCTTCCATGGTGCCGTGATAGTCGAGATGGTCTCGGGTCAGGTTGGTGAACAGCGCGACACGGAATTCGAGCCCCTCGATCCGGCGCTGGTCGAGGCTGTGTGACGACACTTCCATGGCGACGGTGCGAACTCGTTCGTCAGCCAGGGCGCGAAGAACCCTCTGCAGCTCAACCGGACCGGGAGTCGTGAGACCGCTGCCGCCCGGGAGCACTGTACCCTCGCTGCCGACAAGAACTCCCAGCGTCCCGATCGACGCCGCCGAGCCTGACGCACCGTGCATGAGATGCCGGAGAATCGACGTCGTCGTCGTCTTCCCATTCGTTCCGGTGACCCCGATCAGATTGAGCAGTTGCGCGGGATTGCCGTACGCAGTAGCCGCGGCGAGGGCGGCGGACTCCCGCCCCTTGCGCACGACCAGCGCCGGCAGGACGGTTCGGGCCGCATCCTCGACGATCGCGCAAACCGCTCCGCGCGCGGCCGCGGAATCGAGGAAGTCGTGCCCGTCGCTCTGCCAGCCGCGTACGGCGATGAAAAGACCGCCCCGCTCGACGGTCCGGCTGTCGTCGGAGATTCCGTTGGCCTCGTGCGGCAGAGTGCCCCTCACGCCTTCAAGCAGACCGCGACTGCCAAGCACGGATTGAATCTTCCGGAGATCGACTCTCATTCCCGCGGGTAGCCGAGGTGCACTACCGACCCGGCCGCCGCGATTGCACCCGCCGCCGGCGAGGTGGACATCGTCGCTGCCGTAACCACCCGCACCTGAAAGCCACGCGCGTGCAGGGCTCGCACCGCGCCTCTAAGGGTCAGGCCAGCTACGTCGGGAATCATACGCGGGGGACGGACGGCTGGCGCGGGTTTCGGCTTGGGCGGCAGATGGACGACATACGAGGATGGAGGAACGGGCTCGGAGACCCGTTCCGCGGACTTGATGGATGTATCGGCGCTGCGCTGGCGGCTCGCGGGCGCGGCTGCACTTTCCCCGGCCGCCAGCAGGCCTTCGCGATCGAGGGCCGCATCGCGGGCGGCCAATGCGGCCCTCAGCACGATCCTCGTGACGGGAGCCGCGATATCGCCACCTGCGTAGCGCGATCCGCTCGGGCTGTCGAGCTTCACAAGCACGACGTATTGCGGATCTTCGGCGGGAAAGAGTCCAACGAACGAAGCGGTGTAGTTGCCGGCGGTGTAACCGGCGTTGAGAGATGTTCGGCGAGCGGTTCCGCTCTTTCCCGCAACCGCGAAGGTCTCGAGATCGGCTTTTGTCGCGGTTCCTTCGCGAACGACAGCAAGCAGCATCTCACGCATGGCCAGCGCGATCTCCCGCGACATCACCCGCCTGACGGTCCGCGGCTGCGCGCGGTACAGCACTTCTCCTTCCGGAGATCGGATCTCCTTGACGAGGTGCGGCTCCAGAAGCTCGCCGCCGTTGGCGATGGCCGCGTAGGCGGCGACGAGCTGCAGCGGCGTCACCGCGATCTCGTACCCGAGCAGAATGGACGCCGGTGTCTGCCGCGACCACGACGCCGGCTCCCGCAAGGTCCCCGGCGACTCCGCCGGCAGGGGAACTCCGGATGCCATACCGAAGCCAAGATCGCGAAACGTGTCGAACTTCTCGCGCGGCGTAAGCCGCTGGCCGAACTGAACGATCCCGACGTTGCTCGAGAAGCGAATGACATCCGCGAGTGAAAGCCGAGGGGCCTTGTGCATGTCGACGATCGTCCGGCCATCGAGCTCGAGCTTCCCGTTGAAGGTGGGAATTATTTCGTCGGGGCGCGCCCTGCCACGCGTAAGAAGAGCAGCGGCAACGAATGGCTTGAGCGTCGAGCCGGGCTCGAACGGCTCGGTGATGGCCGTGTTGGCCCAGGCGCTCCGCCCCGCCCGGTTCGTCGCCATCGCGAGAATCTCTCCGGTATGTGGATTCATCACGACGATGTCGCCGCCGGTCGCCCCCAGACTGTCCACCGCCACCGACAGCTCCCGCTCGCAGATATCCTGGAGTCCGCTGTTGATCGTGAGCGTAACGGTGGATCCTGGTCGTGGCGGATTCGACCACCCATCCGGCGTTTCCAGTGCTCGTCCATCGCGGTTCCGCGCCAGGGTTACCGGCGCGGAAGCGCCACGCAGCACCGTGTCGAGGCCGAGCTCGATGCCGTCGAGCGGGATCCCCTTCCCGTCCAGTCCGCCAACGATTCTCCGCACTCCTCCCGAGGGCGCGTATACGCGCTGCAGGACCGGGGTGAAGTGAATCCCGTTCAGCTTTACCAGCGAGGAAATCCGTGCCGGGTCATGCAGGCCGGGGAGCTCGACCCATCGCCGTTTGCGGGCGATTGCGGCGCGCACCGGCGTCGCATCGAGACGGGAGCTGCGAAGAGCCCGGATCGCGAACGCGGTATCCCGAACCTCGGGGAGCGCAACGGCGATCTTCACCAGCTCGCGGCTCTCGACGAGCGGCTTGCCGCCCGCATCCAGGATGTCGCCACGGGGCGCCGGGGCGGATGAAGTGAAGAACTGCTGGCGTTTCGCCCGCTCGCTCCATTGCTTGCCGTCAATGATCTGGACCTTCGCGGCCCTCACCACCAGGGCGACCGCGAAAAGAACCAGGACTCCGTGAACGATCGCGACGCGGTTAGGGGCGGCCATCCTGAGCGCTCCTGGGCAGGAAGACTACCTGATTGTCGGAGGGGATCCGCATCCCCAGCCGATTCTCGGCTACTTCGCCGAGGCGCTGGCGGCTGGAAGCAGCCCGAATCTCACTCTCCAGCCGGACCCTTTCGCCCTGCAGCTGGACCTTACGCGCGTCCAGCGCCGTCAGCGCGTCCGACTGTGCGATGCCGATCGTACGCCGCCAAACTATCGCGAGCGCGACCAGCAGAAACCCCGCCAGGATGAGCCCGACAACGTTTCGCCCCCGCATTGCTACGCGGCGCGGCGCCAGGCGCGGAGCCGTGCGCTTCGCGACCGGGAATTGAGGGCGGCCTCTTCGGGCCCCGCGGTCAGCGCGCGTTTCGTTATGACATTTCCCAGCGACACCGCGCGACACGTGCACTGGGGCTGCCTGGGAGGGCAAACGCAGGACTGGCTCCACTCGCGCATTGTGTGCTTGACCAGCCGGTCTTCCCCCGAGTGGTACGAGATTACAGCCAGCACACCTCCCGGAACGAGACGGTCGCGCAGGTCAGGCAGCGCGCGCTCGAGCGCTGCGAGCTCGTCGTTCACCGCGATACGAACCGCCTGGAACAGTCGAGCGAAGTCGCCCGGGCCCGTCCGTGCGCCGAACGTGCCTCGTATCGCGCCGACGAGATCGTCACTCGTTCTGAGCGGCCTGTTCTCTCTGCGGCGAGCGATCTCACGGGCGAGGCGATTTGCGCGCGGCTCATCTCCATAGTCGCGAAAGATACGACTCAGGTCGGCTTCCTCAAACGTGTTCAGGACTTCGGCTGCGCTCACGGGAGAGCGACGGTCCATCCTCATGTCGAGTAACGCGCCGGGGCGGAAGGAGAAGCCGCGCTCCGCGCTGTCTATCTGGTGGGAGGACACACCCAGGTCGGCGAGAACCGCGTCGAACCTCATCTCCCTCAGCTCGGGGACGCTGTCGATCTCGCCGAAATTCCCCCGGAAAACACGAAAGCGGCCGGACGCCTCGTACGCCGCCAGCCGCTGTCGCGCTTCTTCGATAGCTGCCTCGTCGCGGTCGATCGCCGTAACGGAGGCTCCCTGAGAGAGGAGGGCCTCGCTGTGCCCTCCTCCGCCAAGGGTGCAATCCAGTATCCGGTTCGCTTGCGCAAACAGCGCCAGCGTCTCTTTTACCAGAACCGGAGCGTGATAGGATGAGTCCCATCCGCCCGATTCCGGCACGGTCACTTACAAAAGCGCCCTATCATGTTATCGACCGCCGGCGTGAACTGCGGGATCGCCGTCAGAAGCTGCGCCGCTTCGTTCGGGAACTTCTGCCCGCCTGCCGGCAGATTCGCCTGCGCCAGCGTGAAGGAGTCACGTGCCGTGCGCGCGAGCGCGCAATTCTTTCGCTCGTTGGCCTCGATCGTCGCGCTCTGTCCAACCGAGAATGCACTGGCGCCGATCAGGAATTTGGCGTCGGCCGAAGCCTCGAGTGAGTCGGACATGGCGAGGAATCTGATGGCGCGCTGGAAATCGGCGCGATCCTTCGATGCCTGCGCCGCCTTGAACAGCGTGTTCCCCTGTTGCAGCGCGAGCTGCGCGAGGATGGTCTTGTTCACCCCGTTCCGCGCAGCGTCCTGCAGCGTGGTGGCGACGGCCTCGGGCTGATTGAGCTGTCCCTGTGCCTGGGCGAGGATGAGATAGGCGTTCTCGAGCTTCGGGTTGGAGACCAGCGCCCGCCGCGCGGCGTCCGCGGCCCCTTGCGCGTTCCCCGCCTTCAGCTGTGCCGAGGCGTTGAAGAGAACGAGATTAGGATCGTTCGGAAACTTGGCCGCGCCGCGCGCAATGGCCTCGCTTGCCTGCTGGGTCTGATTCAGTCCCGTATACGCCCCGGCGAGGCGGGTGTAGAAGTCGGCCGTGGCAGCGGCGGTATCGACTCGAATCAGCTCGTTGCCGACGTTGACCGCGCCCTGGAAATCCTTGGCGTTGAGGTAGACGAGCCATGCCAGATTGAGCAGGGCAGGATCACCCGGGTTGTTCTGCAGCAGGTCGCGAACGAGCGGGATCGCTCGCTGGGCCTGCCCGGCCTTCGCGAACTCGTTGACGACATCCTGGATCTGCCGAATGTTGGTCGGATCGGCGGCGGCCAGGGACGCGAGCGCGTCAAGCCCACGTGGATCCTTTCGGGACTGATAAACCTCTACCAGCAGCCGGAGGGCGGTAACGTTGCGCGGATCGCTGACGCGAATTCTCTCCGCGACGGCAACCGCGGAGTCTTCCATTTTCGCTCTGGCATAGGCCTGAGCGAGACAAACCCCGACGATGTTGGCGTTCGGGTTACGCTGGAGCTCGGCGCGCGCCGCGGCGATCGCAGCCTGGTAATTGCCCTGCGAGGAGTTGTTGTGGCACTGCTCCTCGGCGGGAATCTGCCGGCGTGCATCCCTGATTGCCTTTGCGATCTGGTTCGCCGCATCATCGAGCTTCGCGGCCTGAGCGGTGGGGAGAACCTGGCCACGGCTCAGGTCACGGGAAAGAACCAGACGAGCGTCGATTCTGAAGCCGGTTGGCGTGCGGGCGACGCTCCCGTCCAGGTACTGCGCGGCGCGCACGAGGCTGGCCAGCGCCTTCGCATCACCTGGGGCAAGCGCTTCGGTGGTCGAATAGCCGGACGACGCGAGACTGTTGTTGATGTCAGCTTTGGGAACGACGATCAGTTCCTTGACGTTGGTCTCCCGGCTCAATCTGCTCCGGATGGCCTCCGCTGCCTGCACGCCGAGTTCCTTGTCGGCGCTCTGAAGCGTGGGAATCATCACCCGCTCGACCGGACCTTTCTGCGCCTCGGCGAACGAGGCTGCGAGCGCCAGGGTCAAAGCGGCGCCAGCGAAGCGGAAACCTGAACGACGTAGACTTGCCTTCAAGGGTGTAACCTCCAATGCGTTGACCAATCGTACCCCGACCCAAACGGGTGGGTCCCTGAAACCGTTCCATGGGCGAGGAGGGACTCGAACCCCCGACATCCTGCGTGTAAGGCAGGCGCTCTAACCAACTGAGCTACTCGCCCGGTGCAGAAACCGAGCCGGTGTGCCTATCCCAGGATCGCCAGCGGCACCAGGACGCAGTATCCCACTATCAGCAGGATTGGCGCAAGCGTTTCCCCTCCCCTGATCAGGTCGGCGTAGCCGGCGATCAGCACCAGGGCCGCGAGCGCCCAGTAAACCCACGACTTTCGCGTCGCGGAGCCGGATCTGGTTCCGGACATTCCGCTGAAATCGGTTTTGGCCATAAGCGAGGTAGTGTAGACCGGGTTGAAATCGGTGTCAACCCGGGAGATGCCGGCTTGAGCGTAGGCCGTTTGTGTGGACCGCGTTGCCCCCAGGCCCGCGCTCAACCCGCCCGCCCTCCGTGCGTGTAGTGGAGCTCGACCCAGTCGCGGTAGCTGCCATCCATGACGGCCCGCCACCAGGATTCGTTGGAGATGTACCATTTGATCGTCTTTTTCAGCCCGCTGTCAAACGATTCAGCCGGGCCGTACCCCGTCTCCAGCGTGGCTTTCATCGCGTCGATTGCGTAGCGGCGGTCGTGCCCCGGCCGGTCGGGAACTGAGATGATGAGCTCGGCCGTGTCCCCACCCAGTGCCGCCGGACATTTCGGAAACTGCTCGCGCAGCTTGTCATCCTGACCAAACATCGTGTTGAGGTGGGCGCAGATGGCACGCACCACATCGATGTTCTTACGCTCGGAGTTGCCGCCGAGGTTGTAGGTCTCGCCCACCCGCCCTTTCTCGAGAACGCGCTCGATGCCCCGGCAGTGATCCCGGACATAAAGCCAGTCGCGGATCTGCAGACCGTCGCCGTACACCGGTAGCCGCTTGCCGTCGAGCGCGTTGACGATCGTAAGGGGGATGAGCTTCTCGGGAAACTGGTAAGGCCCGTAGTTGTTCGAGCAGTTCGTCGTGGTAGCGGGAAGCCCGTAAGTGCGATGGTACGCACGCACCAGATGGTCCGACCCCGCTTTGGACGCGGCGTAGGGAGAATTTGGCGCGTAGTTGCTGTCCTCGGTGAACGGCGCGCCGGTGGGAGAAAGCGTGCCGTACACTTCGTCGGTGGAGATGTGGTGGAAGCGCGTCGGGCCGGCCGACCAGTCGGCCGACCAGACGGCTTGCGCCGCCTTCAGGAGCTCGTGCGTCCCGCGAACGTTGGTATCGATGAAAGGATCGGGGCCGTGTATGGACCGGTCCACATGCGACTCGGCCGCAAAATGGACGACCGTGTCGATGCCTTCACGCTTCATTGTCTCCCGCACCGCGTCCGCATCCCGGATGTCCATCTTGACGAAAGTGAAGCGCGGATGGTTGGCGACGGGCTCGAGGCTCGAGAGATTCCCGGCGTAGGTCAATGCGTCGATGCCCACCACGGTATCACCCGGATGATGCTCCACCCAGTAGTGGACGAAGTTCGCTCCGATGAATCCGGCGGCTCCAGTCACGAGCATCCTACGCATTGCCGAGGAATCCTGGGATCATTTTGCCGGTAAACCGATTTGGATATCGCGGGACTTGCCCGCACGCGTGCCTGATCATCTTAAGCAGCACAGAGCCTTTCGATAAGCTGCGCGATCTCCGAGACCGCCGAAATATGATCGGCCCCGGCTGCAGCCAGCGCCGCCTGGGGCATACCGTATATGATCGAGCTCTCGCGGTCCTGCACCACTCCCGCCCCGCCCGCGCTTCTGATGCGGCGCAGCCCTTCCGCGCCGTCTCTGCCCATCCCGGTGAGCACGATTCCAATCGCCGCTGGGCCAAATGTGGCGGCAATACTTTCAAAAAGCGGATCGGCCGCGGGTCGCACGCCCCAGATCGGGGCCGACGAATCCAAGCAGAGCCTCCCCGCGCCCGGTGAGCCTTTCAGGGTAAGATGATTCCCGCCGGGCGCGATGTAGACGCGGCCCTCGAGCAGCGGCTCCCCGTGTTCCGCTTCGCGAACCATGAGGGGACTGAGCAGATCGAGTCGCCGTGCCAGGGTGCGCGTAAAGTCCCTCGGCATGTGCTGCACGATGAGCACCGCCGCTCCGAGATCGGCCGGCAGGTGGGGAACCAGCTCTCCCAGGGCGCGCGGCCCTCCGGTCGAAGAAGCGATGCCGATGACTCGAGTCGCCATCCGCGACGATCGCTCGGGCGTCGCCGGAGTTTCCACTTGCCGCGCAGGCCGGGCGGGTGTTCGCACTCCAGCCAGGTTCATTGACTTCGCCGCGTTCAGCGCGGCCAGCAGCTCTCCGCGGACGGTAGCGAGATCGATGCTGACGGGACCCGAGGGCTTGCGCACGAAATCGACGGCTCCCCGCTCGAGTGCCCGCAGCGTCATCTCCTGTCCGCGCTCCGATCCGGCGGCGCTCAGCATCACCACCGGCCGCGGCATCGCGGCCATGATCTGCTCGAGGGCCTGCAGCCCATCGAGGCGAGGCATCTCGATGTCCATGGTTACAATGTCCGGCTGCAGCGCGCGAATCTTCGCCAGCGCCTCTACGCCATCCGCTGCCGAGCCGATGACCTTGAAGGTTCCGTCCAGCCCGATCATTTCAGCGATGAGCCTGCGCATGAAAGCACTGTCGTCGACGACGAGGACAGTCGGAATCTGCTCTGACATGTCTACGATCTCTGCGCTACAGCCTGCGAAAAACGCGCTCGCGGGCGTTTACCGGCGAGAAGAGTGAGCGGATCTCGCCGAGCAGGCTTTCGACTTTGCCGAGTACGAGGAAGCCCCCGGGGGCGAGGACACGGTGAAATTCCCTGAACAGGGCCTCCTGCGCCTCGCGCTCGAAATAAATGACGACGTTGCGGCACAGAATGAGGTGAGCGCTCTCGAAGGGTGGCGGGGCCTGCAGTAGATCGGCCTGCTCGAAAGTCACCATCCGCTTCACATCCGGAAGCATCCCCCGCAACCCGTCGGCTCCCGGGAAGTACTCCGTCCGGAGCCGTTCGGGCGTGTCCCCCAGCGCGGATTCGGGATAGAGCGCGCGCTCCGCATCGCAGAGAGCGTGGCCGTCGATGTCGGTTCCGACGATGGACGTGCCGCCGAGGCGCTCGAGGTTTCCGGTCGTGCGGGCATGGGCGTGCATCAGAATCGCGACGGAATACGCTTCCTCACCGGAGGCGCATCCCGCGCTCCAGATGCGGAGCTGCCGGTCGCTCCGCTCCCACAGCTGCGGAATCACCCGTTGCTCGACCACTGCGTACGCGTCCCAGTTGCGAAAGAACTTGGTGACATTGATGGTGAGAACGCGGTGGAGCCGGTCGTACTCCTGCTGATCCGTATCGAGGATGCCCGCGTATTCGCTATAGCTTTCCGTTCCTTTCGCGCGCATGCGCACGGCGACGCGGCGGCGCAGGCATTTGTCCTTGTAGCTGAAGCAGCGAAAGCCGCGGTCGCGGGTGATTTTTTCCATCAGGGCGCGAAAATCCGCGTCAGCGTTATCCGTCACGATGCGCTCCGTTCAGGAGCGGCTGGCGGACTGGGCCGACTGTTCGCGCAGAGCTGCGGCCATTCCTTCCAGGGCGGCCGCGAGCGTGCGGCGGAGCTGCGGCATCTCGGGCGCCACCGTTATCCCCTTCTCCGCCGCGGCGCGTGCCTGGTCGTAATCGCCGCGCTCGATACAGGCCGCGGCCAGGTTGTTGAGCAGAATCGCGGATTCCGGATGGGTCTCCGTCGCCCCCGTGAGCAACAGCATCTCACGATCCGCGTCATCCGTCAGCTTGGCGAGCCGCGCGGCGTAGTGGAACCATACCGGAGGAGGATTCCCGCCCCACAGGCCTCTCGCCTCGCTGAGGGCGACCTTCGCCGACTGGTAGTCCCCGCGGTGTAACGCAACGACGGCCGCCTGCAGCTGGATCAATGGATGTCCGCTGCCGCCCGCGCCGAGCGCGCGGTCGATCACCAGTCGGGCTTTCTCGAGCTGGCCGAGGCGTTCGTAGGCGAGGGAGAGATTGTGCAGGAGTGCCGTCTTGCTCGGCGCGTTCGGCGCAGCCGTCATGAACGCGTTGACTGCTGCCGCCCACTCGCCGCGCCGCAGAGCTATCAGCCCCAGGTGGAACGAAGCGGCGGAATCCGGAATCTCCTCGATCAGCGAGCGAAACTCCCGGTCGGCCTCGTCATGCATCCCCGCCCGGTAAAGCGCGCTTGCCAGCTCGCGCCGCTCCGACGGAGTGGCGTTCCGCGGGAGCGTCGGTGTAGTGCGCTTGCGCCCGACCGGCAGCAGGAACGATGCATTGAGCAGCCCGTAAAGCGCCTTGCCTACCTCGAACTCGCCGAGGCCGGAGTCGCGGATGAGGCCATTGATGTCGCGGTGGCCGTCGATCAGCGGCAGCAGGGCTTCCTGCTCGGCGGTCAGCTTGTCGCGGTTCATCGTCAGCCGCGAGCGGTCGATGCTGTAGACGAGATCGAAGCTGGGGATTTTCTTTTCGATGAGGGACCATTCGTCTACCCGGCGCGCTCCCTCGAGCAGCAGCGACTGTGGATCGACGGAGACGAGCGACGCCCCGGTCTCGGGCTCGACGCCCGCCTCGAAGTTGAAGGTGCCGCTGGTCCAGGTGAACAGAGTGTAAACCGCGTTCTCGGTGTCGAGCGGGCGGTTCACGATGGACGCATGGCAGATGCGGCCGCTCTCGAAGTAGATGGAGCCGAAGCTGTCGTGAAAGGAAAGGCCGAGACATCCGGTCTTTTTGCCCATCGACAGGAGCTGGAGGACATCGGGAAGGCTCGCTTCCTTGAGGCTGCCCTTGATTGCCACTAGAGCATTTCCTCGATCATGCGGTCAGCCACGTTGTCCCACTCGAGGATCATGCCGGCGGCCGACGAGAGCGGCGGCGGCGATGTTTTCCTCACTGGCGGCGGCGCCGGCGCCGTGAGCGCGGCGTCGAGCGATTCCACTCGCTGGGATATCTCGAGACGGATGTCAGCCATGAAGTCGGCGAATTCGGCTCCCTCGTCGGCACCCTTTTTCCTGTCGGCAGCCATCGCGTTAACTCTTTGCCGCCGGCGCGCTCAGGCGGGCGAGGACGATCGACGCGATGCTGCGCAGAGACTCGAAAACTCCGCCGCCGCTGATCGCGTTGGCCGGAAAGAACGGCACACCGCGGAAATTCAGCTTCTCATCGAGCTCGTCAATCGGGGTGAGCTCGTCGGGCGGAAGGTCCCGCTTGTTGTACTGCATCACCAGCGGCATGGTACGAGGGTCGAACCCATCTTCAGCCAGATTCTCGTGCAGGTCCTGAAGACTCTCCACGTTCTCGGCGAGCTGTCGCATCTGGCTGTCGGCGACGAACACCACGCCGTCGACGCCCTGGAGAACGAGCTTGCGCGTCGCCGCGTAATAAACCTGTCCGGGAACCGTATACAGCTGGAATCGCGTGTTGAATCCGGAGATCGTGCCGAGGTCGAGCGGAAGGAAATCGAAGAAGAGCGTGCGGTCGGTGTCAGTCGCGAGCGACATCATCTTGCCCTTTCTTTCTTCGGGCAGCTGCGAATAGATCTGCTGGAGGTTGGTCGTCTTTCCCGATCTGCCGGGCCCGTAGTAGACGATCTTGCAGGTGATCTCGCGGGTACTGTAGTTGACGACCGACATGACGCTCAGCCGATCCGGCCGAAGAGTGAATCGAGGCTTCGGTTCAGCTCGCCCTCGAAGTCGCCGGCCGGCAGCGGCTTCGCCGGCTCGGGGGCGTGGGGCCGCAGCTGCTCCAGTGCTTTCTGGAACTCCGCGAAGTAGATCTCGACCAGCCCGAGGGAGCTCTCACGGTCGAACACGCCGACGAAGAGGAATTCCTGAGCGCCCGCCATGCAGCGCGCCATGAAAACCTGACGGTCACCTCCGGCGTGGTGCATCTCGTAGAATGGCTTCCCATGAAGCTGCCGGCCCAGCTCGCGGGAAGATGCGTTGATGGCGGAGGTCAGCGCGCAAATCGACATGACGTCGGCGGCGTTGGAGAACCCGAACTGTCCGACCGCGCGGCCGCTCGGGTGCAGAAGCACGCCTGAAATCAGGCGAGCGTCCTCGGCCAGGCGCTTGAGCGGCGCCGCAACCCAGGGCTCGACTACCTTTGGATCCGTCATGACTTCTCCCCGGCAGCGTGCATCATATCGAGCCTCACCCGTCCGACGTTCGCTTCCGGGGTGACGATCGTAACGAGAACGACGTCATCGGCACCGACGACGCAGATATGTCCGCGCTCGGCCTCCAGCCGCATGAAGGACGGCGTTCCCAGGCGCGCCGCGTGCGATGCGCGACTGACCTTGGAGTAAAGATAGGCCGCGAGCGCGGCGGTGTGCTTGCGCGTGTCGGGGCCGCCCGCGGCGCCTCCCTTCATCGCGCTCGTCTCCACGATCAGGCCGTCGGCAGATCCGACCACCATGGCTGCGGCTACGCCGGGGACATGCGACAGGCTGGCCACGACCTCGGCGGGGGCGGACTTCACGCTCTGCCCTCCATCCAGTTGATCGCGAGCGCCACCGAGCGCGCGAGGACGCGCCGCACCAGACCCAGCGGCACAGTCGAGGATGCGGCGAGAAGGACCACGGCATCTCCGATCGCCGGCGCGAACGCGATGACGGCAGCATCGGTTTCGACGACGACCGCCGTCCAGGCGCCGATGGAGAGGTGTCTCATCGAGCGGGACACTTCGCTGCTCACGCCGCTCAGAGCCACGCCGATCTCAGCGGCGATGTCGCGTCCATGCGCGTCGATATAGCTGCCGGCGAGGGGCGCGCCGGATGGATCCAGCAGCAGAGCCGTCTGCTCGGTGTCGCCGATCGCGGTGGCGAAGAGACTGCGCGCCGTGTCAGTCATGCGACGATCCGGCAAAGTCCGGCCCTACCTCGATCAATCCCGTGCTCAGCATGCCGTACATGATCTTGGCAACCTCGAAGTCGGGCAACACCAGCTCGCGCGCGATGTCGTGGAGATTGCGCGTCCCATCGACCACCGTCAGAACTTCCCATTCCCGCGGCAGGAGATCGATGAACGACTCCGGGCCATCGTCGAGCGGAGCGAGTCGCGGCACCACCGCCGCATCGGGGATGCGATCGGCCATGCGCGACCATTCGTCGATCCGGCGCGCTCCCTCCATCAGCAGCGACTCCGTCGTGACATGAACGGCGATATCCTTCCGGATCGGCCGCGCGGGCTCCTCGGTGAAGGAAAAGAACCCTTCCGACCATGACATCAGGTCGAAGACCACCGTCTCGATCTGCTGGCGCATGAAGCGGTCGATGTCGCGGGGCGTGACGATGCCGTGCGCGACCAGTATCTCGCCCACCCTGCGTTTGTCGCCCGCGCGCTGCATCGCGGTGGCGTTCGCCAGGTCCGCGGCGGTCGCCTTCCCCGACTGCTCCAGAATCGTACCGAGCAGGTGCGGATTGCTCTTCATCGTCGCGGCGACGATCGTGCCCGCATCGAAGTAGACACTCCCTTCGTTGTTACGCTCGGGCGAGTGCACGCGTAGCGTTCCGGTCTTTCTGCTCAGGTCGAGAAGCTGAAAGACATCGTGGATTCCCAGCTCCCGAAGCGGTCCCTCGATCGCCATTAGCGGCGTCCCCGCTGCAGCAGCGCGCTATAGCGCAGCGCATCCGCGTGATTCGGATCGAAGCGGAGCACTCGCTCGAACGCGCGCAGCGCATCGTGCTCGCGCGCGAGGTCGACCAGTATCTCTCCGAGGGCGATCAGCGCAGCGAAGTGATAAACGTCCCTGCGAATCAGAGCGACGATTCTCGGGAGCGCGCTCCTCGAGCGTCCGCTGCGCCGATAAGGCCCGACGAGCTCCACGACGGCTGCGTCGTGGTTCGGGGAAATCACCAGCACGGACTCCAGCTCCCTGATGGCGCCGTTGTCGTCGCCGGCGCGGGACAGCAGGCGTCCCAGAGCGACGCGTGTCTCCGCCTGGCGCTCGTCCACGGACAGGCTGGCGCGATAAGCGGCGATCGCTTCGCTCGCGTCGCCAAGCGCCGAGTATAGATCCCCGACGCGTTTCATGACGTTAGCGTTCCGGGCGTGACCGGCCCTGAGGCCGCTGAGAATCTCCCTCGCACCCGGCTCATCGAGGGAGGCAACCCGTGCTTCCGCCGCCAGCAGAAGCAGATTGACGTCCGTGCTTCCCGCTCCCACCAACGCCTCGGCGAAAGGGCGTGCCTCTTCGGCTCGGCCGAGCGCCAGCAGCGAGCGCGCCGCGCCCTGCCGCGCGTACGTGTTGCTCTCCTCGAGGACGAGCGCCCGTCTGTACCTCTCGAGTGCTTCGCCGTGGAGTCCCTGCGCCGCGAACGAGTCGCCCGCGAGCACGAGCCCCAGAATCTTGTCGCCGCCGCGGGCGAGAGCCCGCGCGATCTCCGCCTGCGCGCGCTCGTACAGGCCTTTGGTGATGAAGTCCCTCGCCAGCGAGAACCCGGCGAGCGCGTCGTCCGCGGCCGGCTCGGCGCGCGGCGCCTGCGGAGCGAAGAGCTCCTCGATTACCGATGGGTCGAAGTGAAAATTCTGCACCCGCTCCACGGGCTCGGCGGACTCGGTGATCGGCGGTGCGACGGTAAGGCGGATTTCCTCGTGCGGGAGCTCGATCGCCAGCGCCAGCTTCTGCGGCGTATACATCGGGTCGAGCGACAGGGCGCGCTTCGTCTCTCTCAGCGCTCCGGTGAAATCACCCAGATTGGACAGCGTGAAGCTCAGGTTGTAATGAGCTTCCGCGAAGTCCGGATCGGACTGAATCGCGCGGGCGAATGCGTTCCGGGCTTCGGTGTACTTCTCCAGCTCGACAAAGATCAGTCCGATTCCATTCCAGGCAACCGGGTGCTCCGGCGCCGTGTTGAGAACGTGGCGGTATGCCTCGAGCGCCAGCTCGGTGTGTTTTCGCTTGAAGAGGCCGAGCGCCAGGTTGAGCCGCGCCTCGACGGGCGGCGACGCGGCCTGAAGCGCGCGGCGGAAAGAGTTGATCGCTCCCTTGGTGTCGTCGTTGTGCCAGAGGAGCACTCCGATGTTGTTGTGCGAGAACGGATACGACGGATCGATCTCGAGAGCGCGCGTGTAGGCCGCCTCGGCTTCGGCGTGCCGGCCCTCCAGCTGAAGCGCGACGCCCCGGCCATTCCACGCCTTCGCCGTGGGAGAAAACTCGCGCGCGAACCTGTCGGACGTCGCGATGGCGGCGCCGGTGTCGCGCTGGAGCAGATACAGCTCCAGCATTGCCTGGAGAACTTCGGCGTTCGCCTCACCACCCTCGATGGCCTTTTCATATTCCTGAAGCGCTTCCTTGAAGTACCCTTTCTGCCGGAGCGCGCGCCCCAGCGTGATGTGAGCGCTGGCCGAGGTCTTCAGACCGTGACTGGGAGTCGTATCCGCCGCCCGATAGCGCTCGAGCGAGAGATTCGCCTGCGCGCGAACGAGCGTGGGGTTCAGCATGACCGCGCGTCTGTTCGCTTCCGCCGCTTCTTCGGAGCGGCCCATGTCGCCGAGAAGAAAGCCGAGCAGATAGTGCGCGTCGGGATTCTCCGGATTGAGCTCGATCGAACGGCGCACCGAGCGCATCGCCTGCTCGCTCAGGCCGCGGTTGTAAAGCGTTTCGGCGAGGAGGAAATGAATGACGGAGCTGTCGGCATCGAGCTCCACGGCTCGCTGGAGCAGAGCGTGGGCGCGGTCCAGGCGTCCGGCCGTCTTCTCGGCGATGGCGCTCTGGACGAGCGCTTCGAGATCCGCGGGATCCGCGCGCAGTCTCTCTTCCAGCGCCTCGAGACGCCTCTCGACGAGGCCGGTGTCTCCGTATGCGATCTCCAGATTCCGGCGCGCCACCCGCATGCGCTCATCAAGCGCGAGCGCCCGTGAAAATGCCATGATCGCTTCGTCGGTGAGTCCTTTCCGGAAGTAGAGGACGCCCAGGTTGTTGTACGCGCCGGCATCGGAGGGGTCGATGCGGCGCGCGAACGATCTGAGGATTTCGATCTCCCCGCCGTTTGCGGCTGCCGGTGGGCGGGCAGATGGCGCTGCGGTCATCGGCTCAGGCCACGCGCACCGCGCGGAAGATGGCGTCGAACGCATCCGCATCCGGCACGAGCAGGAAAAAGCCCTGCAGACTCTCCGACGGCTCCTCTAGGAAGAACTCCGTCTCGACGCACAGTATCGGCGCCTCGGCGCGCGGGGCGTGATCTCCGAATGCATCCAGCGCGTGCATGGTGTCGCCGGTCGAGAGAGTCGGCGGCGACAGCATCAGCCTCATTCTCAGAAACTCGCTGAGGGCGGTGAGATATGCGCCGGCGAGAATGTTGCCCGCTTCGTTCAGGGCCGACTGCTCGAGCTCGCCGAGGGCGACCGAAGACCCGCGCGGGCGCCGCAGCATTCGCTCCGCCAGCTTGATCCCCGCCGTCAGGGGCAGCAGGAACACGGTGCGGCCGCTCATGCTTCCCGACATGCCCATCTGCACCGCAACCACTTCCAGTCCCGGCGCCAGCTCGGGAACGAAGTCGCCGGGTGGCACGACGTTGACCATGGGAACGCTGATCATGATCCGCGTGGATGTAAGCGTGGAGAGGGCAGTGGCAGCGTGTCCAGCCCCGATGTTGGCGACCTCGCGCAACGCGTCGAACCGGGCGCTGGTCATGAGCGCGGATGCACGCGCATCGATCTCGCCGTCGCGGGGAGGCTGCTTTTGGGAGCTCATTTCAAAGAAGAGTGGATGCGTCGATGATCAGCGCCGGAGCGCCGTCGCCAAGTATGGTGGCGCCACTGAAGAGATTCCGGCTGCCCTCCACCCCGGTGAAGTGCTTGACGACGATCTCCTGCTGGCCGACGAACTCGTCCACGATGAGGGCCGCGTGGCGATCGGAAAGCTCGACCAGCACCACCTGGCCGCCACCGCTCTTACGGGCGGGAAGCCCCACCCTCTCGCGCAGCCGGACAGCGGGAAACACATCATCGCGGATCGTCAGCACTTCTCTTCCCCTCACTTCCTGGAGCATGGGTGAGGACAAGGCAAAGGTTTCGATCACGTGCGTAAGAGGTATCGCATATATCTCGGAGTCCACGCGCGCGAGCAGCGCTCGCGAGATCGCGAGCGTCAGCGGAAGGCGCATTACGACACTCGTGCCCGCACCCGCAGTGGTCCTCACCTCCAGCGAGCCTCCGAGAGCGCGGACCTTGCTCGCGACGATGTCGAATCCCACTCCCCGGCCCGAGATATCGGTGATGCGGTCGGCGGTCGAGAATCCCGGCCGCGCGATCACGCGAATCAGGTCTTCGTTCGAGAGCGTGGTTGCGGCGCGGTCGACGAGTCCCAGCGCTTTCGCGCGAGGGAGCACGCGCTCCTGATCGATGCCGCGGCCGTCGTCCGCGACCTGGATGAGGACGGTGTTCCGGTCCCGCTCGGCGGAGAGAGTCACGATCGCGACCGGCGACTTGCCCGCCTCTTTTCGTTCGGCCGGCAGCTCGATGCCATGATCCAGCGCGTTGCGAAGGAGATGCAGGACCGGCTCCCCCATCTCGTCGAGCATCGACCGATCCAGCTCGATGTCCTTTCCCTCGATCCGGAACTCGACTTCCTTGCCCAGCGCCCGGGCAGTGTCCCGCACCAGCCGCGGAAATCTGTCGAACACCTGCCCGACCGGAACGAGCCTGCTCTTGAGGATCTCGTTCTGAAGATTGCCGATGATGTGAGACGCGTTCAGCGTCGCCTCGATCAGCAGCGGGTCGCCCTGGGCTTCGGCGATTTGTGTCAGGCGATCGCGGGCGATCACGAGCTCCCCGATCATATCCATCAGGCTGTCGAGCCGCGCTGCCTCGATGCGCACGTGCCGCGGGGTCGCGCCGGCCTGCGCAGTGGACCCGGTTTTTTGCTGCGCGGCCACCGCGAATTCGGCGGTGAACGTTTGCGGCTCCTCGGCGCTCGCCATGCCGAGCCGTTGAATCACGGCGCTCACGTCCAGCTCTTCGGGCGGGGTGCGCGTTGCCAGGCTCACCGCATGCTCCAGGGTGTCCGCGCCCGCGAAAAGCGTGTCGACGATCGTTGGGGTGACGAGGAGGCTGCCGCTCCGGAGCCTGTCGAACAGCGTCTCCATCTCGTGCGAGAGCTCGGCAACGGAGCTGTAGCCCATCGCCGCGCTCATCCCCTTCATGCTGTGGACAGCGCGGAACAATCGAGCGATGGATGCGTCGGTTTCTCCGCGCTCGAGGTCGAGCAGCGCGTTATTGATCTCGAGGAGCTGCTCCTGGCTCTCCGTGAGAAAAAGCGCGGCGTACTTCGAGTTATCCACTCAGCCGAGGACCCGCTGGACCGCTTCGAGCACTCTGCTCGGCTGAAAAGGCTTGACGACGAAATCGCGGGCTCCGGCGGCGAGCGCCTCCTGGACCAGGGCCTGCTGGCCCATCGCGCTGCACATCAGGATGCGCGCGGCGGGGTCGAGCTGTGTTATCTGCTTCACGGCTTCGATTCCGCCCATTTCCGGCATGATGATGTCCATCGTCACGAGGTCCGGCTTGAGCTGCTGATATTTCTCGACCGCCTGCTTGCCGTTCTCCGCTTCGCCGACGACGGTAAATCCCGCCTGGGCGAGAATGTCGCTGACCATGGTCCGCATGAACACCGCGTCGTCGCACACCAGCACCGTGCTGCTCACCCTGCCTCCCCTTGTCCGAGTATTTCGCGAATCATCGCCGGAACATCCAGCAGCAGCACACGCTCACCGTCGATCTCGACGACGCCGCAAACCGCGGCGCCCTCGCTCGCATCGGCCGGACGGCCGCCGAACTGCTCCTCGGTCGCGTCGTAGATGTCACGAACGTCATCGATACCTACTCCAATCACTCCGTCGCGGTAACCGGCGAGGAGAATCAGCCCCCCGGCACGGCGCCAACGGGAGTCCCTCAGAATGCTGCCGGCGTCGATGACCGTGATGATGGTCCCGCGAAGATTTATCAGTCCCGAAACCGTCGGGGGGGCGCCCGGAAGCCTGGTCACAGGCTGAGATGGGACGATTTCACGGATGACGCTCATCTCCGCCGCGAAGACACCGCCGCCAACCTCGAATACGAGAAGGCGACGGGTGGGAGCTTCAGCCTCTTCCCCGGCTTCCGGCTCCACGGGAGCAATCGCCTCAGTCATAGAACCGGAGGGCGGCCAGGGCGTCGACGCCGTCAGGAAGCGCATGTTCGCCGGCGACCGTCTTCAGCGCCCCGGCCAGATCAGCCGGGAGGGGCGAGCGCAGGTCGAGCGGTTTCCCCGTCACAGGGTGGTTGAACGCGAGCCATGCCGCGTGGAGGAAATGTCGCTTGGGAGGCAGGCCAGCCACTCTCCTGCCACCGCCCCCGCCATACACATCGTCGCCCATGACCGGATGGCCGATGGACGCAAGGTGAACGCGAATCTGATGAGTGCGTCCCGAATGGAGATGTGCACGAAGAAGGTCCCCCGCGTCGAACCGCGCAAGGCGTAAGAGGTCGGTCCTGGCCGGCCGACCTTTAATGACGATTGCCATGCGCTTCCGGTCTCGCGGATCGCGCGCGATCGGCTTGTCGACCGTTACCTCGTCCGAGCGGAGATGTCCCCAGACCATCGCCGCATACCGGCGCACTACCCGCCGGGCGGCAATCGCGGCACTGAGAATGCGATGCGCGCGCTCCGTCCTGGCGACGACCAGGAGACCAGACGTTTCCTTGTCCAGGCGGTGGACAATTCCCGCGCGCCCGGCCTCTCCGGGCGGCGGGCTCCGGTCGCCGCGACCGAGCAGAGCGTTCACCAGCGTTCCGCTCCAGTTTCCGGGTGCCGGGTGGACGACCATCCCCGCCGCCTTGTCAACAACGAGCAGCGATTCGTCTTCGTAAACGATTCGCAGCGGGATATCCTCCCCGAGGACGTCTCTCTTCTCGATCGCGGGAATATCCACCCGGATTTTCTCGCCGCTTTGCACTCTGTAGCTCGCCTTCTCTTTCCTGCCATCCACGCTGACGTTCCCCAGCGCGATCAGTGTCGCAGCCTGAGTTCGCGAGAGCTCGGCCTCGCGGGCGATAAATAAATCGAGGCGAACATCGCTGTCCGCCTCGACCAGGAACTCGGAGATGCCGCTCAGATCCTAACCCTCGGTTGGAGTTTCCGAGACGGGTGCGGCACGCACCAGCGACGTCTCCCGCTCCTCGCCCCATAGAACCCACGCCAGAAGAAAGGCCCCGGTGCTGACCGCCATGTCGGCCACGTTGAAGGTCGGCCAGCGCATGTCGCGCACGCCCACATCGATGAAATCGACGACACCGAGCGGCGATCTGACACGGTCGATGAGGTTGCCGACCGCCCCACCGCAGACGAGAGCGAGCGCCAGCGTGCGAAAGAGATCCCCCTGCCGGGTAGCCTGGTACAGGCGCCAGAGGACGACGAGAGCACCGATAGTCAGCGCCATGAAGATCCAGCGCGAATAGATGCCAAGGTTGAGCCCGAAGGCCGCACCGGGGTTGTAGACGAGCGTGAGCCGAAGGGTGTCGCCGACCACGTCGTGCGGGATGTGCTGGGGGGAGAGGCTCGCCACCGCCATCACCTTCGTCACCACGTCCACGGCCACGACCGTCGCCAGCACCCCCCAGAAGAGGGGGGGGTTAGGCCTGGCGCTTTCCATCTTCTTCGCGCTGCTTGCACTCGATGCAATAACGGGCATGCGGCAGCGCGTCGAGGCGCTCGAACGCAATGTCCTGACCGCAGTTGTGGCACTTGCCGAACTGCTCCGGTGAGCGATAAAGGCGGCGCAGTGCCTCGTCGATGTGCCAGAGGAATCGTCCTTCCTGACTCGCGAAGAGAAACGCCTTCTCGCGCTCCATCGCGTCCGTGCCCTGATCGGCCATGTGGAACGAATACGCGCTGAGGTCGCCATCGGCGCCCTGCGGCGTCGAGCCGAAAGTCTCGTCGTAGTGCCCGAGCTCCTTCAGGACCCGCTTCCTCTCTTCGAGCAAACGCTTTTCGAAGTGCTGAAGGCTTTTCTTGGTCATCGCCTTCGCCTTGGGCGCCGCTTTCGTCGCTTTCTTTTTGCCGGCTGCTGTTGCCATTTCTATCCTGCCCTCTCGATGGCGACTGTTACGCTCTGACCCTCGAGGTCGAACGCGTGCGTCGCGTATTTGCTTTCGATTTGTTCGCCGACTTTAACGTCCAGCGCCAGCACTTCGTCGGCGATCCACTTCCCGAACGCGGTGACAGCTTCCTGGACTTCCGCGTCGGCATTCACTACGAGGCGGATCCGGTCACTCACCGCGAGTCCCGATTCCTTCCTGAACCGCTGAATCCGGCTCACCAGCTCGCGGGCCAGACCCTCGAGGCGCAGGTCCCGGGACACTGTTGGATCCAGCGCCGCGAAATACCCAGCCTCTTCCTTCACCACCAGGTCACCGGAAGCGCGCCGGACGACGGTCAGGTCTTCGGCGCTCAACTCGCGTGACTCGTTCTCCACGGAGACGTATAGCGGCTTCCCGGCTTCGAACTCCCTCAGGGCGTCGCTGTCCAGAGCCTGCACCGCCGCGCTGGCCAGCGGGGTGCTCTTTCCGAACTTCTTACCCAGGGACCGGAAATTCGGCCTAGCCTCTAAAGTTACTAGGTCGTCGGCGCTGGAGATGAATTCGACCCTTTTTATGTTCAGCTCGGCCGCAAGAAGGGGCGTGAGCTGGTCCAGGACGCGCGAGCGGCGGGCGTCAGCCCCGCGGAAGGCCACCCCGGGCAGGGGCACCACGCAGACCAGCCTGGAAAGAGGCTGCCTCACCTTCACCCCGGCCTCCTCGCGGGCGGCGCGCGCGAGAGTCGCGAGCGTCCTGATCTGGGACATCGCCAGCTCGAGGTCGACGTCGACCGTTCCCGGCTTCTCGCGCGTGAAGCTGGCGAGGTGGACCGAAGTCCCCGTCAGCTCGCGGTGAACCCAATCGGTGACGAACGGCGCGAATGGCGCCAGCAGCCGGCTGGTGACGGCGAGAATTTCGTGGAGAGTCGCGAACGCCGCGCGGTTGTCATCCCGGTCGACGTCATAGAAGCGGTGCCGGCTCTGGCGCACGTACCATTTCGAAACGTCTTCGTCGAAGAAGGTCATCACTGCTTTCGCGGCAACGGTTGCCTCATATCTGCCGAGGAGCTCGTCCGCCTCCTTCTCGACCGATGCGAGGCGGGAGAGTACCCAGCGATCGAGCAGCGGCCGCGCATCGGGTTTTGGGTCGGCATCGGACGGCTGCCATCCGAAGTTCGCGTACTCGGCGAAGATCCCGGTATACACGTTCTTGAATGTCAGCAAAAACCGGCCGGCGGTGTCGCGGATTCCCGCCTCGTCGAAACGGCGCGGCATCCAGATCTGGCTCGAGGTGGTGAGGAACAACCGGACAGCGTCCGCGCCGTGTCGTGGTATCACCGTGCCGGGATCGACGACGTTGCCGCGGCTCTTCGACATCTTCTGCCCCTCGGCGTCCTGCACCAGATCGTTGACGACGACCGCACGGTACGGAGCGGTGTCGCGCAGATTCCCCGAGACGTTTTCGTGCGCGAGGAGGTTGTTCGGCAGCGCATCGCCCAGACCGCTGGCGATCGCCAGCAGCGAATAGAACCATCCGCGCGTCTGGTCGATTCCTTCGGCGATGAAGTCCGCGGGATAGTGACGCTCGAACTTGTCCCTGTTCTCGAACGGGAAATGCCACTGCGCGAACGGCATCGAGCCGGAGTCGAACCAGGCGTCCAGAACTTCGGGAGTGCGCGACATGGTGCCACCGCAATGGCACGCCCACGTGTAGCCGTCGATGTACGGCTTGTGCGGATCGAAGCCGTCTTCGAGCGCAGCGCCTGACCGGCCCTCGAGCTCCGCGTAGCTGGCCACCGCTTCGGCGTGAGAGCCATCGCGGTCGCAGACCCAGATGGGCAGCGGGGTCCCCCAGTACCGGTCGCGCGACACCGCCCAATCGACGTTGTTGGTGAGCCATTCGCCGAAGCGGCCCTCGCCGATTTCCGAGGGATGCCAGTCGACGCGGGCGTTCCGCACCAGCATCGCGTCCTTGAAGTCGGTCGTGCGCACGAACCACGAGGTGCGCGCGTAATAGAGCAGCGGCGTCTCGCACCGCCAGCAGTGTGGATATGAGTGCTCCACGGATGCTGACTTCCAGAGCACACCGCGCCGCCTGAGCTCTTCGATGATCAGCGGGTCGGCATCCTTCACGAACTTGCCGCCGACGACCGGCATCCCGGCCGGAAATTCTCCGCGCAGATCAACGGGCTGGAGGAACGCGAGCCCGTTCCGGATTCCCGCCGCATAGTCGTCGGCGCCGAACGCGGGCGCCATGTGCACGATGCCCGTCCCCTCCTCCGCCGAGACGAAGTCCTCGCCCACGATGAGCTCGTGCCTGCCTTCGCCGAACTCGACCCAGTCGAGCGGGCGTCTATAGCCCGTGCCGACGAGCTCGCTGCCGCGGAACGTCCTGATCGTCTCCCACCGTCCCGCGAAGTCGTCTCCGAGGACCGCGGCGGCACGCGAATGAGCGACGATGATCGTTTCCCGGCTCCCGGACATTTGCTTCCGCAGCTCCACGTACTCGAGCCTGGGATTCACGGCGAGGGCAACGTTCGAAACCAGCGTCCACGGGGTAGTCGTCCAGACGAGGATCCTCCGGCGCGCGCCTTCGGCCGCGCCGCCGAGCAGATCCAGAGCGACGTACGCGCTCGGATCCTTCACATCCTTGTAGCCCTGAGCGACCTCGTGACTGGAGAGCGTCGTGCCGCAGCGCGCGCAGTAAGGCAGCACCTTGTGACCGCGACTGAGACGCCCGCGGCGAAACAGGGTCGCGACCGCCCACCATACGCTTTCGATGTAGTCGTTGGAATACGTGACGTACGGATCGCTGTAGTCGAGCCAGTAGCCAATCCGCTCGCTCAACGCCTCCCAGTCGGTCTTGTAACGCCACACGCTCTCGCGGCACATCTCGTTGAAGCGCTCGACGCCGATCTTCTCGATCTGCTGCTTCGCGGTGCGGACGCCGAACTCCGACTCGATGCGCTTTTCGACCTCGATCTCGACGGGCAGGCCGTGGGTGTCCCAACCCGCCTTGCGAGTCACATGGAAGCCGCGCATCGCGCGGTGGCGGCAAAACAGATCCTTCACCGTGCGCGAGAAGACGTGGTGGATGCCTGGACGCCCGTTCGCGGTTGGCGGACCCTCGAAGAACACGAATTCGGGTTTGCCTTCCGAGTTCGCCTGCGTCTGCTCGAAGAGCTTTTCTTCTCTCCAGAGGCGGAGGACTTCGTTTTCCAGGTCGTCGGGCGATCGATCGGTCGGGAGCGGCCGGAACCGTCTGCCCTTCACGTCTCCGCCCGCCGTTGCCGGAACGGGGCGGACAGCGGTCATCTCTCCGGTTTTCCCGAGGAATTAGTGGATTGCGTCGAGCGTCCGGAGGGCGTCGCGACGGCAGCGGAGTCCGAAGCCTCCACCTCCGACAGCTGTCTGGCGATGAGGGTCCTCATCTGGGCGAGGTATGTTCGACGCGACCGATCGAGGTTGTCGAGCTCTTCCTCCATGCGCCGGACATCTGCCTTCGCCCCCTCGATGATGCGCTCGCCTTCGCCCTGCGCCTCGCGCAGAATGAGCTGCGCCTCTCGCTCGGCCTGCTCGCGGACTTCGCCCCTCAGCTGCTGCGCGGATACCAGCGCGTCGTTCAGCGCCTTGTCGCGCTCCCGGAACGCCCGCAATTGCTCGTGAAAGCTGCGCGCCTTTGCATCGAGGTCCTGGTTGATCCGCGTCAGCCGCTCCATTTCTTTGGCGACCTGATCCCTGAACTGGTCCACGCGCGCGGGGTTATAGCCGCGCAGCGCCCGACCGAAGTCGTAGCGCCGGACGTCGAGTGGTGTCAGATGGAACGCTTCGTCAATCATTTAGCCCTCGCTCCGAAGAGGGTGGTACCAAGCCGCACCAGAGTTGCCCCTTCTTCAACCGCGATCTCGTAATCGTTCGACATCCCCATCGACAATTCCGTCGCCGGATGTCCTGCCTCGACCAGCACCTGCCGCGCCGCACGCGCTTCCGCGAACGTCGAATGGAGCTCCGGTTGCCCGGCGGTAAAGCTAGCCATTGTCATTACACCGCGAACCCGGATCCCCGGGAGCGCACCGAGCCTCTCGGCCTCGGGAAGCAGCTCCCCCGCCGAAAAGCCTCCCTTCGTTTCCTCGCCCGACAGGTTCAGCTCGATCAGCACATCGACCGCCCGGCCGCGAGCAAGCCCGTACGCACATACAGCGTCAGCCAGACGGCCACTGTCGAGTGAGTGCAAAAGTACGAAGTGTTCCAGCGCTTTCACTTTGTTGCGCTGCAGGTGGCCGATCAGATGCCAGCGAACCGGCACATCCACAGCGGATATCTTTTTCGTCGCTTCCTGAACCTTGTTCTCACCGACGTCACGAATGCCGGCCTCGTACGCTGCCCGCACCGCATCGGGCCCGTGCGTCTTTGTGACGCCTACGATAGTGACAGCCTGTCCGTGCCCGCCCCGGGCAACCGCCGCGGCGATCCGGTCCTCGACCTCGGCTTTACGCTCGGCCAGCCCGGGAAAAGGCATAGCTCTCAAAGTTAGCCGGGGCCGGTTCCGCATTCAAATCGGTGTGGCAATCTAGAGCAGGCGGTTTTCAACGTAGAACGACACAGATTCAACGTAGAACGACACAGGAAATGTCAATCTAGCAACTCGCGACTACGCTTCTTGCCCCTCACATCTGCGTTGTTCTCAGTTGCTGTATCGGACTGCCCGGTTACCCACCCAC
>Ga0136617_10000949_pt1 | contig 25420 bp, 26 predicted proteins | sample AntDrymUQ3222106_2_FD_129672 | JGI IMG/M metagenome (GOLD analysis project Ga0136617, IMG submission 129672) | Polar desert sand microbial communities from Dry Valleys, Antarctica - metaG UQ322 (21.06) | ecosystem: Environmental > Terrestrial > Soil > Desert | place: Antarctica: Dry Valley...
AGAAACCGGTCGTCGTGACAAACATGTCGGCCTGGCGCGGAGACAAACCCAAAGTCATACCCTCAATCATGACTTGAGGGTCGGACGGAACCGCGCCGCTGCGAAAAACACCAGCCTCCTAGGTCGTGGTTCCACCGCCCGTATGGGCTGCCAACCGCGTTTTGGCGGCGTAGGGTCGCTACGTGCCGGAGGCGGCTGTGTCGCTGGCACGCGCGTTTGGTGACTTCTTCCGGTTGGCGACCAAGAAATCGCCAATCGTCGCGGCCGTCGGCATCGTTTGGTGACTTCTTCGGGTTTGGCAGCCAAGAAGTCGCCACTGGCGTGGCAGCGAGCCAGACCAGCGCATTCGGGCGCGCACCCCACAGCGTACCTCGCTCCTCGTGACGCGGCTCACCTCGCCGGAGCGGTCGCGCCGCATCCCGCCAGGTACGCCAATCTCACGCTCTCCTCGGTGATGCTGTTCATCCCGCCACCGAGGCCGCCGAACCGCGCGTCCTGCCAGGCGCGCCAAGTCCCTGGACGATTGCTCTGCCGGTCGTGAGAACAACCCCAGGTCGGGGGTGGCCGCCTTGGCCTACCGGGGAGGACGTCACGCTCGAGCAGCCCGAGCCGTCGGGGCGCGGGGCCGGGTGATTGACCAACCCCCGACATCAACCGCCACGGCGCGCCGGCTGGCGTCCTCGCCCGGACGTTGGCCTTCTCGGAGCCCTACCGCCGCGCGGTCGCTGCGGCCGTCGCCGACGGCGCGTCGGCATCGACGAGCTCGGCGGGCAGCGATCCGGGCCCGTCCATCTGCCGAACGCTCACGAGCAGCTGCTCGTACTCGTCGGTGACGGCATCCCAGGAGTAGCGCCGCGCGCGCTCGCGCGCCAGCGTGCGGTAGTGCTCGACGAGCTGCGGCTCGTCGAAGAGGCGCTCGAGCTGCGCCGTCAACGAGGGCACGCCCGCCTTGCCGGAGAACGTCAGGCCGGCGTCGCCGACGGTCTCGACGTTCGGGGCGTGGTCGTTGACGAGCACGCAGTTGCCGGCCGCGAGCGCCTCGAGGATGACCGGGTGCGTGCCGCCGACCTCCGTCGGGGCGCAGAAGACGTAGGCGTGGTGCTGCAGCTCCCAGTAGCCGCGCCCGAAGACGTAGCCGGGGAAGATGACGCGCGGATCGCCGGCGCGCTGGACCTGCTTGATGTAGTCGTGCGCGTACGGAGCCCCGCCGACGACGACGAGCTTCATGCCGCGCGCACGCTGGCCCGAGATGCGCGAGAACGCCTCGACGAGCAGGTGCGGGTTGTTCTCGGGCTCCAGGCGGCCGACGAAGAGGACGTACTTGCGCGGCTGCAGGCCGAGGCGCTCGAGCGTGCCGGTCCCGTCGTGCCCCGGATCCTCGACGCCGTAGGGCACCACGCCGATCCGCTGCCCGTAGCGCTGCTCGAAGATCTCCGCGACCGCGTACGAGTCGGTGATCGCGGTGTCCGACCAGCGCGGCGCGTTGCGCTCGGCGAAGCGCAGGTACGCCTTCGCGAGCGCCGGCCACTTCGAGCGGTCGGAGTCCAGGCCGTCGACGTTGATGACCGTCGGGATGCCCGCGCCGCGCGTGACGAGGCACATCGGGCTGTTGCCGGCGATGAAGAACAGCGCGACGTCCGGGCGCACGCGGCGCGCGCAGTGCAGCGACGACAGCAGCGTGTGCGTGAACGTGTCGAGGTACTTGTTACGCACAGCCGGGATGTGGACGAGGCGCGCGCCCTTGTGCTCGCGCAGGCGGCGGTCGACGACATGCGGGCGGCAGTAGACGATGACCTCATGGCCGCGCTGGGTCAGCCGGCTGGCGAGCTGCTCTGCGGCCGTCTCGAAGCCGCTGTATGACGCGGGGATGCCGCGCGTTCCGAGGATCGCAACCTTCATGGGCTTCCGGCGAGGGTATAGGCCTCGATGTGGGCACGCGCCGAGGCCTGCCACGAGAACGCTCCCGCGCGGGAGCGCCCGCGGGCGGCGAGGTCGTCGCGCAGCGCGGCATCGGTCGCGAGCTCGCCCAGCGCGGTCGCGAGGTCGGCGGCCTCGTAGGGATCGACGTAGCGGACGGCGCCGGCGCATGTCTCGACGAGGCCGGGCGAGCGGGCGGCGATGACCGGCACGCCGGCGCTCATCGCCTCGAGCGCCGTGAGGCCGAAGCCCTCGTGCAGCGCCGGGTGCACGAGCGCCGCGGCCGCGCCCAGGAGCGCCGCGAGGTCCGGGCGCGGCTCGCTGCGCACGCCCTCCTGCTCGCTGCGCGCGCGGCCGGCGAGGACGAGCCCCAATGCCTGCCGGCCCGCCGCGCGGCGATAGCACGCGTGAGCGCCCAGCAGCAGGGCGAGGTTCTTGCGCGGCTCGTCGTCGCCGACGTAGAGGAAGTGCTCGGCGCCGGTGCGCTGCACCCGGAGCTGCTGGCCGGGACCGTGCAGCGCGACGACGATCCGCGCGTCGTCGACGCCCCAGCGCGCCCGCGCGTCGCGGCGGGTCGTCTGCGAGACGCAGACGACGGCGGCCGCGCCGCGGGCGGCGCGCCGGTGCGCACGCGACGCCCAGCGCCGGAATGACGGGGAGAACTGCTCGGGCAGCCGCTCGAAGGCGAGGTCGTGGAGCGTGACGACCTGCGGGCAGGGCGCGCGCACGGCGAGCGCCGGCAGCGGGTGGTGCAGGACGTCGGCCCGCGCCGCGCGGGCGCGGCGGGGCAGCTCGACCTGCGTCCACCACTCGTCCAGCGCGAGGTTGCGCGCGCTGGCGGCGCCGCCGCCGGCGGGCGCCGGCCGGCGCTCGTTGGCGGCCTCGACCACCTCGACGCTCTCGGCCCGCAGCGCCGCGGCGAGGCCCTCGAGGTAGACGCCTGTGCCGCTGTGCCCGCGGCGCGCGTACGTCGTATCAAGCAGGACGCGCATCTACGGGCGCGCCGCGCGCGCGAGGATCGTCGCGCGCCGGCTGCGCAGCTCGGCGACGTCGAAGCCGAGGTCGTCGAGCAGCTCGCGCAGGGTGCGTCGCGAGAAGAAGCGGACGTGGTCCGAGCGCGGCTCGAAGTGCGTGGCGAAGCGCCGCGAGCTGACGGCGAGCGCCAGCAGCGTGACGGGCCCGTGGTCGGGCGTCGTGAGCAGAAGCGTGCCGCCCGGACGCAGGACGCGGCGCACCTCCGACAGCCACGGCGCGACGTCGACGACGTGCTCGATGACCTCCCCGGCCCAGGCGACATCGACGCTTGCATCCTCGACGGGCAGCGGCTGGCCGCAGGACCAGAGGCGCGCGTCGAGGCCGGGCACGCGCTCACGCGCGCGCCGCAGCGCCTCGTCGGCGACGTCGACGGCGATCGGGGTCGCGCCGGCCTCCAGCAGCGCCGCGCTGAACTCGCCCGCGCCGCAGCCGAGGTCCAGCACGACATCCCCCTCCGCCACCCCGGCGAGCAGGAACGCGCGCCGCAGCCCGAAGCGCTCGGGCGTCGCGTCGGCGGGCACGCTGGCCCAGACGGCATCGTGGAGGTCGGCGGTCACGACCCGGGGACCTTAGTGCTCGTCGTCAGCGTCCCGTCGCGCTGGCTGAGCGGGAGCACATTAGGCTGCAAGGATGTTCACGACCGTCTTCCCGATTCTCACCACGAGCGATCTCGGGGCGGCACTCGCCTTCTATCGCGATCTGCTCGGAGCGACGGTGAGCTACGAGTTCCTCGGACCCGACGGCGAGCCCGGGTACGTAGCGCTCGATCTCGGGACGGCCCACTTGGGGATCGGCCGCGATCCTGACGCCACCGCGGGCCCGAGCCCGCGCTTCAGCCTGTGGGTCTACGCCGAGGATTGCGACGCGGCCGTCGAGCACCTGCGCACGGGTGGCGTGACGATCGTCGAGGAGCCAACCGACCAGCCGTGGGGCGAGCGCGTGGCCCGCGTTCTCGACCCCGACGGCAACGTCGTGCTGATCGGCCAGCGCGCGGCCCCGCCGGCGGACGCTCAGCAGGGCTGAGCCTGATCTCGCCGGGGCGTACACCCCGGCTGCGCACCTGCGAGGGCCCTCGCTCGTGCGTGAATTGACAGACGACAGACGACAGACGTCATGGCGCGGGACCGCCGGCCGCGGCGATCGAGCTTGAGAAGACGGAGTAGGCCAACTGCACATGGTTGAGTAGCCGGCTGCTCATGCTGATGTGAACGCTGGCGTTTAGCCTTGCGGCCACCCGATCCCCCATCGATCTGTCGCAGGAGGCGGACATGAAGATCTTCCACATGACGACGTTGCGGGCCGCGCTGCTGACCCTGCTCTCGAGCGCCGTGCTCGCGGCGCCGGCCGCGGCTGCGACGCCGCCGGCGAGCCCGGCGCCGCCGTCGCTGAGCCCGAGCCGCCCGGCTGAGCCGTGGCGTGCCACGAGCATCGACGCGTCGCCGTGCTGCCGCCCGCGCAGCGCGCCTGCGAGGATCCTCGCTCGTGCGGATCCTCGCCGTATGCGCGGTCGCCCATCCGGGCGGCGCCGAGATCGGGTTGCTGCGTCTCGCACGCCGGCTGACGGCGCGCGGCCACGAGCTGACGCTCGCCACGCCAGGCCCGGGCCCGCTGGACGAGGCCGGCCTGCCGGTCGTGCGGATCGCGTTGGGCGGCATGGAGCGCGGCGCCGGCGCACGGGCGGTCCTGAGCTGGCCGCGCGTGCGGCGGCTGACCCGAGACGCCGACCTCGTCTACCTCAACGGCACCGTCAGCGGCCGGCTGCTGCCGGCCCTCGCCGGCCGGCGCACCGTGCTGCACGTGCACGACATCGTCGACCGCGTGCCCCGTTTCTGGTCGCGCGCCGACGCGCTGCTCGCCGACTCGCAGGCCGTCGCCGACCGCCTCCCGGGACTGGCCGCACACGTCGTCTACTGCCCCGTCGAGCTCGACGTCCCCGAGCAGCCGGCTCCGTGGCCCGCGGGCGGCGACGGGCCCGTCGTGGGCTTCGTCGTCCGCCTGGAGCCGCGCAAGGGCCCGCTCGACCTCGCCCGCGCCGCGCCCGCCATCCGCGCGGGCGCCCCCGGTGCGCGGATCGTCCTCGTTGGCGACGATCCCTACGACAGCGCCCCCGGGTACGGGGAGCGCGTTCGCGCAGCGGAGGGAATCGAGCATGTGCCGTGGGTCGCCGACGGCGCCGCGGTCATGCGCCACCTCGACGTCCTCGTCGTCCCGTCGCGCCAGGAGCCCTTCGGCACCGTCCTGGCAGAGGCGATGGCAGCCGGCACGCCGGTCGTCGCCACGCGGGTCGGCGGGCTGGCCGAGGTCGTCGCCGACGGCGAGACGGGCCTGCTCGTCAGTCCGGGCAGGCCGGACGAGCTCGCGGCGGCGGTGCTCGAGGTGCTGGGCCGGCGCGCGCAGATGGGCGCCGCGGCCCGCGAGCGCGCACAGCGCTTCGGCGCCGACGCCTACGCCGACCGCGTCGAGGCGATCCTCCTGCGGGCGGCGGGCCGGTGAGGGTCGCCTTCGACAGCCGCGCCGCGTCGGACCCGCGCGGGATCGGGCGCTACGTGAGCTGCCTGCTCGACGCGCTGCGCGAAACCGCCGGCGAGCACGAGCTCGTCGAGACGCACCGGCCGGCGCGGCGCTTCGACGTCTTCCACGCGCCGTGGATCGACGGCGCGCTGCTGCGCCCGCCCTGCCCGCAGGTCGTGACGCTCCACGACGTCGTACCGCTCAAGCGCCGCAGCGAGTACCTGCGCACCGGGATCCGCTTCCGCCTGCGCTACCTCGCCGTCGAGCGCGCCACGCGGGTCATCGTGCCGACCGAGACCGTCGCCGCCGAGGTCGTCGAGCACCTCGGGCTCGCACCCGAGACGCTCGCCGTCGTCGCCGAGGCGCCCGCGCCCGTGCTGCACGCGCGCGGCCCCGAGGAGGTCGCCGCCGCACGCAAGCGCTACGGGCTCCCCGAGGAGTATCTCCTGTGGGTCGGCGGGCTGCAGACGCCGGACCCGCGCAAGCGCGTCGCCGCGATGGCGAAGACGCCCCGCGAGCTGCCGCTCGTGCTCGTCGGAGCGACGAATCCGTGGGCCCACGAGCTGCCCGACGTGACGCTCACCGGCCGTGTTCCCGACGAGGACCTCGCGGCGATCTACTCCGGCGCGCGGGCGCTCGTCTTCCCGTCCGACGACGAGGGCTTCGGGCTGCCGACGGTCGAGGCGCTCGCCTGCGGCACGCCCGTCGTCGCGACCGACCTGCCTGTGCTGCGCGAGGTGCTCGGCGATCGCGCGACCTTCGTCGAGGCCGGCGACCTCGAGGGCCTGCTCGCGGCGGGGGCGGCAGCGACGCGCCCGGCGCCCGCGCCGCCGTCCTGGACCTGGAACGACGCGGCGCGGGCGACCTGGCGGGTCTACTCAGACGCCGGCGGGTAGCTGCTCGCGGCCGGGCTCTCCATCCGGAGTCGCGAACTCCTTCTCCCACTCGGCGCGGATGCGGTCAAACGCGTCCCAGTCGATGTCGAGCTCAGGCTCGGCCGTCTGCTGGGCCACGAGAACGAGGTCGTCGCTCGGGCCCGGATCCGGCTCCACCGGCTCCTCGGTCTCGTCGTCGGAGTCGTCGGGCTCGGTCGCCATGAACCAGTATGCGAGCGACCCGAGAGCGAGCGCGCTCACTGCTGCCGATACGACCCCGAGCGGCGCCACGCCTACGACGCACAACAGCCCGGCGACGGGGCACGTGACGGCCCAGGTGACCCCGGCTCGCCGCCCGACCGGATCCCTGATCGAACCCCGGATGATCGCCACCAGGAGAGAGGCCAGGAAGACGGTGAACACAGCGAGCGCTACTGCGAAGGCATCCATGCGAATGTCCTCTGTCGTGATTGGCCCCCGTCTCAAGATTGTAAGCCGGGAATGGCGGTCACGGCAATGCCTGCCGCCATATCGCAGCGGTTTCCTCCCCATTGGTCCAGGCCCGGCCGGACGACCCCGGCTCAGGATGTGGCTCGGGCCAGGTCGCCGAGCAGTGCGCGAGCGGCGTCCGTCCCGAGCCTCACCGAGTAGTTCGTCCCGCGGTCCTCGGGATAGATCTGCGTCGTGTTGGCCAGCACGAGACCCGGCACGCCCGTCTGCAGGGGCGGGATCCGCTCGTGGTAGCCGACCGTGACGATCGGCTGCGCCGCGGGCTCGCGGTGCAGCCAGCGAGCCCGGATCCATGCCGGCGAGAAATCCGCGCGGACCTTGCGCAGCCCCGGCAGGTAGGCCTGCAGGAGCTCCTCGGAGTCGAGCGCCAGCAGCGGGTCGCCCGGCGCGAGGTAGTTGGCGACGTAGAGGAAGCGCCGCCCGCCGTAGCGCGCCGGATCGATGAAGTTCGTGTGCTCGACGAGGCCGACGAACGGCAGCTCGGAGTCGGCGATGTTCGTCCAGTAGAAGGGCGAGAACTGGCGGTCGAGCTCGAGCAGGAGGCACAGCGCGGTGTGGTACTCGGTCGCGCGCAGGCGGCCGCGGTACTCGGTGCCGATCGCGGTCGCGAGGTCGTCGTCGAGCAGCCGCTCGAAGACGTCGCTCGGCACCGTCGCCACGACCGCGTCGTAGCGCTCCACCCCGCCGCCGGCACGCTCGAACGCCCGCGGGTCGTGACCGCGGCGAAACGAGCCCGCGGCGCCGGCCTCGACGAGCAGCCCGCCGCCGGTCGCGCGCCGCAGCGCGGCGGCCGGGCGGTCGACGAGCACCCGTCCGCCGGTGGCGACGATCGCGTCTCGCAGCGCGGCGAAGAGCAGCTCCCACGAGTGCGCGGGGTAGCCCAGCTGCTCGTGGCGCGCCTCGTCGCCCTCGAGCTGGCGGCGCAGCGTGAGCTTGCTCCACAGCCACGCCATCGAGATGTCCTCGGCGCGCTCGCCGAACTTCCCCCGCAACAGCGGCCCCCAGACCTTGCGCCACGGCCCGCGCCCCATACGCCGCTCGATCCACGCCCGCGCCGTGATCGACTCGAACGGCCCGACCTCGCGGGCGCGCCTCTGCAGGAGCAGCACGGCCAGCCCCATCCGCAACCGCGCCGGCGGCGACAGCGGGCCGAAGCGCAGGAGGTCCAGCGGCGTCGTGAACGCCCACTGGCGCCCGTCGACGAAGAACGCCATCGACGACGGCTTCCACTGCAGCTCGTCGGGCAGCCCGAGCTCCTCGTACAGCGCGACGATGTGCCGGTCGCTCGTGAAGAGGTGGTGGTAGTAGCGCTCGAGCAGGTCGCCGCCGCCGACGTCGAGCGTCGCCGCCTGGCCGCCGAGGCCCGGCCAGCGCTCGTAGACGTCGCAGACGTGACCGGCCTGCGACAGGCGGTAGGCGCAGACGAGGCCAGCGACGCCCGCGCCGAGGACCGCGATCCTCATCGCGAGCGGCCGCCCTTCGAGTTCGCACCAGCCATGGTCGAGCAATGACGCGCTGTCATCGCGAGCGGCCGCCCTTCGAGTTCGCACCAGCCATGGTCGAGCAATGACGCGCTGTCATGCCCGCACCGTCTCGAGGATGCGCCCGACGCCGCCGTAGCGCGCCACGAGGACGACGAGCCCGACGAGCGTGATCGGCACGGTCACGACGAACCGCAGCAGCAAGAGGTAGGAGAGCGCCTGGGCGCCCGTGCGGCCGAGCGCCCGGACGCCGAAGACGATCGCGGCGTCGAACGTGCCCGCGAAGCCGGGGCCGCTGGGGACGAGCACGAACATCGAGGCGAGGCCGAGGAGGTAGCCGGCGTCGAGCACTCCGAGGCCCAGCCCGGCAGCCTTCGCCGTCAGCCACCACGCCACCCACTCGAGCGTCCAGACGAGCAGCGTCCACGACAGCAGCTCGCGGCCGTGGTTGCCGCGCAGCCGGCGCGTCGCCTCGGCCATCGGAGCGAGGAACTCGAGGACCCGCCCGAGGTGCCCGCGGCGGCGCAGGACCGCGGCGGCGCCGGCCGCCAGCGCGACGAGCGAGCCGACCAGCAGGGCCGCGAACGCGAGCCGACCGCCGGACGGCAGATCGACGCCGCCGAGCACGCCGTAGGCGAGCGCGACGAAGAGCCCCACGAGCACGACGACGTCGAGCACGCGCTCGGCGACGATCGTGCCGATGACGGTGCGCGCGTCGGTCTGGGCCCGCGGCGCGGCGAGCAGCACCCGCAGCGCGTCTCCGGCGCGCGCGGGCAGCACGTTGTTGCCGGCGTAGGCGACGGCCACCAGCCCATAGGCGTCGGCGCGCTGCGGGCGCGCCCCGTTGTAGCGCAGCAGCTCGTACCAGCGCTCGGCGCGGGCCGCGCAGGCAGCGAGGTAGAAGGCCGCCCCCGCCGCGAGCTCCGCCAGCCGCGCCGGGGCGTGCGGCAGGCTCGGCGGCTCCTGGTAGAGCGCCCAGACGACGATCGCGGCGATTGCCGCGATCGAGACCGTCGCGCCGAGCGCCGTCAGCGCCCGCTCCCCGGAGCCGGCCGCTATGCCGGGGTTCGCTCGTGCTCATCCTCGGTGGGGGCGGCGACGTTCGCGCGGTCGCGCACGACGTACAGCGGCCGCCGCTTGACCTCGTCGTAGATGCGGCCGACGTACTCGCCGATCATCCCGATCGCCATGAGCTGGATGCCGCCGAGCAGCAGCACGGCGACGACCGTCGTCGTCACGCCGGGGACGAACGCACCGAAGATCCGGAACACGATCGCGACGGGGATCGCGAGGAAGGCGAGCCCTGCGAAGACGAAGCCGGCGACGGTCGCGATCTGCAGCGGGGCGTGCGAGAACGAGGCGATCGCGTCGAGTGCGAAGCGGATCATCTTGCGCAGCGGGTACTTCGTCGCGCCGGCGTAGCGCGCGGCGCGGCTGTAGGGCAGCGCGGTCTGGGTGAAGCCGACCCAGGAGGTCATGCCCCGCAGGTAGCGGTTGCGCTCGCGCATCGCCACCAGGGCGTCGAGCGCACGCCGGTCCAACAGCCGGAAGTCGCCCGAGTTCTGCGCGAGCGGCACGTCCGAGACCTTGGCCATGAGGCTGTAGAACCAGCGCGCGGTCGCGAGCTTGAAGCGCGACTCGCCGGTGCGGTCGGTGCGCATGGCATAGACGACGTCCGAGCCGGCGCGCCAGTGCTCGATCATCGTCGGGATGAGCTCGGGCGGGTCCTGAAGGTCGGCGTCGATCATCACGACGACGTCGCCGGCGACATGGTCCAGGCCCGCCGTGATCGCCGTCTGATGGCCGAAGTTGCGCGAGAGCGTCAGGACCTTGACGCGCTCGTCGGCCCGGGCGAGCTCGGCGAGGATGCCTCGCGTGCCGTCGCTCGAGCCGTCGTCGACGACGACGAGCTCCCACGGCAGCTCGTCGAGCGCCGAGCGCACGCGCTCGTAGAATGCGCGCGCCGTGCCCTCCTCGTCGAGCATCGGCGCGACGACGCTCAGCAGGCCCAGATGCCGTTCGGCCACGCGGTTGATCGTAGAGGGCCTCGATCTGGTTGGTTGCGCGGCCGTGCGGACCGTGGAACCAACCATCTACGCTGGCGCGCGTGACGTCCTGCAGCGCGTGCGGCGCGTCCGGCCTCGTCCCGCACCTCAAGGTGGCCGGCGACGCGGGCTCGGATGGCCTCATCCCCACGACCAATCGCTTCGGCACCGCCCTGGCCGACCTCGTGCGCTGCCGGCACTGCGGCCACCGCCAGACCGAGCCGATGCCCGCCGACGCCGTGCTCGAGAGCGCCTACGCCGATGCCGCCTCCGAGGACTACATCGACGAGGAGGCCGGTCAGCGCGAGACGGCGCGGCAGGCGTTGGCGCGCATCGAGGCCCGCCTCACGCCGCTGCCGATCCCCGACAACGGCGGCCCCCGCCACCGCACGCTGCTCGACCTCGGCTGCTGGGTCGGCTTCCTGCTGTCGGAGGCGGCCGAGCGCGGTTGGGACGCGATCGGGGTGGAGCCATCGGCGTTCGCCTCCGCATACGCCCGCGACCTCGGCCTGGACGTGCGCACCGGCGAGCTGCTCACGACGCCGCTGCCGCTGGCGCACTTCGACGCGATCGTCATGGGCGACGTCATCGAGCACCTCCCGCGCCCGGCCGAGGCGCTCGAGCGGATGGCGAAGCTCCTGCGACCCGGCGGCATCGCCTGGATGGCCCTGCCCGACGCGGGCAGCCTCGTCGCGCGCGGCATGCGCGCGCGCTGGTGGTCGGTCATCCCGACGCACGTGCAGTTCTTCACGCGCCGCTCGATGCGGACGCTGCTCGAGCGCCACGACTGGACCGTGCTCGAGATCGGGACGGCGCCCAAGGCCTTCAGCGTGCGCTATTACCTCCAGCGCGTCGGCGGCTACTCGCCGCCTGTGGCGCGCGCCCTCGTGCGCGCGGCGCGGGCCGCGGGCGTCGCCGAGCGCATGTGGGCGCCGGACTTCCACGATCGCATGGCGGTCATCGCACAGCCGCCCAAGCCCGGCTGAGCGCCCGCTCGTAGGATCACGGGCCATGGATCTCGGGCTCAGCGGGCGCGTCGCGCTCGTCACCGGCGCCTCGTGCGGGATCGGCCGGGCGATCGCCGAGGCGCTCGCGGCCGAGGGCGCGACGGTCGCCGTCGCGGCGCGTTCGGCCGACGGCGTGCGCGCGGTCGCGGACGCGCTCGGCGGCCGCGGGTACGTCTTCGACAGCGCCGACCCGGAGACCGTCCACCCGCTCGTCGACGCCGTCGAGGCCGAGTTCGGGTCCGTCGACGTCTTCGTCGCCAACACCGGCGGGCCGCCGCGCGGCGACGACCCGCTGGCGTTCACCGCCGAGCAGTGGGAGGCGGCGCACCGGTCGCTCGTCGTCGCGCCGATGCTCATCCTCAAGCGGATCGTGCCGGGGATGCGGGAGCGCGGCTTCGGCCGCGTGCTGGCGGTGTCGTCAAGCGCGGCACGCGAGCCACTGGCCGGCCTGCAGCTCTCCAACGCCAACCGGCCGGGGCTGCTGGCGGCGTTCAAGCTGCTCGCGCGCGAGAACGCCGCCCACGGCGTGACGTTCAACGCGGTCCTCCCCGGCCGGATCGCCACCGACCGGCTCGTGGAGGGCTACGGAAGCCTCGACGCCGCGCAGGCCGCGGCGAACGACGAGGTCCCGGCCGCGCGCCTCGGCACCCCGCAGGAGGTCGCGTCCGCCGTGGCCTTCCTCTGCTCCACGCAGGCGAGCTACGTCACCGGGCAATCGGTACTTGTCGACGGGGGACTGACACGCTCCTGGTAGGCGCCGGAGCTGCGCCACGCCGTGCTGCTTGTACTTAAGTATTTACTGGTATATAGTTGCAGCTCGCAAGCACTAGGAAAGGAGGGCCGGCGTATGACCGTCGAGCCCACAAAGCAGGACAAGCAGATCACGATCGAGGTCCCCGAGGACCGTGTCGCGGAGTTCTACGCGTTCTACGGCCGCTTCCTCGCGGGCTTCCCCGGGCGTCGCGGCCGTGGCCGCGGCGGGCACGGATGCGGCCACGGCCGCCATGCCGACGAGCAGGCCGCGCCCGACACCGGGACGCAGACGGCCTGATGGCCGACAAGCAGATCACCGTCGCCGTTCCGGAGGAGCGCGTGCCGGAGTTCTACGTCTGGTTCGCGGGCTTCCTCGCAGCCGAACCCGGCGCGCCGCCCTGGGGCGGCCGCCGCGGCCGCGGCCTGCGCCACGGGTTCGGCGACCCGGGCACGTGGTCGGCCGCCGACGCCGACCAGGCCGCATGGCTGTACGGCAAGCTCGCAGCGCCCGCGCGAGCGCTGTTCGACCTACTGATCGATGCCCCCGGCGAACGCCGCGCGGGCAACGAGGTCGCCGCCAGCCTCGGCCTCGAGAAGGGCGCGCACGGCGTGGCCGGGATCCTCGCCTGGCCCGGGCGCTACTCGCGCAAGCTCGCCCGCGAGCTGCCGATCGCGACCGAGGGCCGCGACGACGGCGGGACGGACTACTACATGGAGCCCGCCGTCGCGGAGCTCTTCGCCGCGGCGCGCGAGCGGGTCAGGGCGGCAGGCGACTCGCCCCGGCCCGGTGCGGGCCGCCGCCGCGGCGCGACGCTGTAGCCGATCGGTCGGGCCAGCGAGCGCCGGCGAGGAGCCGCGCGAGCTCCGCCGCGGTCCGCGTCGCGTGCTCGAACACGTCGCCGTAGGTATAGGCGAGGTGGTTCGATCGCCGGCGGCGCGCGACGTCGGCTTCGAACGCGTGCCGGGTGCCGTGGAAGCGGTAGCTCAGCAGCTCGACCATGAGGCCGTGGTCCGGCCAGTGGCAGTCAACCTTGTCGCCGTGGCGATCGACGTTCGTGCGCGGCCGCGGCAGTTCGTGCGCATCGAGCAGGGCGAGGAAGCCGTCCTCGAGCGCGCTGAGCGTGACGTCGGCGCCGAGCGCGCGGCGCAGCTTGCGGGCGCCCGGCTTGCGCGGGTTGCGAGCGATACACGCCTCGATCTGATGCGGCGTGGTGCGATGGTGGATCCAGGCCTCGTGGCAGGCGCGGGCCAGCTCGGCGGGCGCGAGGCGGGGCGCGAGGTCCAGCAGGGTCCGTGGGACGATCGTGATCGGGATCCCGTCGAGAGTCGAGGCGTCGAGGACGTGCAGTTCAGCGACGCGATGGATGACGACGCCAGGGCGCCTACGCCACGCGGTCGTCGGCACGGTGACCTCCGGTGGCGGCGGCGCGCCGGACCCCAGCCGGAGTAGGTGCGCAGCCGCACGGTGGCTCACGACGGCTCCCTCGCCACCGGCAAGCACCGCGGCCATGTAATCGCCACGCAGCGACGGGGCTGCGTGGCCGACCGCGTAGACGCCGATGTGCACGCGGCGCAGGCGGCCATCCGCAAGCCACCGCTCGACCCGCTTGTGGTCGATCCCCGCCGCGCGCAGCTGCTGCCGGGTGATCCGTCCGTGCTGGCGACCCGCGATCCGCGCGGCGATGTCGAATAGTCCCCGGATATAGGGGGCTAGGCGACATCGACTCCGGATTCGCCCCTCCGCTCGTCACATCGCGGTGGACAACCGGCACCAAACGGGCATCCTGCGCTGATGACCGAACGACTGGATGGGACCGTGGCGCTCGTGACCGGCGCCAGCAGCGGGATCGGGGAGGCCACTGCGCGCGAGCTTGCGCGGCGGGGGGCCGCGGTCGCGATCGCGGCCCGGCGCAAGGATCGCCTCGACGCGCTCGCGCAGGAGATCGAACAGGCCGGCGGCAGCGCGCGGGCGATCGAGGCCGACGTCACCGACCGGGGGCAGGTGCAGCGGCTGGTCGGCGAGACGGTCGACCGCCTCGGGCGCCTGGACACCGTCGTCAACAACGCGGGCGTCATGCTCCTCGGGCCGATCGTCGGCGCCCCCACCGAGGAGTGGGACCGGATGATCGACCTGAACCTCAAGGGCCTGCTGTACGTCGCCCACGCCGCGCTGCCCCACCTCCTCGCGGCCGCCGAGGACGAGCCGCGTCACGTCGCCGACCTCGTGAACATCAGCTCCGTGGCCGGCCGCGTCGCGCGCAGGGACTCCGGCGTCTACAACCTCACCAAGCACGGCGTCGTCGCGTTCAGCGAGTCGCTGCGCCAGGAGGTGACCGGCCGCCACGTGCGCGTGTCGATCGTCGAGCCCGGCGCGGTCGACACGGAGCTCCCCGACCACATCCGCGCGGAGATCCGCGACGAGATGATGGGCCGCCTCACCGGCATCGAGTACATGGAGTCCGGGGACATCGCCGACGCGATCGCCTACATCGTCACCCGCCCGCGGCGCGTCGCGATCAACGAGCTGCTGATCCGCCCGACCGAACAGGAGGGCTGAGGTCAGCGCGGGGCGCGCAGCCCGAACGGCGGCCGCGCCCCGGCCCGGCGGTTGGCCTGCACGACCGCGCGCCGGCGCAGCGCCGCCGGCAGCGCGCGCAGCGCCTCGCCGTAGGCCCGCAGGAGGTGGCGCTCGCGCAGCACGATGTGGCCGAGCGCGAGCAGCTCGTAGAACGCGATCCGGTGCAGGTCGCCGCGGACGTCGGCCCATGCGTCGTTCTTGGCCATCATGAGCAGCCGGTTGCGAAACTGCAGCCGCCGGTGGGCCTCGGGCAGCCGGGCCCGCGTCGTCGGCGAGTAGAAGCGCATGTGCCAGGCGACCGCGCGCGGCTCGTACATGCAGCGCCAGCCCAGCAGCCGGGCGCGCCAGGCGAGGTCGACGTCGGACGCCCACAGCGCGAGGTCCTCGTCGAGCACCTCGTCGCCGACCGCGCAGGCGTCGAGGACCTCGCGGCGGTAGAGCACGCATGCGCCGTCCCCGCCGAAGACCTCCGCCGTCCGGGCGTAGCGCGAGGCCGGCTCGTTGTGCCCGACGAGCGTGTTCTTGCGGCGGCGGTCGACGACCATCCCGGCGGCGTCGAGCACGTCGAGGCGGTCGCCGGGCTCCATCCCGGTCGCGCGCACGAGCCGCGGCGCCACGGAGCCGACGCCGGGCTGGGCCAGGCACGGGCGCGCTGCGGCCAGGAAGCCGGCGTCCAGGACGCAGTCGGTGTTGAGGAGCAGCAGCGCGTCGGCCTCGGTCGCGTCGATGCCCGCGTTGATCGCGGCCGCGTAGGGGACGCGCTCGCCCAGCTCGAGCACGCGCGCGCCGCTGGCCCGCGCGATCGAGCGCGTCGCGTCGCGGCAGGCGTTGTCGATGACGAGCACCTCGGCGCCGGGCTGGGCCACGGCGGCCGGCAGCGAGTGCGCCAGCAGCGGCGCCTCGTCGACGCTGAGCACGAGGATCGTCGTGGGCGGGAGCGCGCTCACGACCACGCGCCCTCCGGCCGAAGCATCTCCTCGTAGACGGCGGCCGTCAGCGCGGCGCTGTCGGCCCATGACAGCCGCCCGGCCCGCGCGTGCCCGCGCCGGGCAAGCTCCGCGTGACGTGCGCGGTCGCCGACGACGCGTCCGATCGCGGCCGCCATGTCGCCGACGTCGAGCGGATCGAAGTACTCGGCCGCGTCGCCGCCGGTCTCCGGCAGCGCGGTCGCGCGCGCCGCGACGACCGGCACGCCGCGAACCATCGCCTCGACGAGCACGAGCCCGAAGCCCTCGTAGAGCGACGGGTGCACGAGCGCGTCGGCGCCGCGCATGAGCGCGTCGAGCCGCACGTCGGAGAGGTAGCCGGTCAGCCGTAGGGGCTCGCCGCCCGCCGCCGCGCGGATGAGATCGCCCTCGCCTCCGTCCACGCCGGCCAGGACGAGCCGGTGCTCGAGACCCTCGCGGCGCAGCACGCGGAAGGCCTGCACCAGCCGCAGGAGGTTCTTCTTCGGCCGCAGGTCGCCGACGGCGAGCAGGTACGGTCCGTCGTGGGGCACCGGCTCGTCGCCGATCGGCAGCGAGGGAGCGTTGGGGATGACCCGCACGCGCGCCTCGTCGACCCCGTAGCGCCGCACGACGTCGGCGGCCGTGTAGCCGGAGACGCAGATGACGCGCTGCGCCGAGCGCGCCGCCCGGCGAGCGAACGTCCGGTACTTCCAGCCGGTCCGCCGTGAGAAGTCCTCGGGGAAGACCTCGAAGGCGAGGTCGTGGATCGTCACGACGCCCATGCACGGGCGCGCCAGCGGCAGGAAGCAGTTGGGAGCGTGGACGAGGTCGGCCCGCTCGCGGCGCAGGCGCACCGGCAGACCGACCTGCTCGAAGAGCAGCTCCGGGCCGGGCCCGCCCCGGGAGATGACGCGGTATTCCAGCCCGGGACGTTCGGGCAGTGCGTCGATGAGCTCGCGCGCGTAGCGTCCCCAGCCGCGCAGCTCGGGCGCGAACGCGTCGCGCGCGTCGATGGCGACGATCGGCACGGGGGAACCTTCTCACGAGCCGGGCGCTCGTGGACGTGACCGCGCGCGGAGCGCGTCCACTAGTGGTTCGTCCTGTGAGTCCGTGTGCCGTTGGGCGGTTGCTGGCGCCGTCTGGCAAGGACGCAGGGAGGAAGGTGTGCCTCTGGCACATCGACGACCGAGGACGCCGCCAGGCGGTGATCAGCGGCCGCCCAACGGTGCGCGGATTTGCAGGACGAACCACTAGGTTCTTGCCGCATGGGCCGCGGCCGTCTCGACCTCTTCCGTTCCGACGACCGCCGGTCCCCCCTGGAGCGGGGCCGGCGCCTGGCGCTGCAGGCCGCGAGCCTCGCCCGGCTGCCGCGCCCGGTGGCGCTGTTCTGGTGTCGGGCACTGCGCCGCGCGCAGGCCGACCACGACACGTGGAGCATCGATGTCGCCTGCCGGCCGGCCGAGCTGCGCGTCCTGCTCGACGCGCTCGACGGCGCGCCGCGGGTGGCGGAGGTCGGGACCGCTGCCGCCTGGACGACCGCGTGCATCGCGCTCGCCCAGCCCGGCCGGGAGGTCCACAGCTGGGACGTCGAGGCCCACCCCGAGCGCGACCGCTACCTCGCGCTGCTCGCCCCCGCGGAGCGCGCCCGGGTCCACCTCCACGCTCGCCCCGGCGGCCTGGGCCCCGACGACCCGCCGCCCGTCGACGCCGTCTTCATCGACTCCTCGCACGAGCGCGACGAGACGATCGCGACGTTCCGAACCTGGGAGGCGGCACTGTCGCCCGGCGGCGTCGTCGCCTTCCACGATTACGACGACGAGGCCTACCCGGGCGTGACCGACGCGGTCCGGGCGCTCAGGCTGCAGGGCGAGGCCCGTGGACATCTGTTCGTCTGGCGCAAGCCCGCCGGTCAGCGGGGGTCCTGAGCACGGCGGCACGACCGCCCGGCGCGCGCCCGGGTACGATCCGCGGTCGTGCCCGAGATCAGGGAAGCCACCATCACGCCGACTGCGCCGCGCCAGTCGAGGATCTTCGAGCTCCCGATCGAGCTTGGGCACCCCGACGAGCTGCTCGCCCGGATCATCGGCTGGGTCGGCGAGAGCGGCCCGACGAAGCGCGTCTTGTACGTCAACGCGCACGTGCTCAACCAGTCGCGCGAGGACCCCGGGCTGCGCGGGGCGCTGGAGGAGGCCGACCTCGTCTACTGCGACGGCTACGGCGTCCGGCTCGCCGCGAAGGCGCTGAGCACCGAGATCCCGCACCGCATGACAGGAGCCGACTGGATCTGGGACCTCGCCGCGCTCTGCGAGGCACAGGACACATCCGTCTACCTCCTGGGCAGCGATCCCGGCGTCGCCGCGCAGGCCGGACAGCGCCTGCGCCGCTCATACCCCGGGCTGCGCGTCGTCGGCACCCATCACGGCTACTTCCAGGTCGGCTCGGGTCACGACGAGCGCGTCATCGAGGACATCAACGCGTGCAAGCCTGACATCCTGCTCGTGGGCATGGGCACGCCCAAGCAGGAGATCTGGGCCCAGCGCACCGTCGACCGCCTGGACTGCAGGGTGCTCTGGGGCGTCGGCGCGCTCTTCGATTTCGTCTCCGGGCGCGTGCCGCGTGCTCCGGCCTCGTTGTCCGACAATGGACTGGAATGGATCTTCAGACTGGCGATCGAGCCCCAGCGGATGTGGAGGCGCTACCTGGTGGGCAACCCGGTGTTCCTGAGCCGCGTCCTCGCACAGGCCCGCCAGCGCCACGCCCGCCGCTGAGCCTGCGCGCCGATCGTGCGCTCGCCTGGCTCGGCGTCGTCGGCGCGGCCGCGATCGCGCTCGGCCTGGCGACGTACGCGGGTGTGCAGGGCCGCGGCGGCGTCGCCGACGCGGTGCACGCCGCCGCGGCGTGCGTCGTGCTCTTCGGGATCGCCGGCTTCGGCCCCACCCGCCTGCTGCTGCCCGCAGGACTGCGCAGGCACGAGTTGCTGTGGGTCCTGCCGGTCGGCGCGATCGCGACGGCGCTCGAGCTCGCGCTGCTGTCCTACGCGCTCGTCCCGTTCGACGTCGCGCTGGCGATCGTGCTGCTCGGCGGCGTCGCGCTGGGCGTCCACGCCTGGCGCCGCGCGCCGGGCCTGCCTGCCGGTCGCGCGGCATGTGCGGCGCCAGGCCGCGCGCCGGGCCTGCCTGTCGGTCGCGCGGCATGTGCGGCGCCAGGCCGCGCGCCGGGCCTGCCTGCCGGTCGCGCGGCATGTGCGGCGCCAGGCCGCGCGCCAGGCCTGCCCACAGAGCGAGCCGAACATGCGCCGCCGGGGATGCCCGGAGGGCCCTCGGCGCCTCTGCGGCCGGCCTCGTGGCGCACGCTGCTCGTGCCGCTGTACCTCGCGCTGCTCATCGGGGCGATCGCGCTGCTGCCGATGTTCCGCGGCGGCTTCGTGACCGTGATCGGCAACGGCTCGGACGCGCACCTGGCCGTCGGCACCGCGAAGTTCCTGCAGAGCCATCACCCGACCGCGGTCGCGCCGGAGGAGCCCGTCGACCGCGTGCCGCTCGTATGGCGCTCCAAGCCGCCGATCTACCTCGCCTTCGGCGCCGTCGCGCGGGTTGCGGGGATGGAGCCCTATGCCGTCATCGCGACGCTGTCGGCCGCCCTTCTGGCCTTCGCCGCGCTCGGTTTCTGGCTGATCGCCCGCGAGCTGCTGGGCGCGGGGCCGTGGACGGCGGCCGGCGCGATGGGGCTCGTCGGGCTCAACCGGATCGAGCTGTTCACGGGCATGCACCCGTACTTCAACCAGACGTGGGGCTACATGGCGATGCCGTTCGCGATCGTGCTCGCGTGGCACGTCGTGCGACGGCGCACCCGCGGTGGCCTGCTGCTGTTCGCCGGCTTCATCGGGACGCTCGCGTTCGCCTACCCGCTCGCGCTACCGATCCCGCTCATCGCGACGTTCGTCTTCTGGGCGCTCGAACGTCGACGGCAGGGGCGCTCGCTGCTGCGCCTCCCGCGGCTGCACAGCAAGCGTCAGCTGCTGTGGATCGTGCCGCTTTTCCTTCTGCTCCTCATTCCGCTGCAGGGCGTGCTCGAGAAGACCGCCTCCTCGACGCGCGTCCTCGCGCCGGGCTACTCGCTCGTGAACTGGGGCGGCGACCTCACCGGCTTCTTCCCCGAGCGCTACTTCCTGGGCTTCGCCGACGCGGGCATGGCCGGCGCCGGCATGCTGCTGCTCGCCGTGGGATTGCTGCTGGCCCTGCGCGCCGCCCCGCGCGACATCCGCTGGGGCCTCGGGGCGGTCGTCGCGTTCGGCCTCGTCGCGGCGCTGTACTTTCGCCCGCGCGAGTACGGCTGGTACTTCCACTTCAAGGCGCTCGCGTTCGTCGCCCCGCTGGCGCTCACGGTCGCGGCAGTCGGGTTGGCACGGCTGAGGTGGGCTGCGATCAGCGTCCTGGCGTTCGTCTTCCTCATCGGCGCGACCCGCAACGGCGCGGCGCAGGAGATCGGCGGGACGTTCGATCAGCTCCCCAAGAGCATGCTGGAGCTCAAGCAGGTCGACGCGCGCCTGGCGCCGGATGCCTCCGTGCGGCTCGACATCCCGGCGGACGGGCGCATGCTGTGGGCGGGGATCATCCTGTCCGGACAGCCGCTGTGCTCGCAGCGCCCGGTGCTCGAGACGAGCTACCCCCACGTGCCCGTGTCGCGTGCCGCCGACTACGTGCTCGTCGACGACGACTGGCTCAAGCCGTTCGATGCCGTCGGCGCGCCGGTCATGACGCTCGACCGCTACCAGCTCTTCCGGCTGCGGCCGGGCCTGCCCGGCGGCGACCGCTGCTCGCGCAAGATGGTGCTGACGGTGAAGAAGCTCTACGCCGGCGGCACCAACGTCGAATAGGACTGGATCCACCGAAGATCGTGGATGGCTCGACGCCGGGAGTCGAGCCAGCGTGGATCGGCCGAGCATCCGCAGGGTGACCCCTCGGAGTGAGGCCGATCCGCGTTGGCGAAGGCTCCCGGCGGCGAGACGCCGCGAGATTCGGTGGATCCAGGCCAAGCACTTCGTAGGCTCTTACGGAGCCGTGATGTGCTGACGAGCAGGAGATTTCCAGCGTGAAGGTCTTAGTGGTCGACGACGAGCCCGGCGTGCGTGCCGCGCTGCAGCGCGCGCTCGCGCTCGAGCGCCACGACGTGCAGCTCGCCGTGGACGGGCAGCAGGCGCTCGATACGCTCGCCGAGAGCACCGTCGACGCCATCGTGCTCGACGTCATGATGCCGCGCGTCGACGGCCTGGAGGTCTGCCGGCGCCTGCGCGCGGCCGGCGACCGCACACCGGTGCTCATGCTCACCGCGCGCGACGCGATCGACGACCGCGTCGACGGCCTCGACGCCGGGGCCGACGACTACCTCGTCAAGCCGTTCGCCCTGCGCGAGCTCAACGCTCGCCTGCGCGCGTTGCTGCGCCGCGTCGACCCCGGCGGCCTGACGCTTGCCTTCGGCGACCTCGTGCTCGACCGCTCGGCGCACGAGGTGCACCGCGGAGCGCGGCGCATCGAGCTCTCCAAGACGGAGTTCTCGCTGCTGGAGCTCTTCCTCGAGCACCCACGCCAGGTGCTGACGCGCTCGACGCTCTTCGAGCGCGTCTGGGGCTATGACTTCGGCGCGACGTCCAACGCGCTGGGCGTCTACATCGGCTACCTGCGCCGCAAGACCGAGGCCGGCGGCGAGCGGCGCCTCGTGCAGACCGTGCGCGGCGTCGGCTACGTCCTGCGCGAGCCATGACTGCGCGCCATTGCTCGACCATCGCATACGTCGAGCCGAAAGGCACGCCCTCGCGATGATGGCGCTGCGCCACCGCCTGACGCTCCTGGCCGCCGGCACCGTCGGCGTCACGGTCGTGCTCGTGTCGGTCGTCGCCTTCTTCGTCCTGCGCCAAGAGCTGCGCGATCAGGTCGACGATGCGCTGACGGCCCAGTACGCGCAGGTCGCCGGCCTCGCCGACCGCTCGCACTTCGGCCCGGAGCTGACGTTCCCCGCGCCACCCGCGCGCGGCGGGGCACCGAGCGGCCCGGTCCAGCTGCTGACCTCCGACGGCGACATCCTGCGCGCCGCCCGCAGCGACCTGCCCGTCCCGGTCGACGACGACGACCGCGCGGTTGCCGCAGGCAGGCGCGACGCCCTGCTGCGCGACACCCACGCCGACGGCGTGCATCTGCGCGTGCTGACGGTCCCGTTGCCCGGCGTCGGCGCGATCCAGCTCGCCCCCAGCCTGCGCGCCGTCGACACGACGCTCGGCCGGCTGCGGATCGTGCTCGCCCTGCTGTGCGCCGCAGGGACGCTGCTGGCCGCCGCGCTCGGGCGGATCTTCGGCCGCCAGGTCATCCAGCCGGTGAGCGACCTCACGGCGGCCGCCGAGCACATCACGCAGACAGAGGACCTCGGACGGCGCATCGACGTACCCGGCGACGACGAGGTGGGGCGGATGGCGCAGCGCTTCAACACGATGCTCGACACGCTCGAGGGCTCGCGCCGAGCGCTCGACGACTCCGTCCACGCCCAGCGCCAGCTCGTCGCCGACGCCTCACACGAGCTGCGCACACCGGTGACGGCGCTGCGCACGAACATCGAGGTCCTGCTCGCGGAGGGGGAGCTGCCCGAGGACGACCGCCGCCGCCTGCTCGAGGACGTCCGCGCCGAGACCGAGGAGCTCGGCGCGCTCATCACCGACGTCATCGGGCTCGCCCGCGGCGACGAGCCGCCGTCGGGCATCGAGGAGGTGCAGCTCGACGTGCTCGTCACCGAGGCCCTCCGGCGCGCGAGCCGGCGCCGTCCGGCCGCGACGTTCACCGCCGAGCTGGAGCCGACGGTCGTCGAGGGTGCGCCCGACCGCCTCGGCCGGGCGGTCGACAACCTGCTCGACAACGCGGCGAAGTACAGCCCCGACGGGACCGTGGTCGAGGTCGGCCTGCATGCCGGCGCGCTGACGGTGCGCGACCACGGACCCGGGATCCCCGCCGCCGACCGCCCGCACGTCTTCGACCGCTTCTACCGCGGCAGCGGCGCCCGCGGCCGTCCCGGCTCCGGCCTGGGTCTCGCGATCGTGCGCCAGGTCGCCGAGACGCACGGCGGCACGATCGCCGTCGACGAGGCACCCGGCGGCGGCTCCCGCTTCACGCTGCGGCTGCCGGCGCTCGAGGTCGCCGACGCGCCGGCGCCGGAGGGCCTCGTCGGCTGAGGAGGCTCGCTACCCGGTCGCCGCGGCGGCGGGCAGGCCATCCGCGCCGGCCGGCACCGGCGCGGTCACCGGCTCATCCTGGGAGATCGTGAAGCGCTGCCCGTCGCTGACGATCGACAGGGGGGCGCCGTCGAGCAGCCGGAAGGTCGTCGCGTCGGGGCGCATCTCGACCTCCATGCGGCTACCCCGGCAGATGAGCCGGAAGCGCATGCCCTCCCAGTCGGCGGGCAGGCGAGGGCTGAAGCGCAGATCGCCGCCGTCGCTGTCGCGCAGCCCGGCGAAGCCGTTGACGAGCGCCATCCAGACCCGCCGCAGGAGGCGACGTGGATGCCGTCGCTGACGTTGCCGGCGAGGTTCGCGAGGTCGACGGCGGCGCTGAGCAGGAAGTAGTCGTAGGCCGCCTGCAGGTCGCCGACCTCGGCGGCCATGACGCTCTGCACGCACGACGACAGCGACGAGTCGCCCGTCGTCAGCGGGTCGTAGTACTCGAACACCCGGCGTTTCTCGTCGAGCGTGAACCGGTCTCCGGCGAGGAACGTGGCCAGCACCACGTCGGTCTGCTTGATGACCTGGTGGCGGTAGATGTTCAGCGGGTGGTAGTGCAGCAGCAGCGGATAGTTGTCCACGGGCGTGTGCTGGAAGTCCCACGGCTTGCGGTTGAGGAAGTGCTCGTCCTGGAGCAGCACGCCGGAGCGCTCGTCGTAGGGCACGAACATGCGCTCGGCCGCGCGGCACCACTCCGCCGGCTCGTCGGGCTCGATGTGCAGGCGCGTGACGAGCCTGTCATAGCTGTCCGGATCGGTCCGATGCAGGAGCTCCAGGCCCTCGGCGGCGGCCGACAGGTTCTCGCGGGCCATGAGGTTCGTGTAGGCGTTGTTGTCGACGACCGCCGAGTACTCGTCGGGGCCGGTCACGCCCTGGATTCAGAACTGGCCGTCGCGGCCCACCGAGAAGAAGCCGAGATCGGCCCAGAAGCGCGCTGTCTCGACGAGGATCTCGACGCCCTCGCGGCCGAGGAACTCCTCGTCGCCGGTGATGCGCACGAACTGGCGCACGGCGTAGGAGATCGCGGCGTTGATGTGGTATTGGGCGGTGCCGGCCGCGTAGTAGGCCGAGGCCTCCTCGCCGCTGATCGTCCGCCACGGAAAGAGCGCTCCGACGTGGCCGAGCTGCTGCGCCCGGCGGCGGGCGGCGCCCAGCATCTCGTAGCGGAAGTGCAGCAGCCGGCGCGCGACGTGCGGCTGCGTGTACGTCAGGCATGGCAGGACGTAGACCTCGGTGTCCCAGAAGTACTGGCCCTCGTACCCGCGGCCGGTCAGGCCCTTGGCGCCGATCCCGTGCCCCTCGACGCGCGCGGACGCCTGCCGGATCTGCCAGAGGTTGAAGCGCACCGCCTGCTGGATGTCGCCCGGTCCGTCGATCGTGATGTCGCTGTGCTCCCAGAAGAAGTCCAGGCGCTCGCGCTGGACCTCGGCGATGCGCTCGAAGCCGTCGCCGGCGGCACGGTCGAGCGTGCGGTGCACGCGGCGGACGAGGTCGCCGGCCGGCGCGCTCTCGGTGTGGTGGTAGCCCAGGAGCTTCGTCACGCGCGTCGGCACGCCCGGCACGGCGTCGAGGAAGAACACGACCCGCCCCTCGTCGCCCTCGACGCTGGACTCGATGCTGTGGCGCAGCTCGGTGTCGATCGAGTGCTCCATGCCGCAGGCCAGGCCGATGCCGCTGGAGCGGGTGCGCAGCTCCAGCAGGACGCGCGTGCCGTCGCAGTGGCGGTCGACGGGCTGCAGCGCGGATTCGTCCATGCGCACGCCGACGCGCGGGTCGTCGTGCCCCTTCGGACGCGGCAGGTGCGTGACGAGCTCGGACGCGATCGCGAGGTCGGCCATCCCCGACACGAGCGTGACCTCGTAGGAGATCGCGGCGAGGTGGCGCCAGTGCAGGGACACGAGCCGCTTGGAGCTCAGCGCGACGATGGCGCCGCGCGCGGTGCGAAACGTCACGTTGCGCTCGAGCATCCCGCTGCGCATGTCGAGCACGCGCTCGTAGTCGAGGACCTTGGACTCCGTCAGCACGAGCGGCTCCTCGTCGACGTACAGGCGCATGACCGAGCCGTCGGGCGCGCTGACGATCGTCTGGCCGGTCGTCGCGAAGCCGAACGCCGCCTCGCCGTAGGGGATCGGCCAGGTCTCGTGGAAGCCGTTGAGGAAGAGGCCGGGATCGTTGGACGGCAGGCCCTCCTCGTGCGTGCCGCGCAGGCCCATATAGCCGTTGGCGACGGAGAAGAGCGTCTCGGCCTGCGCCGGATTCTCGAGCGAGAAGCGCCGCGACACCAGGCGCCACGGGTCGATCGGCATCGCCGCGCGCAGCGCGGGCGCCTGGCGGGCCTGGCGGATCCGCGTGAGCGCCTCCAGCCGCGCGTCCCGCAGGCTCATCGCGAGGACCTGCCTTCCGGCTCGACGCCCACCATGGTCGAGCAATGGCGCGCTGTCATCGCGAGGACCTGCCTTCCGGCTCGACGCCCACCATGGTCGAGCAATGGCGCGCTGTCATC
>Ga0136617_10000950_pt1 | contig 25418 bp, 24 predicted proteins | sample AntDrymUQ3222106_2_FD_129672 | JGI IMG/M metagenome (GOLD analysis project Ga0136617, IMG submission 129672) | Polar desert sand microbial communities from Dry Valleys, Antarctica - metaG UQ322 (21.06) | ecosystem: Environmental > Terrestrial > Soil > Desert | place: Antarctica: Dry Valley...
CCGCCAGTGAAAAGCCGCCGAGTGCGCAGCGTCCAGCATTTCGGAGTCGGCCTCAGGAGAGCGCGTCTGCGCTTCCGAAAGTGTCCACGCGCGGTTGTTGCATTCAACCGCGAATCGACGATGCCATTCGCGAATCTCTTCATCGCCTGGCTGCTCTGCCATGCAACCTCCCGGCTATTGCGCAAGGTCTAACTCTAGCGAACCTCATCAATGCTCGACCGCAACGCTAACCCGACGTTACCCGCCGAGCCTCTCTTCGGAGTACGCGGTGCAAAGGAGCACTCGCCAACCGCGCGATGTGCGCATGAGGTTGTACGTTGCGTTGAAGCTGGATGGCGACTTATTCCGCCACGCGATGTCCCACAAGACATCGACCACGGCGAAGTCCGGACCTTGTTCGATGAACGTGCCAAACTCGAAGCGCGCCGAGAGGAAGCCATTCGCACGATAAAGATCGCAGAGAGCCACCATGTTCTTGCAGATTGGTTCGAACGAGGGCCAGTGCTCGTACCCTGTGTCAGAAGCGATGCCCGATGGAATTGCGTAGAGCGTGGCGACAGCTTCGCCTTCAAGCGCGTTAAACGCGTCTCGGTACTGCTCGAAAAACGAGTGAATTTCTGCGTGGCGACGGAATGCACTGGACGTCGACGTTTGGAGCAAGTTGTCAGGCATCGCTTCCCTCTTCGTCAGGTTCGCCGAAGAGGTGTTTGAAATACCGCTCCGGTGAGTTGAGGAAGTCGCGCGTGACGAGGAAGTGCTCGGTTTCGCGGTAGACAATCTCGCGGATTGAATCCCCATCGAAGCTGAACAGAACCGCACCCGGATAGCTCAGGATGATTGGCGAGTGAGTCGCAATTAGGAACTGGGCGTGGCCGGGTCTCTCGAGGTCGTGGATGATTCTGAGGAAGGAAAGCTGTCGTTGAGGCGAGAGCGCGGCCTCAGGCTCATCTAGGATGTAGACACCATGCTCGAAACGATTGGCGAAAAGCGAGAGGAAGGATTCACCGTGCGACTGCTCGTGCAGTGATTTTCCGCCATACGCTCGCAGATCGGATACCTGCTCGATGTACGTGGCGAAATTGAAGAAGCTTTCGGCGCGCATAAAGAAGCCTTCCGTCACCTTGGGTAGCCACGATAAGCGCAGCGCCTGCGCCAGGTCGGAGCGGTCGGCGAAGGCCGCCCGGTGATGATCACGGTTCCCGCCTTCGGGATTGAATCCGCAGCATTCCGCCAGGGCTTCAAGCAGTGTGGATTTTCCGGTACCGTTCTCGCCGACAAAGAACGTGACGTTGGATCGGAAGACGAGGTCGATCCCATGCGAGAACGCCCGGACGTTGAATGGAAATCGGGCTGAATCGAGCTTTTCAGGAAGGCTCACCACGCGGCGAAGGAAGGGCGCGCCTGTCGACCGTAAAGCCACAGGCACCTTCTGCTTTCGCTTCATTCTCCGACTATGCCACGACTCCTCGGAAAACGCAGGCTCGGGCGTCAACGTCCTTTCTCACTTCCGTAAGCGCGCCGGCAGATCACGTAGCCAACAACCGCTGTTGCCGAAAACATCATCGCAACGAATACGTTGAGCGGTAAGCCAATGAAGCGCGGCAGCGTCCCTGCATAATCCTCGACACCGGTTCCTGGTACCAGCAAGGCGAGGAAGAAAGTGCCCCACGCCAAGACCGGCACCGCCGTCGCGACCAATAAGTGGGTTAGGTAGTCGGTCGAGCTGCGCCAGAGCAACCAAAGGCCGATCAGCGAGAAGCCGATCGTGACGAACAGCCCGACGACGCTATGAAACCTTGCATGCGGTGGCCAAGCCGGATTGAACACATGGGTGTCGTTCCAATCGGCACCGATCGGTCCGAAGAGAGTTGACAGCAGCGCTATCGTCAGGAGTGCTCGTCCAATTATCATGCCGCATTCTAAGGGGATGGGTGTGCAGCCGTACCCGTGCACGGCGACAAAGTGGTTAGCCGCGCGCCAAGGTCCGGCTGATGCAATAAAGGCCTTCGATCACCAGGTTGTCGTGCAGCCTGAAGGGGATGGTGAGCCGCGGCGCCAGCGCGCGCGCCGCGCCACCCGAGACCAGGCACGTAACCCCCGCAATGTCCTGCACCTGCCGCTTGAAAATGCGCTCGACCGCGCCTGCTTGCGCATGCAGGCAACCGCTGAACATCGCATCAACGGTCTGCTGTGGAAATTCGGTGAATTCGCCTTCCGAGTCAGGCAAGGCGGCCGTGCCCTCGTGCAGGGAGCGTAGCATCAGGCCGACACCCGGCACGATGAAGCCCCCGCGAAATTCTCCGTGCGCCGACAGAAAATCGACGGTCGTCACCGTTCCGCACACGACGACTAGCACAGGTTGGTCGCCCAGAAGCTGGCGCGCACCGATCAGTGCTGCCCACCGATCGCTTCCTAGCTGTGCGGGGTTGCGATAGCGATTGGTTACGCCGCACTGCTCCGCCTGTGGCACGATCCAATGCGCAGTGGGCGCATCACCCCACACCTCGAGCAAACGGCCGACCATGCCGCGCATGCGCGTCCCCGCGACGTTCGAGATCACGATTTGCGCCGGCAGGCGGAATTTGGCAAACGAGGCGATCAGCCCGGTGATCTCGTCCAACAGCGCGTGACCCGATTCGATGCGGTTGTCGACAGCGAGGCCCTTGCCATCGCTATGGAAGAGACCCCACTTCAAAAACGTGTTGCCGATGTCGATCAGCAGGCTCGTATCGCGCTGCGCGTTCGGAGTCATGACGAATGAGGATCGCGAGTAATGCCTACAGCGGGTCGAGCGGATAGATGGGCCGCGTCAGCTTCTCGTACCGGTAGACGGAGAGATCGGCGTTGGTGACTCCGGATCCGGCGCATTCGACGATGTGCGATGCGATCGGCTTGAATCCGGCCCGATAGTGAATGCGTGACTTGAGCATCAGGTAGCGCTTCTGCCGCGGATCGATCCCCGCGTGCGTGAACACGCCGACGTCGAATGGCTCGTGTGGCCGCTCGGTAACGACGATCTGCGCGCGAGCCCGCTCACTGCCAACCTCGAGCACCGCGGTCCGGCCAAGATACGTTCTGACGCCGGTGTACATCGGCCCGGTGATCGTGAACTCGCCGTCGGTGATCGTCTGCACGCGCCCTTCGACCGCGAGGGGCATTCCTGCTTGCCCGATCGCGGCCATATCGGTGTGGCCGCCCAGGTTGAGCCTGACCTTCTGACCCGCGCCGGCATCGATCATCGTCGCCACAGCAGAAGCGTCGCGAATAGGGGCAATGGCGACATCGTCGAGTTGCTGCACGAGGATTTCCGCGACGACGTCCATCACGTCCTGCGCGCCGCCGGAACCGCAATTGTCGCAATGATCGATCAAGAGCACCGGTGCTCCCGGATGCGCGAGACCGAGCGCTTTGGCCCGCGCGACCGATAGAGCGAGCGGCGGCGCGCGAAACGCGTATTCGGCGCGCCGCTCCCACGCGATACCCAGCATGTGATCGCACACGATGCGCGCAGATTCACGTCCGCCTTTGCGCGCGTCGCCGACGACGATTGCCGACACGCCGGTGTACGGTGTGTCGGCGTGGGGGAACGATGGCAGCAGGGTGGCAGCGAGCACGGTGCCATTGGCCTCCATCTGCCTTGCGTACGCCACGATGTCGCCCGAGGGACCGTCTTCCGGCGCGTGCCGCATGATCGATGCGAGCAGCGGCTTCCATCCCCACGCCATGACCGGCTCGATCTGGCCATCGAGAGCGCGGACAAGTAACGCCCCCGCCAAATGGCCCGCTTCGTACATGTCGACATGCGGATATGTCTTGTAGCCGGTGATCACGGTCGCGTTCTCGACCAACTCGCGCGAGAGATTGGTGTGATAGTCGAGCGTCACGGCGATGGGCATAGAGCGAGCGATGCGCCGAATGCGCGTCACGATCTCGCCCTCGGCGTCGTCGCAGTCTTCGATCACCATCGCGCCGTGCAGGTCGAGGAATACGGCGTCGCAACCTGCGCGCACTGCTGTTTCGAGTGGTTGTAGCAGCGCTTCGAATGTCAGGCGCGACGCCTTGTTCGACGGCCACGACTCAGCAGCGACCGGGGTCACGATCTCGGCGCCTTCGTGCCGCGCAAGATCAAGGTATGCCGCCATCGGTGTGTTGGTGCCGGTGAAGCGTGCGCACGCCGCATCGCCGAACGCCGGCCCGTTGCCGTGGCCGAACGACGAGAGCGGTGTCGCGAGCGGCGAAAACGTATTCGTCTCGTGCTTGATGAGGGCGATGACGTAGCGGCGCGGCATTGGCGAGGTCTTGAGCGACTACTTGCCGGTCACAATTTTCGCACTCGCGGCAGTACACGCGCCGGCGGCCGCCCTGCCTCCACGATGGGCCATCCCACAAAATCCGGCCGATGTCCGAAAACCACAAAAACTTCGCCGTTCCTTGTCGCGGCGTTCTTCTCTCCGCCATCGACGATCCACCCGGCGGCCCCACCGGGAAGCAGTGCCGCTGTTCGCGCGCGCACACCTTGTGCCCCGCCAGCGCGCAGATGCGCTGCCTTGGCTTGGCATTTGGGATAGCTCGACATGTCTCCGAGTGCCGTCTCCGGGGGCAAAACTGGAGCTTCGAATCGAATCGCGTCGACAGGAACTTCGACGGCCCACAAGGCGCGCTCCACCCCAGCGAGGTCGGCCTCGTCGATGATGCCCTCGTGCCGCAGGAATTCGGCCCAAGCGCCTAACGGAGTGTCGGCAAAATACTGGGCTGGCCCTTGTCCATCCGCGTGCCAGCGCGCCGCCGGTTGATGCGCCGCCTCCCACAGGAATGGGAAACGACGGTCGCACTGGCGAAACAAGATCAAGCCGCGTTTGCTCCGGAGATCACTGCAGCAAGCTCGCGTACCTTGCGTGGCATCTCCGCATCGGGATGCCAGTCTCCCTTGAAGATGGCCGATGGCGACTTCCCGGAGAGCTGTGCGCGAGGGCGGTCGAACCAGCGGCGAATTCCAAACTCGTTATAGCTTCCTGCCAGGTCCGACGCAATGAGCGCGATCACATGCAGTCGATTGGCGACTGGTTGCGGGGTCTGCCTCTCGCCGGAGGCGTAACGCTCGATGCTTTGGCGAGAAACACCGAGTAGGCGCTCTAGAAGCTCATCCTTCAAGAGCTCTCGCATGGAAGTCCATTCGGAAGTCGGCATAGGGGACGCCTCGATCGCGTTGTAGATCACGTCAATCGCGCGCGAAAGCTCGTTGCCATCCATTTCGCGCGTTCCAATCGCGACGCCACCCTGAATCTTTCCTATGCCCAGTTGCCTCAAGCGCTTGAGCACCGCAGTCCACGTGGGCATATCCAGCGCGCGGACATTGACATTTTCAAGCAATCCCGTCGTTGCGGCAAAGGCGATGACGCGAGCCGCAGCGGCTCCCGAGCCAGATTCCGCGAACGGAGTCGATACGGATTCAAGTCGGATATCTTTCATACTCCGAATTATATCCGAGTGGACCCATCGTGCGGAATCTGCCGGAACGCCGGCCCGTTCGGTTTCAGGCGCAATCCCTCCCGTAGCCGCGTCCATTCGAACATCGTCGGGTCGGCTTTCGCCGGGCCGGGCGCTACGACGACAAGGACCTCCTTCGCAATCGGCTCGAAATCGGCACGAAAATGCACCGAGCTCTTCAATGCCAGCACGCGTTGCTGCTTCGGCTCGATACCGACGTGACGAAACATTTCCTGATCCGCGGCCTGGCATTTCTTGGACGCTAGCACGACGCGCACGTGGCCTTGCCGCAGCACCGCCATCGGCCCCAGTGCCATTTTGAAGCCTTTGAACATGGGTCCGGTGCAGGTGAACTTGCCGTCGGCCAATGTCTCGACCGTGAATTCTCCCGCCAACGGCACCTGTCCGGATACGCCGGAAATCTCACCGAGCTTAAAGACTGCCGCACGACCCGCCCCGACGACGTGCGCCTGTCGCGCGGAAGCGGGGTCGATCAACAAACCCAGCACGGCGTCGCGAGGTTGACGCCGCAACAGCGCGGCGAGCAGTCCCGTCGTGTCACCGTTGCCGCCCGCGCCGGGATTGTCCTGCGTATCGGCGAGCACCACGGGTGCGCCCGGCTCGCCGCGCCGCATCGCGCGCGCCACCGCAGCATCCGGTTCGAACAATTCCATCGCAAAATCGCCTTCTGCATCATTCACGGCGTGCGCGAGGGCGTCAACCGCGTGTCGCACGCGTGCCTCGTCCGGGCCGTAACCGAAAACGGCCATGCCGCACTCGGGAAAATCGGCCATTGGAAAACCCGGTGTGAACGACAGAACGACATCATCTTCGCGCTCGAGGTGGTCGAGCAGCTCGTACAGGCTCTTGGCCGGCTCGATGAAGCTGCACTGCGAAGGCAGGCCGGTCAGGAAATCGAGCTGGCGCATCGCTTTGGCCAGCGGGCGCCCACCGGCGAGTGTGCGCGCGAGCATGCGTGCCGCACGCGCGCCGGTCGCCGCCATGTCGACATGCGGGTACGTGCGATAGGCGACGAAGCCGTCGCAATGCGTCAGCATCGCTTGCGTCATGTTGGCATGCAAATCGAGGCTCGCGACAATCGGCACGTGCGGCCCTACAACTCGGCGCATCCGCGCGAGCAGCTCGCCTTCTCCATCGTCCAGGTGCTCGGTGACCATCGCGCCATGCAAATCGAGATAGACGCCGTCGACCGGCCCCGCGTTGTGCAGGCGTGCTAGCATTTCTTGGACGATTCGTTCGTACGCATCGCGCGTGACATGCGCCGACGGCGAAGCGGCGCCCCAAACCAGACCACTCGTGCGATGACTGTCCGCATGCAGCGCGTCGAACGCGCCGGTGGCAGGGATGTTGGCGCCGGCAAGGCGGGGTGCGATGGCGGCGCCGAAGGTCAGCTCGGGCCAGCCGCCGCCGTCTTCGAACGCAGCGTAGTCGGCCTTCGAGGGCGCGAACGTGTTGGTCTCATGCTGGAAACCGCCGACTGCGATGACACTCATTCCGTGCCCACTCCCCATCAATCTGATCGGCGAGGTTATCGAGATTCGCGCTGACTCGCAAATGCATTCGCAAAACCTACGCGATGAATGAGCCGCGCCATGGGTGAGCCACTTTGGCGGTGGGAAGCGACCGCTCTCGCTGCTGCGATTGGCAAGCGCGAGATTTCGGCGCGCGAAGCGGCCACCGCATGCATCGAGCGCATGCACGAAGTCAATCCGCACCTCAACGCCGTCACTGTCGATTTGTCGGAGCAGGCTTTGCTCGATGCGGATCGCGCGGATGAGGCGGTGGCGCGCGGAGAGTTGCTGCCTTCACTGCACGGCGTTCCGGTCACGATCAAAGAGAACATCGACCAGCAAGGCTGCGCCACGACTAACGGCGTCGCCGCGTTGCGCGACGTGATCGCGACATCGGATAGCCCGGTCGTTGCCAACTGGAAGCGCGCCGGCGCGGTGATCATTGGGCGCACGAATACGCCTGCATTCAGCTTTCGTCTCGACACCGTCAACGATTTCCGTGGCCGCACCTACAGTCCGTGGTCGCGCACGCACACACCGGGAGGATCGAGCGGCGGCGCGTCGTCGTCGGTCGCCGCGGGAATGACACCGCTCGCGCACGGCAACGACATCGCGGGCTCGGTTCGCTATCCCGCGTACTGCACCGGCATCGTGGGCCTGCGCCCATCCTTCGGCCGTGTACCGGCGTTCAATCCGACGGGTAAGGCGGAGCGGATGATTTCCGCGCAACTCATGTCGGTGCAAGGTCCGTTGGCGCGCACCGTGCGCGACGCGCGCCTGGGCTTCGAGGCCATGGCTGCGGGCGATGCGCGCGATCCGTGGTGGGTACCGGTGCCCCTGAAGGGACCGCTACCGACCCCACCTATTCGCGTGGCGGTGGTCGCGGACGCTGCCGATCTGGGTGGGGTTGCGCCATCACCAGCGGTCTCTGCAGCGCTGCTCCACGCAGCGCGCGCCTTGGCTGATGCCGGCTACGTGATCGTCGAGGAGAAAACGCCTGGGTTCGCGGCGGCTTTTCCGCTGTGGTTCGACATGCTGATCCCCGAATTTCGCCGGTTCATGCAAGCCGACTTCGAACGCGACGGCGACGACGGGATCCGCACGGCGATGAGGTTGATGCTCGACAACGTTCAGGACCGGGGCAGCGACGAGCATTTGCGCGCGTTGGCGCAGCGCGCGCGGCTCATCCGGGAGTGGACCATTTACCTGGAACGAACGCCATTGGTACTGACCCCGATCTCTACCGAGCTTCCCTACGAGCACGGCTTCGACGTCGCAAGTGCCAGGCGCACGATGGAAGTCTGGCGGGAGTCGGCGACGATGATGGCCGTGCCGGTCTTGGGATTGCCGGCGATCGCCGTTCCTACGAGCGTTGCGAACGGACTCCCGGTAGGCGTCCAAATCATCGGTGCGCGCTTTCGCGAGGACCTGTGTCTGGCTGCCGCGGAAGCCGTCGAAGCACGCTCGCCGCGCATCACTCCCATCGATCCGCGGTAGAAGGACAGGACGACAACGTCTCAAGGAAGCTTGAGTAGAACGGCAGGAATTTGCCCGTCTTGCTGCGCGGCGAGAGAGCGGCTATCGTGCGAGTTCCCAGCGAGTGCTTTCCCCCTCCGTCCCCGTTTCAGGAGAAACATGATGCCAGTTCGCCACACTATCCGTAAGCTGCCTTTGCTCGCGTTACTCTCCAGTGCCGCGTTAGCCTCATTTTGCTTAGGCGCCGCGCTGCCCGCCGCTGCGCAGACGACCCTAAGGGCCGTCATGCATTCCGACTTGAAGATCGTCGATCCGATCTGGACGACGGCGTACATCGTGCGCAACCACGGCTACATGATCTACGACACGCTGTTCGCGACCGATGCCAGCGGCCAAGTGAAGCCGCAGATGGTCGACAAGTACGATCTGTCGGCCGACAAGCTCACTTACACGATGACGTTGCGCGATGGGCTCCTCTGGCACGACGGCAAGCCGGTCACTGCCGAGGACTGCGTCGCATCGATCAAGCGCTGGGGTGCGAAGGACGCGACGGGTCAGAAAATGATGTCTTTCGTGAAGGATCTGCAAGTCGTCGATGCCAACACGTTTCGCATTGTTTTGAATGCGCCGACGGGGTTGGTGTTGTCAGCACTCGGGAAACCATCGTCCGCTGTCCCGTTCATGATGCCGAAGCGAGTCGCCGAAACGAATCCGAACGATCAGATTTCGGACTTCACCGGCTCTGGGCCGTTCGTCTTCAAGCGTGACGAATGGAAGCCCGGGGACAAGGCGGTGTACGTCAAGTTCGATAAATACAAGCCGCGTGCGGAGCCGGCGTCGGGTCTCGCCGGCGGCAAGGTGGTAAAGGTCGACCGCGTCGAATGGAAAGCGATCGCCGATCAGCAAACTGCGATGAACGCGCTCCTTGCAGGCGAGATCGACTACATCGAAGCGCCGAAGCACGATCTCCTGCCGTTGATGCGTAAGGACGCTAATCTCAAGCTGGTCGACTGGAACCCGCTCGGCAACCAATATGCGTTTCGCTTCAACACGACGGCGAAGCCATTCGACAATGTCAAGATCCGCGAAGCGTTGCTGTACGCGTTCAACCAAGAAGATTTCCTGCAAGCGGTCATCGGCGACAAGCAGTACTACAAGGAATGCAAGGCACTCTTCGTGTGCGGGACGCCGCTCGCGTCGACCAAGGGCATGGATGGCCGGCTCGAATCGAACTTCCAACGTGCGCAGGCGCTGCTCAAGGAGGGCGGTTACGACGGGACGCCGATTGTGCTCATGCACTCGACCGACTTGGACGTGTTGACCAACTTGGCACCCGTTGCAAAATCGCTGATGGAACGCGCCGGCTTCAAAGTGGACATGCAATCGATGGACTGGCAGAGCGTCGTCGCGCGCCGGGCGAAGAAGGATGCCCCCACGCAAGGCGGTTGGCACGCGTTCTTGACGTCTTGGGTGTCGGCCGACATCTTGAATCCCGTCTCGACCGCATTCTTGAATTCGAGCTGCGACAAGGCGCTGTTTGGTTGGCCGTGCGATACGGAGCTGGAAAAGCTGCGCGATGATTTCGCGCGCGCGACTGAGCCGGCGCAGCAGAAAGCGATCGCTGAAGCCGTGCAGGTTCGCTTCACGCAATATCCGACGCACGTGCACCTCGGCCAGTGGTACCAGCCCGCCGCGTCACGCAAGAATGCCGACGGCTATGTCACCGCTCCGGTGCCGGTCTTCTGGAACGTGACGAAGACGGGACGGTAATCGCGAACGCGGTCCTTCCGCCATTCACTCGCTTGGCTAATGCAGCGCGCCAAGCGAGTGCCGCCTTGTTTCGACTTCCGCGGCGGCTAAAAGCCGGTGCAAGTGAATAGCGCCCCAAGTCGTTGGTGCGCCGAAATAGCGTGAACGTTTAGTTCCGCGTCATGCTGGCCTACCTCGGCAAACGCCTGCTCGCAACGATCCCCGTAATGGCGATCGTCGCGATCTTCGTATTTTCCATGCTGCGGCTGACTCCTGGCGACCCCGCGTCGATTATCGCGGGCGCGTCCGCAACGTCACAGGAAATCGTCGACATTCGTGCCCGGCTCGGTCTTGATCGGCCAATCATTGCGCAGTTCTTCGTCTGGATCGGCAACATGTTTTCCGGCGATTTCGGCGAATCGTTCTTCTTCAAGAAGCAAGTCGCCGAATTGATCGCGAGTCGGATTGAACCAACGCTCGCGCTCGCGCTGACGACGATGATGCTCTCGATCGCAATTGCGGTGCCGATGGGTGTCGTAGCTGCATACAAACAGGGCACTTGGATCGATCGCGTGGTAATGGGTTTCTCAGTGCTCGGGTTCTCGGTGCCGGTATTCGTCATCGGCTACATCCTCATTTTCGTGTTCGCCATCGAATTGAATTGGCTGCCGGTTCAGGGTTACCAACCGCTCGCGGAAGGGTTCTGGGGATTTCTCGAGCGGCTGATCCTGCCGAGCCTCACGCTCTCGGTCATCTATGTCGCGCTGATTGCGCGCATCACCCGCACGAGCGTGCTCGAAGTGCTCGGCGAGGATTACATCCGCACGGCGCGCGCCAAGGGGTTGACCAACTACGCGGTGCTGATGCGGCATGCATTGCGCAACGCCGCGGTGCCGATCGTGACCGTCATCGGTATTGGAATTGCGCTCTTGATCGGCGGTGTCGTGGTCACCGAGAGCGTGTTTAGCATTCCCGGCCTGGGAAGGCTCACCGTCGATGCGGTGCTGGCACGCGACTATCCGACCGTGCAGGCGGTGATCCTCTTGTTTTCGGCGGTCTATGTGCTGTTGAATCTCGCGGTCGACATCCTGTACACCTTCCTCGACCCTAGGATTCGCTATTGAGCGCGCGCGTGGACGCCGTCGGGCTCGATGCGGCGATTGTGCCGCCGCCGCCGATTGTCCGTGTGGGTGCGCTGCGTCGCCTGCGCGCGAATCCCGGCGTTGTGATCGGCGCGTTCATCCTTGCCCTCATCCTCGTCATCGGCATTGCGGCGCCGCTTTTGACGCCCCTCGACCCTGCGCAGATCAATCCCAGCTACCGCAACAAGAAGCCCGGCGCCGAGGCGACGTTGCGCAGCGACGATGGAACGAAGCGGAGGGTCACGCACTGGATGGGCACCGATTCGCTTGGACGCGACGTCTATGCGCGGGTCGTCTACGGTGCGCGAGCGTCACTGATCGTCGGCGTGTCGGTCGCCCTGATCAGCGTTGCGGCCGGCCTGCTCATCGGCCTCGTTTCCGGCTATGTCCGCTGGATCGACGCCATTGCGATGCGCGTCATGGACGGCCTGATGGCCATTCCCGCGATCCTGCTGGCGATCGCGCTCGTCTCGTTGTCATCGGCGGGACTCGTCACCGTCATCGTCGCGATTGTCATCCCCGAAATACCGCGCGTCGTCCGACTCGTGCGTTCGGTGGTCCTGTCGGTGCGCGAAGAGCCGTATGTCGAAGCCGCGATTTCAGTGGGAACGCCCACACCTGCGCTCTTGGTGCGGCACGTGTTGCCCAACACCATTCCGCCGTTGATCGTGCAGGCGACCTACATCGCCGCATTCGCGATCCTGGTCGAAGCGATCCTATCGTTTCTCGGCGTCGGCATCCCACCGGACACACCGACGTGGGGCAACATCATGGCCGAGGGCCGCACGCTCTTTCGCGTATTCCCCCACAACATTCTCTTTCCGGGAATTTTCCTCGCGCTGACCGTGCTCGCAGTCAACATGTTGGGGGATGGACTGCGCGACACGCTCGATCCAAAGATGGAGAAGCGCCTTTGAACGCGAACGCTGCCGTTCTTGACGTGCGGAATCTTGCGGTCGCGCTTCCCAAGGGCGCTGACCGGCCGTACGCTGTTCGCAACGTGAACTTCACCGTCAAAGGCGGCGAGATCGTCTGTCTCGTCGGTGAATCGGGGTCGGGCAAGAGCGTCATCGCCCACACGACGATGGGCTTGCTACCGAAGGGACTCCACGCGGCCGATGGCGAAATCTTGTTGGCTGGCGAAAACCTGCTGCGCGCAGGGGAAGCACGGTTGCGCCGGCTGCGCTGCACGCAAATGGCGATGATCTTTCAGGAGCCGATGACCGCGCTCAATCCGGTTCTGCGTTGCGGTGATCAAATTGACGAAGTGCTCCTCACGCATACCGGACTCGACGCCAGAGCGCGCCGCCGCAAAGTTCTCGACGTCATACGCGACGTACGGTTGCCGGAGCCTGAGCGCATGATCGTGTCGTATCCGCACCAACTTTCCGGCGGCCAGCGGCAACGAATCATGATTGCGATGGCGTTGGTGCTCGAGCCGGCGCTCTTGATCGCCGACGAGCCGACGACGGCGCTCGATGTAACCACCCAAGCGCAGATTCTCGCGCTCATTCGCGACCTGCAGCGCAAGCACGGGATGGGCGTTCTCTTCATCACGCACGATTTCGGCGTGGTCGCGGAAACCGCGGATCGCGTTGCCGTGCTGCGTCAAGGCGAGCTGGTCGAGATGGGGCCGACGAAGGACCTTCTATCTCATCCGCAGCATGCGTACACGAAAATGCTGATCGCGTCGGTTCCAAGCTTGACGCCCAAGCCGCGCGAAGTTGTGACGACGCTCACGGTGCTGTCGACAGTCGGCTTGTCCAAGACCTACGCGCAGCGACGCTGGTTCACGCGCGGAAGTCGTGGCGTTACCGCGGCCTCCGACGTGTCGATCGAGATTCGCCGCGGCGAAACCGTGGGCATTGTGGGTGAATCGGGTTCCGGCAAATCAACTGTCGCGCGCTGCATCGCGCGACTCATCACACCGTCGGCCGGCCGCATCGTCATCGGCAATACCGATTTTGCATCGATCTCGCGCGCGCAGTTGCGCGCGCTGCGCCGAAAAGTGCAAATCGTCTTTCAGGATCCCTACCGGTCACTCAATCCGCGACGTACCGTCGGCGAAGCGATCATCGAAGGTCCGATGAACTACGGTGCGACGCGCGACCAGGCGCTGGCGCGCGCGCGGAAGCTCATGGACCTGGTGCGGATGGATCCTACGGCGATCGACCGCTATCCGCACCAGTTTTCGGGTGGACAGCGGCAGCGCATTTGCATTGCACGCTCACTCGCGATGGAACCGGATCTGCTGATTGCCGATGAGGCAGTCTCCGCGCTCGATGTGTCGGTGCAAGCGCAAGTGCTGGCGCTGCTGGACGAAATCAGGAAGCGGTTGAATTTCGCGATGCTCTTCATCACGCATGATTTGCGCGTTGCCGCGCAGGTATGCGATCGCGTCGCCGTCATGGCGCATGGCCGCGTCGTCGAATACGGGAGGGTTACGGACGTGTTTTCGCATCCGCAGAACGCTTACACGAAAGCACTGATCGCCGCTGCGCCGGGGCGCAACTGGGATTTTGCGCGAGGCGTGCCGATGGCGAGGATAGGCTGACTACGAAATCAACGCTACCGCAAATGTCGCCGAAGAGTTCGCAAGCCCGCGCCCTCGCTTTACTTGCCAGCGAAATGCCGGTGATCGCGCCTGAGCCAATCCTGTTGTCGTAGCGTTGACAAATGCTCTTGTACAACTTAAATTGTACATATGAGATATCTGAACATTTCCGAAGCACGCGCCAACCTGCTTTCGCTCGTCGATACGGTCGCGGAAGAGGAGGTCGTGATTACCCGCCGCGGCGAGCCGGTGGCAAAACTCGTGCGATACGATGAGAAGACGCGTGCGAAAAAAAGCTATCCACTGCGCGGGCTGCCTATCCAGGTAGCCGATGATTTTGATGAGCCTATACCCGGACTTTGGGAAGCGCTGGAATGATCGTGTTGGATACTCAAGTGTGGCTTTGGTGGCTACACGATCCTGCGCGACTTTCAATTCGGGCACGCAGGGCGATCACCCGGGCGGAGAGGGGGAACGCAATTCGCGTTTCGGCGATTTCGGTCTGGGAGATCGCGGTCAAAAACCAGCTTGGAAAACTAGCTCTACCGCTTGAGATCAATACGTGGTTCGAGCAGGCGAAGGCTTACCACGGTCTCTCCGTCGAGCCCATGGATCCGCTAGACGCGATCGCCAGTACCCGGCTTCCCGGCCATTTCCACAAAGACCCTGCGGATCGCATCATCGTCGCATTGGCGCGCAGATATGGAGTGCCGTTGGTGAGCTCGGACGCTCAAATTCTCAACTACTCTCACGTGCAGACGATCTGGTAATGCGCGTCGATTCTTGACGTGGTGTTGCAAGGCTTATCGATCATGCCGTTCACTGGGCAAATGAGGGCGTTGTGAACATCGCACAGTGTCTGCTCAATCGTGCAGGTGCTTCGCCGCGAGCGCCGGCTGTCAGCACATCCACGTCAACGCTCGCATTCGGCGAACTGGCAGATCGCGTGCTGCGGATTGCCGGCATGCTGCGGGGGTCGCTGTCCTTGCAAACCGCCGACCGGGTCGTGATCTACATGGAGAACCGTCCCGAGTTCTTCGAAACCCTGTTTGCGTGCTGGGCCGCGGGCCTGTGCGCGGTCCCGATCAACGCAAAGCTTCACCCGCGCGAAGTGTCGCGCATCGTGCGCGATTCGCAAGCGCGCGCACTGTTCACGAGCGACGGGCTCGGCGACGGCTTAGTCGACCAGATCGATACCGTGGACACTGTGCCAAGCATCGTGATCGCTGGCAGCCGGCAATACGAGCGAGGTGCACAAGCAGCAACCGTCGCGACGTGTTGTGACGTTACCCCAACTGATCCAGCTTGGATTTTTTACACGAGCGGCACGACCGGCGTGCCGAAAGGGGCTGTGCTCTCGCACCGGAACCTGCTGTTTATGACGTTCGCCTACTACGCCGACATCGAGCAAGTCACTTCCGAGCACAGCATGCTGCACGCTGCACCGCTGTCGCATGGCTCCGGACTTTATGGCTTACCACACCTATTGGGCGGTGGGCATCAGGTCATCACCAAGTGCTTCGACCCGACCGACGTTCTTGACGCGTTCTCGCGCTTCCCCGAGGTTTCCATGTTCGCGGCGCCCACCATGATTACGCGCCTCGTCCAAGCGTCGAATGGACTTTCGAGTGGCGCGGCCAACCTCCGTACGATCGTTTACGGGGGCGCGCCGATGTATGTCAACGATCTCTTAAAGGCACTCGAATTGTTCGGGCCACGCCTCTTTCAACTCTATGGCCAAGGCGAGTCGCCGATGACCATCACGGGGCTTTCCAAGCGAGATCACATTGGAGATCACGACAATGCTCATCTTGCCCGCCTGGCATCGTGTGGAATCGCTCGGACCGGCGTCGAAGTGCGCGTTGTGAACGAGGCGGGCGAGGTGCTACCTGCCGGCGAGCCAGGCGAGATCGTGACGCGTAGTGATTGCATCATGGCGGGTTATTGGCAGAACGAACAAGCGACCGCCGCAGCTCTCGAAGGCGGATGGCTTTGGACCGGGGATATCGGAACCCTGGACGAAGCGGGGTACTTGACCCTGCGTGACCGCTCGAAGGACCTTATCATCAAAGGGGGAGCCAATATCTATCCACGCGAGATCGAAGAAGTTCTGCTGCTTCACCCCGCCGTCTTGGAATGCTCGGTCGTGGGACGAAGGCACCACGACTGGGGCGAGGAGCCGGTGGCGTTCGTCGTATGCCGTCCGGGCAAGCTGGCCGCTGCTGCTGAGCTCGAAGCCTTGTGTCTGCAGCACATTGCCCGATTCAAACGCCCCAGCGAATACCGCTTGCTCGATGGTTTGCCAAAGAACAACTACGGCAAGGTCCTGAAGACGGAGCTACGGCAAGTTCTGGAAGCGGAGCGCGAACATGCGTGAGCTCGCCATAGGTCTATTCAACTCGGTCTCTGGACCAAGGCCGAAAAGAGGTTCGCTTTATACTTCGCTTCTTTGATTCGCCGCGCAAGGCGGGTAGGCAACGGGCCACGATGGCCAAGGGATGGATGCGATGAAGCTTTACGGAATCTCCAACTGCGAAACGGTTAAAGAGGCGCGGGCATGGCTGGCGGCGCGCGGTATCGGCCATCGCTTCGTCGATTTCAAGAAAACGCCTCCAACGCGGGAGCAACTCATGCAGTGGTGCGACGAAGCCGGTTGGCAGTCGCTGCTCAATCGGCGGGGAACCACCTGGAAGAAGCTCGAGCCGGATGTCCAGGCCAAGGTGAAGGACACGTCGTCAGCGATCGCTTTCATGCAGGCCAACCCGTCGGCGATCAGGCGGCCGGTGATCGAATCGACGGGCGGCCTCATCGTCGGCTTCGACGCGGCTGCATACGACGAAGCGTTCGGCGGATAGCTAAAGAAGGCTTAAAGAACGGCAATGGCTTCTCGTTGGTGAAGGGGCGATGATGACCCTCGCCAAGGTCTCGGTCTATCTCGTAAGCGGGGTCGGCATCATTATCGCCGGAGCGATCGGTGGTGCGATCGGTTGGGCGGTCGTGGCCTGGTTGCAGTGGACCGGTATCGGCGGCGCGTTGGTGGCGGCGGCCGTGGGGATGGTCGTCGCGACCGGCGTTTGGATTGGGCTAACCATTGCGTTGCGCTCGCTGCGGCTGCTCCGATGAACGCCCGAGAGCTCGCCGAAATCGCCGACCAGCTCGTCGCCGCCTACGACGGCAGCAGCAGTCTCACACCGATCACTGCAGCGCGACCTGGATTCGACGTTGCGGATGCCTATGCAGTGCTGGCCGAAATTGAAGCGCGCCGATGCCGGGAGGGCTGGCACCCGGTCGGCCGCAAGATCGGATTCACCAACCGGACGATCTGGCCACGGTACGGTGTGTACGAGCCGATGTGGGCACGCATCTGGGCGCATACGGTCCACCATGCCAGCGAAGGGCGGGCGTCGCTTCCGATTGCGTCCTTCGTGCGTCCGCGACTCGAACCGGAAGTCGTCTTCAAATTGCGCGGTCCCGTCCCACTGACCGACGATGCGCGCGTCGTGCTCCGCTCCGTCGAGTGGATCGCAGCGGGCTTCGAGGTCGTGCAAAGTCACTTTATCGACTGGAAATTCAAGGCGCCCGATTGCACGGCTGCATTCGGTTTGCACGCTGCGCTCGTCGTCGGCACACCGTCGCCCGTAACCGACGCCAATCGCGACTTGATTGCGGCGACGTTGCCGACGTTCGCTGCAACGCTTGCACGAGATCAAGTGATCGTCGAGCGCGGTATCGGTGCAAACGTGCTGGACAGTCCGGCGCTGGCCTTGGGGCATCTCGCGCGCATCGTTGCTGCACAGCCTCGAGCGCCGGCGCTCACCGCCAATGAGATCGTCACGACCGGCACGCTGACCGATGCCTGGCCGATTGCGCGTGGCGAGACATGGACGAGCGATTACGGTGCACTTGGACTCGACGGGATCGAGCTACGCATCGAATAGCGGTAGAGGTCGCCGCCGCGCGCTTGAGGTGGGGCGCGGGTCGGAAATGCGACCGGCGGCGGAGCCCTCGTAGGCCAAAGCGGCCCGCGAGTTTCAGTCCACGATCAGCCGTCGTTTCTTGTGCCAGTCGAAGATGGCTTCCTCCGGATATTCCGGAAAGTGGCGATGTCGGCGGCCCGCTGGAACCTCCGCCCACGGCGCTGCGTAATTAAGCATGAGCTCGACATGCTCGGGTGGTTTGGGTAATGGAGTGTCGATCGCCGATGCAAACGGATACACCCATTCCGGCCACTGCGGATCGGCGATCCATAAGGCACTCCCGCACCGGCCGCAAAAATGGCGACGTGCGGACGATGTTCGCTTGCGTCCGGCTCCTTCCGAGAGACGGGCGCGATAGACGCTTAGGTATTTACCACCGCGCACCTTGAGCGTCGTCGCTTCGCCCATGATGTTGATCGCATAGCCACCCCCGCCTTGAGTCTTGCGGCAGATGCTGCAATAGCACCGCATGTAGGGGTACGGCGTGTGCGATTCCACACGGAAACGTACGTTGCCGCAGTGACAGGAACCGTCGAGTCGCATGGCGCTCTCCTCTGGCGTTCTTCGATGATAATGCCTTCCCGCTTGGATCTCGTGCGCGGAAGTGGAGGGAGCGAAACGGGACGAACGAGTCGACAGGGGCGGCGACGATGAGCCGAACGAGCACAGCGGTGAGCTTCCTGGAAATAGTGGCGCACGCCGATCCGGTACTTAAGCGGCTTCTGCGATCACGACATAGCGCAGCGGCCCGCCCGGCTTGATCGCGTTGAACGGGTAACACGTCACCAGCGTGAGCGTCGGTACTCGTGTATCGCGGGCGAATTGAAGCTCGCTCTGATCGACGATGCGCAGCTCGCGAACGCGAAAGTGACGCCTGCCGCCGCGCGGCAGCTCGACGGCGATGGGATCGCCGACTGCGACGTTGCGCAAAAAGCGGAAATGAGTATCGCGATGCGCCGTCAGAATGGCGTTGCCGGGCTCTCCCGGCAATGCCGATCCGTCGAGGTGCCCTGGGCCAAACGCAAGGGTGCGCCCGGATGCCCCGGCAAGCACCAGCAAATCGGTATCCTGGTCCGCCGCGATCAGACGCGCGACTGGATGGGTGTCGGCCCAAGGCCACGGTTTCGCCGGAAGGCCGGTTGTCTGGGTGCGCGACCACGCCGAATGCAATAGCAATTGCGCAACCTCCGCTTTGGCGAGGATATAAGCGCCGTGACCGACACTCGCGATACCTGCTGCGGCAAGGAGTGCAAGACACGCGAGCACGGCGAAACGTCGCGTGACGCGACGGAGTTCGAGCGATTCGGTTTCACCACGAGACCCAGTTCCGCCGCCGATTGGGGAAGACTCGGCCGGTAGCGCGCGCATCGCGATACCGGGGCGGCATCCGCCCATCCAGTTGCGACTCGCGTCGGCGTTCCGGCCGATAGGTCCTCCCCGATCGGCAACGATGTGCTGCATCACGTGCACGTTCTAGAACCGGTACGAGCGACCGGTCCGCAGCGTCGGTCCACGCAGACTCGCAATTGCCAGCGCCAGCAACAACGCACAGAAGCCGGCGACGATCAGCAGCGGTGCTGGCGTCGCCGTGCGCGGCAGTCCGCCGACGAGATCGAGGCCCTGAGGAATATTGTGCGGTAGTGACGTGCTGACGGCCGTGGTGCCATCCGGCCTCGCAGGCGTCGCATCGACAGCGACGAGGCTCGTCTACTTGCTCGCGAGATGATGGGCAAGCGCAAGGTCGAGCACGGCCGCGCGTACCTCATCGTGCGGCGCGCCTTGTCGTTCGGCGTCGAGCAGCGACTCGATCTTGCCGCGGGCCCAGAGGATGCCGACACCTGGCTCGGTTGCGCCGGCAACGATGGGGAGGAGCGTTCCCCAGGTGGAATCACCGCGCCGGCCGGAAATGGCGACATTGCCGTTTTCTCCCCGCGTCGGGAACGCGGCAGTGACGACGACCGGCTGACCAGCGAAGAGGTCGGGCGGTAACTGAGGCGAGACATCGGCGCCGCCTGGCCAGACGACGCTGATATCGGTCAGCGCGGGCGTCTCGAGTTTCTGGAGTAACGCCGTCATCCTGTCCTTGACCTCGTGCACGTGCCCGATGAATGTATGCGTGCCACGGCCGATCTGCGCCGCGCGCGACATGAAAAAGCTGTTCGGCGCAGGTCCGATGCCGATGGTGAACAGGCTCCGGTCGCCGATCTGACGCTCTATGAGTCGCAGGATCTCGTCTTCGTTGCCGACGGCGCCGTCGGTCAGAAAAATCACTTGGCGCATCAGCGAGGGCGCGCGGGTGGACGCCAAGTCATCGGTCAGCGCTGCCTTGAGCGCCGGGAGCATTTCCGTGCCGCCACGCGCTTTCAATCCGCTGACAAAGACCCGTGCCTTGCGCAACGTTGTTGCATCGACCGCAATGGGAGCGGAAAAGAGCGGTGTCGTCGTGGAATTGAATTCGATGACATTGAAGCGGTCGCCTGGGCGCAAGCGCTCGAGCGCTATGAGCAGCGCTTCGCGCGCCTGGATGATCGATACGCCGTCCATCGAACCGGAGGTATCGACAATGTAGGTCACCTCGCGCGGAGGGTGGGCCGTCGCGAGGTCTGCCGCAGGAGGCGGCAGAGCCATTAGCAGCGCGTAGGTCTTGCTGCCACGCGTTTCCGTGAACAGCGCGGCGGCAGGACGCGACCCGACATCCGGAGTCCAATTGAGCTCGAAATCGCGATTCGCCGGAATTTGCATGTCGGAGAGTTTCAACCGATAGCGATATCCCGGCCGCTCGTCGACGTCGATTGCGTGATAGGCGCTTGCAAGCTGGCTCAGCGGAAATTCTGCAGTGAGGTCAATCGTGATCGCGACCGGATTGTCCCAGCCCTCGCGCGGATGCACATACGGGGGAGTGATGTGCTCGACATCATGTACGTGCATCTGCGGCGCAGATGCCGTGGGCGAGAAATGCCCCGACTTGTCTGCGAGCGGCGTGCCAGGAACGTACCGCGGCGTCACCGCCATCGGGACGCGCAACGAGAACGAGCCGGCGTCATAGGCGAGTGTTTGCTGATATTCGATCGCGACGGTGATTTCCTCGTCGGGGGCGATGTTGGCAAGATTCGTCTTGAAGAGGTTGGGCCGCTCCTGCTCGATGAGTGTGGTCTTGCGTCCCTCGGATTTGGCATGCTCGTAGGCTCGCCGCGCGGTGCTGCGCTCTTCGATGCGGCCCTCGATCACCCGCTCGCCGATGTGCATGCGCAAATGATCGACCGCGGCGTTTTCCGGCAGTGGGAATAGGTAAACGCCCTCGCGCCAATCCGCCGTCGGATTGACGAAGCGCTGCGTCACGGCAACGCGAGCGATCATGCCCGTGACGCGCACGTGCACGTCGGTGAAGAGGAGCGGCGCAACCTCGTCGTTACCTGATTTGCCCTGCAGCGAGAGCATGCCGTGGCCGCCACTGCTCGCTACCGGAGCTGCGGGATATGCCTGAGCTGACGCAATGAATACCGCCAGCGCCAGGACCAAGCTCACGAACATCCCCGCCGCAAGACTCTCCAACACCAGCCGCGCCAGTTCGCGCCATTCGTGGCGCGCAAACCGACGGCGCGTTATCTCGTTCAAGGTTGCCATGGTTCGAATTCCTTCAAGTGCATCAGCACGCAAGAATTGCCAAAGACGCGTGGACGGTTCCCGTGTCGTCGCTTCTTAGAGTGCATTTGGCGTGAGCATTGCGGCAGAGGAAGGGGCAAATGCGGCAAACCGGCGAACAAAAATGGCAAACTCGTGGCAGTTGCGACAGCAGACGTACCGGTTGCGTCGCTTTAGTGGCCCGCATGATCCCCGGGGCCGCTTGCCCGCCACGTACGCGACAGCAGACGTGCCGGTTGCGTCGCTTTAAGCGGCCCGCCTGATTGCGGAGGCCGCTCACGCGCCACGCACTCGTAACGCCGGGATGGCTCGGTGCGCTATATTGGCTCTCGCCATGAGTCGTCGCATCGCCATCGTCGAAGACGAGCCCGCCATCCGTGCGAACTACGCCGAAGCGTTGCGCAAGCATGGGTACGAGGTCGCGACTTACGCAAACCGTGCAGACGCGCTGGCCGCGTTTCGTACGCGCTTGCCCGACTTGGCGCTGGTCGATATCGGCCTGGGCGACGATATGGACGGTGGATTTGCGCTGACGCGCGAGTTGCGCGCGCTGTCGGCCACGATCCCGATCATCTTTCTGTCGGCGCGCGACAGTGACTTCGATATCGTCGCCGGGTTGCGCTTGGGCGCCGATGACTATCTGACCAAGGATGCGAGCCTGCCGCATCTGACTGCGCGCATTTCCGCCCTGTTTCGGCGCAGCGAGCTTGGCTCGGCATCAGCCGTTGCCGAGGAAGTCCTGGATCGCGGAGCGCTCAAGCTCGATGTCAAGCGGCTGGCCGCGTGGTGGAACGGCGCGCCGGTCGATCTGACCTTAACGGAATTCTGGATGGTGCACGCGCTCGCGCGCTTTCCCGGGCACGTCAAAGATCGTGACGCGTTGATGCGCGACGCGCGCATCGTCGTCGACGACAGCACGATCACGTCGCACATCAAGCGCATTCGCCGCAAGTTTCAAGTGCACGACCCTGAGTTCGACTCCATCGCGACGGTCTACGGCATGGGTTACCGCTGGAATGCCGAATGATGGGAGCGCTTAAAGGGTCGCGCATCGCTTTGTCGATCCGCGCGCAGTTGCTCCTCGTCCTCACCGTTTTCCTGGCGCTTCCATGGCTCGGGCTCGAGTATGTGCGGGAGCTCGAACGAGTGCTGCGGGATGCGCAGGAACGCACTCTTGCGGGAACGGCGCAAGCCGTCGCCACGGCGTTGCACGACCGGCCCACGCTCTTCGCAACGCCTGCCGATCCCATTGCCTCTTTTGCGCGCGATCGCGAGACGGAGGTCGCAACTGGATCGGAGCCACGCCTACCGCCATCGGCTTCACCGGAAATCGAGCAAATCGTGGCGAGCTTGTCGAGGACTACAGCGCGAATCTGGGTGGTCGATCGCAATTGGACCGTGCTTGCGCGGGCGGGCTCTCTGCGACCGAAGGCCATCCACAACGAGGAACCGAGCACGGGGTGGTCGCGCTGGTGGGAATCGGTCTGGCGTAACACCGTGCACCGGCTATATGCGTTGCTGCTCGAGCAACCGACCGACGAATTCACCGATAGCGCGGTGGCAGGCGGCGCGCCGGGCGGACGCGACGTCGAAGGCGCGCTCGCCGGCATCCTGACCACCGACCGTCGCGCAACGGTCGATGGCCGCACCACGCTCGTCAGCGCAGCGCATCCTATCTGGATCGGCGATCAGGTGCGCGGAGCGGTGATCGTCGAGGAAACAAGCAATGCCGTGCTCGCCGAACGCAATCGGGCGTTCGAGCGCTTGTTCAACATCGTGCTCGCGGTGCTTCTCGTCGGGTCGCTCGCTTTGACGACCTACGCGTCGTGGCTATCGTCGCGCATTCGCCGCTTGCGCGACGACGCGGAGCGTGCGATCGACGACAAAGGCCGCGTGCGCCACGCGCTGGCAAGCTCCGATGCGCGCGATGAGATCGGCGATCTGTCGCGCAGCTTCGGCAACGTACTGGCGCGCCTCTCGGCGTACGCGAGCTATCAGGAGCAAATGGCCAGTCGTCTGTCGCATGAGTTGCGCACTCCCGTTGCAGTCGTGCGCTCTTCACTCGATAACTTGAAGCTCACGCCGTTGCCGGAGGAGGCGCGGGTGTACATGGCGCGCGCGCACGATGGTCTCGTGCGGTTGACGCAAATCCTCGCGCGGATGACCGAGGCCTCGCGCCTCGAGCAGAGCCTCTCGGAAGTGGAGCGGGAGCGCATCGATTTGGTCCGGCTGGTCGCAAGTTGCGTCGAGGGCTACCGGCTCGCCTACCCGAGCGCGCAAATCGTGTTCGAAGGGCCGGCGGAAGCGCTCGTCGTCGACGGCGCCTCTGATCTCATCGCCCAAATGCTCGACAAGCTCGCCGCCAATGCGATCGAATTCGCGGGTGGGGGAATGGTTCAATTTCGCTTGGGACGAAGCGCCACGAACGCGGAGCTAGAAGTCGAGAACGCGGGCCCGCCGCTACCTGATACGGCTTCGGAGCGGCTTTTCGACTCGATGGTGTCGATGCGGCGCACGGCCGATCAGACAGGTGAGCCTCACCTGGGCCTCGGGCTTTACATCGTTCGCGTGATCGCGCAATTCCACGGAGGACACGTGGTGGCTGCGAATCGCAGCGACGGCGGCGGTGTCGTCATCACGGTTACGCTACCGCTCGCCTGATCTATCGTCTTCATGAGCGTGGATAAGTGCAAAAAATGACTTGACGATGAATTTTCGCTACGTGTACTCGGCCTTTGCCGCCGCCTATCTGCTGTCGTACCTGTTTCGCACGGCCAACGCTGTCATTTCGCCAGAGCTTATCCGCGAGCTGGCGCTCAATCCCTCTGCGCTGGGGCTTCTGACGAGCGCCTATTTCTTGGCGTTTGCCGCAATGCAGCTACCGGTGGGCATGCTGCTCGATCGCTACGGTCCTCGGCGAGTGGAACCTGCACTGCTCGTGATCGCCGCGCTGGGATCATTGGTGTTTGCCTATGCGGAATCGATTCCGGGTCTGACGCTGGGACGCGCACTGATCGGGCTTGGCGTCTGCGCTTGCCTGATGGCGCCGCTCAAAGCGATCGCGACCTGGTATCCCGCCGAGAAACAGGCGTCGTTGTCCGGATGGATCATGGTCGCGGGTGCTACGGGTATCCTGGTCGCAACGGCGCCGCTGGAATTTGCGTTGCGCTATCTCACTTGGAGAGCCGTCTTCGTCGCACTCGGGTTCTGCACGTTGGCGGCGGCAGTGGCGATCTGGTGGCGGGTGCCCGATATTCCAAAGCCGCAGGGGAGCGTTGGACTCGCTGCACAATGGTCGGGCGTGCGCAGCGTGTTCGGACATTCGCGTTTTTGGTGGATTGCGCCGCTCGCTGGCATCGGCATGGGCTCGTTCATGGCCGTGCAGGGACTGTGGGCGGTGCCGTGGTTGATCGAAGTCGAAGGCGAATCGCGCGCCGGCGCCGCGCAGCACTTGCTCGCGATGAGCATCGTGATCATTGCGCTCTACGTCGCGATGGGAGCCATGGGAACGCACCTCGCGCGTCGCGGCATCCATGCGCGGCACCTCTTCGTCGGAGGCTTTGCGATCAACACGCTGGCGCTTGCCGCCATCGTTCTACGCTTGCCCGGCAGCTATCTTTGGTGGGCATTGTATGGACTGGGCGCATCGGTCAACGTCCTTGCGTTTGCCGTGCTGAACGAGGGCTTCGGCCGCGAGCTCGCGGGACGGGCGAATACGGCGCTCAACTTGATAATGTTCAGTTCCAGTTTCCTCACGCAATGGGGAGTGGGCGTCATCGTCGATGCAGCGCGTGGCGCGTTCGGTTTCGATCAAGCCGCTGGCTTGCGCGCTGCCTTCGCGTTGATCCTCATCCTGCTC
>Ga0136617_10000951_pt1 | contig 25412 bp, 20 predicted proteins | sample AntDrymUQ3222106_2_FD_129672 | JGI IMG/M metagenome (GOLD analysis project Ga0136617, IMG submission 129672) | Polar desert sand microbial communities from Dry Valleys, Antarctica - metaG UQ322 (21.06) | ecosystem: Environmental > Terrestrial > Soil > Desert | place: Antarctica: Dry Valley...
AGAAAAAACTCTCGCCTGAAGAATCCGACCGTCTGGTTTCCGTCTCACGCCTGCTTGCTCAAACTTTTGAACTTTTTGAAGGCAATACCGAGGCTGGTATGCGTTGGTTTCAAAGTCCGAACCGGGCTTTAGCCGGTCAATCACCGATTGAAATTGCCGCCACTGAAACCGGCGCGCGAGAAGTCGAAAATCTTATCGGCAGACTCGAACACGGTGTTTTCACCTAAAAAGAAGTGCTTACTACTTACCGGATTTGCAAAACAAAATATTCCGCAACAATGTTTGACGGCGATGGCGCATACGGCTTCGGCGGTCGCTGGAATTCGCGAGGAACACGGATTCTTTACACGGCGGGAAGTTTATCTCTCGCCGCTTTGGAGATGTTGGTTCACTTAAACGACGAGGAAATTTTACCCGCCTATTCTTATGCGAGCGCCGAGTTTGATGAAGGCTTAATTCTATCGATTGAAGATTTCAGACATTTGCCGGAAAACTGGAGCGATTCGCCTCCGCCGCTTCAAATTCAACAAATCGGAGACGAATGGGCAAGAGAGCAGGCTTCAGCTGTATTGAAAGTCCCTACTTCTATTTTACCCGTTGAATTTAATTATTTGATAAACGTCGAACACCCGGAGTTTGCAAAGGTTAAATTAGGCAAGCCGCATAGCTTCACTTTCGATGAACGACTTTATAGAAAGGAGTAAAGGTGTTTCCGTTTTTGTAGTAAAAAAAATAAAAGGTTTTTATGAAAAAGTGCAGAACTCTTACAGTAAACTGAAAATTATGTTGTGATCAGTCCTTAAAGGTGCTTATTACCCAACTTTTTTGATGTTAATTTAGTGAAAAAGTAATAGCTTAGAATTAAAAGAAGTTTACACTTCGATAAAACCAAATCGCAAGAAGTAAAAAGGCTTGTTTAAGCAATCTCGCTGGAATGCGCTGAAACTTATTCCCTAATAAAATACGATCACCTTTTAATGTTTTAAAATTGACCCTTTTATGCCAAGAATATTCGATAATATCGAACAATCGCTTTTACCTGTCTTAAAAGACACACTTAAAGTATCCAATTGTGCTGATTTCTGCGTCGGGTATTTTAATTTGCGCGGTTGGAAACTGCTCGATGCTTTGGTTGATAATTGGCAGGGAAATGAAAATTGCTGCCGACTTCTTGTCGGAATGCAGTCGGCTCCGAAAGATGAACTGCGGAAAGCGTTCAGCTTAACCGACAAGGATTCGGTTGTTGATAATGCGACCGTCATCCGGTTGAAAAAGAGAATCGCGGAAGATTTCCGCGAACAACTCACCTTCGGAACACCGACTAACGCTGATGAAGCTGCCTTACGCCGCTTGCGGGAACAATTAAAAGCCCGAAAGGTTATCGTCAAATTATTTCTTCGTCATCACCTGCACGCGAAACTTTATCTGCTGCACCGCGAGGATGCCAACAATCCGACAATCGGTTTTATTGGCAGCAGTAACTTAACCTTTTCCGGGCTTTCCGGGCAAGGTGAATTAAATGTTGACGTTCTCGACCACGACGCCTGCAAAAAATTAAAGCTGTGGTTTGACGACCGTTGGAATGATTCCTGGTGTCTCGACATTACTGATGAGCTTGCCGAAATTATTGATACGAGCTGGGCGCGACAGAAAGCCGTTCCGCCGTATCATATTTATTTGAAAATCGCTTATCACCTTTCGCAGGAAGCCCGCGCCGGATTGTCCGAATTTCATATTCCGCGCGAATTCGGCAACCGTCTTTTTGAGTTTCAGACCGCCGCCGTCAAAATCGCCGCGCATCATTTGAAAAAACGCGGCGGCGTTCTCCTGGGTGATGTCGTCGGTTTGGGCAAAACGATGATGGCATCCGCGCTCGCCAAACTTAACGAAGAACAAACCGGAAGCTGGACGCTGATAATTTGTCCGAAAAATCTGACGAAGATGTGGCAATCGTATGTTGACGAATACGCCCTCAACGCCAAGGTTTTATCTATGAGCCAGGTATTGAAAAAGTTGGCGGATGTTCCCGCGCGTTACCGCACAGTTTTGATTGATGAAAGCCATAATCTTCGCAACACAGAAGGGAAACGATACCGAACAATTCAGGAATTTATTCGTCAAACAGATGCCCGTTGCATCATGCTTTCCGCCACGCCGTATAATAAAACCTACCTCGACCTTTCGGCGCAGCTGCAATTATTTATTCCGAACGATAAAGATTTGGGAGTTCGCCCGGAGCAGAAGATTCGAGAAAAAGGCGAAGCGATTTTTCAGAGCGAATATCAATGCGCTCCGCGCTCGCTCGCGGCGTTTGAAAAGAGCGAGTATGCGGATGATTGGCGCGATTTGATGCGTCATTTTCTTGTTCGGCGCACTCGTTCGTTTATTCAGAAAAATTACGCTGAAACGGATGGCGACGGGCGTAAATTTTTAAGATACGAAAGCGGAGAGTTGTCTTATTTCCCAAATCGGCTTCCGAAAACCGTCAAGTTTGCTGTGAACGATGATGACCCGACCGACCAATATGCACGCCTGACGCACCCGAGCGTCGTTCAGGCAATCGAACAATTAAAACTTCCGAGATACGGGCTTGGCAATTACACGGTTTCGGCACAGCCGCTCGCGCCATCCGAGCAGGAAAGAAAAGTTCTGGACGGGCTTTCACGCGCCGGGTTGCGGTTGATGGGTTTTTGCCGCACAAATCTTTTCAAGCGTTTGGAATCGGGCGGAACGGCTTTTTTACTTTCGATTGAACGGCATATTTTGCGAAACTACGTTTTTCTACACGCGCTCGAAAACAATCTGCCGCTGCCAATCGGAACGCAAGCCGCCGAAGTCTTGGATACGAATCAAACCGATACTGACGACGAGTTGGCTATGGCGGATTTGTTCGACAGCGAAGATGAGGCGGAGGAAACTGATGAAACGCTCGTCGAAAACGATAAAACTCTTTACTACACGAGCGCGGAATTTGAAAAACGCGCCGCCGAAATCTACGGGCTTTATCAAACCAAATTAAAGAAGCGTTTTAAATGGATTCGGACGGATTTCTTCCGGCGCGGTTTAAAGAAGAACCTTCGGGATGATTGCAATGCGCTAATCAGTATCTTGCAGGAAAACGGAGTCTGGCTGGTTGAAAAAGACGAGAAGTTGAAAGAACTTCTTAATCTTTTGCAAAACAAACACAAAAACGAAAAAGTTTTAATATTCACGCAGTTTGCCGATACGGTTAATTATTTGGCGAATGTTTTGAAAAGTTTCGGGGTCGAGAAGCTCGCGGGCGTGACGGGTAGTTCGGACGACCCGACTGCGCTGGCGTGGAGGTTTTCGCCCGTTAGTAACGACAAGCGCGATAAAATTAAGCCCGAAGACGAATTGCGTGTTCTTGTCGCAACCGATGTTTTAAGCGAAGGGCAAAACTTGCAGGACGCGCATATCGTCGTCAACTATGATTTGCCGTGGGCGATTGTCAGGCTGATTCAACGCGCCGGGCGAGTTGACCGCATCGGGCAGAAAGCCGAAGAAATTATTGCCTATTCATTTCTGCCCGCCGATGGCATCGAGCGCATTATTAATCTGCGGGCGAGGGTTTTCCAGCGACTACAGGAAAATGCCGAAGTCGTCGGCTCGGATGAAACTTTCTTTGAAGACCAATTAAACGAACGACCGCTTTTCGATTTGTATCACGAAAAAGCGGGCATTCTGGACGAAGAATCCGATACGGAAGTTGACCTTGCATCTTACGCTTATCAGATTTGGAAAAATGCGATTGACGCGGATAAATCTCTGGCAAAAAAGATTCCCGATTTGCCGAAAGTCAGTTATTCAACTAGACCTTTCACACCGACAAACGGAATGCCCGAAGGCGTTCTGGTATATGTTCGCACGGCTGAAGGAACGGACAGTCTTGCTTGGATTGATAAGAATGGCAATAGCGTTACAGAATCGCAGCTCGCCATCTTGCAAGCCGCCGCTTGCCATCCCGACACTCCGGCGATTGAAAGAAGTGTGCAGCATCACGAACTCGTCGGCAAAGGCGTGACACATTTGATTCAGGAAGAAAGAACGCTCGGCGGACAACTCGGCAGGAAGTCGGGTGCGCGTTACCGCGTTTATGAACGACTGAAAGCATATTCGGAAGAAATTAAAGGCACTCTTTTTGAATCGAAAACATTAAATAAAGTTATTGACGAAATCTATCGTTTTCCGCTGAAATCTTCCGCCGTCGAATTATTGAATCGTCGCCTGCGCGAAAAAATCAGCGATTATAATTTAGTCGAATTGGTAATGGCTCTGCGCGAGGACGATTCGCTTTGTATCACGGAAGAAGCGACGGAAGCGGCGCACGAGCCGCAGCTTATTTGTTCATTGGGCTTATTCAGCGAGGAAGAATTATAAATGGCGAACGCTCCGCAACTGGTCAAACATCTTCAAAACTTCGATTTTCAAAGCCTTTTCGTCGAACTCGGTTGGAGCGCGTCAACCGACCGACAGGCACGTCCTTTCGTCGTCGAAAATGTAAATTACACGCGCCGCCAAATCGCGCAGCTTTCCGGCGTGGTGGTTTTCGAGGTTTTCTCGCCCGACGGCAAAATCCCGGAAATGCCGATTCGCAAAAAAATTCACCACGAAATCAGCAAATCGTTTCACGAAAATCTTTTGATTTTTCTTGATGAAAATCGCTCGCAAAGCATCTGGCTGTGGGTCAAGCGCGAGAAGGGAAAGCAGGAACTTCGGGAACATGATTATTTCAAAAATCAGCCGGTTGATTTGATGCTCTCGAAGCTCGTGCGGATGAATTTCGAGCTTGAAGATTTCGATGACGAAGGAAATCCGCCGCCGATTGTCGTTGTCGCTCGTCGTCTGCGCGATTCGCTCGACATCGAACGAGTTACTAAAAAATTCTTTGTCGAATTTCAGCAGGAACACGGAAAATTCCTCGAATTCATTGAAGGCATCACGGATGAGCGCGACCGGCGTTGGTATGCTTCGGTGATTCTGAACCGTTTGATGTTCATTTACTTTTTGCAGGAAAAGCGATTTTTGGACGATGGCAAACCGCGCTATCTGCAAATTAACCTCGAAGAATCGCAGGCGAAAGAAAAAGATTTGTATTTCAAGAAATTTTTGTGGAACCTCTTTTTTGTCGGTTTCGCCAAACCGGAAAACGAGCGCAGCGCGGAAGATAAACGGCTTTTGGGCGACATTCCGTATTTGAACGGCGGTTTATTTTTGCCGCATCGCATCGAGATTGATTACAAAGATAAGATCCAAATTGCCGACGAAGCGTTTGAAAGTATCTTCAAACTTTTTCAAAGCTATTCGTGGAATCTGGACGATACGCCCGGCGGCAAAGCGGACGAAATTAATCCGGACGTTCTTGGTTACATCTTTGAAAAATACATCAACCAAAAAGCGTTCGGCGCATATTATACCCGACCGGAAATCACGCAGTATCTTTGCGAGCAGACGATTTATAAATTGATTTTGGATCGCGTGAATTCGCTGGCGAAACCGCCGGACGGACAAACGCCGAATATGTTTTCGTCGAACGACGGCGGTCTTTTTCTCGAACGCACTTACGATTCGATGGCGGATTTACTGCTTTACCTCGACGAATTTCTGTGCCGCAAATTATGGTTTCATATTTTGCCGGATTTGAAATTGCTCGACCCGTCGTGCGGTTCGGGCGCGTTTCTCGTCGCCGCGCTGAAAACTCTGCTCAACGTCTATTCCGCCGTCATCGGTAAAATGGAAACTTTGGGCGATAAAGGTTTGAAGGACGAGCTTGAAAAAATCCGCGCCGCGCATCCGTCCGTTAATTACGACATCAAAAAACGGATTATCACGAACAATCTTTACGGCGTGGACATAATGGAAGAAGCGACCGAGATTGCCAGGCTGCGGCTTTTTATGACGCTTGTTTCCAGCGTTCATCGTAAGGAAGAACTCGAACCGCTGCCGAATATTGATTTCAATATCTTAGTCGGCAATTCGCTCATCGGCATTTTGAACGTTAACGCCGAAGGCTTTGAAAAAGTCGCGGAAGATAAACAGGCGAGCCTTTTCGACGCGGAGATTTCGCAGAGCTACCAGCAGATTCTCGACGACAAAAACAAATCAATCGAGCTTTACAAAAATCATACGTTCAAAGCGGGCGAAGACGGCGGACTCGACCAAAACACGCGCCTGCTTCAACTGCGCGATCATATTGATAAAATCCGCCGGGATTCTTACGCCAAACTTAACCAACTACTGCTTGGCAATTTCAAAGATTTAAACATCAAATTCGAGCAGGCGATTTGGGACGCTTCAAAACAAAAGGAAGGGAAGCCGGAGAAACGAGATTTGGTTATCGAAGACATCGAAGCCCTGCATCCGTTTCATTGGGGATTTGAATTCGACGAAATCCTCAACAAGAAAGGCGGTTTCGACGCGATTATTACCAATCCGCCCTGGGAAATTTTCAAACCGCAGGCGAAAGAGTTTTTTGCCGAACATTCCAATCTTGTAACAAAAAACAAGATGACGATTAAGGAATTTGAAACGAAAAAGGACGAGCTTTTGAACGACGCGGAAATAAAATCTGCGTGGCTCGAATATCAGAGTCGTTTTCCGCACGTTAATTTATACTTCCGCAACTCATCGCAATACTTTAATCAAATTTCATTTATTAATGGTGAAAAGGCAAAATCAGACATAAATCTCTACAAACTTTTTCTTGAACAATGTTTTAATCTGCTTCGCAAAAACGGCGAATGCGGCATTGTAATTCCGAGCGGAATTTACACGGATTTAGGTGCGAAACAATTACGCGAAATGCTTTTTAATCAAACGGAAATTACCGGACTTTTCGGCTTTGAAAATAGAAAAGAAATATTTGAAGGTGTTCATAGAAGTTTCAAATTCGTCGTTCTGACGTTTCGCAAAGGCGACACGACGCAAAAATTCCCGTCGGCTTTTATGCGCCACGAAACAAGGGAATTAGAAGGTTTTCCGCGTGTCGGCGCGTTACCGATGTCAGTTGATTTAGTCAAAAAACTTTCGCCAGATTCGCTTTCGATAATGGAATTCAGAAACCAAACTGAAATTCAAATTGCTGAAAAGATGGGCAGTTTTCCAAATCTTTCAGAAGAAATTAATGACAAATGGAATTTAGACGTAAAGCGTGAATTCCATATGACCGACGATAGCTACTTATTCAAAACTTTAAAAAGCGAAGGCAGATTGCCGCTTTATGAAGGTAAAATGATTCATCAATTTACTCATCTCTGGGAAAAACCAAAGTATTGGTTAGAGGAAGAATTAGCCAAAACTGCTTTATTAAGTCTGAGAGTAAAATCTGTTAGAAAATTTGCTAAAAACAATAACCTTGATTGGGAAGACGAAGATAATCGAAAAATACAACTTGATTATGATAATTTTCGCCTCGCTTTTCGTGATGTAACTGGTAATACAAATGAGCGAACAATGATTATGACGGTTTTGCCGCCAAAAGTTTTCTGTCCGCACACGATGTCTTTAGAGCAGATTTTTTCCGTTGAAGTTGAAGGAAAAGAAATAAATCCGAATGTTCGACGAATGAACAGCCGCGAGAGATTGTTCGTTTGCGCTTTGATGAACTCATTCATCATAGATTCTTGGCTGCGCCGAAGCGTAACAAATCATATTTCATTCTTCTTCATTTACGGCTTGCCGTTTCCGCGATTGAAGGAAAATGACAAAGAGTTTTCGCCGATTGTCGAACGCGCCGCCAAGCTAATTTGCACATCGCCGGAATTTGACGATTTGGCGAAAGAAATCGGACTCGGAAGCTACAAAAACGGAGTAACCGACGTAACCGAACGTCAAAGTATTCGCGCCGAACTCGACGCGCTCGTCGCTCATCTTTACGGCTTGACCGAAGAAGAGTTCACATATATTTTAACGACCTTTCCGCTCGTTTCAGATGTCGTCAAAGTCGCCACGCAAAACGCTTTCCGCGATGCCGAAAGAGGTTTAATCAAGTGAGTAAAATGGAACAGCCGTAGAAAAAGTTGTATTTTTAACAGCCAATGAATACTTTTCTAAAATCTTTTCGAGTCAAAAATTTCAAAGCCGTCAAAGACAGCGGCTCGGTCAAACTTACGCCGCTGACCGTGTTTATCGGCAACAATGGTTCGGGAAAAAGTAGTTTGATTGAGTCTTTGCAAACCGTTCAGGATATAGTTGACGACGGTTTAGACCGCGCGATGCAATAATCATTAAAATTTTCCTCAGCTATTTTCGACATACTTTTCCCAATCAGCCGGAATTAATTTTCCCATTTTGCTCGTTACGAACACCCTTAAAGAATCGCTTCGATTGTTAATTCCGATAATCAATAAAAGCGGCTGGTCAACGTGGTAATCTCTGTTTTCCGCAATGTTAAGCAATGTTCTGGCATCTCTTCCGCTGGGATATGGATCTGCCTCAAAGTGTTTATGCCATTCGCCTAAATAATCAATTTTACCGTTGCTCTGAACAGCCAAATCATCTAAAAATTTCTGGCAAAATTCTCTGTCGTGTTGAAAAAAATATCTCGTCGCTTTTGCTCGCGGACCCGGCAGGCTCGCGTGACTGATATGTATTTCGCCTGTTTCCGCGCTGCCGATTCCTGCAATGACTCCGCCTGTTTCGGTGTATTTGGCGCGAGCCGATTCTTTTTCCATCAAATCCAGCGCGGATGCCGAAATACTGATTTTAAGATTCATCAATTTCGCGCTAGCGGAATTTCTACGCATAATTTCAAATCAATGGAACGGACACGGTTCTTCAAAAGGAACATCGTAGGCTATAATTTTAAATGGCTGTCTTACTTCACCGCCCAGTTGCTCATACTCTGTGTCATCAAATTCTCTTCCTCGAATTATAAAATAATTGCCTGTTTCTTTCTCTTTATCTTGCAGATAATGCAAAGCGATTCTAACGCAATGCAGCGAAATAAAGCCGAGGTCAACTGAACTCGCGGGCAGGAACGCCGCGCCGCAACCGCCGTCGAATTTTACCAGCTCTTGATAAGGTTTTTCGGGTGGACGGGGAATCGAGCAATCTTCCGAAACTAGGTGATTTCCGGCACAGGATAGACAAGTCTTATTTTTTCCTTCACGAGCAAGAATAACTTCTCCGAATCTTCCTTCCAAATATGAACGACAATAAACAGCGGGTTTATCAGCGCGGCTACATATCATATTCACAAACAATTCGGTCGTATCATTTCCCAGGCACGAAACGACTAAATCCGAGCTTTCAACCTCCGATAAAAATTCTTCCGGCTTTGATAATGGACTAAAAGTTAAAGCGTTGATTTTCGCAAAAGGATTTTTGCGAAGCAGTTCTATCTTTAAAGATTCAGCTTTATTTTGACCGAGATAATTTAATCCTAATCGGTGACGGCTGACATTTCCCGGTTCCAACGTATCATTATCAAAGATAGTCAACGCTCCCAGACCGCTCTTGATTAATTCTTCGGCGACGGTCGAACCGAGCGTACCTACACCTAGAAGTAAGATTTTTTTCTCTAATAATTTTTCAACCTGAAAACCGCTGACGCGACGGAAGATATTCTCGACGTTGATTTGACTGAGTGAATGCAGCTTTAGCTGGTTTGTTTTATTTGCCTCGTTAAACTTTAAAGAATACTGGCTTTTTCTGAAACCTTCACGATTCGGGTAGGAAAACTTTGTTTCAAAAAGCAGCCAGTGAAGTTTATCAACTTCAGTCGGGTAACATAGCGCGACCGAGGATGGATTTTCTTTAGCAAGCGCGTATATTTGCCAGTTAGGAAAGCCGTTTTGTATTAATAGTTTTGTGAGCGAAGTCGAATTCAGAGGAACCGGAAATTTTGGCTCGTTTTTTAACCTAAACCATCGTCCGCTAGACATTTTATCAGTTTCAAGCCAATCATTCGGCAGAATTAAATTCTTCAAACGTATAAGTTCGTTAATTTTATCTTCCGAACTTTGAGAATCAGTCATTGTCGCTATCAGAGAAAATTTGCCCAAGCCGAGCGGAATCGTCAAAAATGAGCCGTCATTTTTATCTTCCGGCAATAGTAAAGTATCTATCGCCAAAACTTCAGGCGTAAGATTTTGATGAGTTGCCGGGAAATATATTTCAATTTCGGGCGGCGCGAACTCAGTTTCCAGAGTCTTGGTTTCATAATGACGAAACCATTTAACCGCTCGCTCAATTACGTCGCGGCAAGTAAGCCCGGCGTGCCAATAATCGGGCGACACGGGCATATAACAAAGGCTGCCCGGCTCCTGCGGCTTACTCCAATTAGGCATCTGATGACGTTGATTAATTATTCGCGGCTGAACAGGATATATATTCGGACGACCGTCGGGATAAAGCCATCCGTAGCGAATTTGTATTTTATAAGAATGGGCAAGAGATGAGTGTTCTATTGTTCCTTCCCAGATTACGGTGGAATTTTCATTGTCCCAGTCTTTGATTTTGATGAAATTACCGAAAGGAAGAGTTTTGTATAGCTCTTCCTCCCGCATTAGAAAACTTCGCCGCCGGGTTCTGAGTTCTTCTGAAAGTGAGACTCTCATGCCAAAGGTGTTGATGAAGACAATCGCGTTGCCGATTTTGTAATTATTGCCGGTGATCTAAGCGTTCCGATTAACGATAAATCCTCATTTTCATCAGATTTATCCAGTAGCCATTGCTTCCAGTCGAAAACGTGAGTGTCATAACAAATCTGCTTTTTTTCGCCCTCTACGGTCAGTTGTCTTTCGTAGCACCAGCCGTCGGTCAAATATTTTTCCTCATCAATTTTCAACAGGTTTTTGATGTCGTCGCCGACTGCTACTTCCTGAGACAATCTTTCGTTCATCATTTTATGAGCAATATCAACGTTGAAGGATGTCGCTTTGACTTCAAAAACGGGCTGCGCTCCGTATGCGCCCCAAGTAGCATTGCCGTAATCGACTCCAATTTTCGGATGAATATTCGGAAACTGTTCGTTGGAGTTGTATTCGACCATAACTTCTTTTTCCAGCGTGTCCATTGTATCGGCAGCAGCATTGATAGCTTTTTTTGCGTAATCAATGTCATCTTTATTTCTTCCGCCAAAAAAGAACATCACTCCGTCGCCCGGAATTTCGTGCAGATAACCGCCGTAAATCCGGCAAACGCCGACTGCCGTTTCAATGGAAGCGGCTTTCGCCTGATAAACGGCTTGCGGGGAAAGAAAACAACAATACTTGGTAAAGTTCTTTAAATCCATAAAAAGCGTAGTTATCGTTCCTTCTTCCGTTTTTCCGGCAAGTTCCGGTAACGCCAGATGGTCATAATCCGGGTGTCCTCCGCGCCGCGTTAAATGATTCAAATAGAAATCGGCGAATCTTACATAAGACGGCTCAGAGGATTTAAGATAGCTTTCGGCTTCAACATTGGACAATATTGCTTTTGAATCGTAAGACAATCCGACTCTTTTGCGGGCTTGGGCGGCGATGGCTTTGAGTGCTGCTTTTTTTGTAATTGACATAGTATTTTTACCACACTAAATTTCCGTGTTTATCGAGAAAGTATTTGTGTCATCAATTGACACAAAAGGCTAAATCCGGCGAGCAACAAAATCCCATATTGAAACCACCAGATGCTGTCTGAAATATGCTGATATTTTGCGCTGATAACTTTAGCGACATTGAAAGTTTGGTCGCAGATGGCTTTAAGTGTTTTTCCGTGATCCAGAGCCGAAAATTCTTCGGTGAATTCATCGCAGGGCATTTGGGCAATAGAACCGAAAAAGAACAATGACTTTTTGGCGGAGTGAGGCGCAACTCGCGGGCGCAATGCCGAAACCAGATGAAAGCCTGCCCAAAAAAGAAAAAATCCAGACGAACAGAAAAGTAAAATCAGTAAAGTTACGCTTACATAACTCAAAAGAATGTTAAGATTTTCCGGGCGTTTGATTAAAGTAAAGAAAAGTTTCAACCCCTCATTCGATTGACTAAACAGGTATCCCAAAGAAAAAAGAACGAAGGTCAGGATAATCCCGGCTTTTTGGTCAGCGGCAACCGCCCACGAAATCACTCGCGTTAAATTGCTTTCACTTAAAACAAGATGATTTAATTCAACACTTCTTTCCATGATTTTCTAATTCTTATCCGCGAGGTTTTATTCTTGCTTAAATTCTCCTTGCAAATGCGGGAAACATTCCATAAGATGGACAGTCAGTATCCACACAAAATATACATAAGTGGACATTGACTGTCAACTACCATCTATTTAAATTATAAACTTTATGACCTTCGGCAAAACTTTGCAGAAAATAAGACGCGCTAAAGATATGACGCAGAGGGATGTCGCCAATGATATTCCGATGGATTATAGCTACTATTCAAAATTAGAAAATGACCGTTTCGACTCTAACCCGACACGCGAGACTATCGATAAGATTGCAAAAGCTCTAAAATGTACGGACGAAGAAAAAAATGATTTGTTGGCTGCCGCAGGAAGAAATATGCAGGAGATGGAGCAAGTTACTCGCGTAGCTAACGCAAATCCTGAAATGAGGAAACCGCTTAGTAAATTATTCAAAGCCGCTATTAATTTGTCACCAGAGAGATTAGATAAACTTGCCGCAGAAGTAGAGGAAGAATCTCAAAAACTAAAATCCAATCTTGAGGTAAAGTAGAACAAATGATTTCTCATCAAATCCTAATCCCGGAACCGTCTCCCAAGTTATTACACGAAAAGATTGATTTGTTGGCACTCCAATTCAGCCAGACTTTTCGCTCACAATGTAATAATAAGAACGGGTTTCCGTTTGATGCAGACAGATTTGTAGATTGGATTGAAATTTCGACCGAATGGGACAATCTCAATGAACCGGATGGGGCTGCTGTTTTCGCACAAATTGATTCCGAAAATAATGAACTTATTCAGATCAATGAAAATCATAGAGAGTTATTTGAAAAACGTCCCGACGTTCATCGAGGATGTATCGGACACGAAACCGGACATATAATTTTGAGGCATTTTGAACACTCTTCTTTAAACAATGATTGTCCGCTGTTCGGTATTGCTGACTCGGAAAAATTAGTTACGCTGCACAAAAGCTCGTGGGGTCAATACGGATTATCAGGCGAGGAGGTCAAAAATCGCCAAGCGAAATTAAAGAAAAAACGAGATAAATGGGTTAAAGAAGCTCTGATTAATTCCAAAGCCCGGCAAGCCCTTCATACTGTAAACGATAAATTTGAGCCTGAGTGGATGTTTTGGCAGGCGGAACAATTTGCTCGTTGTTTGTGTATTCCGCGTGATAGGTTGTTTGAAGTTCTTGAAGAAGAACCTCTATTTTCAGGGTGGAGACCAATCAGTCGTTTAGCAAGTATTTTTGGAGTATCAACCGGAACAATGAAAACAAGACTTGTTAAATTAAAATTAATTGAAATTGACAGTACCGGCATTCCAATTCCTATAGCTCAACCTTCTTTAAATTTATTATTCTCCTAAAAATTCGTATTTATTAGAAATCAGTTCACACAATAGTTCCCTAAGCGAATTTAATGAAGTGGTAAGCGAAATCCCAGCAAAACAGAAAATCAAATTCTACACGACCAGCTACGCGGGCAGAGATATCAACGATTTGAAGCCGATGCTCGGCGCGCTTGATGCGATGCTGGTTGACGTGCGGCTTTCTCCGATTGGCGGCGACATGATGCGCTGGCGACAAATTTATCTAAAGGCTCTTTTGCGCGAAAAATACCGGCATATCTCACAACTCGGCAGCCGTGCCGACCGCGCCGGACTGAATCAAATTCAACATCTCGATTTGGGGTTGAGAATTTTGCTCTCTTTTCAGGCGAATGCGGTTTTGATGTGCGAATGCAGCGATGCGAAAGATTGCCACCGGCTCCTTATTGCCAGAGAACTGCGTAACAGAGGCTTTGAAGCCGAAGAACTAAATGATTGGAAGGCGGCGGCTGTTTTATAACAATTTTGTCTTCTGTCAAATATTACACACGCTTTAGCGCATCGGTTGGAAACTTAGCTTTTCGGTTTTCCTAAAAAGTTTGGCGAGGAGCATTTTATTGTCGTTATGAATTCACCGGGACGGCGATTGTTTCAGTTTCCGGGCGGTAACGAACCGTTTGTTCGGGGCGGTGCGTTTCGACGAATTTCACGAAATCGAGTGCAGCGCGCCGCACGGTTTGGTCGAAGAGGAAAACTGTTTCGACTCGCGTCTGTAATTCGTCTTTGCTCCACTCGTCAAAATCTTCGCCTTCATCAATTCCGGCAAAGCGAATCGAAGTTTGATAAACGGGTGCGAAGAGATTCTTGCGCTGCTCGAAGCCGCATCTTCCGCAACCTGCGCCTGCGGAGAAATCTTTATAAATCGGTCGCAGGCGGATGAGAGCTTTTTGTTTTTCATCGCCGGTCGCTGCGAAGTTCACGACCGCCGGTTCCCGTAGAATCGTCTCATTAGTCCAGCCCTTGAGAAGCTGCCGGATGATGAGATTATCAAGCGTTCCCGCATCGGGCGGGACAAAACGATAGTTTAATTGCTCGCATTCCGAGCATTCGGATTTGTAGCCTGAATCGGCTCGTTCTGATTGGACAAGCACGAAGTAACCGCCGCTTCTGCCATTAGTAATTATTGAGTAACAGTAATCGGTTCGACGGTTGAATTCGTCCAAATGTTTTTGAACGGTTCGCGCGGCTTGCGCTGTTGACGCGAGGTCATACGCTTTTGATTCGACATCTTTTGATTTCCACGGCAGATTGTAGATTTTGACGTTGTGCGCGTAAGAGGTCATTCGATTCCAACTGCGGAGCGTGTGATAACGAAAATGATTACTTAAATATTCAATCATCTCTTTTTTCGTGCGCGGTTTGCGCGTCGGAATCAGGTCGAGTAAATTCATAATTTTTCAAGAATCCGGTAAGACAGCTCGTTTTTTCGGCGAAAAAACGTATTTTTGGTAATAAAAAGGCGAAATAATTGCGTTTTAGCTGAAGCGCAGATTTACCAGCCGCTTCTATTTTCAAATTGCTTGTTACATTGAGTAAATAACTTGACCTTAAAAGGCTAAAGTAAAGGTTTAGGACTTACGCAGTTGAACTGTTATTTGATAAAAATAAAGAATGAATCCGCCAAAAGTAACTGACGAAGATTACATTAATTTTATCATCGCCACGCCGCGCGACGTAACTGCTACCGAAGCCGAACGTGTCCAGCCGGAGAGCAAAGACGCTCCCGCGCACGACGCTTTTACCCGGCTTCTTCAACGTCTTGAACCGGATGCGGAAACGCTTTGGCAGGAAGCACGCACGCAAATTGATGTGACGAGCGGCATCCTGGTTCTCGATGATTCGACCCTTGAGAAACCCTATTCGGAGTTTAATGCCCTTGTTTATCGCCATTGGTCTGGCAAACAAAAAGCGGTCGTGGGTGGCATCAACTTGATTACTTTGCTTTGGACTGACGGCATCCGGGTTGTTCCGGTAGATTATCGTATCTTTGACAAAGACACGGACGGTAAAACCAAGAACGATCATTTTCAGGATATGCTGCTTGCCGCTTTCGAGCGCGGTTTTAACCCGGCTTTGGTGTGTTTCGACAGTTGGTATTCTTCGGTTGAAAACTTGAAACTGTGTCGTTCTTTGGGTTGGCATTTTTTGACGCGGCTCAAATCGAACCGGCAAATCAGAGTCAGTCAGGGGAAACTGCAAGCGGTGTCGGAAGCCGGATTGACAGGCGGCAACGGAACAATCGTGTGGCTCAAAGGCTTCGGAGAAATCAAAGTGTTTCGGGTTCGCGCCACGGACGGCACATCGGAATACTGGGCGACGAGCCTGAAGGCGATGACCGAAGCCGAGCGGGCAACGCAAGCCAAAGCAGCGTGGCGCATTGAAATGTATCATCGGGCGTTGAAACAACAGTGTTTGATCGAACGCGCGCAATGCCGCCGACTCCGCCCGGTGTTGAATCACATCGGACTGTGTATCAGAGCATTTGTGCGAATTGAAAGCCATTGTCATCGAGAAAAAATCAGTTGGATGCAAGCCAAAACCAGTATTATTCGAGATGCCGTCAGAGCATATTTGGCGAATCCGCGCTACTTGCTTCTCCCAACTGCGTAAGTCCTAAGGTTTAAGAAAATTTAACCGTAGTTCAGGGGAAGCGCGTCCGTAGTTCAAGGGAAGTAAAGACCGTAGTTTGAGGGAAATAAAGGCACAATTCGAGGGAAAATATCAACCGTAGTTCAAGGGAAATTTGCCAATAACCGACCGTAGTTCAAGGGAAGCGGCGACCGTAGTAGAAGGGAAATGACCGTAGTTCAAGGGAAGAAATACCGTAGCTGAAGGGAAGTTTGACCGTAGTTCAAGGGAAGAAACACCGTAGCTGAAGGGAAGAAACACCGTAGTTCAAGGGAAATCGCAGGTGCCTTATTTGGTTGTAAATGCTGGATTTAAAGTGATTTCCACAGGTTTCCAACTGTTTTAGACAATATTTAGACATATTTTAGATAACAACAACACTCTGATATCACTCAGCGAGCCGAAAAACGACCGATTGTTGTTGTTAAAAAATCTCGTTTATGCAAAAATTTTCTTAAATTCCGGCTGTCTCACATTACGAGGATTTATGACTGCAAGAAAAAAGAAATCGAATGAAAACTTGTTGCCTTTCAACGAAAATCAAGAGGGAGAGGAAAATGTGGAGAGACTTGCGGTAACTGCTGCGCCGAAAGACCAGTCTTTAACCGAACCGGAATTTGTTCGGATGGAAAAAAACATCGCCGCTTTCGGTTTCTTCACGCCGACAAGTAAGCGGGCTAAAGGAACGCCTCCGAAAATAATTAAGTTTACCCAAATCATTGACGGAAACCGCGCCGAAGCGAAAGTAACGATTGCCGGCAACACTCTTTACGGAATGCCGACGACCGCCGATCAGGATAAATATCTCGCGTTCCAAAAAATTCTCGAACGAACTAAGAGGGAAAAAGGCAAAATCGAAAATCCCATCGCCTTCACTTCCGCCGAACTGCTGCAGCTTCTCGGACACACGGACGGCGGCTCGAACTTCAAAGACGTAGAAGAATGGTGTGATGTGATGGCTTCGACTTATATAAAATCTGAGGGCGCGATGTGGATTGCGGGCAAGAAAAAATTCGCCTCCGACAGTTTTGTGATTTTTCAGCGCGTGCGACGAACCGGGCAGGAACTCGAAGACGGCAGCGTCGCTGACAAAAATTATATCTGGCTGTCGGATTGGTATCTGGAAAACATCAACGCTTTTTATCTTTTGCCGATTGATTTTGACACCTACAAGCAGCTCAAAAACAACATCGCTAAGGCGCTGATACCCTTGCTGCAAATCTGGCTTTACGCCAGCCGCGAACAGGGCGTTTTTGAGAAACGCTACGACGAACTTTGTCAGATTCTGAATATCGCGCAGTATTCGTATCCGTCGAAGATTAAAGAGAAGCTCGCGCCTTCTTTTAACGAGCTTATCAAGCAGGATTATCTGACAGATTGGGAGGTCGCCGAGACAGCCGACAAAGAGGGTTACAAGATAATTTTCTGGCACGGCAGGAAATTCTACCAGGATCAAACTAAAAGGCTGTCGAAAGCGAACAAAGCGCGGCTTAAATCGTCTTCGGCAAAGAACGGCGGCAAACAAACGAATAAATATAAACTGCCGCCTGGGAACAGGGAAATTTTCGACCGTCTCAGAAATGAGTTTGATGTCGCCGAACCAAAAGCCATCGAACTGGTGAGAAATTTTCCGCTTGAAAAAATTAAAGACCAGCTCGAATCTTTTTCTTACCGCCGCGAGAAGGTAGAAAATATGTCCGGGTTTATTATCCGCGCGATTGAAAACGATTTTTCCTTGCCGGAGGGTTATCTGGAACTACTCAAAAAGAAAGAACGCTCCAAAGCGGAAAAAGCGAGGAAAGCCGCGATTGACGCTTGCCCGCTCTGCGATGACTTCGGATCGCGCAACGTCAAAAGCGAGATGGACGCATTCTACGGCGTGCTGCACGAATGCACCCACGACCCGGAAGTCGAAGAACAATTTGAAGACCACGAATTTGAAGAGCCTTTTCAAAGTCAGAACGGTGAACTCAAGCCATAACCCGAATTTTAATTGAGATAGGTGTGCGAAGCGATGTTAAGCGCAATTTCTGTCTCGTTCGCGAGTTTCACAATCACTTTAGTTTCTTCGTTTCCGCCTAAAAACTCGATGCCTTTAATTTGAGCGTGATTTTGATTTTCGCCGCTTTTTGCCGCGACAATTTTTCCGACGAGCGTTTTAAGTTCGTGAAAACTCCAGTTGGTTGAAAGAATATTGCCTCTTAACTCCAAAATAAGGCGCGAAATCGAATCGCTGAAATCCTCTTCCTGGCGGTCATAGTCGTAATCATCGTCCGGGCTGTAACAAGCCTTACCAAACGTGCCGAGCCATTCTACGGCTTCATCCAGCAAACCGCTTTCATTCGTAATCGGCAATCCTACGCACAAGCCTTCGATTTCTTCAATATCGAAACTACCCGTGTATTCAAAAGCGAAAACTTGGTTTGCGACCCAATGGAAATCAGATTCGTCCGGATCGTTACTAACCGAAATGACAGCAAATGCGCCGGCGCGGACGAAGATTGATTTGAAAGCCGCGCCCGGTTTCCAGTAAATTTTCCTGAGCGGCAATTTTTCGCTGTTGCCGGCAATAAGAAAGCGCATTGCGCCGCCGACGCAAGGAGCGAAACTTTCCGCGCCTTCGCCGATTTCCGTCCACTCGTCAACCAGCTTTTCTTCGGCAAAAGTTTCTTCGGTTACCGCCTGCGCCGTCTCAGCCGGTGGCGGCGAACTTTCATGTAAGTCGAAGTGATTCGGCATTTGCTTCAACGCGCTTGTCAGTACGCTCACGCCTGAATCGAAAATTTCGATTTCACGGCTCTCGATTTCACGATAAGACAAAGCTTTTTCCGTCCCCAAATCGCGGTAGTCGGCGTAAGATTCGATAATCCGGTCCGGCGGATAATTTACTTCTCTGACAACACAAACGGATAATTCCTTCTTCGCTCTTGCCGGATACGCCGCATAAAGTCTTTTGACGAACGCGGGTTTTATTTTTCGCGCTGCACTTTCGTCGGCGAGTGCAGCGAAAACTGCGTCTTCGACGAACCGCCGCAAGTTTTCTAGTTTCCGGTCGTCAATGAGCGAAGTGCGTGTCGGCGCGAGCGGCGTAACGGGACTGCCCTGTGAGACTTCGAGCAGAAACGGAATTTCGGAATTGAGTTTGATGATTTGCCCATACCAAACTACAAAAGAGTAAGCGAGGTATGGACTCGCTGACTGTCCGATGCGAAGCCGGCTATTTTCGTAAAACCCGTCGAAAAGCAAATCATCCTGAGCGGGAACGCACTCAGTGGGCAACGTTGTGTCAACCGCTTTCCCGTCCAAAAAGATTTTAAGAAAGTCTTGGTATCCGCGCGCGGGGGCGAAACTGCCGCCGTCGCCGAATTTCGTCAGAGCGTATTCAAATTTGTTCGCGAGCCGGTTGTAAGAAAACGTCGCTTCCGGTTCTTCGTATCTAACGGTTAATTCAAAGCCGGAAATTGTTTCGGGTGCGTCGGTAATCAAATCGGTCCATGTCGCCCAATAATCTTCCGACTCCCACAACAAATTCGTTTCAATGGTCGCGCATTTCCCGCGTGAGCTGATTGAAACGCTTTTAACCCAATCGAGCGCGAACAGCGACAATAGTCCCACGCCCATCGGTTTTTGATTTGCTTCAACTTGTTCGTCGGAATAAAACGAATCAGCCATTCGCAGAATGCGCGACCAACTTTCGGCATCAGGGGAAATGCCTGAACCGTCGTCGCGCACGATTATCGTGTTTGCTTCGCAATCAAGACAAAAATGAATCTCCGAGGCTCCGGCGCGCTGCGAATTTTGCAGTAGTTCTCCGACGATTTCGGAAACCGAGTTTTTGAAGAGCCGTTTGATTGTCGAAGGCAATCGTTTTTCGTTGACGATTAAACTCATAAGTTTTTTATGAGTTTGCTAACCGCTTTTTTCTTTTTAACTTGAAAGAGAAGAATATGCGTCCGATAATGAATCTATTTAATCTGTTTCCCAAATTTCAATAAAAATAAAAACGCTTGATTTTCTTACACAAAGTTAACAAGCTTGGATAAATTTTATCCAGAAACTTTGCACTAATGTGAAACTAATTGCAGACACTAAAGCACGGGAAGTAATAGTGATTTGTGATAAAATTTGTTGAATATGATTTCTGCATATGAGCGTTCGGACATTATCCACATTATGAAAATGAATCGTTTTACTCTAAATGATTCAGACACGGCGCAGCTTGAGTTTGGCGGTCAAGTAAAAGGGAAGGATTATCAGATAACAATCTTAGTCGTGGGAGATTTGCCGCAGATTTTTATAAAGCAGGAAGGCAAAATAGTCTTGAACGAGACGGTAAAAAGCGTTGATGACCTGAAGATATTTCTCGAAGAGCGCCTTTACAAATATTTTGAAGCGTAATTAGCGTTCCAAGAATAAACTAAATTCTAGTCCTTTTCATAACTTCAAATCAGCTATTTTACTGCGGAACCAAGTTGCTCTTATTGACCCACCCTTGATCCAATGCTGCCGGATCTTCTTTTGCTCTCGAATACTGCTGAATTATTATCCGGCACCAATTTCCGTTTTTGCTTTCGGAGACAATTTTTACGACTGAGCCTTTCGGGACCATTCCCACCTTGGCAGATTTCCCGGAAGAATTTTCCCTTAAATTAATGTCGGTTACAGCCGTGAAATAATTTCCGTCGCCGGTTTTAGCCTTGCCTGCGGCGGGTCTTAAAAAGTTTTCAAGGAAGTTCCAATGGTTGACAATTTCAAAACCGGCGGTTGCCAGTAGAGTGGTCAAGATTATTACCTGTAATATCTTTCCGATTCTGTTAATGGGGATTTGTTTTAGAAATGATAAAGAAAAATTGTTTTTTAGCCGTCCGAATACAGAAGCGATTTTCGGGACAGTAAAATGCAAAAGTTTCCGGCTGAGTCTTCCGGCATACAGTCCGCCCGTTTTGCTTATTTTACCTGCCTGGCAAATTATTGACCATATAAACCGTAGAAGTTCTTTGGAAACGGTTTTACTAATTGGAATATTTATGACAAAACCGTCTTTACGGACTTCTCGCTGCGCGCTGTGACGCGTCCGAACCGTTGTAGCCTCGAAAGCTTCTGTTAGATCCTTCATAAAGGCTGCGGCGCTTTGGTAACGGTTTTCGGGAAGATTATCTGTTGCCTTCTTTAGAACCTCAAGAACCGGCTGGGAGAAGTTCTCAGAATTATGCTGCACCAGAAATGCGGTAATGGGTTTTTGGCGGAAAGCCATCGGTGCACTCCCGGTCAGCATGAAATACACATTCTTTGCCAGAGCATAAACATCGGCTGCCGGGGAAAGAATCGAGCTTTCGGTCATTGAAAGATGCTCAGGTGCTGAATACGTTTCCGTTCCTACCTGAGTAATCAAATCGGTGGAGCGGGCAAGATCGCGAGCCGTTCCGAAGTCAATTAATTTAACTGTAGAACTATCAGGGGAAACGATAATGTTATTCGGCTTAATATCCCGGTGAATAATCTTAAGGCGATGAATGTAATCGAGGACCTCTGCTAATTGATGGGTGAATAATAATACCTTTTCTACGCTTAATGGTTGATGATGGCAAAGGCGAGATAGGGTTTCTCCTTCGACGAGTTCCTGTACGATGTAATAAAAGTCGCTGCCGCGGTTATCGCGACTCCACCCTGATGAAAAGTAATGGGGAACATTGGGATGGTTGATTTGCCGTAGAACATCGGCTTCGAAGCAAATGTTGTCTGTTAATGTCTTTTCCAGGTCCGAATCGAGCTGACCTTGCAGGTTTAGGTTTAATGCTTTGATTGCAACTGTTTGTACATCACCCGTATCAGTTTGAATACTGCCCTGAAAAATTTCAGCGTAACTGCCGCGCGCAAGATACCGGAGAACTTGGATTTTCGAGTCAAGGACACAACCTTGAACATCCAAACAAGGATTAAATTCGACATTTGTTCCAGTTGCTGAATTTCTCATGGTCATAATAAATTCTGTTGTTTATTTGAATTTATTTTATGAGGTGGTATTCGAATCAAAGTGTCAGTTGCTGATGAAATGGTGGGTGGAGTTATTTAGTTGAGAGTAAGTCGTAAAATGGCATCGATTTTAACCATAAACCGGCACTTTTATTACATACTTCCAAGAAGTTAAATATTTTCTTCCAGTGCTTTTAAACCATAAAATGGCACTATCTTCAATATTTTAACCATAAAGCGGCACTATCATTGAACGTATACACAGAAAGAGGGGTCTGATAATCTTAGAGGGAATAGTCTCAACATATACCGAGTATTTCGCACATAGCTCTAATTGAACATTATGAACAAGAAATTATTTTGCCTGATGCTGATTCTCGTTTTATTTTCGCAGGCATTCGCTCAGATCGATGAGTGCGATACAAGTGATGCTCTAATTACTAAAAATGATAATTTAAAACAAGACGTACCTGACCACGGGAGAACTTTTCAGGTTCCGGTCATTTTTCATGTGCTTTGGAATATCAATGCCGAAAATATTGCGGATTCTAATATACAGGCTATGATTACCTCACTTAATGCGGATTTTATGAGTTTAAACGCTGATTATGGATCGGTGCCTGAAGTCTTCACTAATGCTGCCGGAAACCCTAATATAAGCTTCGTCCTTGCAGATACATTGCCTGACGGCAAACCGACAAACGGAATAATGAGAACAAAAACCGGCATTAAGATATTTTCAGGGGCAAGTGCTCATGCAATGTTTAAAGAAAGTAAAATAATTGCCCCCGACAGATACTTAAATGTTTATATCGTCGATTATAAAAAAGGGGTAAACGGTGCTTATCCGGGTACTTCAAAAAAGGATGGGATAATTGTAGATTATACAAAAGCCGACGGAGTTTCCCGAACCATTACTCACGAAACCGGACACTGGCTTAATCTTCGACATATTTGGGCTTACTCTAATCCCGTTCGTGGCTATAAAAATTGTCGCAATGATGATTTGAATGACACCCCCATCACAAAAAAACATTATTCAGGTAAAACTTATCCTAATCCGCTTTATGAGTGCGGGAAGAAGAATGCGGTTATGTTTATGAATTTTATGGATTATGGCAATGACCGATATTTCTTTACTAATCATCAAGCACATAAAACTCGGCAGACAATTTTGCAGAAAAAGCCGTTGATCCCAACAATACAGTAAAATTTTCTTGGAATTACAATCGTTCAAAATCAAATATAAAGATTTTCAATTAGCTCTGCCGATTTGAGATTTTACTTTTGACTGCCTTCTCCACTCCTTGCATGTGTCTATAATATTATTATCCTTAATAAAGTTATTATAAAGTTTATAGAGGCAAACGGCGTTTTCATAGAATACTCTTTGTCGAGCAGCAGGCGGTATTGCTCCTTTATAATATTGAAGATAAGTTTTAAGATTATCCCCCTTAACATTTGGATAATCAGAACCGTACATAATTCTTTGGGGGTTCTCTATATAGTAGTAAACCCATTTAAGCGGATCGACCATCGTTGCAGTAATCTCTTTCACATCCATTTTGTCTATATCTCCCGTCAGAAAAGCAGAACATTCTAAAAATACATTCTTATTTTTATAAGCGACCTGGGCGGCATCCTGAATCCATGGATTACCGCAGCGGGAGATTACAAAATCGACATTACGATTAGCAACGGCTACCTCATCAAGATGCAACGGCGGACCAAATTTAAACGATTCGTCTTTTTGTGAAGAATCACCAAAATCAAAAACAACCGGGATATCTTTTTGATCAGCGATTTTGTAAACCGGAATCAATGATTTGTCCGAAGCATAACCCTTGAATTTATAGCCAAGAGAGATTTTGAGACAGTTATATTTTTTTGTCTTCAGGTCATTTTTAATTTGGGTGCTGATTTTTCCGTTATCATCGATTACTCCAAGGCAATTGATGACATTATCTTTATCGTCAGACGGCTTGCCATCACCATCAGCTCCCGGCATGTTTACAAATCCGACGATGCCCAAGGTTTTCCATTCAGGCTGTTCTTTTAAGTTAATACCCCGAGTTTGAGCATCAATAATCTTTTCCTGACTGATGGCATTGTTGGCGAGAAAACTAATAACCGCAAGTAGTGTGAAAAAAATTAAGATAGGTTTTAATGGATTTTTCATAATTTATTTTCCGTAGGTTCAAGTTAGGTCAAGGGTTTATGAATTGCTTCAACCAACTGTAATCAGCGGGTCTTCAGGCTCAATTTCTTATCCAAAAATCAAATATAACGATCTATATTTAAGTCCGCCGATTTAACTTGAATTTGAAGTTTACAAATGGAGAATTTAATTCTTTTGATCCAATTCAGCTCTCCATTTATCGCAATCGATGACAGGCATGTTATGTCTGGTTTGAAAGTCTGCACTAAATTTATAGACGCAGACGGCGTTTTCATAAAACACTTTTTTCCGGTCAGGTTCCGGGATGGCATCCATATAATTTTTGAGATAAGGCTTAAGATTCTTTTTATCCTCAACATCTTTAACAAGCGGATAGTCCGAACCGTACATCATTTTTCGAGGGTTCTTAACATAATTGAACACCCACCTGATCGGCTCAACCATTAGTGTATTGAGTTCTTCCTGCGACATTTTTCCTACCTCATCTATTACTAAAGCAGAACATTCTAAAAATACATTCTTATTTTTATAGGCAAGTTCGGCAGCATCCTTAGTCCATGGATTGCCGCAATGGGCAATAACAAAATCGACTTTTTCATAGCGAACAACCACCTCTTCTATATATCGAGGATGAGCAAATTTGACCAACCCATCCGGGGAATAAGGATCGCCTGTATGAAAAACGACCGTCAGATTTCTCGCTTTGGCAAGATCATATATTCGCTTTAATTGTGGGTCAGAGGCATATCCGATGAAATGGTATACAAGAAATATTTTGATACATTTATACTGATTTGAGTTTAGATCTTTGACGATTTCTGATTCTTTTCTAATTCGTCCTTTACCATCTATAGCTCCGTAGCAATTGATGACGTCTGGATCAGAATCCGGATAATTACCGCCGCCTGAACCAGGCATATTGACTCCTCCGATTACGCCCAAAGATCGCCACGCCGCGGAGTCCTTGCTGTGAGTATGAGCATCAATAATTTTAAGCTGACTGAATGCATTATTTGTGAGAAAACAAAGCACTACAAACATTAGTGTCAAACAACGTAGGATAGATTTTGTTGAATTTTTCATAATTTTTTCTGATAGTTTTAAGAGATAAATTAAGCTTTAA
>Ga0136617_10000953_pt1 | contig 25382 bp, 30 predicted proteins | sample AntDrymUQ3222106_2_FD_129672 | JGI IMG/M metagenome (GOLD analysis project Ga0136617, IMG submission 129672) | Polar desert sand microbial communities from Dry Valleys, Antarctica - metaG UQ322 (21.06) | ecosystem: Environmental > Terrestrial > Soil > Desert | place: Antarctica: Dry Valley...
GCGCCGGCGGAGGAGACGTTGAGGTTGCGGCCGTAGTCGGTCTCGATCTCGTTGATCGCGGCGAGGACCTCCCAGCGCACGCCGTACTCGATGCCGGCGGCCTGGTAGATCGGGAGCAGGAAGGGCGGGATGCGGAACTTGTCGATGAAGAAGTTCGGCACGCCGATCGGAGCGGCGCCCGGCGTCGCGAGCGCGTAGTTCGGGTTCGAGGGGGTCGGGACGCCGTCGCCGCGCTCGGTCGCGCGGGGCGTGTCGCCGTCGAGGACGTCGGCGGGCGCCTTCGACTCGAGCAGCTCGCACTCTGAAGCTGTGGTCGAGGTCGACGTGTCATCGACGGCCGCGATCTGTTCGTCGAGGTCGAGCGGCTTGCCGTCTTCGAGGCAGCCGAGGTCGGTGATGCTGCCCGAGCCGCTTCGGTTGTTGCGGCGCTGCTTGCGCTTCCGAGTGGGCGCGCCCGTGGTGGGAGCAGCCGGCGCGGCCGTGGCCGTGGGCGTGCCGTCCGGCGCCACGACGGTCTGCACCGGGGAGGGGAACGGCGTGGGCGTCGTCGTGGCCGTGCTGAAGGGCGTGGACGAGACGGTGGGCGTCGCCGTCTGCGTCGGGGTCGACGTCGCCGTCTGCGTCGGCGCGGCAGACGCCGTCGGCGTCTGGAACACCGTGGGCGCGGGCGTCTGCGTGCTCGCGGGCGTGCCCGTCGCGGTGGGCGTGGGGTCCTGGGCCAGCGCGGCGCCGCCGATCACGGCGGCGTACAGGCCGGCAGAGCACAGGGAGATGGAGAGGAGTTTCTTGAGCGGCAAGGCGGGTTCTTGGTCACGCGCGGCGACCGTGCCGAGGGCACGACTTCGCTCAACTTCGGCATCGGGCGCTCCGCGCTTGAGCAGAGCAAACCCGTCCATCATGAGATGTGCGTAAGCTCACCCTTGACTTGAAGGTGAGAGTCAGCTTTGTTGATGCTTATCCTATGCGTTTCCGATGGTCGGCCGTGCCACCATCGAAGCGATGCCGGAAACCCCACTCCGACTGACCGAGCGCGGGAGCGCGCTGCTCGATGAAGCCGCCGAGCGCTCGCGCACCTCGATGCGCACCCGCTTCGAGCGGCTGGTCGTCGCCTGGCGCTCGCTGGTCCAGACCGCCGCCGCCGCGACCATCGCCTACCTGATCGCCAGCGACGTGGCCGGCCACGCGCAGCCGTTCTTCGCCCCGGTCGCCGCGATCATCACGCTCGGCATCACCCTCGGCCAGCGGCGGCGGCGGGCGGTGGAGCTGGCACTCGGGGTCGCGGTCGGGATCGCGGTCGCCGACGGCCTCGTGCTGCTGACCGGCCCCGGCGCGGGAGCGCTGGCGCTCGTCGTGCTGCTGGCGATGGCCGCGGCCGTGTTCCTGGGCAGCGGCCAGATCTTCGCCACCCAGGCCGCCGTCTCCGCCGTGCTGATCGCCGTGCTGCAGCCGCCGGAGGACGGGCTGTCGGCGGCGCGCTTCATCGACGCGCTGATCGGCGGCGGCGTCGCGCTGCTCGTCAACTCCCTGCTGCTGCCCGCGGATCCGCTGCGGCTCGTCCGGCGCGCCGCCGAGCCCGTGCTGGAGGAGCTCACGCTGACGCTCGAGAGCATCGCCCAGGCGATCGAGTCGGGCGATCCGGAGGCGGCGGAGCGCGCGCTGCTGCGGGCACGTGGCCTCGACGAGCTCGAGGCGCACCTCCTCGAGGCGGTCGACGTCAGCCGCGAGACCGCCCGCTTCGCGCCGGCCCGCCGGCGCGATCGTGCCCACGTCGACTTCTACGCCGACGCGGCCACGCAGATCGACCTCGCGATCCGCAACGTCCGCGTGCTGGCCCGCGGCGCGGTCCGCGGGGCGCGGCTCGAGGACAACCTGCCGCCGGCCGTTCCCGCGGCGATCCGCGACCTCGCCGAGGCGGTCTCCAAGCTGCGCGAGGCGCTCGCCGACCCGCAGCGCGCCGACGCCGTGCGCAAGCCGGCGCTGCGTGCGGCCGCGCGGGCGACGCTCGTGCTGCAGGAGACGGGCAACCTGTCGGTGACCGTGGTCGTCGGCCAGGTCCGCTCGACCGCCGTCGACCTGCTGCGCGGCTCCGGCCTCACCTACGACGAGGCGGCCGGGCTCGTGCGCGAGGCGGCCGCGGAGGTCGCCGACAGCGACCTGCCATGAGCTGGGCGGTGCGCCCGGCGACCGCCGCGGACGCCGGCACGATGACCGAGACGCTCGCGATCGGCTTCGACGGCTACCGCGAGTTCGCCGCCTACGGCTGGCAGCCGCCCGACGTGCGCAGCGACCCCGAGCGCGCGCGCATGCGCGCGCGGATCGGAACGGCCACGACCTGGGCGATGATCGCCGAGGACCACGGGGTCACGGCCGGCCACGCCGGCTTCTTCCCGCAGCCGGGCGTCGCGGGCAGCGCCCACCTGTGGCAGCTGTTCGTGCGCCCGGCGTGGTGGGGGACCGGGCTCGCGGGCGAGCTGCTGGGGCTCGCGCTCGAGGCCGCGATCGAGCAGGGCTACCGCCGGATGCGCTTCTACACGCCGCGCGACCACGCCCGCGCGCGGCGGTTCTACGAGCGCGAGGGCTTCGTGACCACGGACTGGGAGGGTCTGGAGGAGCCGCTCGGGCTCGTGCTGGTGGAGTACGTGCGCGAGCCGCTGGGGTAGGCCGTGTGCGGTCCGCCGGTGAACGGCGGAACTGCGCTAGGCGATGCGGTTAGTGAACGGCGAACTGCGCATTGAGAGAGGAGGTCGGGGTGCCCGGCGCTCCCCTCGGGGCGCGAAACGCCGCTCTAGATTCCGGGTGTGCGGAGTTGGGTCTGAGTATGCGACCCAACGCCGCACGCCCCCCGGACCGACGCGGTCCGCCTTCCTCGATGAGCAGTTGACGTTCGACTCCACCGCCCGTGTCGCGTGGCGAATGCGACGTACATTGGAGGTATGGCTTCTTCTTCGAAATGGACCGCACGGGATCTTCCCGCCCTCGCCGGCCGCACCTTCGTCGTCACCGGCGCCAACAGCGGCATCGGCCTCGCCGCCGCCCGCGCGCTCGGCCGCGCCGGCGCGCGCGTCGTGCTCGCCGTCCGTGACCTCTCGCGGGGCGAGCGGGCCGCGGCGTCGATCGAGGGGACGATCGAGGTCCGCCGGCTCGATCTCGCCGACCTTTCCTCGGTCCGGACGTTCGCCGCCGACTGGGAGGGCGACCTGGACGTGCTGATCAACAACGCCGGCGTGATGGCGATCCCGGAGCAGCGGACGGCGGACGGCTTCGAGATGCAGGTCGGGACCAACCACCTCGGCCACTTCGCGCTCACGAACCTGCTCCTGCCGCACATCGGCGACCGCGTCGTGACCGTCTCCTCGGGCGCGCACCGCATGGGCTCGATCCGGCTCGACGACCTCAACTGGGAGCAGGGCGTCTACAAGCCCTGGCGCGCCTACGGGCAATCCAAGCTGGCCAACCTCCTGTTCACGAGCGAGCTCCAGCGGCGGCTCGGCGAGGCGGGCTCGAGCGTCCGCGCCACCGCCGCCCACCCCGGCTACGCCGCGACGAACCTCCAGGGCCACACCGGCAACTTCCTGCAGCACGCGCTGATGGGCGTCGCCAACAAGGTGGTCGCCCAGAGCGACGAGATGGGCGCCCTGCCGACGCTCTACGCCGCGACGCAGGACATCCCCGGCGACAGCTACGTCGGCCCCGACGGCTTCCAGGAGCAGCGCGGCCACCCGACGCTAGTGGGGCGCAACGGCGCGGCGAAGGACACCGAGACCGCCAAGCGGCTGTGGACGCTCTCCGAGGAGCTCACGGGCGTGTCGTTCGCGCTCACGCCGGCGGCCGCCTGAGCTCCTGGGGCGCCTACAGATTCGCCAGGGCTCGGCGGGAGGCTTTTGATCTTCACGGCCGGGGAGGGACCTGCGTTTGTCCGGGCTCCGCTTCACAGCAAGGGTCGGCCTCTCATCCCGGTCTCAGCGGGCCGCCATAGCGTGACGTGCCTAAGAACACTCGAACCGCATGGAGGTCTCCAGTGAAGCTTTTCGCCCCCGCATCCCTCGCACTGCTCGCCGCGGTGTCGCTGTACGCCGGCTCCCACTCGATCGAGGACGCCCCGGCTCGATCCGCGACCGACGCTCGCGCGCCCGTGCCGCTCAAGGACGCCAAGCTGAACATCGAGCACAACGCGACCGACCGTGACACGGGCTTTCAGGGGTTCGTCGACAGTGAGGGCTGGCGTCGCCTCGAAGTCCGCGGACCCGCCGGCAAGGTGCTGACAATCAAAGGCCGCGGGGCGCTCGCCAACCTGGGCCTGACCGAGCTGTTCTTCGAGACCGTCGAGCCGGAGAACGCGGACACGCCGATCAGGAAGATGATCGCCAAGCTGCCGGAGGGGCAGTACCGGATCGCCGGCCCGGCCCAGGAGAACGGCAAGCGCGTGGGCCGGACTGCGGGCAAGGCGTGGCTCACACACGACATCCCCGAGGGTCCGCGGCTCGTCTCGCCGGCACAGGCCGCGACCGTGCCGACTCGGGGCGTCGTCGCCGACTGGGAGCCCGTGTCCAAGACGATCACCGGCACGCCCGTACGGATCATCGCGTACCAGCTCATCATCGAGACGGACGTCGAGCCTCACCCGCACATGATCGGGAAGTTCGGGCTCAGCATGTACCTGCCGCCCTCGGTCACCAGCATCGACGTGCCCGACGGGCTCCTCGAGCCCGGCACCCCCTACAACTGGGAGGTCCTGGCGATCGAGCGCAGCGGCAACCAGACGCTCTCCTCCGGCTCCTTCAAGACCGAATAGCGCATCGAGTCATGGGAGCCCACCGCAGGCGAACCGATCAGTTGGAGGGCTGCGCGACTGGATGGGAGGGGTCGTCGCATCCGCTCGGCTCAGCTCGTCGCCCTGCGGATCTTTCACATCGTCGGAGGCGTTGATCGCACCTCGCGGTGTGACGAGGATCATTCCGGCCACGACGAGCAGCGTCGCGGTGAATCCCGCGACGGCGAGCAGGACGTCGAGTTCGGTCATCGTGCCTGCACCGCGGCCGTCCAGGAACGGCGTGACGCCCAAGCGCTCCCTGGTCATGACGCCTCGGCCTTCGATCCATCGGTCGTGCGCACTCTCGCCATGTCGGCCCCCATCGTTGAAGTCGCGGATCGGCGCCCGGAGCGGCCGAGATCGCCGCGAGGAGCCTCTGGCGCGCCGCAGCGCTTCCGCTTCCGCGTGAGGCTGTCGCGTAGGTGGTGCAGAAGATGAAGTCGCGCAGTGGTCCTTGCGAACATGGGTGTCCGTGACCCGCACGCTCCCCGACACCGCGTGGCAGGCGCTGGAGGTGGGGGTCGCCGGTGACGTCGTGCGGCCGGGCGCGGCGGACTACGACACCATGCGACGGTCGGCGATCGCGCGCTTCGACGACGTCCGCCCGGCCGCGATCGTGCGCTGTGCCGGGCCGCAGGACGTCGTCGCGGCGCTCGCGTTCGCCCGGTCGGCGGGGCTGCCGGTGGCGGTCCGCAGCGGCGGGCACTGCTTCGCGGGCCGCTCGACGAGCGAGGGCGTCGTCGTCGACGTCACGCCGATGAGCTCGATTGCGCTCGCGGGCGAGCGGGCGACGATCGGGGCCGGCGCGCGGCTCGGTGACGTCTACGACGCGCTCGACGCTCATGGGCTCACGATCGCCGCGGGCTGCGGCCCGACCGTCGGCATCGCGGGCCTGACGCTGGGCGGCGGGCTCGGGATCCTCGGGCGGCTGCACGGGCTGACCTCGGATCGCCTGCGCGCCGCGCAGGTGGTCCTCGCCGCAGGCCGCGTCGTGACCTGCGACGCGGACGCGGAGGCTGACCTGTTCTGGGCGCTGCGCGGAGCCGGCGGCGCGCGCTTCGGCATCGTCACCTCGCTCGTCTTCGAGGCGGTCCCGGCCCCGCCCACGACCGCCTTCGAGCTGCGGTGGGCGCCGGCCGATGCCGCCGCGCTGATCGGCGCCTGGCAGAACTGGGCGCCGGCGGCGCCGGACGCGATGGCCGCGAGCCTGCTGCTCAACACGGACGCCGGCGCGTTCCGGGTGCGCGTGTTCGGGGCGATGGCCGCCTCGGAGGCGGACACCGGGCGGCAGCTCGGCGAGCTGGCCGCCGCCACGGGCGCCGCGCCCACCTCAGCGACCGTACGGCCCGGGTCCTACCGGGCGGCGAAGCGCTTCCTCTCCGGGCTCGGCGAGGTCGACGAGGCGGACGCGGTCCATCCGTTCAGCAAGTCCGAGTTCATCGCGCACGGGCTGTCCGGGGAGGCGATCGAGGCGCTTCTCGCCCACCTGCGCGTCGCGCCCGCGGCCGCCGAGCTCGACTTCTCGCCCTGGGGCGGCGCGTACACGCGCGTGGCGGCCGAGACGACCGCGTTCGCCCACCGCGACGCGAGCTTCCTGCTCAAGCACGCGGTCGTGGTCGACCCCGGCGCGGCCGTGGCGGGGCGCACGTGGCTCGGCCGCTCGTGGGAGCTCGCGCACCCGTTCGGGACCGGCGGCGTCTACCCGAACTTCCCCGACGCCGACCTCGACGCCTGGGACGTGGCGTACCACGGCGCCAACCGCGAGCGTCTGCTCGCGGTCAAGCGCCACTATGACCCGGAGGAGGTCTTCAGCTGATCGTGCTCACAGCACCGCCGACCGCAGCTGCACCCCCTCGGCTCGCAGGGCGCGCAGCAGGTTGCGGGCGAACGGGTGCTCGTCGGCCTGCAGACCCCCTGGGTTGGCGAGCACGATCACGACGTTGCCGCGCGAGCGCTCGACGGCGGCAGGCTCGGCGTAGCGGCGCACGACCGCGAGCGCTGCGGCGGACTGCGGCTCGGACACCGACAGCCGGATCGCCCGCCACGACCCGCCGAGGTCGCGCGCCGGCGCCTGGGTCTCGGCGCGACGCAGATCGGGCCGCGCCGCCCGCGAGGTGCCGTCGACCGTCTCCCTGCGCAGCGTCGTGAGCGCCGGCCCGCCGGTCGGGTAGAGCAGCGCATTGGCCAGCAGGTGCTCGCCGCTCTCCTCGTAGGCCCGGAACACCGGGTTGTAGGCGAACAGGACGACATGCCCCTGCCCGAACGGCTCGTCGGTCAGCGCGACCGTGCCCTTCAGCGCGTCCGCGTTCTCGGTGTAGCCGTTGAACCAGAAGCGCCCGTCGGTCGGGTACGTGAGGACGTTCACGCCCGTGGTCGACGGGTTGAGCAGCGGATCGTCGTTGTTGAACTGGAAGTCCTCGCGCGGGCGGCCGAGCGCGACCGGGCTGGCGTCGTCGACGTCGACCCGGAAGTGCGAGCCGAGGACGAGGTAGCCCTCCGGCGGCGCCTTCACCGTCGTCGAGGTCAGGCCGGCCGAGCGGGCCACGTTGTGCGCGCGGCGGAGGCCGACGAGCACCCCGCCGGCCGCGACCCAGTCGCGCAGGTTCTGCTGCCCCTGCGCGGTCAGGCCGCCGGTCGGGTCGGAGCCGTCGGGCACGATCAGCGCCTCGAGCTCCCGGAACGCCTCCGCGCCGGCGTTGACGTCGGCGGCGGTGACCGTGGTCACCGGCCGCTCCCAGCGCTGCTCGATCACGTACCGGGACTCGCCGTGGGAGCCGGACGTGGTCGAGATCCCCGCGCCCGCGAGCAGTCCGAGCGAGCGCAGCGGCACCCGCTCGCCCTCCGCACGCCGCCGCGACGCCTTCACGTCGACGCCCAGCTCGCGTGCGAGCCGGCTGAGACCGCGCGGCGCGTTGCGCGCCGCGAGCGACACCACGTTGCGCTCCGTGTCGCGGCGCAGCGCCACGCCGCGATCGAGCAGGCGGAACGTCAGCGCGCCGGCCTGCGAGGAGTCCAGCGAGTACTGGTACGACCGCGTCCGGCGAGCGCGCCGCCGCTGCACGCCGCCCTCGGGGCCGCGGACCCGCACGGCCCACGGGCGCACGCGATCGCCGGTGTAGAGGGTCGGCACGCCCATCAGCAGCGGGTTGCTCCAGGAGGAGACGTCGTAGAAGTACGGGAACGGGACGTAGGGGTCCTCGCCGAGCGTCGGCGACGCGTTGCCCTTCTCGTAGGTCATGCCGGCCGCGCCGAACCCGGTGGCGGGCACGGTGTCGCCGTAGCCCATGAAGAACATGTCGTAGACGTCGTAGTTGAAGTAGCACTCCTCCGTGATCGTGTCCGAGCAGGCGCCGTTGTAGCCGAACGCCGCCTTGTTGGCCTCGCCGATCCCGTTGATCCAGGCGACCGGCTCGTCGGCGATCTCGTGGTGGATCGGGTCCGCGTTGGGCGGGAAGAAGTACTGCCGGCCGCCCATCTCGTGGGCGTCGACGAAGACCTGGCCCGGCCAGCGGCGCAGCAGCTCGACCTTCGCCTCGGTCTCCGGCTGGGTGCGGGCGAACCAGTCGCGGTTGAGGTCGAAGCCGTAGTCGTTCTGGCGCCTTGAGGCCTCACGCCCGTCCGGGTTCTGCGAGGGCATGATCACGGTCACGAGGTCGTCGTTGAGCTTGCTCGCCTCGCAGTCCGTCCGCGCCGCGAGCTCGTAGAGGACGCGCAGCTCGGCGTCGGCGCCGCTCTTCTCGCCGCCGTGGACGTTGCCGGCGAGCCACACCGGCGCGGGCGAGCCGCGCAGGCTGTCGTCGCGGCCCTCGCGCACTGCGACGAAGCGCTCGCGGATGCGCCGCAGCTCGGCCGGGCGCATGTGCTCGCGCGACGAGACGATGGCCACCTTGAGCGGGCGGCCGCCCCAGGTCGTGCCGATGTCGAAGGAGATCACGCGGTCCGAGGCCGCGTCGACCGCCTGCACGTAGCGGACGATCTGCTCGCCGGTGACCGGCTGCGGCTGGCCGATCCCGAGCGGGAAGCCCAGCACCGACTGAGGCGTCGGCACACGGCTGTCGTACGTCGGGGCCGTGGCACAGGACGGCAGCTGCGCCACCGCCGGCGCGCTCCAGGCTGCAACCAGCGCCATGGACGCCGCCATGGCCACGATCCCCCGCACGACCTTGCTCATCTCGCTCCCCCTTGGCTGGAAGCGGGGATTCACGCGCGTCTGCGGCTCAGGCGTCGCGTCGTGCGAACACGGCCCACGCGCCGCCGAGGAAGGCAGCCAGCCAGCCGGCGACGACGACCGCGCCGAGCGCGGGGGAGAGGCCGGCGGCGGTGTCCGGCAGGTGGCCGATCGAGATCGCGTCGGCGGCGGCCATCGGCACGTACTCGAGCGCGTCTCCCTGCCACGACTCGGGCACCATGCCGCCGACGAAGGGCGGCGCGAAGATGACGGCGAGCACGGCAATGATCGTCGCCGCCGTGCTGCGCAGCGCGATCCCGAGCGCCAGCCCGATGACGGGGAACAGCGGCGCCAGCGCGGCCGAGCCGAGCACGGCGCGCAGCGCGCCGGTGTCCGCGAGGCTCGTCGTCTCGATGCCGTAGAAGCTGAGGATCGCCTTCGCGACGAGGAACATGGCGACGTTGCAGACGACGGCGGCCGCAAGCGTGACCGCCGTGACGACGAGCGCCTTGGCCGCGAGCACCCGCCCGCGCCGCGGCGTCGCGGTCAGCGTGAGGCGCATCATGCCCGCGCCGTACTCGGCGGTGGCGGCCTTCACGCCGATGACGAGGAAGAAGATCGCGCTGGCGAGCTGGCCGATCAGCGCGGCCCCGATCGGCTCGTAGTCGCGCCGGTCGGACGGCTTCCAGTCGTCCCAGGTGTTGCCGACCACGAGCGCCAGCAGCGCGCTGAGCGCGACGGCGAAGAGCAGGCCGCAGGCGAGCATCACCTTGGTCGAGCGCAGCGAGCTGAGCTTCGTCCACTCGGAGCGCAGCGTGGCGGAGAACCGGGTCATGCCGGCACCTCCGGGCGGTAGTCGACGCTGCCTTCGGTGAGCTCCATGAACGCGGCCTCGAGGCTGGCTCGCCGCGGGGTGAGCTCGTGGACGCGCAGCCCGTGCTCGGCGGCGAGGTCGCCGATCCGCGGCGCCGCGAGGCCCGCCACCGTCAGCGCGCCGTCGCCGCCGGGGCTCACGTGGCCGCCGGCGCGCTCGACCAGCGCGCCGAGCGCGGCGGCGTCGGGTGAGGCGACGTGGACATGGTTGCCCGCGGCGCGCAGCGTGAACTCCGGGATGCTGGTGTCGGCGATCAGCCGCCCGCGCCCGATCACGAGCACGTGGTCGGCGGTCTCCTCCATCTCGTGCATGAGGTGGCTTGACACCACGACGGTGCGGCCCTCGGCGGCGAAGCGCTGCAGCAGCGTGCGGATCCAGCGGATCCCCTCCGGGTCGAGGCCGTTCATCGGCTCGTCGAACAGCAGCGTTGCAGGGTCGCCCAGCAGCGCCGTCGCGATGCCGAGCCGCTGCGACATGCCGAGCGAGAAACCGCCGACGCGGCGGCCGGCGACGTCGCTCAGGCCGACCTCGTCGAGCACCTCCTCGACGCGCCCGCGCGGCAGCCCGCCGGCGTCGGCCAGCCAGCGCAGGTGCGCGCGGGCGGTGCGCTTGCCGTGGACCGCGCCGGCGTCCAGCAGCGCGCCGACCTCGCGCATCGGCGCGGCCAGGTCGCGGTAGCGGCGCCCGCCGACGCTGACGCTGCCCGCCGACGGGCGGTCGAGCCCGAGGATCATCCGCAGCGTGGTCGACTTGCCGGCGCCGTTCGGGCCGAGGAAGCCCGTCACCACGCCGGGCCGGATGTCGAAGGTCAGGCCGTCGACGGCGACCGTGTCGCCGTAGCGCTTGGTGAGACCGCGGGCCTCGATCATCGCGCCTTCCTCCGATGGTCCTCGACGACCGCGGCCACGATGACCGTGATGACGATCCCGACCAGGATCACGTTCTTGACCTTGAGGACGACGCCGAACCAGTCGGGGAGGTCGGGGAACGGGATCGAGGACAGGTCGACGTCGGGAAACGGGATCACCCGCAGCAGCAGGTTGATCGCGATCACGGTGACGACGAAGCCGGCGATGCGCTGCGTTTGGCTCATGCCGTCATGATCGGCATCGGGCGGCCCGCGCACATCGGGCGCAGGAGTGGTCTTCGTCTCCGTCTTCAGGCTGAGCGCGGCCGCACGAGCCCGACGTCGTAGGCGAGCACGACGGCCTGGACGCGGTCGCGCAGGCCGAGCTTGCGCAGGACGGAGGAGACGTGGGTCTTGACCGTCGCCTCGGTCAGGACGAGCCGCTCGGCGATCTCGGCGTTGGAGAGCGCGAGCGCGACGAGCCGCAGCACCTCGACCTCGCGCTCGGTCAGCTCGCCGAGGTCGGCCGGCGGGGCGGCGTCGGGTCCGGGCAGCGAGTCGGCGAAGCGGTCGAGCAGCCGGCGCGTGACCGAGGGCGCGAGCAGCGCGTCACCGCCCGCGACGACGCGGATCGCGTCGACCAGCTCGGCCGGCCGCACGTCCTTGAGCATGAACCCGCTCGCCCCGGCTCGCAGTGCCGCGAAGACGTACTCGTCGGCGTCGTAGGTCGTGAGGACGATGATGCGCGCCGGGTTGCCCGACGCAGCGATCCGGCGCGTCGCCTCGAGCCCGTCCATGTCCGGCATCCGCACGTCCATGAGGACGACGTCGGGCTGCAAGCGCTCGACGAGCGCCACCGCCTCGCGGCCGTCGGCGGCCTCGCCGAGCACCTCTAGGTCGTCCTTGGTGTCGAGGATCATGCGGAACCCGCCGCGCACGAGCGCCTGGTCGTCGGCGAGCACGACGCCGATGGTCACGACGCCTCCAGCGGCAGCCGGGCGTGGACGCGAAAGCCGCCCTCGGGCAGCGGCCCGGCGTCGAGCGTGCCGCCGAGCATCGTCGCGCGCTCGCGCATGCCCGCGATCCCGCGGCCACCGCCGTCGGCGGAGGGCGCGGTTCCGCCGCGGCCGTCGTCGAGGACGTCGAGCTCGAGCACTCCGGGCGCGGAGCGGACGGTGACCTCGGCGCGGCTGGCGCCCGCGTGGCGCAGGGTGTTCGTGAGCGCCTCCTGGACGATCCGGTAGGCCGACAGGTCGACGCCCGCGGGCAGTGCGTCCTCGGCGCCCTCGCGCGTGAGGGCCACCTCGAGGCCGGCGGCGCGCAGCGGGGCGGCCAGCTCGCCGAGCCGGTCGAGGCCCGGCTGCGGGTGCGCGGGCTCGCCGTCGGCTCCGGCCTCCGGTCGGACGGCGGCGAGCAGCCGCCGCAGCTCGGCGAGCGCCTCGCGCCCGGCCGACTCGATCGAGCGCAGCGCCGCTCGCGCCTGGTCGGGACGCTCGTCGAAGACGTCGTCGGCCGCCGAGGCTTGCACGACGATCACCGAGACGCTGTGCGCGATCACGTCGTGCAGCTCGCGGGCGATCCGCGCCTGCTCGTCCCCGACGGCCCGCTGCGACGCCTGCTCGATCGCGATCCGGCGGTTGCGCGCGGCCTCGCCGAGCGCCCACGCCACCACCGGGAGCAGCATCGCGAAGGTGGCGTCCTCGGACGGCTGGGTGAAGTAGTTGAGCGCGGTCAGCCCGAGCAGGGCGACGAGCGCGAGCAGCGAGATGCGCGGCGGTCGGGCGGCGGCCAGCGAGCCGATCGCGATCAGCCCGGCGTAGGGGAACACGGCGTCGGGGAAGATCAGCAGGGTCACCAGCCCGCCGGCGAGCGTGATCAGCATCACCCGCTCCGGGTGCGAGCGCCGCCAGTACAGCGCCGCGCCCTGCGCGATGCCGGCGAGGATCCCGACGAGCGTCCACGGCGGGTCCTCGCGGGGTGGGCCGAGGATGAGCATGACCAGCCAGATGGCGACGACGACCGGGACCGCGACGTCCACGATCCGCCGGAGCGTGCTGCGTTGGCGTTTGCGCACGCGTGCAGTCTCGCGCAGCGGGTAGCGTCCGACCTCGATGGCGCAGGAGCCCCACCGGCCCGAGCAGACGATGTCGGTGCTGACCTACCGCACCGGCGTGGGAGACGCGAACATCGCCGGCAACGTCCACGGCGGGCACATCATGAAGCTGTGCGACGACGCGGCGGCGATCGCCGGGACCCGGCTGGCCGGCGGCCGGGTGGTCACGGCCGCGGTCGACGGGATGCGCTTCCGCTCGCCCGTCCACGTCGGCGACGTGATCACGCTGCGCTCGACGGTCAACGCCGTCTGGCGGACCTCGATGGAGGTCGGCGTGCGTGTTGATGCCGAGGACCTGAACAGCGGCGATAAGCGGCACACCCTCACCGCCTACTTCACGATGGTGGCGCTCGACGGCGACGAGAAGGCGCTGCCGCTCCCGCCGCTGACCCCGGAGACCTGCGAGGACGAGCGCCGCCACCGTGAGGCGGGCCTGCGCCGCGAGGTCCGGCTCGCCAAGCCCGGCGAGCTCCGGCGCACGACCGACTGAGGTCGATGACTGGTTCCGCGGCTCCGCGGAGCTGTCGAACGTCAACGGCGGCTGGGTAGGAGTGGGTGAGAAGCGGCCCGGCGGGCACGAATGTCACCTCGATGGCGGTATGCGCCATCGAGACGACACTCGTCGCCTGGCGGCGGCTCGCTCCCGCCTCCTACCCCGCCGCCGTTGACGTTCGCTGGGCATCCACGACCCACGCGCGGTGGAATCAGCGAGCTATCCGCGGTAGGCGATGCAGTCGAACTCGACCCTGGCGTCGAACAGCAGCGACGCGCAGCCGACCGCGATCCGTGCCGGCGTGTTGGGGCCGAAGACCTCGAGGTAGGCGCCGTTCATCTCCTCCCACTCGCCGAGGTCGGTCAGATAGCAGGTGACCTTGACGATGTCGGCGAGCGAGGCGCCGCAGCCCCGCAGGATGTGCTCGACATAGGTGAAGCACTGCCGCGTCTCCTCCGCGATCCCGCCCTCCACGATGCCCGCCGCGTCTCCGTCGAGGGCGAGCATGCCAGCCACATAGATGTGCGGGCCGGCGACGGCGGCGTGGGCGAAGGCCGGGAACTCCGGGATCTCGGGGACGTTGATCCGCTGCCAGCTCGCCATGTTGCCTCCAATGATCGCCTCGATGTCAGAGGAGGCCGAGGGTAATCGCCGGGCGGGAGACCGTGCGGTCCCCCGCCCGGCCGGCGAGATCAGCGCGGTGCGATCGCGATGACCCGCAGCGGTCCGCCGGAGCCGCCCTCGATCTTCATCGGCAGCGCGACGACGAGGAAGTTCCGGCGCGGCAGCCGCCGCACGTTGGCGACGTTCTCGAACACGGGCACCCCCGCCGCTCCCAGCAACCGGTGGCTCTCGAACAGCTTCGACTGCCCGTAGTCGATGCTCGCCGTGTCCAGCCCGACGGCACTGATCCGGCGTCGCACCAACCAGCGAGCGGCGTCGGGATGGAGGCCCGGGAAGTGGAGCTTGGGCACGGCCTGCTCGCCGAGCTCCGCGGTGCCCAGGTAGCGCTCGCGATCGGGCCAGAAGCGCTCGTAGCCCGTTCGCAGCAGCACGATCGCGCCGCGACCGATGCGCCCGTGCCGGCGCTCGTGCGCCCGCAGGTCCGACACGGCGACCTGATAGTCGCGATCGGCCAGCGCGCGCCTCGTCACGTCCACGACGGTGCCGCGGCCGACCAGCCGCTGCAGCGAGATCTCGTCTGCCGTATCGCCGCCGCGGGAGAAGTGCACCGGCGCGTCCAGGTGTGTCCCGCCGTGCTCGGCCGCCGAGAAGTTGTTGGCCGCGTAGTGGTAGCCCTGCTCGGTCTCGCCGTCGGCGACCTTCTCGAGCTTGAACGTCGCGGCGGTCGGCCAGTAGATCGTCCGCTCGTTGAACGAGTGCGACAGGTCGATCAGCCTGCCCTCCGGGAACGCCGGCGACCGCGCCGGCGCCTGCGTGGGTTGCGCCGTTCCGCCGGCCGAACCGGCCCATCCGATGATGCCCCCGGCCGCCAACAGCGCGGCCGTGACGCAGATCCGCCTGATCATCGCCACCTCCTCAGTGGTGTGCTCGGCGCTCCTGGGAGCAGGAGCGCGCCTCATGGATCGCGTGGAGACTAAGGAGTCGTCGTGCCCCGCACCCGCTCGACCGGGAGCCCTCCGGCGGGCGAGGCACCGGGCCGCGCAAAGCCAGCCCGGTGTCAAGGATCGGGCGTCGACCCCGGGCTCCGGCGCCGGGCAGGTACACGGTCAGGCTGATCAGCAGCGCGCCGGCTGCGGACATCGCCAGCGATGCGACGAAGCTCAGTCCGAAGGTGGTGCCGAGTCCGCCGACGACGAGGATGACGAGCACCCAGCCAACCCAGCGGACCACCTCTTCGAGCTCGTGGTCGGCACCGTCATCGCCTCGCGTCCTGTTCTCGTGGGTCATGACTGGCGCGCGATCGGGATCGCGACAGCCCGCGCAAGGGTCCGCGCCGCGTGCAGGTCTACGATCCGGCCGTGCTTGAGCTCCGGCCGTCCTGCGAGTGCTGCGACCGCGACCTGCCCCCGGCGTCGCCCGATGCCCGGATCTGTACCTACGAGTGCACGTTCTGCGCGGCCTGCGTCAAGGACCGGCTCGGCGGCGTGTGCCCGAACTGCGGCGGCGGCTTCGAGCGGCGCCCGGTCCGCCCGGCGGCGAAGCTGCTGAAGGACCCCGCCTCGACCGTGCGCGTCTCTGCGCCGGAGGGCTGCGCAGGGGCTTGACCGGCGCCCTCCGGCGCGACACGCCTGGGATGCTGTCGGCCACCGTCGCCGTCCCATCGGAGGTTCCTCATGCGCCGCCCGTCCGCCGCGCTCGTGCTCTCGTCCGTCGCACTGTTCGTCGCGCTGGGCGGTCCCGCTGCCGCCCAGCAGGCGATCTCCGGTTCCCGCCTGGCGGGCAACTCCGTCACCGGGGCCAAGATCCGTGACGGCAGCCTCGGCGCCAGGGACTTCTCCTCCACCGCCCGCCGGACGCTGAAGACGCCTGCCAACCGCTCGGTGAGCGCGGCCAAGCTTCGCACCAACTCGGTGCGCTCCGCCGCGATCGCGCGCGGCGCCGTGCGCTCCGCCGAGCTCGCCGCGGGCGCGGTCCGAGCTCCCGCGATCGGCGCCGGAGCCGTCGGTGCGTCCAAGCTGGGCGCCGGGGCCGTCGGCTCGGCCGCGGTGGCCGACGGCTCGCTGCGGGCGCGCGACCTGGGCCGCCACGAGGGTCGCGTGCAGCTGGACTTCGGGCCGCTCGGACCCGGCGCGTGCCAGACGCGGCCGGTGGGGCTCTCCCGCGCAGCGGAGGACGCCGTGGCGCTCGTCACGGCGCCCGCGAACTGGCCGCCGGCGATCCAGGTCACGGGCGTGCTCGGCCCGGGCGACCGCAGCATCTCCGTGCTGGCCTGCAACTTCACCGGCGCGGCTGCGGATCCCGGCCCGGTGAGCTTCCGCTACCTCGTGATCGAGTTCTCGTGACGACCGACCCGGCCTGGGAGCAGCGGATCGCAGAGCTGTGGGCGGCGATCGACGAATTAGAGCCCGCCGACTTCCGCGCGCGGATCGAGGCGCTGGCCGCCGAGCTCCCGGCGGGCGACGGGATCGGGGCGTTCGAGGTCGCCTCGGCCAACGACTCCACCGGGCACCCGGAACGGGCTGCTCCGCTGTACCGGGAAGCGCTCGCCGCAGGGCTGACCGGCATCCGGCGCCGGCGGGCCGTGATCCAGCTGGCGAGCACGCTCCGCAACCTCGGCCGGCCCGACGAGAGCGTCGCGCTGTTGCGGGCGGAGCGGGGCGAGGCCTCAGACGACCTCGACGACGCGGTCGTCGCGGTGATGGCGCTGGCGCTCGCCGACACCGGGCGGGAGCGGGAGGCGGCGGGGCTTGCGATCGGCGCTCTGGCGCGGCACCTGCCGAGGTACAACCGCTCGATGGCCCACTACGCGGAGGAGCTCAGCGGCCGATGATGCGCTCGAGCCCGTGGGCCCGCGCCGGCAGCGGGCCGACGAGCTCGCGGATCTCGGCGAGCCCGGCGCGCAGCGTCGCGTCGCCGACCTCGACCGGCATCATCGAGTCCTGGATCTCCGCCAGCAGGTGCTCCGTCTCCCCGATCGCCTCCGCTGCGGTGTCAAGGAAGCTCTTGGCGCCCTGCGAGACCCGCCCGGCGGTCGAGGGCTCGAACCTCCGGCCCGCCAGCCCGAAGCGCTCGGCGAAGCCGGCGTGGGTACGCTGCGCGCGACCGTAGGCGACCTGGACGGGCCGGAACAGCTCCTCCTCGAGCTGGTCGCCGGCCCGCTCGTCGAGCAGCTCGTAGGCCGCGCCGAGCGCCGCGAGCGCCACGCCCAGCTCATCGATCGCGTGCGCGAGGTCGTCGAGCAGCTGGATCCGCGCCTCTTCGGTCGAATAAGCCATACCGGTCAGGGTAGGAGGCTCAGGCGCGCCTGCGGCGCTCCCACAGCAGCCCGCGCTCGCGGAGCGTGAGGAGCCGCCATCGCCCGGTCGCCGGCTCCCAGACCGAGACGTTGACGTCGACGCTGCTTCGGATCCCGCCGAGGAGCTCGAGCGTGGCGCGCGTGTCCGCGCCCTCGGCGAGGACCTTGCGGCTCGTGATGTCGACGACCCTGAAGCGCCGCGGCGGCCTCGGGGCCGGTTCGGGCGGCGGTTTTGGTCGGCGCTTGCGCGGGACGAAGAGCGGCTTGTCGCTCGGCTGGCCGGGCTGCTTGGTCACCGTGTCCAGTGGCACCATCTGCGCGCCGGTGCCCTTCGTTTCGGTGTCGAGGACCCAGACTCTGGCCATTCGCTTATGAAAGGTTAGCGCGCCGCGTCGGGCTGGCAGCGCGGGCACCAGTAGGTCGTGCGGCCGCCGACGGTGGCGCGTTCCAGCGGCGTCCTGCAGCGCGGGCAGGCGCCGCCGCGCTCGCGGGCGGGCATGAAGCGGCCGGTGTGCACGCCGCCGTTGCGGATGGCGTCGCGGACCGCCGCGCGCAGCTCGCGCCGCAGCCGGTCGAGCTCATCGACCGAGAGCTCGCCCGCGACTCGCAGCGGCGAGAGCTTCGCGCGCCACAGCGTCTCGTCGGCGAGCAGGTTGCCGACGCCCGCGATCACGCCCTGGTCGAGCAGCCGGGCCTTCAGTGCGGTCGAGCCGCGGCCGACACGGTCGCGGAAGAGCTGGCGGCCGACCTCGGCGGCGTCCGGTCCCACGTGCGAGAAGTCCGGCTCGATCAGGGCGCGGCCGAGCCGCCGCTTGTCGCGCAGCGCCATCCGGCCGCCGCCGGCGAACACGAGCGCGAAGCGGTCCCACCGCCGCGGCGCCTCCTCCTCGTCGACCGCGATCCGGCCCGCCATCCCGAGATGGAGCCCGAGGTCGGGACCGTTGTCGGTCTCGACCCACAGGAACTTCCCGCGCCGGTGCGCGCGCGTCAGCCGGTGGCCGGTCAGCGCGGCGGCGATCTCGCCCGGCGGATGCGGGCGGCAGACGTAGGTGTCGCGGTCGTCGACGGCGACGATCTCGCGGCCCAGCACGCGCTCGATCTGCTGCCGCGCGCGCTCGGCCTCGGGGAGCTCGGGCATCCGCCCAGGCTACGAGTTGCTAGAGGACGGCGCCGTCGTCGTAGAGCTTGCGGACGGTGACGGTGCCGGGCGGCGCGGCGTCGATGCAGAGCCGGCACAGCACGCACTCGTCGAGGTTCTCCTCGACGATCCGCAGCTTGCCGTCCTCGCCCTGCGCGTAGATGTCGACGGGGCAGACCTCGGCGAGCTTCGCCGCGACGGCAGGGTCCTCGGCGGCCTGCGCGGCGACCTCGACGTCGATGAACAGCGCCATCAGTGGTTCCTCCGTCGAGCCCGCGCGTGCCTGGCCGGCTGCGCCCGTCCAGGTGCGTGGGGGTTCGGCGGGGGGACCACTAGACGGTGGCTCCGATCTTGCCGCGCACGAGCCCGGGGATGTCCTCGATCCGCTCGGCGACGACGATCCCGGCGTCGGCGAGGCGCGCGATCTTCTCGCTCGCGGTGTCCTCCTTGCCCTCGACGATCGTGCCGGCGTGCCCGAAGGACATGCCCGGCATCTCGTCCATGAAGCGCCCGGCCATGAAGGCGACGACCGGCAGCCGCGAGTCGTTCGTGGTGACCCAGTCGGACAGCTGGGCCTCCATGCGGCCGCCCGGCTCGGTGTAGATGACGATCGCCTCGGTGGCCGGGTCGGCCTCGAACAGCGGCATCAGCTCGGCGTAGGCCTGGCCGATGATCGCGTCGCCGCCGATCGAGACGGCGGTCGACTGCCCGAGGCCGGCGGCGCTCAATGTGGAGGACATCTCGGTCGTCATGCCGCCCGAGCGCGAGATCACGCCGACGGGACCGGGGGAATAGGACTTGGCGGCGTCCTTGGCCGGGCCGCCGATGCCGCCCATCTTGATCACGTCGGGGACGATGATCCCGAGGCAGTTCGGGCCGATGATGCGTGCGCCGTGCTCGTCGGCGAACTCGACCATCTGGGCGACGTCGCCGCGCGGGATCCGCTCGGTGACGATCACGACGAGCTTGACGCCGTTGGCGATCGCCTCGATCACCGCGTCCTTGGTGAAGGCGGGCGGGACGGTGACGACCGAGCCGTCGATCGGCGCGCCGTGGTGCTCGACGGCCTGCGCGACGGTGTCGAACACCGGCACCCCGTGCACGTCGCGGCCGAGCCGGCCGGGCGTGACGCCGCCGACGATCTTCGCCCCGGCGCCGTAGTCCAGGCACTCGCGCGTGAGGTTGACCGCCTCGCGCCCGGTGATGCCTTGGACGATGAAGGTGGTCGAAGCGTCCACGAGGATGCTCATCCCGCCACCGCCATCCGCGCGGCCTCGTTGAGCGACACGGAGCGGTCCGCGTACTTCACGCCGTATCGCTCGAGGAGCTTGAAGCCCTCCTCCTCCCAGGCGCCGGGGATGCGGAAGATGGAGATCTTCTCCGCCGGGTCATGGCCGAGCTCGAGGCAGGCCTTGATGACGCCGCGGGCGACGATGTCCACGCGCGTGTTGGAGACGATCGACATCATCACCGCGATCTTGTCCACGCCCGGCTTGGAGAGCACGAGCTTGGCGAGTCCGCAGGCTTTCGCGACCGACGGGTTGCCGCCGATCTCGCAGTAGTTCGCCGGCTTGCCGCCGTGGGCGCGGACGGCGTCGAACAGCGTCAGCGAGCCGCCGCCGGCCCCGATCACGAGCCCGAGGTCGCCGTCGAACTCGGTCACGTTGCCCGCGACGCCGCGATGGTCCTGCTGGTCGACGGCCTCGCCGGCGAGCTCGAACGGCGTGGCCTCGCGCGCCTGGCGCGTCTCCTCGTCGCCGACCCCGAGCTGCTTGAGCAGCGCCCGCTGGCGCGGGCGCGCCTCGTTCTCCATGTCCATGTGGGCGTCGACGGCGACGAACGAGCCGTCCGCGAGCTGCGCGAGCGGGTTGATCTCGGCCAGCGTCATGTCGTAGTCGGTGAACAGCCGCGCGAGGCGCGCGAGGATCGGCGTCAGGCGCGTCAGCGCGCGTCCGGTGACGCCGACCGAGGCGATCACCTGCTTGGCCTCGTAATCGCTGAACCGCTGCAGCGTCGAGAAGTGCGCGCGCCCGACGTGGTCGGGGTGGGTCTCGGCGACCTCCTCGATGTCGATCCCGCCCATGTCGGAGAAGATCAGCACCGGCCGCTTGCGCGTCCCGTCCCACGTCACGCCCGCGTAGTACTCCTGCACCACCTCGACGCGGGAGTCGACCAAAACCCCCCGTGGCATGTGGCCGTTGATCTCCAACTCCAGGATGTCCGCGGCGTGACGCTCGGCCTCCTCCGGCGTGTCGGCGAACTTCACGCCGCCCGCCTTCATCCTGCCGCCGGTCAGCACCTGCGACTTGATGACGGTCAGAGCGCCCAGCTCCCGGGCGATCCGTTTGGCCTCGGAGGGTGTTGTGGCGTAGCCATGACCAGACACCGGAATGCCCGCCTTGGCCACGACCTGGCGCGATTCGAACTCGAAGAACCTCATGCGGCGGAGGACCCTAGCGGCATGGCTGTGTCTAGGCTCAACGCGGTGCGCAGACCACTGATCCTCGCCCTGCTCGCCCTCGCCCTGGTCCCTGCGGCCGCCTCCGGGGCCGCCCCGGAGATCGAGCTCAGCCCCGACGGCGGCGCCGACTTCGGCGAGACTCAGGCAGTCACCGGCAAGCTGACCGGCGCGTTCGGCGCTCCGCTGGTCGGGCGCCAGGTGGTGCTGGAGGCCCGCACGTATCCGTTCCGGCGGCCGTTCGCCCCGATCGCGACGGCGACGTCCGGCCTCGACGGCCGCTTCGCCTTCGAGCGCGCGTTCGATCGCAACCAGCGGGTGCGCGTGTTCGTTCCGGAGACCGGAGAGCGCAGCCGGTTCGCGTCCGTCTATGTCTTCCCGCCCGCCGAGCTCACGTTCTCGCTCGTGCGGCGCAACGTCATCGAGATCGTCCAGACCTATCGCACCCCGAAGGACATCACGCTGACCGCCCCGACGCTGTTCTACGTGGGCCGGAGGGGCATCGCCACCGCCCCGCGGGCCGCGAAGGCCGGGACGCTGCCGGTGCGGCGCAAGGGCAAGCGGGTCAGGGGCCGCTTCCGCGCGACGGCGCGGGTCCGCATCCCGGCCGCCTGGAAGGGACGCTTCCGCTACGCGAGCTGCTTCCCGTACAACGCGGGGATGGGCAACCCCGAGCTGGGCTGCCCGAAGCGGCGCTACAAGTTCTGACGTTCAGATCGGCCGCGAGAAGAGGTCGCCGAGTGCGGTGCCCAGCGTCGGCGCGATCGTCCAGTCATCGCCGTGCGAGAGCCGGCGGAGCTCGAGCACGATGCCCGGGTCATGGGCGGCGACGATGACCTCGCAGCCGTAGGAGATCAGTCGCCCGCACAGCGAGGACAGCTCGATCAGCGCGTCGGTCTCATAGCGGCGCACGCCACCGAGGTCGAAGACGAACTCGCGCGCCCCGCCGACCGCGGCATGGGCAGCGAGGTCGTCGACCTCGCGGGCGGCCGTGAACTGCCCGCCGGCGTCGACGACGCAGGCGCACTCGCCGAGCCGCCGTACCGAGGCGACGTCGGGCGGGGCGATCGGCAGCGGCATGATCAGGCGGGTACCCGAGATTGCAGGCCGTAGGCCTCGGCAAGCTCCGGATCCCTGTCCGCCAGCATCTCCGCGAGGTCGACCATCACCCGGCACTGCTTCCAGGTCGCGTCGTCCTGCATCTTGCCGTCGATCATGTGGACGCCGCGGCCGTCCGGGATGGCCTCGATGACCTTGCGGGCGAAGCGCACCTCGTCCGGATCGGGGCTGAAAACCTTCTTGGCGACGTCGATCTGCGCGGGATGCAACGACCAGGCGCCGACGCAGCCCATCAGGAACGCGGCGCGGAACTGCGTCTCGCAGCCCTCCAGGTCCCGGATGTCGCCGAACGGCCCGTAGAACGGCAGGATCCCGGTCGAGGCGCAGGCGTCGACCATGCGCCCGATCGAGTAGTGCCAGAGGTCCTGCTGCGCGCTCTGGCGCCGCGTGTCGGGGTTCTCGAGGTCCGGATCGGAGAGCACGCGGTAGCCCGGGTGCCCGCCACCGACGCGCGTCGTCTTCATGCGCCGCGACGCCGCGAGGTCGGCGGGGCCGAAGCTCATGCCCTGCATGCGGGGGCTGGCCGCGGCGATCGCCTCGAGGTTGGTCACGCCGAGCGCGGTCTCGAGCAGCGCGTGCACGAGGATCGGCCGCTCGAGCCCCGCGCGCGCCTCGAGCTGGGCCAGCAGGCGGTCCACGTAGTGGATGTCCCACGGCCCCTCGACCTTCGGGACCATGATCACCGACAGGCGGTCGCCGATCTCGGTCACGAGCGTGGTGATGTCGTCCAGCGCCCACGGGCTCTCGAGCGAGTTCACGCGGGTCCACAGCGCGGTCTCGCCGAGGTCCACCTCCTTCGCGACCCGCACGAGCCCGGTCCGCGCGGCCTCCTTGTTCTCGACCGAGATCGCGTCCTCGAGGTTCCCGAGGAGGATGTCCGCCTTCGTGGCCAGGTCGGGCAGCTTGGCGACGATCCGCTCGTTGCTCGGGTCGAAGAAGTGGATCATCCGGGACGGCAGGACCGGGATCTCGAGCACCGGGGCGGGCGCGCCGACGGCGAGGGGCTTGGCGAAGTCACGGGGATTGCGCATCTGTCGGCAAGGAATCTAGCGACGGAGCCGTGCGCCATGATCTGGTGGATGAGCCCAGAAACCCAGTCCGTCGAGACCGACCAGGCCGTCCGCGAGGCGACCGGGGCCCACCCCTACGGGCGCTATCTCGAGGAGTTCGAGGTCGGCGCGGTCTACAAGCACTGGCCCGCCAAGACGGTGACCGAGGCCGACGACCACCTGTTCTGCCTGATCACCATGAACCACCACCCGCTGCACATCAACGACGTCTACGCGGGCCAGAGCCAGCAGGGCCGCAACGTCGTGGTGGGGCCGCTGGTCTACTCGCTCGCGCTCGGGATGAGCGTCTCCGACGTGTCCGGCAAGGCGATCGCGAACCTCGCGACCGAGGAGCTCAAGCACCCGGCGCCGGTCTTCCACGGCGACACGCTGTTCTGCGAGTCCGAGGTCCTGGAGGTCAAGGAGTCGCGCTCCAAGACCGACCGCGGCACCGTGCGGGTCCACACCCGCGTCCTCAACCAGGACGGGGTGCTGGTGGCGGAGTTCAAGCGGCTCGTGCTGGTGCCTCGGCGCGAGGCGGGCGCGACGAAGGCAGAGGGTGACGTGGAGTGAGTGGCACTGGCCGGGGCGCCGTCCGTGGCGCCCCCCGACCAGCGTCAGCCGGCCTGTGAGCCGGTGACGTACACGTAGAAGCGCAGCCGTTCGTTCGCCACGGTGGGGGTACCGTCGCTCTGGCGCGGCGCGACCACGAGCACTTCGTTGAACTCCGTGTTGGGAGGAGCGCAGGTGACGAAGGTGGCGCCGCAGGGGGCGGTGCCGGTCTCGCCGCTGAGCTCGGTCGGATCGCCGATCGTGTCGTTGTTCTGGATCGCGATCTGGGCGTGGATGCCGTTGTTGCGGACGTCCTCGCCGGCGTCGAGGTAGCAGTTGGCGTTGGTCTCGAAGCAGTCGACGATCGTGAACCCGCCGGTCTGCTGCTCGATCTGGCCCTCCTCGTTGACGAGCGCCCAGCGCGTCGTCAGCTCGCCGGCGCCCTGGCCGTCGACCGTGTCGGCGTCGAGGCCGCTCTTGGCGCGCGCCGTGCTGACGATGGCCGCGGCGTCCTGGCCGTCGACCCGGTCGGCGTTCAGGCCCGTGGCCACGCCGGTCGCGTTGGTCGTGAACGGCCGCTTGGTGTCGCCGCCGTCGCCCGCCGTGATGCGGCCGGCCGACTCGCCGCTGGTCGTGTTGAATTCGAAGGCCGAGCCCGTCGTGAGGTTGTTGGCACGCAGACACGGGTTCGTGCGCGTGGCGCCCGTGGAACGGCAGCCGTAGATGGCGGCGCCGCCGGAGCGTGAGAGGTTGGACTGGCGCGTCGCATAGCCGCCGGTGCTCCTGCCGGCCTCGGCCGCGTTGGAGATGATCTGGGTCTCACGGGTCGCGGTGCCGTTGCGCTGGCCCTCGCGCAGCGCATCGCCCGTCGCGGCCACGCCAAAGGGGGCGAGGCCGAGCAGCAGCAGGCCGGTGGCGGCCACCACGCTGCGGGTGCGGGGCGAGCGTCGCCGGGTGGTACGAGGATCCATGGGAGCCTCCCTTTCTCTCGGGTGATCCTGCCTCTAGCGACCCCTTCGCCGGAGGGCGCGGTTTGGTTCACCCGAACGCGCAGGAAATTGGATACGGGCGCACAGGTTGCCCGGCTGCGGCAATATCCCCTGTACCGAAACGACCCAGGAGCTGAACCCCACCCGTGAGCCATACGACTGTCCCGACCCGCAACCGAACCCTCGTGAAATGGGTCGAGGAGATGGCCGCGGTCACGCAGCCGGAGGCCGTGCACTGGTGCGACGGCAGCGCCGAGGAGTACGACGCGCTGGCCCAGGTGCTCGTCGACGCCGGGGCGTTCGAGAAGCTCTCCGAGGCCAAGCGGCCGAACTCGTACCTCGCGCTGTCGGATCCGAGCGACGTGGCGCGGGTCGAGGACCGGACGTTCATCTGCTCGGCGCGCGAGGAGGACGCCGGCCCGACGAACCACTGGACCGACCCGGACGAGATGCGCGAGACGCTCAACAAGCTCTTCACGGGCGCCATGAAGGGGCGCACGATGTACGTCGTGCCGTTCTCGATGGGGCCGCTGGGCTCGCCGATCTCCGAGATCGGCGTCCAGCTCACCGACTCCGCCTACGTCGCCACGAGCATGCGGATCATGACCCGCATGGGCGCCGGGGCGCTCGAGCAGCTGGGCGAGGACGGGACGTTCGTGCCCTGCCTGCACACGCTCGGCGCTCCGCTCGCGGAGGGCGAGAACGACGTGCCGTGGCCGTGCAACGACGAGAAGTACATCGTCCACTTCCCCGAGACGCGCGAGATCTGGTCCTACGGCTCGGGCTACGGCGGCAACGCGCTGCTGGGCAAGAAGTGCTTCGCGCTGCGGATCGCCTCCGTGATGGCGCGCGA
>Ga0136617_10000954_pt1 | contig 25377 bp, 30 predicted proteins | sample AntDrymUQ3222106_2_FD_129672 | JGI IMG/M metagenome (GOLD analysis project Ga0136617, IMG submission 129672) | Polar desert sand microbial communities from Dry Valleys, Antarctica - metaG UQ322 (21.06) | ecosystem: Environmental > Terrestrial > Soil > Desert | place: Antarctica: Dry Valley...
CCGGGAACGCCATCGACTCCTGATCCAGGCGACGCTGTCGAAACTTCGGCGGCCGGCGGTGCTCAGCCATTTGTCCGCCGCCGTGCTGCACGGTCTCCCGCTGTGGTCGCTGCCGCTGACTGCCGTGCACGTGACCAGGACGCCACCAGCGAAATGCGACTCCGATCGCAATCTCATCTGTCACGTGAGCCGGCTCAGTCCCGACGAGGTCACGGTTGTCGACGGGTTGGCCGTCACGACCCCGACGAGGACGATCCTGGACCTGGGAAGACTGGTCGGTTTCGTCCCGGCATTGATCGCCGCCGACGCCGCACTGCACCGAGTCCTGACGACTTCGGAACTTTTGTCTGCCGGACTGGAAGACATGGTCGGGACGCGAGGCAGTCGCAACGCCGCCCGCGTCGCGCGGTTCGCCGACGGGCGTAGCGAGAGCGTGGGTGAGAGCCGCAGCCGGATTCTGTTGGCCGAGGCTCGACTGCCGCCGCCGGAGCTCCAGGTTCCCGTGTACGCCGAGGGAGGTTTCTTCCTGGGCCGAGGCGACTTCGGGTACCCTGCCGAGCAGGTCCTCGGCGAGTTCGACGGACGCGTCAAGTACGGCCGACTGCTGCGGCCGGGCACATCCGCCGGCGATGCGGTCTTCGAGGAGAAGCGCCGAGAGGACGCGATCCGGGATGCCGGGTGGCAGGTCACCCGCTGGACCTGGAGCGATCTCGAGGTTCGCGGCCTGGTGGCCGCGAGGATGCAGCGTGCCCTCGACCGGAGCCGCCGGACCTGACCGCTGCAACGCCACCGCCAGCCACCAGCCACGCCGCGCACGCCCTGCACTGCACCCGTTCTGGCCGCATTCCACCCGGCGCATTACCCGGGATGCGTACAAGTCGGGTGGGTTGCTAGACGCATCGGAGCGGCCGGGCCGAGTCAGACCGGCGTTCGGAGCGGTCAACGCGGCGGGCGGAGTGGGACTGCACTGTCCGGGTCGCCATGGGAACGCGCCAGTCTTTCGAGGACGAGCCTGGTGGTGTCCAGCGCCTCAGTCCCTATAGCGGCACGGAGGTTCGCCTCGGTGTCGGCCCAGAGCCGGGTGCCCGCCTCGATGCAGGCCCAGGCGCGGTCGGTGAGCTGGACAACCCGAGCGCGCCGATCGCGGTCGATGCGCTCGCGGGTGACGTAACCGGCGGCCCCGAGTTGGTCGATCAACACCTTGGCCGACTGCTTGGTCATGCCAAGATGCGCAGCAATCTCGACGCCAGTTGCTCCGCCGCGAACTGCGATCAACGAGAAGGCGTATCCGTGGGCCGGGCGGATGTCGCCGAAACCCTCAGCGGCGAGCCCGGTGTGGACAGCCTCCGTGACGACCCGGGTGGCCAGCGCCAGCAGAGCAGGCAGTGGCAGGTTCGTAGCCGGCGATCCGAGGACGTCATCAGCGGCCGACTCCCCGGTTGCGGTCGAATCGTTCAGAGTGACCACGGCGGGATCATTGTCTTGTCCCCCAATGTGGCCCGGAAACCGGCCGAGGTGATTGCCGTGGCGTGCACCGGCTCCGAGGTCGCGTTCCGCAGTACGAAGGACGTCTGCGGCGGCACGATCACCGCGTCGCCCGGGCCCGCCTGGATGTCCTGCGTGCCGATGGTGGCGCTGATCCGTCCGCTGTGGATCACCAGGACCTCCTCGCAATCCAGGCTGTGCGCGTCCCCGGACATTCCCGGTGCCAGCTCCAATGCCCAGATCGCGAATTGCGTGGAACCGCGTGACGGCACCGCAAGGGACCTGAACACGGCATCGCCCAAGGCGAATTCGGGCGCGTCGGAAAGGGTGGCGACAGGCATGAACGTCTCCTTAGTAGTCAGTTTGTCTGACCAAACAGTAAGACAAACTGACTACAGAGTCAAAATGCCAGCGCGCAATTTCTGGCGGTTTGCTGGCAAACCGCCAGAAATTCTCGCAAGCAACTAACGACCAGCACTCACAGCGGGAGATCCTCCAGCATCTCGGTGACCAGCGCCGCGATCGGTGAGCGCTCGGAACGGGTCAGGGTCACATGCGCGAACAGCGGGTGACCCTTCAGCGCCTCGATGACGGCAGTCACCCCGTCGTGGCGACCGACGCGCAGGTTGTCCCGCTGCGCGACATCGTGGGTGAGCACCACCCGCGAACCCGACCCCAGCCGGGACAACACCGTGAGCAGGACCCCACGCTCGAGGGACTGCGCCTCGTCGACGATGACGAACGAATCGTGGAGGGAACGGCCACGGATGTGAGTCAGGGGAAGGACTTCCAGCATTCCGCGATCGGTGATCTCGTCGACCATCTCGGAGCTGACGAGGGCTCCGAGAGTGTCATACACGGCTTGGGCCCAAGGGCCCATCTTCTCGCTCTCGCTGCCCGGCAGGTAACCGAGTTCCTGACCGCCTACGGCGTACAAGGGGCGGAAGACGACGACCTTCTTGTGCGCCCGGCGTTCCATGACCGACTCGAGGCCGGCACAGAGCGCAAGTGCAGACTTCCCGGTTCCGGCACGCCCGCCCAGCGAGACGATGCCGATGTCCGGATCCAGCAACAGGTCGAGTGCGATCCGCTGCTCGGCCGAACGGCCATGTAGCCCAAAGGCTTCGCGATCACCCCGTACGAGCCGGATCCGCTTGTCCGGCGTAACGCGGCCCAAGGCCGACCCTCGCGGGGAGAGCAACACGAGGCCGGTGTGGCAGGGCAGCTCGGACTCCGACGGCAAGTCGATCTCGTCGCCGGCGTACAGCAGGTCGACGTCTTCGCTGCTGACGTCGAGCTCGGTCATGCCGGTCCAGCCGGCGTCGACCGCATTGTGGGCGCGGTACTCATCAGCGGCCAGCCCGACCGAGGCCGCTTTGACCCGCAGCGGCATGTCCTTGGTCACCAGCACGACGTCGAGCCCTTCGGCGACAAGGTTCAGGGCCACGGCAAGGATCCGAGAGTCGTTGGCGTCGTTGCGAAACCCCGCCGGCAGGACTGAGGCATCTGAATGATTCAGCTCGACGTGCACCGTCCCGCCGGCTCGCCCGATGGGCACCGGTGCATCCAGTCGGCCGTGCAGGATCCGTAGGTCATCCAGGACGCGAAGGGACTCGCGGGCGAACCAACCGAGCTCGGGATGGTGGCGCTTGTCCTCCAGCTCACCGATCACGACCAGTGGCAACACCACGTCGTGTTCGGCGAAGCGCCGCAGCGCTCCCGGGTCGGAGAGGAGAACCGATGTGTCGAGGACATAGGTACGGCGATCGGTCACGCGCGGACTCCTACGAGAGCAACCGCTCCCGGGCTGGTCGAAGGGCGCCGGTCCGACCCGACAGGGCCAGGAACCGGCCCTTCACTGACCATTGCGTCAGCACCGTCGGGGCCTCCCAGAGCGGCACATCCGGCACCGCCACATCCGACCGTAGCCGTTAGCAGGCCGGTCGCGGTACGACACGCGGCCACGCATTCGTTCAGCCCGGAGGGGTCGTCTCCTGGTCACCTCCCGGCCTCCGCCCGGCCTCCCGGCGTAGCGCCATGGCCGGACCCAGGAGCAGTGCGACAGGCAGGAGCAGCAGCCACCATTGCGCCGACAAGTCGCCGACGAGCAGGATCCCGATGACCAGGAAGATCAGGAGCGATACCGCGAAGACCGAGCGAGCGCGCAGCCGCTCAGACGGGTCCCGCCGCCGTCCCCGATCAGCAGAGGTCATGTCCGCCGGTCCTTACGCATCGGTCGTCTCGGCAACGATCCGGCCCGGCGTGAGCGGTTCGTCCAGCAGCCGACGGAACCGAGAACTGACCGACTCACCCGACGGACGGGCACCCAGCCAGTTCGAGAGAAGTCGATGACCCTCGACGTAGGTCGAGGTATAGGCACGCCACAACGGGTGGGTCAGAAAGCGCAGCGACTGCTGGGCGCGCTCCGGCGACACCAGCGTCCAACGCTGCAGATACTGCAGCACGTATTCCTCCCCCCGCCCACGGTCGTGCAACAGGATCGCCGCATCCTGACGTACATCAGTGAGCGGGGCAGCAGCCCTGGCCACCCGCTCGGCGAGTTCCCCGTCGACAGAGAACCCCAGATCCCGCAGGATCTCCTCGGCCCAGGCCCCCCACCGCTCGCCGACAGTCACCGAGATGCCGAGATCGGCGAGCCCCTCGGCCATGAGGCACTCAGGGGTGTTCACCAGGAAGACGGTGTGTTCTCGGTGCTGTTGCCCCGCGACGAGCCTGACCTCCTTGCGGCAGTGCTCGGTGTGATGACCGGGGTAGGACTCATGGGCGACCAGATGTGGAAGCTGGGTGAGCCGGTGTGGCAGATCGGCATTGATCGCCACATCGGAATGGAAGTCCCCCCGGTAGTAGTTGAACCCTGACCACGGTTGATCGGTCACGATGTCGTAGTTGACCGTCTCGGTCGGCGCCAACTCGTACTCGCCACGGACGTGGTCACGGAGTTGGCTGGAGAAGGCATGGACGACCTCAGCAAGTTGATCCGCGGGGCACTCGTCGGCACGTCGATAGTCGGAATATCGCTGCGCAAGGGGCGCGCTGCCCGGCAGTAGCGCGTCGAGCTCAGATTGCGCTGCGGCATAGCGCTGCTCGTCACCCAGGTCGATCTGTACGTCGAAGTACGCGGCCACTTCGTCGACGAATCCGACGGGTTCGCCCGACATCACCCTTGCGCTGCACTCCAAACCGGTGAGCTGGGCACGCAGAAACCCGACCCGCTCGTGAGACAGATCAGTGGAGTCAAGCTCGGTCAAGAGTTCCCGGCACCGTAGCCGCAGATCCGCAGGCCGCGGAGCAGTTTCGTTCTCCACCTGGGTACGCAGAGCCGGGTCGCCGGTGTACGCGTCGACGAAGCCGGGCTCGAGACGGTCGAAACGAAGGCCGAGGAGGAGGTATTCGGTGATCACGTCCACGACGAGCAGTCTGCCGCAGCGCTAGCCGCAAGCACCGCGTACGTCACGCCCCGAAGCGCCGGTGCCGGGCTGCATAATCACGCAGAGCGCGAAGGAAGTCGGTACGGCGGAAGTCCGGCCAGTACACGTCACAGAAGTAGAACTCCGAATGGGCTGTCTGCCAGAGCAGGAACCCGGACAGGCGCTGTTCTCCGCTGGTTCGGATCACCAGATCCGGATCGGGCTGGCCCCGGGTGTAGAGGTGCTCGGCGATGTCCTCGGAGTCGAGTGAGTCGATGAGCTCGTCGAGAGTCTTTCCGGCGGCGGCGTGTTCGGCCAGCAGCGAGCGCACCGCGTCGGCGATCTCGCGTCGGCCGCTGTATCCGACGGCTAGGTCGACGGCCGCGCCCGGGCGGCCCACGGTTGCCTCATGCGCGTTCTTCAACGCCTCAACAGTGCTGTCCGGCAACAGTTCCAGGGCACCGACGGCTCGCAGTTGCCATCGTCGCGTCGGTCCGGAGAGGTCGGTGGCGAGGTCCTCGATGATCCGCAGCAGCGGGTTCAGCTCAGGCTCGGGGCGGTTGAGATTGTCGGTGGAGAGCAGGAAGACCGTGACGTGGTCGATCCCGGTCTCGTCGCACCAGCCGAGGAAGTCGACGATCTTGCCCGCGCCGCGACGGTGGCCGTCGTTGACGTCACCGAGGCCGATGGACCGCGCCCAGCGCCGGTTGCCGTCGACCATGACTCCCACGTGCCGGGGCAACTGCGCGCCGGAGAGCTGCCGCTGCAGACGTCGCTCGTACAACCGGTATGGCAGATCGGCCCAACCCATGATGAAGGCAGGGTACGACTCAGCACCAGCCTCGAGGGAGCAGGACTCACCGTGGCGGAGAGTCATCGAGCCCGCGCTATCGGTGATCCATGACGCTGGCGAAGAAACCTACGGAACCGTAACCTGGAGCCGATGGCTACCGAACTCGTCCCCGTCGCTCTGCAAACGCTGGACTTCGGGGACTCCGACTACGACTCACCAGACACTCGTCCCCGGCTGCGCGGCTGGCTGCACCTAGGCGCGTTCCTGGTCTCGATCCTCACCGGCGCGGTGCTGATTCCGCTCGGCTGGGCGCACAGCGCGCAAGCCGGCCTGGCGGTGACGATCTACTGCTTCACGGTGTCCGCGATGTTCGGAGTCAGCGCCGCCTACCACCGCCGGGCGTGGTCTCCGCGCGGCTGGAAGATCATGAAACTGCTGGACCACTCGACGATCTTCCTGTTCATCGCCGGGAGCTACACCCCGTTCAGCGTGCTGGCCCTGGAGGGCAGTTTCCTCTGGGTGATCTTGGGCATCGTCTGGGGTGGCGGACTGGCCGGGATTGTCCTCAAGACCGCGTGGCCGACTGCCCCGCGCTGGGTCGGAGTGCCGATCTATCTCGCGCTGGGCTGGGTCGCGGTGCTGTTCTTCCCGGCCATCCTGACCAATCTCGGCGTGACCACACTCGTCCTGATCAGCGCCGGCGGGCTGCTCTACTCACTCGGTGCGATCGCGTACGCCACCTCACGACCCAACCCGATCCCGGGGGTCTTCGGCTATCACGAAGTCTTCCACGCCGCGACCATCCTGGCTGCCGCCTGCCACTACATCGCGGTGTACTTCGCGATGTACGCGGTCTAACGATTGAGGACTCGTGATCAATCTTGACCTTATTGCGGTTCGCCGCCATTTGTACGGCGTTTCGCCACCATAAGGTCAAGATCCCCGACCAGGTACAAGTGGATCAGTCCATCTGGAGTACGGACAGGACGTTTCCGGCGGGATCCTTGAACCAGGCGATCAGCGGACCCCCCTGTCGCATGATTCCGTCGTCGTCGATCCCCTCCCCGGTCTCGAAACTGATTCCGCGAGAATCGAGTTCAGCGACGGCGGAGTCGATGTCGCCGACCGGGAAGTTCAGGATCGTGTACGTCGCCGGCCTGTGATCAGCCTTCGGATAGACCAGAATGTCCCGGTCTCCAGCGATGTGCAGCCGGAGCATCCCGTTGGCTTCGGAGACTCTGATACCCAGTTGGCCGTAGAACTGCTTGGCCGAGGGGATGTCATCCACGGAGAATCCGCTGAATGCCTTGGTGTGCTCGAACATTGGGCTTCCTTTCTGAGTTTGAGTGACCGGTCCGTTGTTACCTGTGCTCTAGGGCTGCAGATCCAGGGCGGCCTGGAACGATCCGTCCATGTAGAAAGGCGTGGAGCTGTGCTCATGGGTGATCCGCCAGGTGCCGTCGGTCTTGCGAAGCCCCACGGTGACCCGGAACCAGAGGGTGAATGATTCTGCGGTGCCCTGCGGTGTGGCGGTGAGGCGTTCCAGGCTGGTGCAGAAGGCGACATCCTCGCCGGCGGTCACCGCCAGATCGCGGACCTCGTAGTCGAGCGGACCGTCAAAGGTGGCGAACCACCCCTGGACTCCCGAAGGGTCGAGCACCTCCGGACCTGAGTGCTGCAGTGGCGGCGCCAGGTCGAACTGGACGATTTCTGGCGCGTATCGGGAAACAAGCCCACTCGCGTCCTTCGACCGCATCAAGGCTTCCTTCTCGCTGATCAACTGCCGAATCTGCGCCTCGTCCTGGTGTAGGGCAGTGCTGGTCATGCTGACTCCTCTGTCTCGGCGCCTCCTGCGGGTGCCTTCACCAGGGATGTAGAAGCAGACCGGCTGGTTTCGACATGTCGGGTGAGAGAGTTTTTCCGATCCCTCATGGAGGCAGCTGTGAAGTACCTGATCCTGATTCACACGAACCCGGCGTCCCTGAAGGTGTGGGAGCGACTCGATGACGCGCAACGTACGGAGTTCGGGCGTGGCCACATGCAGCTCAGCGAGGCCCTGGCCGAGTCCGGGGAACTGATCGTGTCCGAAGGGCTGGCCGATCCGTCGACGGCCACCTACGTCTCTGTGCGCGAGGGAAAGACGATGACCAGTGACGGGCCCTACGCCGAGGTGAAGGAACATCTGGCCGGCTTCTATCTGATCGAGTGCGACAGCATCGAGCGGGCGATCGAGCACGCCGCGCGGACACCGGACGCGGCGCACGGCTATGTGGAGGTACGGCCGATCCTGGACATGAGCGGCTGGGAGTTCTGAGCGCAGAGATGAGGACAGGCATCGAAGAGCTGCTGCGGGAGTTGGCCCCGCAGATCCTGGGTTCCCTCGTACGGCGCTACGGCGGCTTCGACATGTGCGAGGACGCGGTCCAGGAGGCGCTGCTCGCGGCGTCCGTCCAGTGGCGCGACGAGGGGCTGCCGGACAATCCGCACGGCTGGCTGATCACGGTTTCCTCCCGCCGTCGCGCCGAGTTGTGGCGTAGCGAAGCGTCGCGGCGTCGACGAGAGGACACCGCCGCAGCCCTGGCCCCGCCGGACCCCGAGCCGAGCCCGGCGGTCGACGACACGCTGACGCTTTTGCTGTTGTGCTGCCATCCGGCATTGACCCCCATATCGCAGGTGGCTCTGACCTTGCGAGCCGTGGGTGGGCTGAGCACCGCAGAGATCGCTCGGGCGTTTCTGGTGCCGGAAGCGACGATCGGGCAACGCATCAGCCGTGCCAAGCAACGGATCAAAGACAGCGGCGCCGAGTTCCAGCTGCCCAGCCAGGCCGAACTACCGGAACGGATCGCCGCAGTGCTGCACGTGCTCTACCTCATCTTCAATGAGGGATACACGGCCAGCTCCGGAGCAAGCTTGCATCGCATCGAGCTCTCCACCGAGGCGATCCGGCTCACCCGGCAGTTCCGAGAGCGGCTACCCGACGACGGCGAGGTTGCCGGACTGCTCGCACTGATGCTGCTCACCGATGCCCGCCGGCCCGCTCGTGCTCGTCCGGATGGTGCGCTGGTCCCGCTCGCCGAGCAGGATCGGGGGCAGTGGGATAGCGAGGCCATCACTGAGGGTGCGAGCCTGATCACGCAGGCGCTGACCACTGCGCCGATCGGTCCCTATCAACTGCAGGCTGCGATCGCGGCCGTACACGACGAAGCGGCCAGCTACAGGGACACCGACTGGCAGGAGATCCTCGGACTGTACGAGCTGTTGCAGGTCATGGCGCCCGGACCGATGGTCACCCTCAACCGCGTCGTTGCCCTGGCGATGGTCCACGGACCGCAGGCCGGTCTGCGCCGGGTGGCCACGGCGCAGGACGAACCCGGGCTCGCCGGGCACCATCGCGTCGATGCCGTCCGCGCACATCTGCTCGATCTCGCCGGCGATCACTACGCGGCACGCGCTCACTACGAGCTGGCCGCCCGCCGCACACTCAGCGTCCCCGAACAGCGCTACCTCGAGGGCCGCGCCGCGAAGCTCACGCCGCGGGATCCGGAATGACGGGCCGACCACTCAACTCCGGGCAGCATCGACCAGGAGCTGCGCGGTTTTGATGTCACCGACAATGGTCACCTCGCCGGCCTTGACGGCCTCCATGAGTGACCGCCTGCTGCTACGTAGCCCCTGCCAGCCGGCGCGATCGGTGTCGATCCGCACATCCGCCGATCCTTCGGTGTCCCCGCGCGTCAACGAGACGAGTCGACCCTCGTCGATGACGATGCGATAGCTGTCGCGCTCCAGGCGCACGTCGTAGCTCGCTGTCCAGGCGGCATCAGCCTGGGTATCGAAGAACGTACGCAGTCCAATCATCATCGAGTCAGCACTGACCTCGCCGGCCAGAGGTACGACCGGTGAGCGCATGCCCCAACGCGCCAAGTGGCGGAAGACCGGCTCGAGTTCGGCCCCCCACTCGGTCAGTTCGTAGACGTTGGAGCCAGCGGGCGGGGCCAGCCTCCGTCGCCGGATGACGCCTACGCGCTCGAGGTCACGAAGCCGCTGGGACAGCACACTGGCCCGATATCGGGCAGGCTGGCCTGTAGGTCCACGTAGCGCCTCGCCCCGAGCCGCAGCTCTCGACCCAGCGCTCGAAGGAAACAGTTGTCCACGTCAACGGTGTCGACCTGTGCGCCCAGACCTTTGGCGACCCCGCTGACCCCGCGATCCTGCTCATCGGCGGCGCGGCCAGTTCGATGGACCGGTGGGAGAGCGACTTCTGTGCCCAGCTTGCGGCCGGATCCCGATTTCGTCATTCGGTATGACCATCGCGACACCGGACGCTCGACCAGCTATCCGGCCGGCTCGCCGACGTACGGTCAGCCCGATCTGGTCGCAGACGCCCGGGGGTTGCTCGATGCCTACAACCTGGCGGATGCCCATATCGTCGGCATGTCGATGGGAGGCGGCATCGCTCAACGACTGGTCGTCGAGCATCCCGATCGGGTCGCGACACTCGTCCTTGTGTCCACCAGCCCTGGCGGTCCAGGCGGTCCCGACAACCCGGACCTTCCGCCGATGAGCGAGCAGATCGAGGCGGTCTTCTCCGACCCCGCACCGGAACCGGACTGGTCCGATCGCAGTGCGGTGATCGAATACATGGTGGAAGGGCAGCGCCCGTTCGAGGGAACCCATCCCTTCGACGAGGCGGGTCTGCGGGTCCTCGTCGGTCGAGTATTCGATCGCACGAACGACATGGCGGCCACCAATACAAACCACTGGATGCTCGAGGGTGGCGATCCGATCAGAGCCCAGCTCGGACAGATCAGCGCCCCCGCCCTCGTCCTGCGTGGCACTGCGGACCCGCTGTTTCCGATCGGTCACGGCAAAGCACTTGCCGACGAGATCCCCAGTGCTGTGTTGATTCCGCTGGACGGGGTCGGCCACCAGATGCCACCGCGTCACGTATGGGAAGTCGTCATCCCAGCGATACTGCGACACCATCCGGCCAGCTAGTCGCAACCGAGCTTCGGGTCAGGCAGCTGCGGTCCCAAGCTGCTCAGCTGCGTCGTCGGCCCAGATCACTGACGTCACATCGGCTTCGAGAAGGTTCAATTCGGTTGTGCGGCTACCGAGATACCGGCCGGGGGCTGCGATCATCCGCCCGTCGTCGATGGTCAACAATTCTCCGTAGAGCCGCAATCCGCTGTGAACCAGGGCCCCGAGGTTGATCCGGACGCCGTTACCGCATCCCGAAAGGCCCTTTACTGCGGACCAGCTCGCCACAGGGCTGGTCAACAAGTGCACGCGGCGACCAGCTAGATGCAGGTCTTCGGCGATCTCCGCGCCATATCCATTGGCTCCCACCACGACTACTGCTCCGTCGGGAAGGCGCTCGGCGTAGCGGTAAGCGTCCGCGGTGAGTTGGGCCAGGTCGGCCCGCAGATGCTCGGGCAAGGTCAGATGTCTCATGGCCATGCCAGTAGTGAAGGGCAGGTTTCTTGCCAAGCTGTTTCGCGCATGGGTCGCGTCGGTTGCAATTGCTGGCTAGATCGTAATGTGGGCCTTGATCGCGAGCCGGTCGTCCATCATCGCGTAACCGTCGGCGAGCTCCTCGAGGCCGAGAGTGAGGTCCAGCACCGCGCTGGCGTCGAGCTGTCCGTCGACCACCGAGTCCAGCAATGCCGGTAGATAGGCACGCACCGGCGCCATGCCGCCGCGGATCCCGATGTTGCGAGCGAAGATCTTCGACAGGTCGATGCCCTCGACCAGGTGCGGCACACCGACGTACCCCACCCGGCCGCCGTCGCGCGTCATGGCGAACGCATCGTCAAAAGCCGCTTGGGAGCCGACACATTCGCAGACCGCGTCGACCCCGCCGGTCAGGCTCATGACCTTCTCGAGGACCTCATCACCGCTGCCTTGGACGACGTCGGAGGCACCGAAATCGACCGCAATGTGCAGCCGCTCGGCATGATGGCCGATGGCGATGATGCGGCGCGCACCCAGCCGCCGCGCCGCCAGGACCGCACAGAGGCCAACCGCGCCGTCGCCAATGATCGCGAGGGTCGTGTCGTGGTCCACACCGGCGCTGACTGCGGCGTGGTGTCCGGTAGCCATCACGTCGCTCAACGGCAACAGGCGGGTGGCCGGAACGGCATCGGCGGGCGGTACGACGATCAGGGTGCCGTCGGCGTGCGGAACCCGTACTGCCTCGCCCTGCCCGCCGTCATGACCCGGCTCGGAAAATGTGCCGCCGTCCAGACACGAACTGGTCAGCCCGGCCCGGCAGTAGTCGCACACCCCGCACGACCACATGAACGGCGGGAGGACCCGATCACCAGGCCGTATCGTCCGTACGTCGGCACCGACCTCGGTGACCAGGCCGAGGAACTCGTGGCCGATCCGCGCGCCCGGTGGCCGTTGCCCGTACCCGCGGTAGGCCCACAGGTCACTTCCGCCGATCGCGGCATCTGTGACGCGCACGATCGCGTCCGTGTCGAGGACAAGGACCGGGTCGGGGACGTCCTCGACCCGGACGTTCCCGGGGCCCTCGTACACGGCTGCACGCATCCCCCGACCCTAGCTAGTGCCAACCACACCCTTCCCGCTGGCTCAGCCGGTCTGCGGCCCTCTCGCACGTACCTCGTCGACCGAGGCCATCGCGGTACGGAGTTCGGCCAACCAGTCCTCGGTGTGCTGCCCGACCAGTCGGACCGACCAGGCCAGCGCCTCCGACCTCGAGCGGGCGACTCCGGACTCGACGAGGGTGTCCAGAACCTTGCGTTCGGGCTGGCGCAGTCGGGTCATCACCGGAATGGCCAGATGGGTGAACAGGGTCGAGGTCGACCCACACGTCGCGCCCCAGGCAACCTTGCGCCCGAAGCGATGCTCCGCGGACTGGGCGATACCGATCCGCTCCTCGCGGGTCTGCTCGCGCCACCGGCTGATCCTGCCTGCTGCCGCCGCAGAGCGGGCCGCGTCATCGGCGTCGTCCGCTGTGTCCGGCTCGGCCAGCGCGCCGACGACGACGATCTCCTCCCGGTCCACCGACACCTCGGCGGGCCCGGTGAACCAGTCATCGGGCAATCGTCCGGCGAACCACGCCTTGATCTCGTCCTGTGCCGTGTTCTCTGCAGCCATGTGTGCTCACTCCTTGATTACAGGATTACGTGATTACATACTAGCGCGATTCACGGGGTCTGAGGGTTATGCCGCGTCCGCACCGCTGCGCCGACAGCGGACACCTCCTGCATCGGCGCCTGGCATACGAAGCCCTGACAGATGAACACCGCGACAGGGGACTCCGCGACGGACCGCCCGGTGAGCAGCGGCACGCCGGGGGAGTCGGCCTCGCCCACCACCGATACCGCGCCTGGGCTGGTTCCGGCCCGGACAGTCCGGGCCAACGCTTCGCGCTGCGACCCGGCCGGACCGGCCACCGCAATCTCCAGCGGGCCGGCCAGCACTGCCTCCGCGGTGCCGGCAGCCGACCCCGCCGCCCTCGGCGCTCGCGCGATGATCGGTCCCATCCAGGCCAGCGCACGCTCACCCAGCTCGCGCGGTTCGGCCTTGCCAGTCAGCGCCGCGTAGGTGATCAGTGCATCGCTGGCCGCCGCAGCACCGGAGGGCGAAGGACCGTCGGTCGGGTCCTGCGGACGGCGGATCAACTGCTCACCATCGTCGGGTGTGTCGAAGAACCCGCCGGAGGTGTCGGAGAAACGGGCCGGCAGGGCGTCGAGCAGTTGGCCGGCGATCTCCAGCCAGCGGCCCTGCGCCGTCGCCTGGTGCAGCGCGAGCAGCCCGCGGGCCAGTTCTGCATAGTCCTCGAGGACCCCGCCGTGCCGGCCGACGACGCCGTCGCGGGAGACCCGGCGCAGCTTCCCGTCCACCAGATGCAGCCGCGTCACCAGCTCGGCCGCCGCCACGGCCGCGGACAGGCTCTCGGCCGAATCGGTCAGCATCGCGTGCTCGGACAGCGCGGCGATCGCGAGCCCGTTCCAGGCCGCGACCACCTTGTCGTCGCGGCCCGGCTGTGGACGAGCCGCCCGCGCCGTGAACAACTCCTGCCGGACGTGTTCCCAGCGTTGCTGGTCGTCCGGATCGACAAGCAGCTGCAACACCGACGAGCCCTGCTCCCGTACACCGTCCCTGGTCATCCCTGGCTCGAAGGTGCCCTCTGTGGTCACCTGAAGAAGCTCTGCCGCCCAAACCCCGTCGTCGGAACCCAGGACCTCGACCAGCTGCTCGGGTGTCCAGGCATACGTCAGCCCCTCGACGCCGTCGGTGTCCGCGTCCAGCGCCGAGGCGAAGCCGCCCTCAGGTGTGCCGAGATCGCGGATCAGGAACGCGGCCGTCTCATCGGCGACCCGCCGGGCGAATTCCGAACCGGTCTCCCGCCACAGGTGCAGGTAGACGCCGAGAAGCAACGTGTTGTCGTAGAGCATCTTCTCGAAGTGCGGTACGACCCATTGCCCGTCGACGGAGTACCGCGCGAAGCCCCCACCGAGTTGGTCATACATCCCGCCCCGAGCCATTCGCTGGCAGGTGAGCTCGACCATCGCCAAGGCGCGGAGGTCCTCGGTACGGGCGTGGTGCCGTAGCAGGAATTCGAGCACCATCGAGGGTGGGAACTTCGGGGCGCGGTCGAATCCCCCGTGCTCGGAATCGAAGCTTCGCCACAGCAGCTCGGTTGCAGCGTCCAGCGCGGCGGCGTCGACCGGGGCGGGTTCGCCGAAGGAGCGCGGCTTGCGCAGTCGCTCGGTGATGCGCGCTCCGGACTCCAGGACGTCACCGCGACGGTCGGTCCATGCCTCGGCAATCGCGTCCAGTAACTGGCCGAACGACGGCATGCCCCGAGACGGTTCCGGAGGGAAGTAGGTCCCGCAGTAGAACGGGTCGCCGTCGGGTGACATGAACACGGTCATCGGCCAACCGCCGTGCCCGGTCATCGCCTGGGTCGCCTCCATGTATACCGAGTCGACATCGGGCCGTTCCTCGCGATCGACCTTGACGCAGACGAAGCGTGCATTCATCGACTCGGCAGTGGCCCGGTCCTCGAAGGACTCATGCGCCATGACGTGACACCAATGGCAAGCGGCGTACCCGATCGAGAGCAGGATCGGGACGTCCCTCTCACGAGCGGCCGCGAAGGCTTCTTCGCCCCATTCGACCCAATCCACCGGATTGTCGGCGTGCTGCAACAGGTACGGCGAGGATGATGCGGCGAGCGCGTTGGGCATCAACCCATCGTGCCAGCGGCAGAGTCCGCCGGGCGCGCAGGACCCCGGGTCAGGCGGGATGCTTCAACGCTGAGGGCTTGCTGCCCTTTCTGGACAGGAGCATGGCGCCAACCGTCACCCAGGAGATGGCGAAGGGAAATGTCGGGCCACTCGGAATGTGGCCGATCAGCAGCAAGAAGACAAGTGCGCCCGGACGATGCCGGGTAGCCGGCGGCGAGACCCCTTCGAGGACCATCTGCCCGTCGTGCAGTCCACCGTCGAGCAGCAATGTGGCGCCGGTCGAGTCCATCAGGTCTGGTGCCAGGCACCGCGGTCGGGATCCCATGCGTTGAGGCTCACGCCGTGGACGCCGCCGTCACCCGCCCAGTCCTCGTCCGTCGAACAGCGACGTGATGCAGTTCGTGCCGACGTGCGCCCCGTCCGGCGTGAAGACATCCCAGCGGCCCAGCCAGAAGCTGGACTGGCGCGCCTCCGGGGCCTCGTCCATCCCGGCCGGCTCAGGCGGTCTTGTGGCCTGTAGCGGCCGTGACGCCGCCGAGGGTGAGGAACGTGAGGCCGACCCCGACGCGAGCCCGGGGTAGGGCGCGGGGGTGACGGCCGAGCAGGTTCCCGATCAACCCCCCCGAGAGCCCATAACCCACATCCAGCACCGCCCCGATGAGCACGAACACCGCTCCCAGGACAAGCACCTGAGCAGCGATCGGTCCGGCATCGGCGTGCAGGAACTGCGGGAAGAAGGCTAGAAAGAACAGGGCGACCTTCGGATTGGTGATCCCGACCGTGAATCCCTGCCGCCAGCTTCGCCACGCTCCGGTGGGGCTAGCCGTCCCGGGCGAGCCACCCGGTGGTTGCGCCGGGATCAGCCGTGCGTGGCGCTTCATGATCGTGGTGATGCCCAGCCAGATCAGGTACGCAGCCCCGACGTACCGGACCAGTCCGAGAGCGATACCAGACGCGGCCAGAACCGCAGTCAGTCCCAACGCTGTCGCCACGACGTACACCGCGCTGGCCGACTCGACACCGAGCGCGGAGTAGACACCTACCCGGCGCCCGCCGGCGATCCCTCTGGCGAGCAGGAACAACATGGCCGGGCCCGGCAGCAGGATCAGCAGAACACTGGCCGCTGCGAACGCGGCAAGGGTGGGGCCTGAGGGCATAGCCCAAAGTACCGTCAGGGACGTCCTGCATGTGGCCGAAGCAGAATCACCAGTGAGTCCAGGCGGGTGAGATTGGCCGGCGAAAGCGGAGAGCGAATCACTTTCGTGACGGTGAAACCGGCCCGGGCAGCCAGCAGGCGCAGGGTGTAGGGCGTGTAATGCCAGATGTGCTCGGCCGGTTTCAGCGTCCACCAGCGCTCACGTAGCAGGCGGCTGGGCAGGGAGGAGAAGTACGGCGTGGACAGCGCGAGCGTGCCGTCCTCGGCGATCAACTCGCGGATGCGACGCAGGACCGCCAGCGGGTCCGGTACGTGCTCGAGGGTGTCCCAGCCGCAGATGACGTCGTAGGGCCCGGTGATCGGTGCGTCCACCAGCTGTCCACAGTAGACGTCGATGTCCTGCAGTGCTGTCGCTTCGGCAGCGGGACGCGACAACTCGACGCCCTGGACCTCGTAGCCCTGCTGACGTGCCGCGGCGAGGAAGTGTCCGTACCCGCTGCCGAACTCGAGCAGGCGCTGACCGGCCCGGCCACTGTCCGCCGCTCCGCGCAACCTCGCGATCCGCTCGAGCCGGCCCGACGTCCAGGTCCGCTGTAGCAGCATCGCCGGAGACAAACGGGACTGGTCGCCGTAGACGCCACCCTCGAAATAGTCCACCTGGTCGTAGAACCGGGACAGGGCCTGGCCCTGCAACCTCGGGGAGACGAAGACCATGCTGCACCGGGTACAGCGCCGTACGCCGTAGGGCGGCAGGTCGTACAACCGCTTTCCGGCGTCGCCGCACAGACAGCAGGTCACCTGCTCGGTGTCGGCCGCGGAGAAGGCAGGGGCGCTGTCACTCACCGGTGCAGGCTAACTGCTGGACGTGGAGGGCTCCTCAGACCTCGTGACAGTCGGAGTTGCCGCGCGGTCTGCTGAGGCTGACGCCGGCGCCGGTTCGGCGGATACCGTGCTCGGTTGGGCTACGGCATCGGCTGCCGGCTCGGTCGCGGAGTCCACTGTGGCTGTCTCCGAGGACCCGTCGCTGGACTCGTGCAGGAGCCCGTAGGTGCTCAACGCGTCGCGAACGCGGCTGCGCAACGTCTCCGGGATCGGCAGGCCCCGCGAGGCTGGAATCAAGAGGTACCGGTCCGGGGCCATGTGGGCGCGGGCGATCAGCAGCTGCCGAAGGTCGTCGTGATGTGCTTCGACGTCGTCCAGGACGACGGTCAGATGTGGGACGAGGTTCCCGCTCCCCCAGCGCAGGGCGCGCATCTGGTCGCCGGTGTCGACAGCGTCGTCCAGATCACTACGTGCCTGTACGTCGTCGTGGAAGCCGTCGGAGACGACGATCCCCCCACGCTCCAGAACGGGGCGGATCGCGGTGGCCACGTGCTCGGCGTGTGCCGCGGCAGCCAGCAACGCTTGAGCTGCGGCATGGACGTGCGGCTCGGTGGCAGTAGGACCGGCTGATTCGGAGAACCGCCCGGCGGCAGCCCGTTCCTCGGATCGTCCGGTCAGGACGACGTCCAAACTCTGGGCTTTCAACCACTCGACGAGGCCGATGGCAACCCGACGCCGCTCAACGGGGTCAGGACCTTCCACGGCGCACAGGAACCCCGTGTCCGGCGGTTCGTCCTGGGCGAGTGGCGCGGCACCGAACAACTTGCGGATAGCTCCGGTGAGAACGCTGCGTTGTCCAGGTGCGACTCGCTTGGCGACGTAGTAGCTGACCCCGATGGCCAGGATGCCGGCGATCAGCAGAGTCAGGCCGGGGCCGGTGAAGACCAGTTGGGTCTGCCCGATCGTGATCACGTGATCGCCGAGGAATCCGGCCATCAACGGGCCGACCGCCACGGTGAGCAGGAGCATGATCCGCACCGAGGAGATCACGAAGGCGAAGGTCCGCCCGCGCAGCCGGTCGACGACCTCGTACCCGATCAGCGTGTAGCCGACGATCCAGGCCACCCCGGAGAAGAACCCCACCGCACCAGCCATCGCGGCGGCGATGACGAACTCGCGCATGAACGACATCACCACGAGCACCAGTCCGGCCAGCCCGATCGACACCCCGAAGATCCGCCGGCGGGTGATGCCAGGCAGCAGCCTCGGCCCGAGCAGCATGCCCAGCGCCAGCCCGGTGAAGACGGTTCCGAACAGAATGCTGTAGCCGGCCGTACCCGCTCTGAGCGTGATGACCCAGAGCTGGGCGACACCGATCACGAAACCTCCGGCCGCGAACGCCCCGAGGATGCCGACATAGAGCGCCTTCATGAGGGCGTTGGAACGTAGGAAGCTGATGCCCTCCTTGATCAGCTGCCACAGCTTCGCGTTCTTCTCCCGCTCTCCGGTGTAGGCGGGGATGTCGTGTCGTGAGTAGAGAATCGTTCCCGCACTTATGAGGAAGGAGACGGCATTGAAAGCGAGCGCGATCACGATCGGGATGCTGGCGCCGTCCAGGGCTGCCGCCAGCTCTGGATCGACGTTGTCCGGATCGGTGAGGAACCGGCTGGCTGTGTTCAGCAGGGCAAACAGCAGCGCCGCGATCGGCACAGCGCCATAGATCGACAACAAGGACAGCTGGTTGGCGACAGCAAGCCTCTTGCGCGGGACGATGTTGACCCAGAGCGCCTGTTTGGCCGGCATCGTGAACAGGCCGACCGCCTCGATGAGGAACTGCGCGATGTAGAGATAGAGCAGGTCGTACCCGATCGCGATCGACAGATACAGGGAGGCGGCCAGCACCTCGCCGACGATGACCGTCTTGCGCCGATCCAGCCGATCGGCCAACGCTCCCGCGAAGGCACCCAGCAGCAGGTCCGGAAGCAGCCGAACCAAGATCACCCCAGAGATTGCCGTCCCCTGGACCGCAACCGACTTGTCGGCGGTGAGCTGTTGGGCCATCGCCGTGGTGGCCAGCAGACCGAGCCAGTCACCGAGGCTGGAGAGCATGATCGCGGCCCAAACCCGGCGGAACACCGGGATGCGGAGAAGCGCCACCACGGAGTTGTCTCGTCGTGCGGCTTTCGCGGCTGGCTCGATGCTGCGCTCCTCGCTCCTACGGTCGAGCGTAGCGAGGGCCAGGGTGGTTCAGACCGAGTTGGGCCCGGTTGATCCGGTGCGTTGTGGTCCCTCGCCCTCGCCAGGGCGCCGGTTCGAGGGCGGGTCCAGGATCTCCCCCTCGATCACGCCGTCATCCAGGATTCGGGATTCTGGGCCATCGGGCTGCGGTTTCGTCTGGTCGGGAAACTCGAGCGGCACCCGACGCAGGTGAGTTCGCATCGAGCGGCCCAGGAAGAACACCACGATCAGGAGGCTGACGATCAGGAACAGCCCCACCGGTCCGGCCTTGCCGATGTCCTCCTCCGCCGCCAGCAATCCGATCGCGGTTAGTGCCTTGGTCACGCGGGCACGCTCTCGCGCAGGCCGGCGAACAGGTCGTCCTCGGGCACCGGACTGTCGACCAGGCTGCGTACCAACTCGTAGTCCTCGGTGGGCCAGATCTCGCGTTGCAGGTCCAGGGGGATGGAGAACCACCGGCCCAACGGGTCCACCTGGGTGGCATGCGCGATCAAAGCCTGATCCCGGGTCTCGAACCAGTCAGCGCACGGCACCCGGGTCGTGACCCGTGCGGAGTTGTCCTGGGTTTCATCCCAGTTCTCCAGCCACTCGGCGTACGGCGACTCCGCGCCCCTGGCCAGCAACGCCTCATGGATGGCCAGCAGGCGAGCCCGGGTGAAGGTCATGTGGAAATACAGTTTGCTGGGCTGCCACGGATCGCCGGTGCCCGGATAGCGCTCAGGGTCTCCCGCAGCGTCGAAGGCGACCATCGAGACGTCGTGGGTCTTGATGTGGTCCGGGTGTGGGTAGCCGCCCCGCTCGTCGTAGGTCGTGATCACGTGTGGGCGGAAGGACCGGATCAGGGCCACCAGTGGCTGCGCGGCCTCCTCGGCTGGTACCAGGGCGAAGCATCCCTCCGGCAGATCGGGCAGCGGATCGCCCTCGGGAAGACCGGAATCGACGAACCCGAGCCAGGCCTGGGAGACCCCGAGGATCTCCCGCGCTCGCTCCATCTCCGCGGCGCGGACATTTGCGATGTCGGCCAGGACGTCGGGGCGATCCATCGCCGGATTGAGGATCGATCCACGTTCGCCGCCGGTACACGTCACCACCAGGACCTCGACGCCCTCCCGGACGTAGCGGGCCATCGTGGCGGCGCCCTTGCTCGATTCGTCATCGGGGTGTGCGTGTACGGCCATCAGTCTCAGCGGCTGCGGATCGGACAGGGTGGAACTCACCGCCATATCATGACCAATGCCGAAATCCGGCAATGCGGCAGCCTCGGCCCGAACGCGGTAGCGTCAGTTGTTTCATCCCGACCCGCCCGCGTCGCGCGGCCGCGCCACTTGCGCGCCACCATTCGCCGCCGTCCGCACGTTTACGCACTCGAGGAGTCCCACCGTGTCCAGCGCCACCGTCGAGCCCACCTCTGAACCGACCACCTGGTTGACGCAGGAGGCCTTCGACCGGCTGCGTGCCGAACTCGACAAACTCATCGCCGGTCGCCCGGCGATGAGCGCGGAGATCAACGCCCGCCGCGAGGAGGGCGATCTCAAGGAGAACGGTGGTTATCACGCGGCCAAGGAAGAGCAGGGCAAGGCTGAGGCGCGGATCCGTCAGCTCAGTGATCTGCTGCGAGGTGCCGAGGTAGGCGATCCGCCCGACCACGCCGAGGAGGCAGCGCTCGGAACCGTTGTGACCGTACGGTTCGTCGGAGACGGCGACACCGAGAAGTTCCTCCTGGGCTCCCGCGAGATCGGTGGCACCACCGAGCTGACTGTCTACTCCCCCGAATCAGCCCTGGGTACGGCGATTCTGGGCAAGAAGGTCGGCGAGTCAGTGATCTATCCCGCCCCGAATGGGAACAAGGTCGAGGTCGAGATCGTGGCCCTGGAGATCTTCCGGATCTAGGAACTCACCGACTGGCTGTCGAGCCGTCCGGGTCTCTGGCTGAGCCAGGACAGCGCCTCGAGGGCTGCGGCCGCACGCGCCTGCACCGGTCCCGGGTGCTCATGGTGGGAACTGGTCAGGTATCGATTGACGATCGCCGCGAGGTAGAGCAGTCCGAGGACGTCCTGCTGAGAGGGGCGGGCGTACTCGCGGGCCGCCGGGAGCCCCAGGGCGCGCACGATGGTTCGCGCGGTGAACCCCTCGGTGCGCGCAAGCGCGCTGAGAACGTAGTGGATCCGATCCATGCCCACAGGAACGCCGGTCTCGAATCGCTCCCAGTCCCAGAGCTGAACCCGTCGACGCCGCCAGGCCATGTTCCAGGGCGACCAGTCCCCGTGCCAGGCCGCGAAGTCAAGCACCGTGTGCGGGTAACGGGTCGCGATCTGATCCAAGGCCTGACAGTAGGTCGAGGCGGTCTGCTCGCCGGCGATGCCCCGGACATCGTCGCGCAGGCGCTTCATGAGCCCGCTGGTGGCCACCAGCTGGGGTCCCTCCTTGAAGGCGCGAGCAAGCTCTCGCATGGATCTGACCGGTGGCACCGATACCGGGCGACGCAGAGCGGGCTTGGCCGGGACCGGCAGCGCCGACATCACAAGGACCTCGAAGGAGTGCCAGGACCCGACGTGCATCAGTCTCGGTGCGACCAGCGCAGACCACCTGTGTTGGGCGATCTGGCGCAGTGCCTCCGATTCCGCGCGGACCAGTTCGCGGGTATGGGCGGTGTCTCCGATCTTGACGAAGGCCAGGGATCGACCCGACGGCTGGAAGGCCTGCAGCACCGGCTTCTGGGTGGCGCGGGCCAGTCCGATGCCCAGGCTGACCACGACCTCCTGCCCCAATACCCCTGACAGATAGGTCTCGATCGAGTCTGGCGCGGTCTCCCGCTCGATCAGTGCGATGCGATGCGCGAGCAGTCGCTCGGCACCCATCCGTAGGCCCCCCGCGGCGAGTACGCGGCGTAGCCGGTCCCTGATGGGCAGGAAGTGATTGAAGCGCAGCAACGCCGCGGACGATGCACGGCGGTGACCGGCGGGCACCAGCAGCCGCGGATCATCGGAGTTGGGGACGTAGATCAATTCCTTGGCGCCCGGCCCGCGCCGCCCCGGAGCGATGGACACCCGGGCGGTCGGCCACAGGCTGGCCACCGTGTCCAACAGAGGATGCCCTGCCCAGTTGCCGGGCACATCCGCTGTCATGGGAGCACTTTCGCAGATCACAGAGACAGATGTGTATCTACCTGCCCCCTGGGTGCGAGCACTGCATGACGACTCCTTGGCGTGGCCGGTCTCAGCCGCGCCGGTCCGGCCCCGACAAGGTGCTGGCTCGGCGCAGCAGTCCGCCGGTTCGATAGCGAATGTGGGCTGTCAGCGCGATGTTGGTGGAGGTGCGCACGATGTCCGGGTGGGCGACCAAGCGGTCGATGACCTCTTGCAGGTCCTCGTGTGAGCGCGCCACGATCCTGGCCAGCATGTCCGCGTCCCCAGTGATGGTGTGCACTTCCAACACTTCGTCGATCCCGGCCAAGTGCTCGGCGACGATCAGGCCCCGGCCCTGCCGGATCTGCACAGTGGCGAAAGCCATCACCGTGAATCCGAGCGCTGCGGGGTCCACCTCCGGGCCGAACCCGACGATCACTCCGGTTGTCTGGAGCCGGTCCAACCGGGCCTGCACCGTTCCCCGTGCCACGCCGAGCCGGCGGGAGGCCTCCAGGACCCCGATCCGCGGTTCTGCGGTGAGCAGCACGATCAACCTGGCGTCCAGACCGTCGATACTCATACCCGTCATCCTGACCGATCCCGTTGACATGTCGCAGCCGAGGGCATCTGGGAGAAAGGAGTGCGGCGGGCATGGGTCGGGCTGAGGAGAACACGGCCTTCCTGTGCAGCAGCTGCGGCGCAGCTGTCGAGGCAAACACCGATGGGCACTACCGCAATCACTGCCCGCACTGCCTGTGGTCCGAACACGTGGACGTCAAGCCCGGAGACCGCGCTTCGGACTGCGCTGGCCCGATGGAACCGACCGGGCTGGTCGACAAGGGCGGCAAGGGCTGGCAGATAGTGCATCGCTGCACCATCTGTGGTCAGCGCCAGCCCAACCGGGTCGTCCGGGACGGACAGTCCCCCGACGACCTCGACCGCCTGCTCGAACTCCCCTGGCTCTAGCGGCAGTCCGAGACCTCCCCTGCCTACCGCCCGGCGGCCTTCACGTACTGCCTGATCGACAGCGGGACGAAGATCGCCAGGATGAGACCGGCCCACAGGAAGGTGTAGAGCACCGGGTGTTGCAACGACCATGCATCCGGGACCGGCAACGCCGGTGTGGTGTTGCCGAACAGTTCCCGAGACGCCTGGGTCACCGCTGACACCGGATTCCAGTCGGCGAACACCCGCAGAACCGTCGGAAAGTCGTTGGTCGGCACGAACGTGTTGGCGATGAAGGTGAGCGGAAAGATCACGATGAACCCGGCGTTGTTGACCACCTCGGGTGTCCGGACCAGTAAGCCGACCAGTGCAAACATCCAGGAGATGGCGAAGCCGAACACCAGCAACAGTGCAAATCCGGCCAACGCGTCCAACACCGACGAGCGGATCCGCCAGCCGACGAGCAGGCCGGTCAATGACATCACGATGATCGTGATGACGTTGAGTCCCTGATCGGCGACCGTCCGGCCGATCACGACCGCGGAACGGGCCATCGGAAGCGACCGGAATCGCTCGACCAGCCCCTTCTGGAGGTCGTCGGCCAGGCTCGCGCCGGTGATCGTGCTGCCGAAGATCACGGTCTGCGCGAAGATCCCCGGGACCATGAACTCGGCGTATCCGATGCCCTCGATCGGGATCGCGCTGCCGAAGACGTAGACGAACAGCAGCACGAACATGATCGGCGACAGCGTGGCGAACACGATCAGGTCGGGCACCCGCTTGACCTTGATCAGATTTCGCTTGGTGATGACCAGGCTGTCACCCACGACGCGCGTCAGCGAACTCATCGAACGGTCTCCTTCGACTTCGACTTCGACTTCTGCTTACGGCCGCTGTCAGCGGTTGGCTGCTCTTCGCCATCGGCCGCCTCAGCGGTCTGCTCCGCGGCATGACCGGTGAGGGTCATGAACACGTCGTCCAGGTCCGGTCGGCGAAGGCCTACGTCCACGATCGTGACGGCACTGCCCTCCAGCCGCTTGAGCGCCTCGCGCAGGACGTCGGCCCCGCCGGAAACGGGAACGGTCAGGCTGCGGGTCTGTTCGTTGACGATCGGGTCGTCGACGGCTAGCGAGGCCAGCAGGTCGCGCAGTTCGGGCAGTTCCGCTGCGTGGCTCACCGTGAACTCCAGCCGCTCACCGCCGACCTGTGCCTTGAGCTCGTCAGCCGTACCGCGGGCGATCACCTTGCCCTCGTCGATGACGACGATGCTGTCAGCGAGCCGATCGGCCTCATCCAGGTACTGGGTGGTCAGCAGGATGGTGGTGCCCTCGCCGACGAGTTGCTCGATGAACTCCCACATGCCGAGTCGACTGCGCGGGTCGAGCCCGGTGGTCGGCTCGTCCAGGAACAACACCCGGGGCCGCGCGATCAATGAAGCGGCGACATCGAGTCGGCGGCGCATGCCTCCGGAGTAGGTCTTCGCGATCCGGTTGCCGGCATGCGCAAGGTCGAAGCGCTCGAGCAAGGCTGTCGCGCGGGACCGGGACTCAGCCTTGCCCAGCTGATACAGCCGACCCACCATCTCGAGGTTCTCGAAGCCGGTGAGGTACTCGTCCACCGCGGCGTACTGGCCGGTCAAGCCGATGGTCGAACGTACGGCGTCGGCCTCGGCGACCACGTCCATTCCGAACACGCTGGCCCTGCCCTCATCCGGCTTGATCAACGTGCTAAGGACCCGTACGGCGGTTGTCTTGCCTGCCCCGTTGGGTCCCAGCAGTCCCAGGACCGTGCCCTCGGTGACGCTGAAGTCGATCCCGGCGAGCGCGGTCGTTTCCTTGTATCGCTTGACGAGGCTTTCGACCTCGATGGCTGCAGTCACGATGGCAACGCTATAGAGCGGGTACGACACAATTCTTGGACGAATGGGACCTCTCCGTGCGCCCTGGGCATAAGGCGGTCTAATGGTCGGAAAGCAAGAAGTAGATTCCATGATGTCGTCATGACGCCACATTGACGTCAAATTCGACATACGTCAAGTGAAAATGACGTCAGTCCTGTTTCGCTACTGCGCCTCGACCGGGTATCCGGCCCTCCGCAGTGCCTGCACCACGTCGGTTCGGTGCTCGGCGCCGCGGGTTTCCAGGGACAGCGCGACCTCGAC
>Ga0136617_10000955_pt1 | contig 25373 bp, 28 predicted proteins | sample AntDrymUQ3222106_2_FD_129672 | JGI IMG/M metagenome (GOLD analysis project Ga0136617, IMG submission 129672) | Polar desert sand microbial communities from Dry Valleys, Antarctica - metaG UQ322 (21.06) | ecosystem: Environmental > Terrestrial > Soil > Desert | place: Antarctica: Dry Valley...
GGCCGGGGTCGGCCACCGGTCGAGCCACTGCGCGTGCACCGGCAGCACCCGCGCCACGGGCGTCTGCTGGAGCATGAACTCCGAGACCAGGACCGACCACGGGCTCGCGTCCGCCGAGCGCCAGGGCAGGTCGCGGGCGTGCTCGTCGTACCACTCGAGCAGCGGCGCGTGGAGGTCATTCATCGCGACCGATCGTAGGCAGGTCACCCGCGTCCGGGCGTGGCACCACCGTACGGACGGTCCGGCTCTCTAGGTTGGGGCCATGACCGCGCTGACCCGCGGACCGCTGCCCGCACGCACCTACTGGCGCCGCCGCCTGCTGCTGATCCTGGTGGCGCTCGGCCTGGTCGTCGGCACGGCCCGGCTGCTGGGCCTCGGCTCCGACGTCTCCTCCGAGCAGCCTCCGCGGGCCTCCCAGGTTGCGGCCCAGCCGAGCTCCGACACCGAGGAGCCGTCCCTCGCTGCCCCCGACACCCCGAGTGAGACCCGGGAGCGCCAGCCGCAGCGCGGTCAGAAGAAGGCGAAACAGGACCGCGGGCCGGTGCTCGCCGAGCCCGAGGGGGTCTGCTCCGACCGTGACATCGCGGTGACGCCGACGGTGCGCAACGCCGTCGGCGGGGCTCCCGTGACCTTCACCCTCGAGCTGCGCACCATTACCACCCCGGCCTGCACCTGGCAGGTCTCATCCACGACGCTGACCATGAGGATCACGTCCGGTGACGACGACATCTGGACGAGTCAGCAGTGTCCGAAGGCGATACCGAAACAGGATGTGGTGGTCCGCGACAACGTCAGCACCGAGGTGGAGGTGACCTGGTCGGCGCGGCGCTCTGACGAGGACTGCTCGCCGACGATGACCGACTGGGCGCTGCCCGGCTGGTACTACGTCGACGCCGCGGCCCTGGCCGGCGAGCCCTCGGACCTTCACTTCGAGCTGGAGAAGCCCGAGTCGGAGATCAAGAAGCGGCAGCGTGACGACGCCGGGCAGGAGCAGGGCCAGCGCCGCGGCCGGGGCTGAGCCGAGCTCACCCCACGATCGCGTCCACCACCGTCGCCACCCGTGCGACGTGTGTCCGCAGGCTCCCCCATCAGCCGGTCGTGGAGCGCGAACACCCCGGTGGGTCCGAGCCGGTAGAGCACTGCCCGGACCAACAGCTGCTGCCAGTCGGGTCCGGTGGCCCGGTCCTCGAGCAGCGAGAGCGGCGCGTCGTGGAACGACCCGGGGTCGCCGATCGGCTCGGTTCCTCCCATGCCAGCCGGTCGCCGTAGGACCACGGGTCGTCCCGCGCGACCAGGAACGACGGCCCCGGCAGTCGGCGCAGCTCGTCGCGTCGTACGCCGAAGCTGGTGACCGCGGCCGGAGTGGGGCCTCGTCGTCGCCACTCCCAGTCGGGGGCGCCGATCAGGCGGGGATGGCCCACGCCCCGGTCAGACGTAGCGCTCGAGGATCGTCGACTCGGCGAGCCGGGAGAGCCCCTCGCGGACGCTGCGGGCCCGCAGCTCACCCACGCCGTCCACGGCCTGCAGGTCCTCGATGCCGGCCGACAGCAGCTTCTGCAACGTGCCGAAGTGCTCGACCAGCCGGTCGACGACGGCCGGAGGCAGCCGGGGCACCTTCGCCAGCAGCCGATAGCCGCGCGGGGCGACGGCCCCGTCGAGATGTTCGCCGCTGCCGAGGCCGAGGGCCCGCGCGGCCGTTCCGGGATCGACGAGCTCGGTCGGGGAGAGGGCCTCGAGGCGCGCCAGGCACTCCTCGGGTGTGCGGGCGCGGCGACCGGCCGGCAGGTAGTCACGGATCACCAGCTCACGCTCGGCGTCGACGCCGGTGATCAGCTCCTCGAGCTGCAACGACAGCAGCCGGCCGTCGGTGCCGAGCTCGAGCACGTAGTCCTCGATCTCGCGCGCGATCCGGGTGACCATCTCGAGGCGCTGGGCGACGACGGCGACGTCGCGCACGGTCACCAGGTCCTCGATCTCCAGCGCGGAGAGCGTGCTGGACACCTCGTCGAGCCGCAGCTTGTAGCGCTCGAGGGTGGCGAGGGCCTGGTTGGCGCGCGAGAGGATCTGCCCGGAGTCCTCGAGGACGTGACGGGTCTCGCCGACGTAGGCGGCGATGATCTGCATCGACTGCGACACCGAGATGACCGGGAAGCCGGTCTGGCGGGCGACCCGGTCGGCGGTGCGGTGCCTGGTGCCGGTCTCCTCCGACGGGATCGTGTGGTCCGGCATCAGGTGGACGGCGGTGCGGATGATCCGGGTGAGGTCGCGGTCGATGATGATCGCGCCGTCCATCTTGGCGAGCTCGCGCAGGCCGGTCGCGGTGAAGGGGACGTCCAGGCTGAAGCCGCCGGTGCAGATCGACTCGACCGTACGGTCGTGGCCGAGCACGATCAGCGCACCGGTGCGGCCGCGCAGGATCCGCTCGAGACCGTCGCGCAGCGAGGTCCCCGGCGCGATGGTGGCGAGCGTGGCGCGCAGCCGGAGCTGCTCGTCCGTGCGGTCCGTGGCGACCACGCCTGCTCTCCCTCCCTGTGCACCCGTCGGGCTGCGGTGGCGCCGTCAGTGTAGGAGATGGGTCACCCCCGGGGCTTCACGGCGCTCAGCGCGCCGACACTCAGCCGGAACGGGACAGGGAGAGCATCCGCAGCGCGGAGGCGACGTCGGGCACCTCCATCACCCGCATCCCGTCGACCCCGCGCTCCGAGGGGCCGGGGCCGCCGTCGCGGCTGCTGGGTACGACGGCCACCGCGAAGCCCAGTCGTGCCGCCTCCGCGATCCGCTGCGGCAGGTCGCGCACCCGACGCAGCTCTCCGGCGAGGCCGAGCTCGCCCATGGCGACCACGCCGCGCGGCGCCGGCTGGCCGGTCGAGGCCGAGGCCAGCGCCACGGCGAGCGCCAGGTCTGTGGCCGGCTCCATCAGCCGGGCACCCCCGACGGTGGAGGCGAAGACGTCCTGGTGCTGGAGGTGGAGGCCGCAATGCTGGTGGAGCACGGCGAGGACCATCGCCACCCGGGAGACGTCGAGCCCGCTGGTGGTGCGCCGCGGCCGCTCGGCGGCGGTGTGGGTCACCAGCGCCTGCACCTCGGCCAGCAGCGGGCGGCGTCCCTCCATCGTCACGGCCACGCAGGTGCCGGGCACCTGCTGGTGGTGCTGCTCGACGAAGAGGCCGGTCGGGTCGGTGACGGCGGTGATGCCGTCGGCGGACAGGTCGAAGCAGCCCACCTCGTCGACCGGTCCGAAGCGGTTCTTCATCGCCCGCACCATCCGGAACCGGGAGTTGCGGTCGCCCTCGAAGTGGAGCACCACGTCGACGACGTGCTCGAGCACGCGGGGCCCGGCGATCGAGCCGTCCTTGGTGACGTGGCCGACGAGGACGAGGGTGATGTTGCGGGTCTTGGCGACCCGGATCAGGGCCGCGGCGACCTCCTTGACCTGGCTCACCCCGCCGGGCACCCCGTCGGTGCCGGACGCCGACACGGTCTGGATCGAGTCGACGACCAGCAGCTCGGGGCGGACCTGCTCGATGTGGGTCAGCACCGCGCCGAGGTCGGTCTCGGCGGCCACCAGCAGCCGGTCGTGGATGCCGCCGGTGCGGTCGGCGCGCAGCCGGACCTGGGAGGCGGACTCCTCGCCGGTGACGTAGAGGGTCCGGCGCTGGTAGCGGGCGGTCTGGGCGGCCACCTCGAGCAGCAGCGTGCTCTTGCCGACGCCGGGCTCGCCCGCGAGCAGGATCGCCGCTCCCGGCACCAGGCCGCCGCCGAGCACCCGGTCGAGCTCCGGGACGCCGCTGGAGCGGAACGCGGACTCCTCGACCGACACCTCGCCGATCGGCACCGCGGGACGGGTCACGGGCGCCGCGGAGGTGCGCGCGGACGTCGCAGCCGCCTCGGCGACCGACCCCCAGGCCTGGCACTCGCCGCACCGGCCGGCCCACTTGGTGGTCTCCCAGCCGCACTCGCTGCAGCGGTAGGCGGGACGGGGTGGTCTGGCGGTGCTCCTCGGCATGCGGGAGACGCTAGGTCACGGCACCGACAGTCGTGGGTATGCTGCGCTTTGGAACGATCAAGAAGGGAGATCGATGTCTCGGACAGCGGGGAGAAAATCGACGCTGCCGCCGACGCTCGCCGACGTGGCCGAGCTGGCCGGTGTCTCCCGCCAGACGGTGTCCAACGCCGTCAACAACCCCGACCTGCTGCGTCCCGACACGCTGCACCGCGTCCAGGACGTCATCGACCGGCTCGGCTACTCGCCCAACCGTGCCGCCCGCAACCTGCGTACGCGGGCCAGCCACCTGATCGGTCTCCGGTTCACCCCGGTCCAGGAGGGCACGGCCAACGCGACGATGGACCGCTTCGTCCACTCGCTGGTCGAGACCTCCAGCGCGGCCGGTTACCACGTCCTGCTCTTCCCCGGGCACCCGGAGGACCCGACCGCGGGCTACGACGACCTGCTGCGCTCCACCGCCGTCGACGCCTTCGTGGCCACCGACACCTACCTCGGCAACCCGCAGGCCGCGTGGCTGCAGTCGCGCCGGGCGACCTTCGTCGCATTCGGCCGGCCCTGGGACAACCCCGAGGCCACCCACCCCTGGGTCGACGTCGACGGGGCCGCGGGTGCGGAGCTCGCCACCCAGCACCTGCTCGGCCGCGGCCACGAGCGCATCGCCTGGATGGGCTGGCGCAAGGAGCAGGTGATCGGCGAGGACCGCCGCAGCGGCTGGACCCGCGCGATGCGCTCCCGCGGCCTGGCCACGACCGGCCTCGCCTCTCGGACCGACGACACCGTCGGCAGCGGCCGCGAGGCCGCCGCCGTACTGCTCGACGAGGCCCACCCGACAGGCTTCGTCTGCGCGTCCGACACCGTCGCCCTCGGTGTGCTGCACACGCTCGCCGAGCGCGGGCTCGTCGCGGGCCGCGACGTCGCAGTCGTCGGCTTCGACGACTCCCAGGTGGCCCAGGTGGTTCCGCCTGGCCTGACGTCGATCCGGCAGCCGCTCGAGGAGGTCGCCGTCGAGATCGTACGGGCGCTGGAGGGACTGCTCGGTCACCCACCCGAGCGACTCGGCGGTGTGCTGCTCACCCCCGAGCTGGTGGTGCGCGGCACGAGCTGAGCCGGCTGGCCCCGGATCAGAAGTGCCGGGACCAGAGGTTGACGGCGTAGTCGACCGAGGTGCCGTCGTAGGTCGCCAGGACGTCGTCGGCGAGCGAGGTCGGGAGCTCGATGCGTACGACGGCCTCGAGGTCGGCGCGCGAGCCGAACTGCCAGCGGACGTCCAGCGGGTGCCGTGACCAGCCGCGGGCGGACCAGAATCGTTCGACCGCGTCGGGGTCGACCTCGGGGTAGCCGCGCCGGAACCACGACCCGAAGGTCGACCGGGTGGGGTCGTTGTCGACGACGAACGCCGTTCCGCCCCGTCGTACGACGCGGTCGAGCTCGGTCAGCCCCGGCTCGGAGCCCGGCCCGAAGAAGTAGGCCCACCGGGCGTGCGCCACGTCGACCGACGCGTCGGCGACCGGCAGCGCCTGGGCGAGTCCCTCGCGCACGTCGACGTGGGGGAGCCGGCGGGTCCGTCGGCGCGCGAGCGAGGCAAGGCAGGGGTGCGGCTCGACACCGAGGACCGCCGCGGCGGTCTCGGCGAAGCGCGGCAGGTGGAAGCCGGAGCCGCAGCCGACGTCGAGCACGGTGCGACCGGCCCAGGGCGCGAGCGCGAGCATCGCCGCCTCGACGGCGCCGTCCGGGTCGAAGGCCCGGCTCTCGACCTCGTACGTCGCGGTGTGGTGCCAGATGTTGGGGCTCGGCCGTGCCCCGTCGAGTGGCCCGTCGAGCACCGCCGGGACCGTCAGACCCGGACCAGGCCGTGGGGAGTCTGCACCTGCGCCGCGATGATGCCGGGGGTGCCGTTGGGGGCGACCCACTCGACCTTCACGTCCTCCAGCGGCGCCTCGACGGTCTCGCCGAGCCACTCCGAGACCCGCTGCGGGTCACCGGCGATCTCGAGGGAGACCAGCCCGTGGTCACCGGACGCGCCGACACTGGGGTGGAGCTCGTCGGGGCTCTCCCACTGCACGAAGAACGGCAGCTGTGGGTCGGAGATCAGCCCGTTGATGCCGATCTGGCGCCAGCGCAGCTCGGTGCCGTCGGGGCGCTTGCGGTTGCCGGCGGCCGACTCGCGGCCGAGCCGCCGCTCGATCGCCGTGATGTCGTCGACCGCCACGACCCAGCCGAGCCAGCCGCCGCCGAGCAGCGAGCGGGCCCGGACGGCCTGGCCGAAGGCCGCCTTGTCGGAGGCCGGGTGGTCGAGGACCTCGACGACCTCCAGGTAGGTCCCGCCGCTCAGCGGCAGGATCATGTTGCGCGTCCCGAAACGCGGGTGCACGCCGCCGTCGACGAAGTCCGTGCCGAGCATTCCCCCGAGTCGCTGGGCAGTGCTGGCAAGGCCATCCGGTCCGGCTGCGAAAGAGAGATGGTCCAAGCGCATGCGGATCATTCTCGGCAACCGGCCGACGGGTCTCGACATCGGGGTCGATTTCTCTCGATGTCGAGCGACCGGCCGGGGTGGACGAAGGGCGGTCAGCGCGGGTCGGCGGGGTGCAGGGCCAGCGCCGAGCGCGACCGCAGGTGCGCCTCGCAGTGCCCCACCAGGGCGTCGTACGCCGGCCGTCCCATCAGCTCGGTCAGCTCCGCCGCGTTGGTGACGAAGAGCGGCTCGACGGCGACGTGGGCGTCGGTGTTGCCCGAGCAGTACCAGTCGAGGTCGTGGCCACCCGGTCCCCAGCCGCGTCGGTCGTACTCGGTGATGGTGACCTCGGTGTAGGAGGTCTCGTCCTGCCGCGCGACCTCGCGGAACGTACGCCGGATCGGCAGCTGCCAGCAGACGTCGGGCTTGGTCTCCAGCGGCTCACGACCCTGCGAGAGAGCGTGGCCGTGGAGGGCGCACCCGGCGCCTGCGGCGAAGCCCGGACGGTTGGCGAAGACGCAGGCGGACTGGCCGTCGACCTCGTGGGTGCGGGTCTTGGCCTCACCCTCCTCGTCGTGGTCGACCCAGTCGGCGCGGGTGACCCGGCGACCGGGATGGAACTGCCACGTCTCGGGGGTCAGCTCCTTGACGTGGCGGGCGACCCGCTTCTGGTCCGCCTTGTCGGCGAAGTGGGCGCCGAGGGTGCAGCAGCCGTTGTCGGGCGACTCGGCGAAGATCCCGGGGCAGCCCTGGCCGAAGATGCAGGTGTAGCTCGACGTCAACCAGGTGAGGTCGCAGCGGAAGAACTGCTCGTCGTCCGCCGGGTCGGCGAACTCGACCCAGGCACGGGGAAAGACCAGATCCACTTCGGGCACCGGGCAACCCTACGGCCCTGCTCACGCTGCCGGTCCGCGCGGGCACGGCTACGGTGAGGGCATGCGCCTGGGCGTGCTCGACATCGGCTCCAACACCGGCCACCTGCTGGTGGTGGACGCCTCCGTGGGGGCTGCTCCGCTGCCTGCGTTCTCCCACAAGCAGCCGCTCCGGCTCGCCGAGCACCTCGACGACTCCGGTGCGGTCACGCCGCAGGGCATCGACGCGCTCGCCGACTTCGTGGCCTCGGCGCTGACGGTGGCCGAGGACAAGGGCTGCGAGGACATGCTGCCGTTCGCCACCTCCGCGGTCCGCGACGCCACCAACTCCGACGAGGTCCTGCGGACCGTCCAGGAGCGCACCGGCGTCGAGATCGGGGTGCTCCCCGGAGAGGACGAGGCGCGGCTGACCTTCCTCGCCGTACGCCGCTGGTTCGGGTGGTCCTCCGGCAGGCTGGCCGTCTTCGACATCGGCGGCGGCTCGCTCGAGATCGCTGCCGGCGACAACGAGTGGCCCGACGTCGCGTGGTCGCTGCCACTCGGCGCCGGTCGGCTGGCGCGCGACCACCTCGCCGGCGACCGCAGCGAGGAGACGATCCGCAGCCTCCGCAAGCGGATCCGCGCCGACATCGCCCGGGACGCCGGCAACGTGCTGCGAGCGGGCGCGCCCGACCAGGCCGTGGCGACGTCGAAGACCTTCCGTTCCCTGGCCCGGATCTGCGGCGCGCCACCCTCGGGCGACGGGGCGCTGGTGCCGCGGATGCTGCCCGGCGACGAGCTCAGCAGCTGGGTCCCCAAGCTGGCTGCGATGTCCGACGACGAGCTCGGCGACCTCCCAGGGGTGTCGTCGAGCCGGATTCACCAGATCCTGCCCGGCGCCCTGGTCGCGCTTGCGATCATGGACATCTTCGACCTCCCGGCGCTCGAGATCTGCCCGTGGGCGCTGCGCGAGGGCGTGATCCTCGAGCGCATCGACGCGATCCGGCGGTCGGCGAGCGGTGACTGAGCCCAGCAGCCGGATCGGGCTCTCCACGGCCTCGGTCTATCCCGAGTCGACCGCGCACGGCTTCGCGTACGCGGCGGGGCTGGGCTACGACTCGGTCGAGGTGATGGTCGGCATCGACGCGCTGTCGCAGCAGGCCTCGGCCGTCGCGCAGCTCTCCGACCACCACGAGATCGCGGTCTGCGCGGTCCACGCGCCGTGCCTGCTGTTCACCCAGCGGGTGTGGGGGACCGAGCCGTGGGGCAAGCTCGAGCGCTCCGCCGAGATGGCCGAGGCGGTGGGTGCGGAGGTCGTCGTGGTCCATCCGCCGTTCCGCTGGCAGAAGGAGTACGCCGCCGGCTTCGTCGACGGCATCGCAGCTCTCGAGGAGTCGACCGGCATCGCCTTCGCGGTCGAGAACATGTATCCGTGGCGGGCGTCGGCCCGGGCCGGACGCGGCGGCATGGAGATGTATCTCCCCGGCTGGGACCCCTCCGAGGAGTCCTACGCCCACGGCACCATCGACCTCTCCCACGCGGCGATCGCGCGCTCCGACGTGATCGAGATGGCGGTCCGGATGGGCTCGCGGCTGCGCCACGTCCACCTGACCGACGGCAGCGGCTCGGCCAAGGACGAGCACCTCGTCCCGGGGCGCGGCGTGACCGGTGCGGCCGACTTCCTCCGCCACGTGGCCGACTCCGGCTTCGGCGGCGACGTCGTGGTCGAGATCAACACCCGCAAGGCGACCACCCGCGAGCAGCGCGAGGACGACCTGCGCGCGGCGCTGGGGTTCGCCCGGGAGCACCTCGTCGTCGGGGCGCGGTGACGCCGTGGTGAGCCGCACCCAGCGCGGCCGCCGGCCGGGCGCACCCGACACTCGGGCGGCGATCCTCGGGGCCGCCCGGACCCGCTTCGCCGGCCACGGCTTCGGCGGCACCACGATCCGGGCGGTGGCCGGGGACGCGGGCGTCGACGCCGCCCTGGTCCACCACTACTTCGGCAGCAAGGCCGACCTCTTCATGGCGGCGCTGCAGCTGCCGGTCGACCCGCGCGAGGTGATCGCCCCCGTCGTGGCCGGTGGGCCCGACGGGGCGGCCGAGCGGTTCCTCACCGTCTTCCTGGGCGTCTGGGACGACCCGGAGCTGCAGCCGACGTTGGTGGCGTTCGTCCGAGGGGTGATGGACCCCTCCGCGTCACGGCTGCTGTCGGAGGGCTTCCTCCCGGTGGTGCTCCAGCCGGTGGGGGAGGCGCTCGGGATCGAGCGACCCGAGCTGCGGATGCCGCTGGTGGCCAGCCAGGTGATCGGGCTGATCCTGCTGCGCTACGTGCTGCGGGTCGAGCCGCTGGCCTCGATGCCGTCTGAGCGGTTGGTGGCGACGTACGCCCCCACGATCCAGCGCTACCTCACCGGCCCCTTGCCCTGAGCCGTTCGCCGGGTGCACAATTCAACGCATGATGAATAACACGGTGGACGTACGGGGACTGACCGTCGTGCGCGGTGGCCGTACCGTGCTCCGGGACCTCTCGCTCGGCCTGGCCGGTGGCGTCACCGGGCTGCTCGGGCCCAGCGGCTGCGGCAAGACCACGCTGATGCGCTGCCTGGTGGGGGTGCAGCGGCTGCAGGGCGGCTCGGTGCGCGTGTTGGGGGAGGAGGCCGGCGGGCCGGCGCTGCGACACCGGATCGGCTACGTCACCCAGGCCGCGAGCGTGTACGACGACCTCACCGTCGCCGAGAACCTCCGGTTCTTCGCTCGGGTGCTCGGCGTCGACCCCGGCCGGGCCGACACCGTCCTGGACCAGGTCGACCTCGCCGACCACCGCGACCGGGTCGTCGGCCGGCTCAGCGGCGGCCAGCGCTCGCGGGCCAGCCTGGCGGTCGCCCTGCTGGGCTCGCCCGACCTGCTCGTCCTCGACGAGCCCACGGTCGGGCTCGACCCGGTGCTGCGCCGTGACCTGTGGCGGCTCTTCCACGAGCTGGCCGATGCCGGCACCGCCGTCCTGGTCTCCAGCCACGTCATGGACGAGGCCGAGCGCTGCGACCGGCTGCTGCTGATGCGCGAGGGAGCGATCCTCGCCGACGACACCCCCGACGCGATCCGGCAGCGGACCGGATCGCAGGACATCGAGACCGCGTTCCTGCGGATCGTCGAGGAGGTGGCGGCGTGAACCCCCGGGTCCTGCTCGCGGTCTCCGCCCGGGTGCTCGCCCAGCTGCGGCGCGACCACCGCACCCTCGCCATGCTGCTCGTGGTGCCGTGCCTGTTGATGAGCCTGCTGTGGTGGATGTTCGACGGCCTGCCGGGCGGGATGTTCGACCGGCTCGGCCCGGCGCTGCTGGCGATTTTCCCCTTCATCATCATGTTCCTGGTGACGAGCGTGACGACGTTGCGCGAGCGGTCCAGCGGCACCCTCGAGCGGCTGCTGGCGATGCCGATGGCCAAGCTCGACTTCCTCGGCGGCTACGCCCTGGCCTTCGCGCTGGTCGCTGCGGTGCAGTCGGCGCTCGCCGTGGGGCTCTGCGTGCTGGTCCTCGACCTCGACGTCGTCGGCCCGGTCTGGCTGCTCGGCGTGGTGGCCGTCGCCGACGCGGTCCTCGGCACCGCCCTCGGGCTGCTGGTGAGCGCCTTCGCCCGGACCGAGTTCCAGGCCGTGCAGTTCATGCCGGTCGTCGTGATCCCCCAGATCCTGCTGTGCGGGCTGTTCGTCCCGCGCGACGCGCTGCCCGACGTCCTCGGTGCCCTCAGCGACGTGCTGCCGCTGTCCTACGCCGTCGACGCGATGCAGGAGCTCACGCGCAGCAGCGACACCGGCGCTGTCTGGTCCGACCTCGCCGTGGTGGCCGGGGTGGCGCTGGCCGGGCTGGCGCTCGGAGCGGCCACGCTGCGACGGCGTACGGCCTGACGGCTAGGTTCGGAGCCATGACGACCTCGGACACCGCCGTGGCGGTCGCCGCCGCCCGGGCCGGCGCTGCCGTCGCCCTCGCCTCGTGGCGCATCCCCGTCGCCCGCCACGGCAAGGGCGGCATCGACTTCGCCACCGACGCCGACCTCGCCTCCGAGCGCGCGGTGCGCGACACGCTGCGCGAGCAGCGTCCCGACGACGCCGTCACGGGCGAGGAGTACGGCACCGACGGCCCCGATGGCCCCGTCGAGCGCACCTGGCTGGTCGACCCGATCTGCGGGACGCTCAACTACGCCGCCGGCACCCCGCTCTTCGCCGTCAACGTGGCGCTGCGCGAGGGCGAGCGGGTCCGCGTCGCCGCGGTCGCGGAGCCCGCGTCCGGCGAGGTCTTCGTCACCGACGGCGCGCGTGCCTGGCGCGACGGCAGCCCGGCCGAGCCGCTCAGGCCCGATCCCGACAACCGGCTCGTCGAGGTAGACCTCGACCGCCGAGCACCGCGCTCGCAGGCGCTGCTCGGCCAGGCCGCCTTCCACGAGCGCTACGCCCCGCGCGCCGTGTCGACCTCACTGGGGCTCGCCTGGGTGGCCGCCGGGCGGTTCGCCGGCTACGTCGCGGACAGCGACGTCAGCGACAGCGTCCACTACGCCGCGGGGCTGGCGCTGTGCCGCGGAGCGGGCTGCGTCGTCACCGACCTCGACGGGGGCGAGGTGGCGTCGGGGCGGGGACTCCTGGCGGCCGCCGACGCCGCCACCCACCGCGACCTGCTGGGTCTGGTCACCGGCGGTTGAGGGCGGGGTCACCCGTCGGGTCGGGGTGCTCGCGCGCGTACCCTTGGCCGCATGCCGCTGCTCCGCCAACCGCTCCTCCTGCTCGCGCGCAGCCGGCAGGTCAAGGAGCTCATCAGCACGATGCCGCTCTCCGCGGGGGTCGTGCACAACTACGTGCCGGGAGAGACCACCGCCGCGGCCGTCGACGTCACCGCCCGGCTCGTCGCCGAGGGGATGCACGTCACCCTCGACCACCTCGGCGAGGACACCCTCGACGTCGAGCAGGCCGAGGCCACGGTGGCCGCGTACGTCGAGCTGCTCGGTGAGCTCGGGCGGCTGGGGCTCGCGCGGGGGGCCGAGGTGTCGGTGAAGCTGTCGGCCGTCGGACAGGCCCTGCCGGGCTCGGTCGCCGGCGGGGGCCCCAAGATCGCCCTCGAGAACGCCCGCACCATCTGCCGGGCGGCCCGCAACGCCGGGACCACCGTCACCCTCGACATGGAGGACCACACCACCACCGACTCGACGCTGACGATCCTGCACGAGCTGCGGCAGGACTTCCCCGAGACCGGCGCGGTGCTCCAGGCCGCCCTCCACCGGACCGAGGCCGACTGCCGCCAGCTCGCCCACGACGGGTCGCGCGTCCGGCTGTGCAAGGGCGCCTACCTCGAGCCCGAGGAGGTGGCCTTCCAGGACCGCACCGACATCGACCGGTCCTACGTCCGGTGCCTCAAGGTGCTGCTGGGCGGGTCCGGATACCCCATGATCGCGACCCACGACCCGCGGCTGGTCCGGATCGCCGGGTCGCTCGCGAGCCGCTACGGCCGTCAGCGCGGCAGCTACGAGTTCCAGATGCTCTACGGCATCCGGCCGCTGGAGCAGCAGCGGCTGGCGGAGTCGGGGGAGACGATGCGGGTCTACCTGCCCTACGGCACGGAGTGGTACGGCTACCTCATGAGACGTCTCGCGGAGCGTCCGGCCAACCTGTCATTCTTCCTGAAGTCCCTGATCTCGAAGAAGTAGTAGGGAGGCGAGCCCATGTCGGAGCAGTCCGAGGCGCGTCAGACCGCCATCCTCGGCGCCGGGGTGATGGGGGAGACGCTGCTGTCGGGCCTGCTGCGGGCGGGTCGCCGGGTCGATCACTTGCTCGTGGGCGAGAAGCGGCCCGAGCGGGCCCGGGAGCTCGAGGAGCGCTACGGCGTCGCCGTGGTCTCCAACGTCGACGCAGCCCGGTTGGCCGACACCGTCGCGGTCGTCGTCAAGCCGCAGGACATGGGCGAGCTGCTCCGGGAGATCGGTCCCGAGCTGCACGCCGGCCAGCTGGTGGTCTCGCTGGCCGCCGGCATCACCACCGGCTTCATCGAGTCGCGGGTCCCCGACGGCGTCGCCGTCGTACGCGTCATGCCCAACACCCCCGCTCTCGTCGACGAGGGGATGGCCGCGATCTCTCCGGGCTCCCACTGCGACGACGCCCACCTGGCGGAGGCCGAGGCGCTGATGTCCTCGGTCGGCAAGGTGGTGCGGGTCCCCGAGCGGCAGCAGGACGCCGTCACCGCCATCTCCGGCTCCGGCCCGGCCTACATCTACTTCGTGGTCGAGTCGATGATCGAGGCGGGCGTCCACCTCGGTCTCCCGCGGGCGACGGCCCACGAGCTCGTGCTGCAGACCGTCGTCGGCTCGGCGGCCATGATCCGCGAGACCGGCACCCACCCCGTCATCCTGCGCGAACAGGTCACCTCACCGGGCGGCACCACCGCCGCCGCGCTCCGCGAGCTCGAGGTCCACAAGGTCCGCGCCGCGTTCCTCGCCGCGATCGAGGCGGCTCGCGACCGCTCGCGGGCGCTGGCCGAGGGCTCCTGACCGACGTCCTATCCGTCCAGGCCGACGGCGGACCTCGCGGCCGCGAGCACCGGCGCGGTGATCCCGCGGCAACGCTCCGCCCCGGCCTCGAAGGTCGACCGCACGTACGCCGGGTCGGCCTCCAGCTCGGCGTAGCGCGCCTGCAGCGGCTCCAGCACCGCCACCACCGCGTCGGCGACGGCTGCCTTGAGGGCGCCGTACTTCGTGATGCCGGCCGCCGCCCCGCCGCGCCCGGCGAGCACGTCCAGCAGGTTGGTGACACCCGGCTTGGCCTCCCGGTCGGCCCGCACCGCGTCCGGGCCGGTGTCGGAGTCGGTGACCGCGCGCGCCACCTTGCGGCGTACGACGTCGGGCGGGTCGAGCAGCAGGATCGACCCGACACCCCTCGACCGACTCCAGCGGTCGAGCCGACGGCGAGCAGCAGCGTCGCCATCTCCCTGGTCCGCGAACACAGCAGCGCCGGGTCGTGCGGCGTGGTCATCGGGCGCAGCGCGCCCAGACGAGGTCGTCGGCACGCTCTGGCAGAACCGTCGTCAGTCCGGGAACAGCTCGTCCAGGCCGTTCACCCGTCGTACGTCGGAGCTGTTGCCCGCTCCGTCGCGGTCCAGCCAGACCGCGTCGAGCCCGGCGGCCAGCGCGCCTCGGACGTCGTGCTCGAGGGAGTTGCCGACCATCAGGGCGGCCCCGGGGGCGGCTCCCACCAGGGCGCACGCCTCGAGGAATGCGGCGGCGTGCGGCTTGGACGCGCTGAGCCTCGACGAGGCCACCAGGTGGTCGACGTCGCCGCCCAGGCCGGTCTGCGCCAGCTTCAGCGCCTGGTGGTCGTGGTCGCCGTTGGTCAGGACGGCGACGGTCGAACCGGCGGCGCGGGCGCGGCTTAGCGCCGGGGCGGCATCGGGGAACGCCGCCCAGGCAGCCTCGTAGCGGGCGAGGTAGTCGGCGAAGGTGGCGTCCGCGTCGACGTCGGAGTCGAGCGGGACCTCGGGCAGGAACTCGCGGATCCGCACCCGGCGCTGCTCGAGGTAGGTCAGCTCCCGGTCCTGGTAGCGCCGGTAGTGGCGGTCGGTGAGGGCCGTCCAGCGCTCGACGAGCTGCTCCTCCGGCTCCTCGAGGCGGCCGCGCTCCCTGGCCCAGTCGACGACGGCGGTCCTCGCGGCGCCGCGTTGGTCGACGAGGGTGTCGTCGAGGTCGAAGACGATCGCCTCCCACATGTCCGCCGAGTTTGCCGCATGGGGCGGTGGACGCCCGCGGCGGTAGCGTGGCGGACATGGTGGAGTGCCCCGGGCCGGCGACGGCAGTCAACGACTCGAGCCTCTCCGGCTACGACTTCGGTCCCGGCCACCCGATGTCCCCGGTCCGGGTCGACCTGACCTTCCGGCTGGCCGAGGCGCTGGGGGTCCTCGGCGACCGGCTGCGGCTGGTCGACTCACGCCCGGCCACCGACGAGCAGCTGCTCACCGTCCACGACCGCGCGCTGCTCGACGCCGTCGTCCGCGCCGGCGCCGACGGCAGCCACGACGATCGATGCGGTCTCGGCAGCGACGACAACCCCGTCTTCCGGGACATGCACGCCGCCACGGCGCGGGTGGTGGGTGCGACGATCGCCGCCTGCGACCGGGTGTGGAGCGGAGAGAGCCTCCACAGCGCCAACATCGCCGGGGGCCTCCACCACGGGATGCCCAGCCGGGTCAGCGGCTTCTGCGTCTACAACGACGTGGCCGTCGGGATCCGCCACCTGCTCGACCAGGGCGCGGAGCGGGTGGCGTACGTCGACGTCGACGTCCACCACGGCGACGGTGTGGAGCGAGTCTTCTGGGACGACCCCCGGGTGCTGACCGTGTCGCTCCACGAGACCGGCCAGATGCTCTTCCCGGGCACGGGCTTCCCGCAGGACTCCGGCGGTCCACGCGCGAAGGGCTCCGCCGTCAACGTGGCGCTGCCGCCCGGGACCTCCGACGCCGGGTGGCTGCGGGCCTTCCACGCGGTGGTGCCGCCGCTGCTGCGGGAGTGGGGCCCGGAGGTGCTGGTCACCCAGCACGGCTGCGACTCCCACATCGAGGACCCGCTGGCCCACCTGATGCTGACCGTCGACGGGCAGCGCGCCGCCTACCTCGACCTCCACGACCTCGCCCACGAGGTGTGCGACGGACGCTGGGTGGTCACCGGCGGTGGCGGCTATGCACTGGTCGACGTCGTCCCACGGGCCTGGACCCACCTGCTGGCGATCGTGGCGGGGAGGCCGCTGGCGCCCGAGACGGCGACCCCGGAGGAGTGGCGCGCGCACGTCCGCTCGACGCTGGGCGTCACCGCGCCCTCACGGATGACCGACGGCCGCACCCCGGCCTACCGCGACTGGTCGGAGGGCTACGACCCCGAGTCGTGGCTGGACCGGGCGATCAACGCCACCCGGACGGAGATCTTCCCGTTCCACGGGTTGGACCCCCTTCCCTGAGCCCGTACGAAGCCCGGGGGACGCCGAAATCGGACTTCTGCAAGCCGACACGCCGCAATCACTTGAGTTTCACGAGTGTTTTGCTTCCCCACGCACCACACAGGCCCTATCCTTCCCAGCAGCGAGCACGTGTGCGCATCGGCGGGGAAGTCGGTGGCGTGCCGCTCAGAAAGCCGGTGCACGATGGTGAACATGTCCGGGGACCACGCTGACCCCAAGTTCCTGACCGTGGCTGAGGTCGCGGCGATGATGCGCGTTTCGAAGATGACCGTGTATCGACTCGTCCACAACGGCGAGCTGCCCGCGGTCCGCGTCGGGCGCTCGTTCCGGGTGACCGAGGACGACGTCGACGAGTACCTCCGCAAGAGCTTCTACAGCGCGGGTTGAGGGGCCGGTCGCGTGCCGGTTGACCGCTGCGGCGGGCCCGCGCGGCCTCCCACGCACCGGACCGCCCGCCGCGGTTTCAACTCCCTTCACCGGCGGCCGTTAGGCTGACCCCGTCGTCGTCCGCCGACGTCGACGTCAGCGTGTGAAAGGTTTCCCTGTGGGTTCTGTCATCAAGAAGCGGCGCAAGCGCATGGCCAAGAAGAAGCACCGCAAGCTGCTGAAGAAGACGCGCGTCCAGCGCCGCAAGCTCGGCAAGTAGGCCCCCGACTCGGCGCGCCGCCCATGAGCCACCCCGATGTCGGCAGGGTCGTCCTGGTCACGGGCGTCTCCCGCGACCTCGGACGGCGCTGCGCCCGCGCGCTCGCGGAGACGCCCGGGGTCTCGCGCGTGGTGGGCGTCGACGTGGTGCCGCCGCGTGGTGACCTCGGCCGGGTCTCCTTCGTCCGCGCCGACATCCGCAACCCCGTGATCGCCAAGGTGATCGCGAAGGAGGACGTCGACACGGTCGTCCACATGAGCGTGATCTCGACCCCCGGCTCCGCCGGCAGTCGGGCCACCATGAAGGAGCTCAACGTCATCGGGACGATGCAGCTGCTGGCGGCCGCCCAGAGCGCACCCCGACTCGAGCGCCTGGTGGTGAAGTCGACCACCACGGTCTACGGGGCCAGCAGCCGCGACCCGGCGATGTTCACCGAGGACATGGAGCCGCGTCGCCAGCCGCGCTCCGGCTACGCCAAGGACGCGGCCGAGATCGAGGGATACGTACGTGGGTTCACCCGTCGCCGTCCCGACGTCACGGTGACGATGCTGCGCTGCGCCAACGTGATCGGTCCCCGGGTGCAGAGCCCGATCACCTCCTACTTCCGGCTCCCCGTCCTCCCCACGGTCCTCGGCCACGACCCGCGGCTGCAGTTCCTCCACGACGACGACCTGCTGCGGGTGCTCCAGCACGCCACCACCGACGGGCCCCACGGCACGTTCAACGTCGCCGGTGACGGCATCGTGATGCTCTCCCAGGTCGCCCGCCGGCTGCAGCGGCCCCGGGTGCCGCTTCCCGGCGGCTCGGTCGGCGACCTCGGGTCCGTGCTGCGCCAGGCCAGGGTCGCGGAGTTCTCACCCGAGCAGCTCGAGCTGCTCACCTTCGGGCGCGGTGTCGACACGACACGGATGCGGGAGGTGCTGGGTTTCGAGCCCGGCCACACCACCGCTGAGGCGTTCGCCGACTTCGCCTCGTCCCTGCGACCGATGGCCGGCCTGAGCGCGCGCCTGATCGATCGGGCCTCCCAGCTGGTGGAGCCCGCCCCACCCCCGCTGGAGGCCACGGGGGTTGACCATGGGTGATGCCGAGATCATCCCGATCGGGACCCGGGGCCGCCCTGGCCGCGGGTCCGGCACCGACCATCCGTCGTCGGCCGCCCGAGGCCTGGCCACCGGCTCCCGTCGTCCCACACGCCCGGAGGCCCGGCCCGAGCCCCAGCCCGAGCCCGAGGGTCCGACTGCCGTCGACGAGCAGCCGGCTTCGTCGGCCCCGCCGGCGACCACCCGCGAGCGGTCGCCGCTCGGCGGGGTGTCGGTGGGCGAGTGGCTCGCGGCGTTCCAGCAGGCCGCGCTCGAGATGTTCGGAGACGACTGGGAGCCGCAGCTGGCGCGATTCCTGGCCTTCCTGCGCCGCCGGGTCACCGGTGACTACGTCGTCGACGACTACGGCTTCGACCCCGAGATGACCGAGCGGTTCCTGATGGCGGTGCTGCGTCCGATCGCCCGGAAGTGGTTCCGGATCGAGCTTCGCGGTGCCGAGAACATCCCCACGGACGGCGGGGCGCTGCTGGTGTCCAACCACTCCGGCACCCTCCCCGTCGACGGACTGATGACGATGCTCACCGTGCACGACGCCACCGGGCGCCACCTGCGTCCGCTGGGCGCCGACCTGGTCTTCTCGACGCCCGTGGTCGGGCAGCTGGCGCGGCGCAGCGGCGCGACGCTGGCGTGCCAGGAAGACGCCGAGCGGATGCTCGCGGGCGGCGAGCTGGTGGGCGTGTGGCCGGAGGGCTTCAAGGGCATCGGGAAGCCCTACTCCGAGCGCTACAAGCTGCAGCGTTTCGGGCGGGGCGGTTTCGTGGCCGCCGCCATCCGTACGGGCGTGCCGATCGTCCCCCTGTCGGTGGTCGGGGCCGAAGAGATCTATCCCCTGATCGGCAACGTCCCCGCGCTCGCGCGGCTGCTGGGCGTGCCCTACATCCCGATCACGCCGTTCTTCCCCTGGCTGGGGCCACTCGGCCTGGTGCCGCTCCCGTCGAAGTGGCTGCTCGAGCTCGGTGAGCCGATCCGCACCGACGACTACGACGAGGGTGCCGCCGACGACCCGATGCTGGTCTTCAACGTGACCGACCAGGTGCGGGAGAACATCCAGCAGGCGCTCTACCGGCTGCTGATGCAGCGCGAGTCGGTCTTCCGGGGGGGCTCGGCCCCCGAGGGATGATCTCCCCGGCGCGTGGCGTCGACGGGGTTGTCAGTCGCCGAGCAGTGAGTCACCGAGCTCGTCGGTGGTGTCCTCGAGCAGCTTGTCGGCGTCGTCGACGGGGTCCTCGACGGTCTTGTCGGCGTCGTCGACGGGGTCCTCGACGGTCTTGTCGGCGTCGGTGCCCCCGGTGTTGGACGCCGGCGGGCCGCCGCTGCCGGTGAGGGCGTCGGTGACGTCGTCGACGGGTGCGTCGGGCCGCGAGCCGCCGCCGGTGGCCGGGGAGGGAGAGGGAGCCTCAGGGGCCGTCACGATCGTGTCGGTCGGCATCGGCTCGTCGTCGGCGTCGTCGCCGACCTCCTCGGTCGCGCCGGAGCGGACACGGCGGTTGTCGTCGCCTCGGCGGTCGTCCTTGCCGTCGGGGCGCCAGGCCTTGACAATGGCCCCGGGGATCACGACGACGTCGGCCTCGGTCGCGGTTGCGGTCGAGCTGAGCAGCACCGGAGGAATCTGGTCGATGCCCTCGCCGCCACAGCTCGGGCAGGCCTGGCGGGCCCGCGCGTCGATGTCCCCGACGACCTCCACGGCCGCGAGCAGCTCGTCGCGGGCCGAGGCCGGCACCGTGGCCTCGAGGTCCGCCAGGGTGGTCATGCTGGCGCCGGTGAAGTCGCGGAGCTCGCGGACCAGGTCACGGTCGCCGGTCGCGGCGTACTCGTCGAGCAGCAGTCCGCTGGCACGGGTCGCCTGGTCGCCGAAGTCGACGAAGCTGGAGGCGACCGCTGAGTTCTGGTCGGCCATCTCGCCCTCGCGGCCGAGCGCCTCGATCTCGGCGAGCCGGCTCGCCGCATTGTCGAGCAGCGTGAGGCCCTGGGTGTCGCGGCTGGACGCGACACTGGACTCGGCGTCCTCGATGACGCGCTTGAGGGGATAGAGCATCTCGCCCGGCAGCGCGCTCTGGGCGGCGAGGGCCATGGAAGTGCTGGCACCGACGACGGCGATGCCACCGATCGCGGCGGCGATCCTCCGGTCGCGCTTGCCGGTCCGCGGCGGCAGCGTGAGCCGCTCCCTGGTCGCGGGCACCAGCAGGGTGTCGGCGGCGGCCATCAGGTCGGCACGCAGCGATCCGATGAACTCGGGACGCGCCTCGGCGTCCGGGACCGCGCGGAGCGACTCGACGACGGCGAGGAACTCCTCGAGGCGGGCATCACGAAGCGCTCCGGGGGCGGAGGCCTCGACCAGGGAGTCGAACTCCTCGGCGCGTCGTCGTGACGCGAACACCGACGTCATCGGGGTGATCCTGTCTGCTCGTGGGGCGAGGTGCGTGTCGTCGGGCACTCACCTGACGACACCCGACCCAACGAACCGCGAACCCGGGAGGTTACGGGGTGTGACGCGGGTGACGCTGTCGATCTCCGCAGCAGCATCAGTCACGCACCCCCTCGATCAGCTTGGCGAGGTTGCGTACGCCGCGCAGCTGGAGCTGCTTCACGGCACCGTCGGAACGGTCGAGCACCGCGGCGGTCTCGGCGATGCTCATCCCCTGCAGGAACCGCATCACCAGGCAGTCGCGCTGCTCCTCGGGCAGCTGGGTGAGCGCCTCCAACAGCACCTCGTGGGTGAGGGAGGCCAGCACGGCGTTCTCGGGACCCTCGGTGCGCTCGTCGTGGGCGCCCATGTCCTCGGTGGTGACCTCGAGGCGGGTGCGGCCCGCCTTGAAGTGGTCGGTGCACAGGTTGCGGGCGATGGTCATCAGCCACGCCCCGAAGTCCTTGCCCTGCCACCGGAAGTTGTTGATCGATCGGAGGGCTCGAAAGAAGGTTTCGGAGGTGAGGTCCTCGGCGAGCTGGGAGGACCGGGTGCGGTAGAAGAGGAACCGGTAGACCGAGCCGTGATAGTGGTCGAAGAGCAGCCCGAAGGCCTCCTTGTCGCCCGAGCGGGCGAGATCGACCAACGCGATCAGGCGGGTGCGATCGGCCTCGTCCTCCTCGGAGGAGGCGGCGTACGCGCCGTCGCCGTGGCTGCCCGGCCCACCGCCGCTGGGCGAGACGGCTGCCTCGCTGAGCAGCCAGCCGGGAGCGCTACTGGTGGTCTCACCACGAACCCTGCCGGCGACAGCCGGCAGCGGCCGCTCTGGCATGACGGCGACGACTGCGGCGCGCAGTGCCTCGAGCCCGCGCGCGAACTCGTGACGACTCCAATGCGTGTCGATGGTGACCCTCCCGGTCAGCTTCCCCCGAAGCCACCTTCATGCTAGGGAAGTCGAACCGCCGGCGGAACCCTTCGGTAACAAAACGTGGCCCACACCACATCGGCACCCTGCGACGGCGACCGCTTCAGCTGCGCCTCCGGCACTGATTCGATCAGCGCCTCCGGCACTGATTCGATCAGCGCCTCCGGCGCAGGGCGACCCCGGCGGCCACCGCCCCGGTCACGGCGCCCGCGGCGGCGCCGAGCAACAGCCCGGTGCGGGCCGCCTTGCGGCCGGTGCGGTAGTCGCGGACCCGCCACCCCACCGCCTTGGCGTGGGCACGGAGCCGGCGGTCGGGATTGATCGCGCAGGGATCACCGACCAGCTCGAGCATCGGCAGGTCGTTGAAGGAGTCGGAGTAGGCCGAGCACCGGTCCAGGTCCAGGCCCTCGCGCACCGCCAGTGCGCGGATCGCCTCGCCCTTGCCGGGACCGTGCAGCATCTCGCCCACCAGGCGCCCGGTGTAGACCCCGTCGACGTGCTCGGCGACGGTGCCCATCGCCCCGGTGAGGCCGAGTCGTCGGGCGATGATCCGGGCGATCTCGATGGGTGCGGCCGTGACCAGCCAGACCCGTTGCCCTTGGTCGAGGTGGAGCTGGGCGAGGGCGCGGGTGCCGGGCCAGATCCGGTGGGCCATCGCCTCGTCGAAGATCGCCTCTCCGAGCTCCTCGAGCTCGGCCACCGTGCGGCCCTCGATGAAGCCGAGGGCGGAGCTGCGGGCGTCGGTGACGTGCTCGGGATCCTCCACCCCGACGACGCGGAAGTAGGTCTGCTTCCACGCCGCTCCCAGGATCTGGCGGGTGGTGAAGAATTCCCGTCGGTGGAGGCCGCGCGCGAAGTGGAAGATGCTCGCGCCCTGCATCACAGTGTTGTCGACGTCGAAGAACGCCGCCGCGATCGGGTCGGCGGGGGTCGAGAGCGCGGTCTCGACCTCGGTCGCCGCGGCCGCTGCCTCGCCCGCCAGCACGGACCGCTGCTGGAGGTCCAGCGGGCGCCGCTGCCGATCGGGCGTCATGGGAGGGATCGTAGACCCGGCGGGTGCGCCAGCGTGTGCGAGGATCGCGGCCATGCCTGTCCAGCACGACCTCGCGCGGCTGGTCGCGGTGGCGGCTGCCGAGCGGCCGGACTCGTTCGCCCTGGTGGCCGCAGGGTCGCGGCTCACCTGGTCGGAGCTGGAGGACGAGGTGGCCCGGGTCGCCACCGGCCTCGGCAGGGCCGGCATCGTCGCCGGCCAGCGGGTGCTGATCGCGCTCGGCAACCGCCCCGAGCTGGTCACCACCTACCTCGGGGTGCTGCGCGCCCAGGCCGTCGCGGTCCCCGTCAACCCGGCCTCCACCGCCGGCGAGCTGGCCCGGATGCTCGCCGACGGCGGCGCCCGACTCGCGGTGGCAGACGCGGCGACGCTGGCCGCCGTACGCGAGGCGGTGGCCACCGTCGCCCGCGCACGGGCCGGGGAGGAGACCGGCCTCGACGACGACCTGGTGGCCCGGTCGGTCGCGGTGCGGCTGGTCGTCCTCGACGAGGAGCCCCGCGAGGGCGAGCTCGCCCACGACGGGCTCCGGATGGAGCCCGCGCAGGCCGTACCCCCGCTGCCCGACCCGGACAAGCTCGCCGCCCTGCTCTATACGAGCGGGACCTCGGGCCGACCCCGCGCGGCGATGCTGACCCACCGGGCGCTCGCGGCCAACATCGAGCAGATTGCCGCCGTCGAGCCGCCGATGGTGCGGCCAGACGACGTGGTCCTGGGGGTGCTGCCGCTGTTCCACGTCTACGGACTCAACGCCGTCCTCGGCGGCGTCCTGCGCCACGGCTGCACGCTCGTGCTCGCCGAGCGGTTCGAGCCGCAGGGGACGCTCGACCTGGTCGAGGCCGAGCAGTGCACCGTGCTGCCGCTCGCGCCCGCGGTGTTCCCCCACTGGCAGGACGAGCCGCGGCTGCGCGAGCGGCTGGCGTCGGTACGCCTGGTGCTGTCCGGCTCTGCGCCGCTCGCGCCTGAGGTGGCCGTCGACTTCACCAGGCGCACCGGCATCCCGCTGCACCAGGGCTACGGGCTGACCGAGGCGTCCCCCGTCGTGACCAGCACGCTGTGCTCGCGTGCGCCGCAGCCCGGCTCGGTCGGAGCGGCACTGCCCGGCATCGAGCTGCGGCTCGTCGACGAGCTGGGCGTGGCGCCCGAGGGCGAGGATCCCGGCGAGATCCAGATCCGCGGCCCCCACCTGTTCAGCGGCTACTGGCCCGACCACAGCGGCGGACCCGACGCCGACGGCTGGTGGGCCACGGGCGACGTCGGGTTCCTCGACGCGGTGGGCGACCTGTTCCTGGTCGACCGCATCAAGGAGCTGGTGGTGGTCTCCGGCTTCAACGTCTATCCCGTCGAGGTCGAGGAGGTCATCACCGAGGTCGACGGCGTCACCGAGGTCGCCGTGATCGGCACCCCCGACGACGAGACGGGGGAGGCGGTGGTGGCCTACGTACGTGCCCCCGGGGGGGACCCCGCCGCGGTCCAGGAGGCCGTGCGCGCGCGCTGCGAGGAGCGGCTGGCGCGCTTCAAGCGGCCGATCCGCGTCGAGGTCGTCGAGGAGCTGCCGCTCACCGTCACCGGCAAGGTGCAGAAGGGCCGGCTGCGCGGGCTCGAGCGTCGCCGAGGGCTGGGGCTGCTCGAGTGAGCGCCCGGGTCACGCTCTATACGCGGCAGGACTGCCACCTGTGCGAGACCGCACGCGGCGTGGTGGCGGGGGTGTGCGCCGACCTCGGTGAGAGCTTCGAGGAGGTCGACATCGACATCGACGCCACGCTGCGCGAGCGCTTCACCGACGAGGTGCCGGTGACCTTCGTGGACGGCCGCCAGCACGACTTCTGGCGGGTTGACGAGACGCGGCTGCGCACGGCGCTGGCCGGACCCCGCTGAGCGTGCGGGACGTCCCGCTCGCCGACCCGGCCTCGGCCGGGCAAGCGGGGGCTGTTCGACAGACCGGAGACGCTGGCCCGCTTCGAGGCCCATCTGGTCCGGGTGTTGGCCGGCCTGGCGTGACCGTGGCACCCGGTGGGTGTGCGAAACCTCACGTGTGCTAGCCGGAGGCCCCAGTCGATTTGTTCCCTCGTTCACAAACTCCTACTGTGAACGACGCCGCCGGGTCCCCACCGGGTTCACGAGGCCCGAATCCCCGCGGCTGGAAAGCAGAGCACGTGACGGCCAGGACTTCCACCGAGACGGCCCGGGACATTCCCGAGGCCACGGTCGCTCGGCTGCCCGTCTACCTGCGCGCGCTGGTCACCCTCGCCGACGCCGGGACAACCACCTGCTCAAGCGAGGAGCTCGCCCGCGCCGCCGGCGTCAACAGCGCCAAGCTCCGCAAGGACCTCTCCTACCTCGGCAGCTACGGCACCCGGGGGGTCGGCTACGACGTCGACTACCTGCGTTACCAGATCGCCCGCGAGATCGGCGTCACCCAGGACTGGCCCGTGGTCATCGTCGGTATCGGCAACCTGGGCCACGCGCTCGCCAACTACTCCGGCTTCCGCAGCCGCGGCTTCCGGGTCGTCGCGTTGCTCGACGCCGACCCCGAGCGGCAGGACGAGGTCGTCGCCGGCGTCGACGTCCGGCCCTTCGACGACCTCGAGACCATCGTGGGTGAGCACGGCGTGGCCATCGGCGTCATCGCCACGCCGGCCGTGGCCGCGCAGGCGGTCGCCGACCGGATGGTCGCGACCGGCATCACCAGCATCCTCAACTTCGCCCCAGCTGTGCTCTCGGTGCCCGACGGCGTCGACGTACGCAAGGTCGACCTGTCGATCGAGCTGCAGATCCTCGCCTACCACGAGCAGCGGAAGACCGGGGGCGCCGACGCTCCCCGATCCAGGGAGCACGCGTCATGAGAAGCCCTATGTCAACCCGTCGCGGTCTGGGCCGCCATGACACGTTGGAGTGCGCGGTGCTGGTCGGGGGCGTAGGGGACGCCGTCTTGCCAGCAGTGCCAGATGATGTGGAGCCA
>Ga0136617_10000956_pt1 | contig 25372 bp, 24 predicted proteins | sample AntDrymUQ3222106_2_FD_129672 | JGI IMG/M metagenome (GOLD analysis project Ga0136617, IMG submission 129672) | Polar desert sand microbial communities from Dry Valleys, Antarctica - metaG UQ322 (21.06) | ecosystem: Environmental > Terrestrial > Soil > Desert | place: Antarctica: Dry Valley...
CAGTACCCGCATGACGACCCGCAGGGGTGGGTGTCCCAGAAACACCTGCCTGACGAGGTGGCCGACCGCACGTTCTACCGGCCCTCGGGCCACGGCCACGAGGAGGAGATCCGTCAGCGCATGGAGCGACTACGAGATACAGCTGCCGGTCCGGTTGAGGATCGCATGGCCGACGAGGACCGGCGGTGAGCGCGATCGATCTGGCTGCGGTCATCGCTGCGGTTGCCAGCCTGGCCGTTGTGGCCGTGCTCACGGTGTTGGTGACGCATCTGACCCGGGTCCTCCGCGATGTGTCAGTCGCGCTCGAGGAGCTGCGGGCCGAGACCATCCCCGCCCTCGACGAGGCCTTGGCCGCCGTCCGTCGAGCCGGGGAGGAGGCCGAGCGGGTCACCGAGATCCTCGACGCCGCCGAGGCCGTGTCGTCGCGGGTCGACGGCGCTTCCAAGGCGGCCTACGTGGCCCTCTCTCGTCCGGTGATCAAGACCGCCGCCGCCGCCACCGGCGCCCAGCGGGCGGCGCGCAAGCTCCGGGGCCGCGAGTAGATCGCGCCCAACCGTGTCGCCGGGTAGCGTCGCTGGATGCCGAGGCGGACGTTCTGGTTCGTGACCGGCACCGCAGCCGGTCTCGGATCGTCGCTGTGGGTGCAGCGACGGGTGAGGACCGTGGTCGAGCGCTACGTGCCCGAGAAGCTGCAGGAGCGCGCAGCCGACGCAGCCAGGCGGGTCGGCCCGACGGTGCGAGACGCCGTGACCGAGGGACGTGAGGCGATGCGGGACCGCGAGGCCGAGATGCGAGCCGACGTGACCGCCCGGGTTGAGCGCGAGCCGACGGCCTCGCGACGCCGCACCGGCTAGGACACCCTCCCAGCGAAGGCAGCGGCGATGGCACACTAGGACCACGTCGGCCACAATGGACGAGCCGTCGACGGCCGCGCCGGAGGCCCTGGCGACGGCGAACCGACTTCACCGCGGACAGGCGCAGAGGAGGGAGGGCCATGACCGAGGAGTGCGAGAGCTGTGGGTCGGCCTGGCGTCGAAATGCCCGGTTCTGCGTGGACTGCGGCAGCCCCCGCCCCGACAGCGCGGGCACCTCACCGGACGCGCCGTCCGCTGGTCGCGGACCAGGCGACTTCGATCAGGTGACCGACGCCGTGTCGGCGCCGTGGGCGACCGGGGGACGCCGCTCGGCCTCCGGTCCGGCCACGCCTTCCGGCGCGACCCACGCCTACTCACCGCCGGGACCGCTCGGATCCCCCCATGGCCCCTCGACCCCCTCAGCGCCCTGGGCCGAGCAGACCCCTCTGCCGGGTCAGCAGCCGTTCGCCCCGGCCTACTACTCGGCCACGCCGCCGCCCCCTGCCGGCCCCCCTCACGCACCTGCGGCTGGACCCGTCGGGCCCCGCCGGTCGTCGAACACGGTCGCGACGGTGGCCATCGCTGGGCTCATCGTCGTCGTGGTCCTGGCCGTCGCGGCCATGGGGTTCGTGCGGGCCCGGGAGCCATCAGACGGCGGACGGACCGACGCCGTGGCCTCGAAGCGGGAGACCTCGACGACTACCGAGAGCCCCGGTCCGTCAGCGAGTGGCTCCTCGACGACCACGACCTCCTCCACGACGACGGCGCCACCGGCGCCGACCGATCCACCCCGGACCGCAGTGCCAACCACCGCTCCGCCTCCGACCGCGCCTCCGACTGTGCCCACTCCTCCGACCGCCCCGGCCGAGGATCCCGACGTCGCCCTGGCCCGGCAGGATCTCGACGCCATCCGGGCCCAGGACGCAGGGGTCGCCGCCTCCCACGTCGGTAACTGGGTCCCTCAGGTTGCCTCGAAGTACATCGGCCTGAGCGCCGTCGACACCTTCACCCAGCAGCCGACCGTCTACGACGAGGTCTCGATCCGCAACAACTACGCAGAGTGGAAGTCGCTGTTCCCCAACGCGTTCCTCGTGCGGGGTGACGACTTCCCCTTCCTGTGCGAGGAGACCGCGGACCGGGCCTGCTCGCAGCTGTGGGTCGTCCTGATCGACGAGCAGCTCGCGTCACAGGAAGCCGTAGCCGACGGGTGGTGCCCGGCCAACGGGCTCACCCGCGACGACTGCGTGGGCCGCCTTCTCGGCCAGGACGTCGGTTGAGGATGCCCGGTCCGCGCCGCAGCCCAGCCGACTCCGAGTCGTGAGGCGTGATCGGCTGCGAGATCGGTCGCCGGGGAAGGGGATCGGCCTGGCCGCCGCCGTCACCGTCCTCGCCGCTGCCGTCCTGGTCGCCGGGGTGCTGGTGGTCCTCCGCGGCGATGACGACGATCGGGAGATGGAGACGGCCGGGGCCCGCTCAACCACGACGCCGCCGGCGGCGGCGCCGCTGACCACATCGACCTCGACCTCCGACCCCCAGCCGGCCACCACGGCGCCGCTGCCGACCACGACGACCACCGGCGCCGCACCCACGACCACGACCACGATCCCGCCGGCTCCCACCACGGCGCCGCCGGCGCCCGCGCCACCCCCGTGCGCCTCGGCCCTCGACGCGATCGCCCAGTGGCCGCTGCGGCGCCGGCTCGCGGCCCTGGTCATGGTGGGGGTGGATCCTTCCGGGTCCGGTGAGGCCCGTCAGGTCGTCGACGAGCACCACGTCGGTGGGCTGTTCGTCAGGGGCGCCACGGGCCTCTACACGAGCGGCGCCCTCCAGGACCTGCGGGCGGAGTCGCCGACGGGGCTGATGGTGTCGGTCGACGAGGAGGGCGGGCGGGTGCAGAGCATCGAGGACCTCGACGGCGACGTGCCTTCGGCCCGCGACATGGCCGCGACCATGACACCGGCCGAGGTGACCGAGCTGGCCCGCCGCCGGGCCCGGGTCATGGCCGAGCACGGCATCACCGTGGACCTGGCCCCGGTGGTCGACGTGTCGGACCAGCCTGACCGCACCGTCATCGGGGACCGGTCGTGGTCCGACGATCCGCAGACCGTCGTCGCCTACGCCGGGGCCTACGCCGACGGCCTGCGCCTCGAGGGCATCACCCCTGTGCTCAAGCACTTCCCGGGGCACGGTTCGGGCTCCGGCGACAGCCACCAGGGCGTCACCACCACCCCGTCGCTCGACGCGCTCCGCCAACGAGACCTCTTGCCGTACGACGACCTGCTGCCCAGGCTCGGAACGACGACGGGCGTGATGCTGGGCCACCTCGACGTGCCCGGCCTCACCGAGGACGGCACGCCCACGTCGCTCAGCCCCGCCACCGTCCGCCTGCTCCGCGAGGAGTACGGCTTCGGCGGGGTGATCATGACCGACGACCTGGCCGCCATGGGGGCGATCACCGCACGCTTCGGGGTCGTGGAGGCCGCGGTGCGGGCCCTCGACGCCGGGGTCGACATGGTGGTGCTCATCGACGTGGACCTCGACGCTCTGCTCGACGAGATGGAGGCGGCGGTAGGCGACGGGCGCCTCGACTCGTCGGCGATCGACGCCTCGGTGGCCCGCACCCTGGCCCTCAAGGGCATCGATGCCTGCACGGTCCGCCTCTGAGCGGCGCCAAGGGGACCCTGGCCACGAAGCGTGCGCCGGTAGGATGAGCCACCCATGCACGCCGACGACCTGCGCCGGATCTGGACCGACTTCTTCGTCGCCCGGGCCCACACCCGCGTCCCGTCGGCCGGGCTGATCCCGCACCACCCGTCGGCCCCGATGTTCACCAACTCGGGGATGATGCAGTTCGTGCCCCTGTTCCTCGGGGAGGAGGTGGTGCCCTACGACCCGCCTCGGGCCGTGTCGGTGCAGCGCTGCGTCCGCCTGGGCGGCAAGCACAACGACCTCGATGCCATCGGCCGTTCGCTGCGCCACCTGTCGTTCTTCGAGATGCTGGGCAACTTCAGCTTCGGCGACTACTCGAAGTCCGAGGCCATCGCCTGGGCGTGGCAGTTCACCACCGAGACCCTTGGCCTCGACGGCGACCGGGTGTGGGTCACGATCCACACCAGCGACGACGAGGCGTTCGAGATCTGGGCCGACGGGGTCGGCGTCCCGACGGACCGCATCCAGCGACTGGGGGCTGACAACTTCTGGGAGATGGGCGAGATCGGCCCGTGCGGTCCCAGCTCGGAGCTGTTCTGGGACTTCGGCTCCGAGCACGGTCCCGACGGTGGTCCGGCCAACCGCGAGGCCGACCAGCGCTTCGTCGAGTTCTGGAACCTCGTCTTCCCCCAATACCACCGAGGGGCCAACGGCGAGTTGTCCGACCTCGAGAACAAGGGCATCGACACCGGCGCCGGCTTCGAGCGCCTGCTCGGCGTGATCGCCGGAAGCCCGTCGCTCTACGTCGCCGACTCCATCAGCCGCCTCGTCGACGCCGCCCAGTCCCTCACCGGCCGCCGGCTGGGCGACGCCGAGGAGTCCGACGTCGCCCTGCGCCTGCTGGCCGACCACGCCCGCACCATGACCTTCCTCATCGCCGATGGGGTCATCCCCTCCAACGAGGAGCGGGGCTACGTGCTGCGGCGCATCATCCGCCGGGCCGTGCGGTTCGCGTACCTCCTCGGGGTGACCGACACCATCACCGTCCCGCTCGCCACCCACGTCGCCGAGGTCATGGGCGACGCCTACCCCGAGGTGCGCTCCGGGCTCGACGTGATCCAGGGCGTGCTCGATCGCGAGGAGGCCCAGTTCCGCCGAACCCTGCGCCACGGCCTCGGCATCCTCGAGACCGAGATGGCCGACCTCGACGCCGGGGCCACCCTGTCGGGCCACGTCGCCTTCAGCCTGCACGACACCTACGGCTTCCCCTACGAGGTCACCGCCGAGATCGCGGACGACCGCAGCCACCCGATCGACCGGGCTGGTTTCGACGACGACATGGCCAACCAGCGCCGCCAATCGAAGGCGGCCGGGCGCCAGAACAGGGGCATCGAGACCGGCGACAGCCAGGTGCTCTACCAGCGCCTGGTCGCCGAGCACGGGCCCACCACCTTCACCGGGCGCGACGAGCCGTCATCGACGGCACAGGTCCTGGCCGTGATCCCCGGCGCGGGGGACGGCGAGGTCGATCTGGTCCTCGACCGCACACCGTTCTACGCCGAGGCCGGCGGTCAGGTCGGTGACGTCGGCACCATCGCCGGGCCATCGGGCTCGGTCGACGTCGTCGACACCACCCACGCCGTTCCCGGGCTCCACCTGCACCGGGCGAGGGTGGTCGCCGGCTCGCTGTCCACCGGTGACGAGGTCATCGCCAGCATCGACGCGGCGCGACGGGCGGCGACGGCGCGCAACCACACCGGCACCCACCTGCTCCACTGGGCGCTCAAGGAGGTCCTCGGACCCCACGTCAAGCAGCAGGGGTCCTTCGTTGGTCCCGAGCGGCTGCGCTTCGACTTCAGCCACTACGAGGCGGTCAGCCTCGAGGAGCTCCGCCACATCGAGGACCTGGTCGCCGACGCGGTCCTGGTCGACGACCCGGTCCGCCACTACGAGACCAGCAAGGACGAGGCCCTCGCGGTGGGGGCCATCGCCTTCTTCGGGGAGAAGTACGGCGACCGGGTGTGGGTGCTCGAGGCCGGCCGACACTCCGTCGAGCTGTGCGGCGGCACCCACGTCGGCGCCACCGGGGAGATCGGGCCCATGAAGATCGTGTCGGAGAGCTCGATCGGATCCAACCTGCGCCGGATCGAGGGCGTCACCGGCACTGGGCCCATCGAGCGACTGCGGGCCACCGAGGCCCAGGCCGGCCGGCTGGCCGAGCTGGTCGGCGTCCCGAGCGGTGAGGTGGTGGAGGGCGTCGAGAAGCGGCTGGGCGAGCTCAAGGCCCTGCGCGACGAGCTGAGCCGACTGAAGGCCAAGGTCGCGGCGGGCGGGGCGGCGGGGCTGGCCGTGCAGGCCGTCGACGGCGTGGTCGTGGCCCGCGTCGACGGACTCGACCGCGATGCGGTGCGCACCTTGGCCCTCGCCGTCCGCGACCAGCCCGACGTCCGAGCCGTGATCCTGGGCGCAGCCCCCGAGGGTGGGGGCGTGGCCCTGGTCGCGGCGGTGGCTGCCGGCAGTGGTCTGCACGCCGGTGAGCTCATCGCCGACGCCGCCCGCGCGGTCGGGGGTGGCGGGGGCAAGGGGGCCGACTTGGCCGTGGCCGGCGGCCGCAACCCCGACGAGCTCGACGCCGCCCTCGACCTGGCCCGAGCGGCGGCGTCGGCCGCCCCGTGATCGGGCGAGACCCAGCCGAGGTGGGGTGCGTTTGCGCGACGGACGTTGTGTGAATGCCACCCACTTCCGATGAGGGCGCTGGGCGTCGACCTTGGCACCCGACGGGTCGGGCTGGCCACCAGCGACCCCGGCGGTCGGCTGGCCAGCCCGTACGCGGTCGTGGAGGTGACCCGCGACCGAGCCGAGATGCGTCGTCGGCTGGCGGCGATCGTGGCCGACGAGGAGATCGAGGTGGTGGTCGTCGGGTTGCCCCTCAGCCTCGACGGATCCCACGGCCCCGCGGCGCGGGCGGCCGAGCGGGAGGCGGCGGCGCTGGCCCGCGAGGTGCCCGTTCCGGTCGTCCTCCACGACGAGCGCCTGACCACCGTGACCGCCCATCGTCTGCTCGCCGAGCAGGGAATCGACGGACGGGCGCGACGTAGGGTGGTGGACCGCGCTGCGGCGGCCGTGCTGCTCCAGGCGTGGCTCGACGGCGGAGCGCCGACGACGCTGACGGTGGGCCCCGGCCCTCACGAGGGAACCTGACCGTGCCGAGATCTCGCCAGCCCGACGACGACATCGTCGACATGCCCGGTGGTCGTGCCGGCCTGCCCAAGGTGGTGGTCGTGCTCGGGCTCATCGTCGTGCTGTTCGCCGTCTTGGCGGTCGGCGCCCAGCGCTGGTACCAGCGCCAGCTCGACCCTCCCGGTCCGCCGGGCGAGACGGTCGAGGTGGTGGTGCCCAACGGTGCCCGCCTGACCGACCTGGGCTCGATCCTGGCCGGGGCCAAGGTCGTCACCAATCCGACCATCTTCCGGTTCTGGATACGCGACAAGGACGTCGACCTCTTGGCCGGTCGGTACCTGTTCCGCCGCAACTCCTCCTACAACCAGGTCGAGGACACGCTCCGCAAAGGACCGATCGAACCGTCCACCGAGGACGCCACGGTGCCTGAGGGCCTCACCCTGGCCGAGATAGTCACCGAGATCGACGAAGGAGTGCCTCGGTTCACCGCGGCTGAGATCACCCGCGCCCTGGCCGACCCGGACAACCGCTCGCGCTTCTTGCCCGCGGACCAGCCCTCGATGGAGGGGATGTTGTTCCCATCGACCTACGAGGTCGGCCCTCAGCAGACCGCCGCCGGCCTGGTGAAGCAGATGGTCGACGAGATGGATCGTCAGGCTGTCGCGGCTGGCATCGACGTGGGTTTGAGCGGCGACAACCTGCCTCCCGTAACGCCGTACCAGATCATCACCGTCGCCTCGCTGATCGAGCGGGAGACGGCTGGCGCCGAGGAGTCGCCCATGATCGCCCGGGTGATCTACAACCGCATCCTGCGCAACATCCCGCTCGGCATCGATGCCACCAGCGCCTACCTGGCCGCCCAGACCGGCGAGGAGATCGACTTCGAGAGCCCCTCGCCGTACAACACGCGCCGCCAGCTCGGCCTCCCGCCGACGCCGATCGCCTCGCCGGGGCGGGAGTCGCTCGACGCCGCTCTCAACCCGGCGACGGGGCCGTGGATCTACTACGTGCTCGAGACCCCCGACTCCCACTTCTTCACCGACTCCGACGCGGAGTTCCTCGCCGCCAAGCAACGGTGCGAGGAGCGCAACCTCGGGTGCGGTTGACGGTAGGGCGATGACAGCCCACCCGCGTGTGTGCTGGGTCATCGGTGAACCGGTCGAACACTCGCTATCGCCGGCGATCCACAACGCCGCGTTCGCCGAGTTGGGCCTGGACTGGACCTACTTCGCTGTGTCGGTGCCTGACGGCCAGGCTCGGTCCGCGGTCGAAGCGATGCGCAGCCTGCGCCTGGCCGGCATGTCTGTCACCATGCCCCACAAGCACGCCGTGGCCGCGGCCGCCGACGTGGTCAGCGACCGGGCCCGGCGCCTGGGCGCGGTCAACTGCCTGTCGTGGGAAGGGACCCAGGTCTGCGGCGACAGCACCGACGGCGCAGGCTTCCTCGACGCCCTGCGCATCGACCACGGATGGGATCCGCTCGGGCGCCGGGCCGTGGTCATCGGGGCCGGCGCGGCGGCCCGCTCCGTCATCGCCGCCTTGGCCGACGCGGGGGCCGACGATGTCGGTGTGGTGAACCGCTCGACGACGCGCGCCGAGCGGGCGGCCGCACTGGCCGGCTCGGCCGGCCGGGTGGTCGAGCCCGCGGCGGTCGACGAGGCCGACCTGGTGGTCAACGCCACCCCGATGGGGATGGGGTCCGATCCCACCGTTGCCGTCGAGCCCGAACGCCTAAGGCGTGGCCAGCTCGTGGTCGACTTGGTCTACGACCCCCTCGAGACCCCGCTGTTGGCTGCCGCCCGCGAGCGGGGGGCAACGGCGGTGACCGGCATCGGCATGCTCGTGCACCAGGCCGCCCATGCCTTTCGGATCTGGACCGGCGAGGAGCCCCCGGTCGAAGCCATGTCGACCGCGGCCGTGGCCGCCCTCGCCCGACCGCGTTGATCGGCAAGAGCTGAGGGGTTCGAGCGGACGTGCGACGGCGCCGCCCCCTGGGCGAGACTCGCCACCGTGGCCGACCCTGCTGACGCCGATCGCACCGTCGCCTCGGCGCGGGAGTGGGAGGAGCAGGGGAGCTGGACCGACATCCGCTACGAGACGGCCCCGGCGTTCCCCGAGGGCGACGGCGGAGGTCAGATCGCCAAGATCACGATCGACCGCCCCGAGGTGCGCAACGCGTTCCGGCCCCGCACCGTCACCGAGCTGTTCGCCGCCTTCGACCGAGCCCGTGAGGACCCCGATGTCGGTGTGGTCATCCTCACCGGCCAGGGACCCCTGGCCTTCTGCAGCGGCGGCGACCAGCAGGCCCGGGGCGACTCGGGCTACGTCGGCGATGATGCCGTCGGCCAGCGCGGCGTGGGTCGGTTCCTGATCACCGATCTGCACGTGCAGATCCGGCGCCTGCCCAAGCCGGTCGTGGCCATGGTCGCCGGCTACGCAGTGGGCGGAGGGCACGTCCTGCACGTCATCTGCGACCTCACCATCGCGGCCGACAACGCGATCTTCGGCCAGACCGGTCCCCGCGTCGGGTCCTTCGACGGAGGCTTCGGCGCCTCGGTGCTGGCCCGTCAGGTCGGTCAGAAGCGGGCCAAGGAGATCTGGTTCCTCTGCCGCCAGTACGACGCCACCCAGGCCCTCGACTGGGGACTGGTGAACGCCGTGGTGGCCCTGGAGGACCTGGAGGCCGAGACCGTGCGCTGGTGCCAGGACATGATGCGCCTGTCGCCGTTCGCGCTGCGGCTGATGAAGGCCGGTTTCAACGCCGAGGAGGACGGCCTTTCTGGCATCCAGCAGCTCGCCCACGACGCCAACCTCCTCTTCTACGGCTCCGAGGAGGCCCAGGAGGGTCGCAACGCCTTCCGGGAGAAGCGCCGTCCCGAGTTCGAGCGCTTCCCCAAGAGACCGTGAGAACGATGCGGGAGAACGGTTGACCTGGCAGGTTTGGCTAGCCGGGGCCCGCCCCCGAACCCTGCCCGCGGCAGTGGTTCCGGTGGCCGTGGGCACGGCCTGCGCCGTCGGTCGAGTGCCGGGAGGCCTCATCTGGTGGCGGGCCGGCGCCGCTCTCGTCGTGGCCGTGGCCCTGCAGGTGGCCACGAACTACGCCAACGACTACTCCGACGGCATCCGCGGCACCGACTCCGACGATCGGCGCGTGGGTCCCGTGCGCCTAGTCGGGCAGCGATTGGCTCGACCCGGCGCCGTGAAGCGGGCGGCCCTCGCGGCGTTCGCGGTGGCCGGCGTGGCCGGCGTGGCGTTGGCCGTCGCCGTCGGGCCCGAGCTGATCGTCGTGGGCGCCCTGGCCATGGCGGCCGGCTGGTTCTACACCGGTGGACCCCGTCCCTACGGCTACGCCGGGTTCGGCGAGGTGTTCGTCTTCGTGTTCTTCGGCGTTGTCGCCACCGCCGGCTCCACCTACGTCCAGACGGGGTCCCTCGACGGGCTCGGGCTGGCGGCGTCGGTGCCTGTGGGGATGCTGGCCACCGCGCTGCTCGTCACCAACAACCTTCGCGACATCCCCGGCGACACGGTGGCCGCCAAGCGCACCCTGGCCGTGCGCCTCGGCGACCGGCGCACCCGGACCCTGTACGTCGTCTTGTTGGTGGCTGCGTTCGTGCTCGTCCCCCTAGTGGCCGGCCTCGGTGGTCGTCCCGCCGCTGCGGTGGCGATGGTCGCGGTGCTGTTGGCGCAGCGCCCGGTGGTGGCCGTGTTGGGCGGCGCCCGGGGCCGGGCTCTGATCCCGGTGCTGGCCGCCACCGGCCGCGTGCAGCTCGCGTTCGGGGCGCTGCTGACCGTCGGTCTGGCCCTCGGGGGGTGAGGCGGCCCGGGCCGGGGACCTAAGCCGACGGACGGGTGTTCGGGGCGGGTGGTGGCCGCCTGTGGGTGACCCTGTGGCCATCCGGTGGACAACACCCGTTCCCCTGGGGACAGCGACCGAAGATCGGGGACAAGCCTGTGGATCTCTCCTGACCCCTTGACCGCGGCCCGTCGGTCGCAGAGAGTGCGCTCACTGCAACGGCACGGAAGTGGTTAGCGAGCCGGACACCGAGCCCCAGGTCCGCCTGGAGTGACGAATCCGGGGAACGAGCCACCGACCACCGTCGTGGAGGATGAGATCAACCGACCGTCTGGCCGGGAAGCCCTCGGGCCGACCTGTCAGACGGACTACCGGTCAGGGTGCGCCCGGGCTGGTGGGCCGAGAGGCGAGGTGCTCCGGCATCCCTACCCCTCGGAAAACGGGCATCGCCCGCCGAAGCTTCGGCTTCGACGGGCGATGTGATGTGGTCAGAACGACGCTAACGCCGAGTGACGATCGCATGGTGGATCCCATCTGCACGGTGGCCCCGGCCGCCGCCTGGCTTCGGCCGGTGCGGCGCCGGGGCCCCAACCGTTTTCAGGCCAGGTCTGCTTGGGCGAGGAAGGCCGCCGGTCGTTCGAGGTGACAGGCGTGGCCGGTGCCGGCGATCACCTCGAGGCCGGCCGCAGGCCCGATGGCGGCGACGAGACGCTCGCCCAGGGCGGTGAACTTGGGATCGTGCTCGCCGACCACGACGGTGACGGGAACCTTCGCCATCCCGAGGGCACCGAGCTCGCCCCACCACGGCGGGTCCATCGTCGCCGTCCCGCACGACCGCAACGACGAGGCCAGGCCGGCGGCATCGTTGGCCCGACGACCGGCCAGGTCCTCCGGCGTCGGGGCGAGTGTCGCGAGCATCGGCTGGGTCAGCCAGGCGTCGAGGAAGGCGTCGACGCCGTCGCCCTCGAGGGCGACGGCGCGCTCCTCGTCGGCTCGCCGGCGCTCGGCCCTGGCGTCGGCGTCGTCGATGCCGGCCGTGGTCCCGATCACGATCAGCCGCTCGACCACCCGTGGGTTATCGAGAGCCAGGCGTAGGGCGACGCGCCCACCCATCGAGTACCCGATGTAGATGGCCCGGCCGCCGATGGCGGCGACGGCTGCGGCCGTGCCCTGAAGGTCGAGGCGGGCGGCGGAGGACCCTCCGTGTCCGGGAAGGTCGACGACGACGACCTGATGATCGACGGCGAGCGCCTCGAGCAGTGGCGCCCACGACGCCGAGGTCTGGGTGAAGCCGTGCAGCAGCACCACCCGGGGGGCGCCGCCGGCGCCTCGGATCGTGGCGTGCAGGCCGGCCATGGACCGCACCGTAGGGCCGCCTCGCGGATCGCCGGTGGGACCGCAATGGAAGCCTCGAGGGCTTCGTCCGCCAGTGCGAGGTGTGGGACGTCGAGGCCGAGGACGCGGTCGTCGAGCCCGTCGAGTCCGAGGTTCCGAGCCTCGTCGTCACCGGCGAGTTCGACCAGATCACCCCGGTGCCCTACGGCGAGGATCTGGCCGAGAGCCTCCCGAACGGGACACTGCTCGAGGTCGCCGCCGCTGGACACGACCCGCTCGGCATCATCAGCGACCCCGAGTGCGGATCGTCCATCCTGATCGAGTTCCTCGACGCCCCCGACGAGGAGCCGGACACGACCTGCGCCACTTCGCTGTCCTTGGAGTTCACCTCGGTGGAAGAGGCGCTGAGCGCACTCACCGAGCAGTCCGGCGGGGGCTGAGCGCCAGGATCCCTACGCTGCGGCGGTGGCGCCGGACGACAGCGACGGGAGCATCACCGGACCCGGCGACGTGGCGGCCACCTTCTGCGCCACGCTGGTCGACGAGTGGGTCCGATCCGGCGTCACCGACGCCGTGGTCTGCCCGGGGAGCCGGTCGACCCCCATGGCCCTCGCCCTGCACGACGCGCCGGGCGTTCGAATCCACGTCCACCACGACGAGCGCTCCGGCGGCTTCAGCGCCTTGGGCCTCGGCCTGGGGTCGGCCCGGCCGGCCGTCGTGCTCACCACGAGCGGGACCGCAGCGGCCGAGCTCCACCCCGCGGTGGTCGAGGCCCACCACGCATCGGTGCCGCTGCTCGTCGTCACGTCCGACCGGCCGCCGGAGATGGCCGACGTGGGGGCACCACAGACCATCGACCAGATCCACCTCTACGGGCGGGCGGCGCGCTGGTTCCACGCCCCCGGGGTCCCCGACCTGGCCGCACGGTCGTCGTGGCGTTCGCTCGGCAGCCGCAGCGTGGCCGAGGCACTCGGCCGAGGGGTGGCCGGTCGGCCTGGTCCGGTCCACCTGGACCTGGCGTTCCGCGAGCCGCTGGTGGGCCGGCCCGGTGACCTGCCCGAGGGCCGAGCCGGCGGCCGGCCTTGGCACCAGACCGTCGCGTCGGGGCGGGAGCCCGACCGATGGGACCTGCTGCTCGAGGTGGTGGGCGACGCCGAGCGGGTGTTGGTGGTGGCGGGGGAGGAGCCGAGTCGACGGGAGCAGGACGGGTCGGTGGCCGCCCGGATGGCGGCGGCCTGCGGCTGGCCGCTGCTGACCGACGCCCGGGTGCGGGGCGATGTCTCGGCGCCGGACGGCGGGGCCGTCGTCGTCGGCGCCGTCGACGCGATCCTGCGGGGCCCGGTTCCCGACGATCTCGTGCCCGACGCCGTGATCCACCTGGGCGATCCGCCTGCGTCGCGGGTCGTCGGCGAGTGGTTGGTCGGTACCGGGGCCAGACACGTCCGCGTCCAGGGCCACGGGTGGACCGACCCGTCGCGCAGCGCCGACGTCGTGGTTCACGGGACGAGCCCTCGGGCCCTCGAGGCGTTGACGGCGGACCGGTCCGATCGGGGCCCGTCGCCGTTCACCACCCGGTGGGCCGACGCCGAGGCCCGAGCCCAGCGGGCCATCGACGCCGTGCTCGGCGCCCACGGCGAGCCCACCGAGCCTGGCGTCACCCGATCGGTGCTGGCCGCCCTGGCTGAAGGTGAGATCCTGGTGGTGTCGTCCTCCATGCCGATCCGAGACCTCGAGTGGTACGGGCGCCCTCGTTGTGGGGTCGAGGTGGTCGCCAACCGGGGGGCCAACGGCATCGACGGCGTGGTGTCGACCGCCGTTGGCGTGGCCCTGGCCACCCGCCGCCCCACGGTCTGCCTGGTCGGCGATGTGGCCCTGCTCCACGACACGAACGGCCTCCTCGGCCTGGTCGGGCGGGGCGTCAACCTCACCATCGTGGTGGTCGACAACGACGGGGGCGGAATCTTCTCCTTCCTGCCCCAGGCCGACGATCCGGGCGGCGCGGTGTTCGAGACCCTGTTCGGCACGCCGCACGGCGTCGATCTCCGGGCGCTCGCCGCCGCCCACGGGCTGCCCACCATCGAGCCGGCGACGGCCGACGAGGTGGCCGCGGCCGTGCGGGCCTCGCTCGACGCCGGCGGCGCCCGCCTCGTCAAGGTGTCGACCGACCGGGCCGCCAACGTCGTCCTCCACCAGGAGATCCACGCCGCGGTGGCTGCCGCGGCGCGGTGACGCCTCGTCGCCTCGAGGGCGCTGGTCTCAGGGGCGGACGAGCACGCCGAGGAGAGCCTGGAGCTTCGCCCTCGTCTCGATCAGCTCGGTGTGCGGATCGCTGTCGGCCACGATGCCGTTGCCGCCGAAGACCCGGGCCGTCGACTTGTCGATCACTGCGCTGCGGATCGCCACCGCCCAGGTGCCGTCGCCCTGGCCATCGACCCACCCGACCGCACCGGCGTAGGGACCCCGGTCGAAGCCCTCCAGCTCGGCGATCGCGGCGCGCGCCGCGTCCCGAGGCCGACCGCACACCGCAGGTGTGGGGTGCAGGGCCCCGACCAGGTCGAGCACCGACGGCATCGGCGACGACAGTCGGCCCGACACCGTCGTGGCCAGGTGGGTCACGTTGGGCAGGGCGACCACGGAGGGCTCGGCCTCGTAGTCGAGGAACGAGCAGTAGCCCACGAGGGCGTCGTAGACGGCGTCGATCGTGACCTGGTGCTCGTGGCGGTACGACGCCGACGCGACGAGCCCGGCGATGGCATCGGCGTCGGCGGCTGGGTCCCCGCGTCGGGGGGCGGTGCCGGCCATCGGCTGCGAGCGCACCTGGTGGCCGCGGCGGGCCACGAGGAGCTCGGGGCTGGCCCCCACGAAGCCCTCCACCGAGAACACGTAGCAGGCAGGGAACCCGAGGGCGAGGCGCCGCACGATCGCGGCGAGGTCGAAGGGTGCGTCGGCCTCGACGGTCACCTCCCTGGCCAGCACCACCTTGTCGAGCCGGCCGGCGCGGATCTGCTCGGTGGCCCGGGCCACCGCGTCGCACCACTCCGCCGGTGGGCGCACGCTGCGCACGGTGAAGCGACCCGGCCCCGGTCGCGCCGACGCCTGCGTGGATGCGACGATCTCGGCCAGGTCGACGCGACGGGGATCTGCGGGCGGCGAGTTGGCGGTGCCCACCGTCGTGACCCAGCCCGTGCCATTGCCTGCCCGCCCCACCACCACCCCGGGGATGACCAGCTCGCCGCCCGCGCCGAGGTCGAAGGGAAGGGCGCCGAACGCGATCGGGCCACTCACGGCGTCGGTGTCGGGCCCCCCGCCGTCGCCGTCGCAGTCGGCGGCGCTGAGGATGTCGACGGCGGAGTCAGCCGCAACCCGGGCGACCATCCCCCGCCCGGCGACGGCGGAGCCGTCGGGCCCGACGAACAGCAGCCCGTCGGTGCCGGCCACGGCTATCGGGTCCGGCGCCAGGACGAGGCGATGGGACCGGGCCACGAGGGTCGGCGCCGCGACCGAGGAGCGACTCACCTGCGTCGGGTGCCGGTCAGCAGGCGGGCCAAGCCGATGCCGAGCAGGTCGTGGCGGCCACGGTCGAACCCGGCCTCGTCGAGCATGGCCACCATGTCGTCCGCGCCTGGCAGGTAGGCGACCGAGCGGGGGAGGTAGCGGTAGGCGGCCGGGTCCGACAGCAGGGCGCCGATCCGAGGCACGACCCGTCCGAAGTAGATGGAGTGGCCGGCGCGCAGCACGGAGTTCGGAGGTTCGGCCACCTCCAGCAGGGCGATGCGGCCCCCGGGGCGCAGAACGCGGGCCAGCTCGGCGAAGAAGGCGGGCAGCTCGACGAGGTTCCGCAGGGCGAAGCCGCACGTAGCCCCGTCAACCGAAGCGTCGGGCACGGGCAGGGCCAGCACGTCGGCGTGGACGAGGGGAGCGCGGGTGCGAGCCGCCGCGAGCATGCCGAACGAGAGGTCGACGCCGATCGGGAGGTGCCCGCCCCGGACCAGCTCGGTGCAGAGGTCACCGGTCCCGCAGGCCAGGTCGAGGACCGAGGATCCCGACGCCAGATCGAGGGCGGCGACCGCGTCGCGGCGCCATCCCACATCCATGCGGAACGTCATCACCCGGTTCACCAGGTCGTACCGCGGCGCGATGGTGTCGAACATGGCGCGCACCGCTCGCACCTTCTCCTCGCCCGACGGCAGGAGCTCCTCCGCGTCGGGCAGGGCCCCCTTCGCCAGCGGCGGCCGCGAGGGCCGAGACATCGTCACGGCGATGGACGTTAGGGCCGTGGCCGGCCGCCCTCCCGACCGGACCGGCCGCGCTCAGGTCGGGTCTGCAGCCTCGGCCTGGGCGCGCGCCCAGCGGTAGTCGGCCTTTCCGGCCGGTGACCGCACGACCTGATCGACGAACACGAAGGCCTTGGGCAGCTTGTAGCGGGCCACGTGGGTCGCAGCCTCGGCGAGCAGGCCCCCTTCGTCGGCCGGGGCGCCCGGCACGAGCTGGACCACGGCGACGACCTCCTGGCCCCAGCGGGCCGAGGTGCGGGGGGCGACGACCACGTCGGCCACCGACGGGTGGTGCGCCAGGGCCATCTCCACCTCCTCGGCGAAGATCTTCTCGCCACCCGAGTTGATGGTGGCCGAGTCCCGTCCGAGCAGCTCGATGGCCCCGTCGGCGCGCCACCGGGCCCGGTCGCCGGGCACGGCGTAGCGAACGCCGTCGAGCAACGGGAACGTCTTAGCCGTCTTGGCGGCGTCGCCGAGGTAGCCGAGCGGCACGTAGCCCTGCTGAGCCAACCAGCCGACCTCGTCGACGCCGACCTCGAGGACCCGCGTGACCTCGGCGTCGACCACGACGGTGTCGGGGCCGGGTGTGAAGGTGCCGGTGGAGGCGGCCCCCCGTTCCGCCTTCTGGCCCATCTGGGCCCCGGTCTCCGAGGCGCCCACGGCGTCGAGCAGGAAGATCCGCGGAAGCAGGTCCAGCAGTCGCTGCTTCAACGTGGCCGTGAGCGCAGCTCCACCGTTGACGACGGCGAACAGGTCGGGCAGGTCCCGGGGACGGCGCTCGAGCTCCTCGAGCAGGGGCCGGGCGAAGGCGTCGCCGACGAGCTGCAGGGTGTTGGCCCGCTCGTCGCGGGCCAGGTCCCACACCGCGGCGGGGTCGAGGCGACCGGCGTCGGTCGGGATCAGGATCGTGCCCCCTCCGGTGAAGGTGGTGAACGACAGCCATTGGGCGGCGCCGTGCATCAAGGGCGGGGTCACCACCGCCCGCAGCCCACCGCTGGCGGCGGCCGCGACGATGGTCGCGGTGTCGGCCACCACCTCGGTGGACCCGAACGGACGGCCGCCCATGGCCCCGACGAAGATGTCGTGCTGGCGCCACAGGACACCCTTCGGCAGGCCCGTGGTGCCGCCGGTGTAGAGGATGTAGAGGTCGTCAGGCGACGGCGCGCCGCTCGGTGGCTCCGGGCTCGCCGCCGCCAGGGCGTCTTCGTAGTCGACGGCGCCGTCGAGCAGCGGTTCACCGCTGTCGTCTGCCACCTGTAGCAGGAGTCGCAGCCCCGGGAGCTCGCGGCGGACCTCGTCGATGACCGCCGCGAACCGCGCGTGGTAGACGAGGCCGGCGGCCGCCGAGTCGACCAGCAGGTGACGCAGCTCCTCGGCCACATACCGGTAGTTCACGTTGAACGGCGCAACCCGGGCGCGGTAGGCGCCGAGCATGCCCTCGACGTACTCGTTGCCGTTGTGCAGGTACAGGCCCAGGTGATCCTGGTGGGACTGGTGCCCGTCGAGGCCTACACGCTCGCCTCGGGCGCCCAATCCGGCGTCGCCGAGCACGCGAGCCAGGCGCCCGCTGCGATCGACGACATCGTCGTAGGTGAGGCGCCGGTCGCCGAAGACGATGCACTCGCGTTCGGGGTAGGCGGCGGCGATCGCCTCGAACACCGAGCCCAGGTTGAACTCCTCGGTCACGCGCCGAGGCCCGGGGTCGCCATCGGACAGGCTGGCCGACCCGCCGGATCCGAGGCCCCCGAGCGAGCGGTGTCTCGGACCCAAGCCTGGTCGGGCTTGCCCGACGGGAGTCGCCGCACGGCATCGACCTCGATGATGCGACGGGGCACCTTGTAGGGGGCGAGGTGCGCTCGGGAGTGCTCCTCGAGGTCCCCGGCGGCGACGGCCCGACCCGGCCGGAACGCGACGACGGCGACGACGCGCTCGCCCCACCGCTCGTCGGGGACGCCGACGACGGCTGCGTCGAAGATCGCCGGGTGGGCCTTGAGGACGGCCTCGACCTCGTCGGGGAAGACCTTCTCCCCGCCGGTGTTGATCGAGCTCGTCCCCCGGCCGAGGAGGGTGACGGTGCCGTCGGCCTCGATGCGTCCCAGGTCGCCGGGCACAGCCCAGCGGACACCGTCGATCTCGGGGAAGGTGGTCGCCGAGCGCTCCGGATCACTGCGATAGCCGAGCGGGATGGGTCCACGCCGGGCTATGCGGCCGATGCGGCCGGTGTGGATCCCGACGACCAGGGGCGAACCCTCGTCGTCGAGCACGGCACTGTCGGCTCCGAGGGGGAAGCGGGTCTTCGGGGCCGGCTGCTGGCCCGGCCAGGTGACGGCGTTGCCCTGGCCGCCGGTCTCGGAGGTCCCGTAGCCGTCGACCACGGCCACCCAGGGGAGGCGGGCCACCAGCTCGGCGCGCACGGTGGGCGAGAGGATCGCGCCGCCCGACACCACCGCGCCAAGCGCGCCCAGGTCCCAGCGGCCGGGTTCGCGGGCGAGAGCGTCGGCGAGGGGTCGGGCGAAGGCATCGCCCACGATGACGACGACCGTCGCCGCCTCCGCCGAGGCCACGTCCCACAGCTCGGCGGCCACGAAGGTGGACGCCGGCAGGGTGAGGACGGTGCCGCCACCCAGCAGCGTCGCGAGGGCCGCCCATTGCGCCGTGCCGTGGATCATCGGCGAGGCGGGCAGGGCCCGAGCCCGGGAGGCGACGGCCCGCTCGGCGAAGGAGTCGGGATCGCCAGGCGCCGCGTCGGAGCCGCCAACCCGACAGGCGTCAGTGCCGGCGCCGAGGGCGGCGGCGACGATGTCGGCGTGGCGCCACTCGACGCCCTTGGGCAGACCGGTCGTGCCACCGGTGTAGAGCAGGTAGCGGTCGTCGCCGCTGCGGCCGGCCCGATCGGGTCGCAGTCCGCTCGCAGACACCAGATCGCGCTCGTGGGCCGGCCCTCGGCCGGCCAGGATTGCGACCCGGCGCCCGTCGGCGCCCAGGGCGGCGACGCAGGCTGCCACGACCCGGCTCAGATCAGGCTCGTGCAGGACGACCGCCGGTCGAGCATCGCCCAGCAGGTAGGTCATCTCTTCGGCGGTGTACCGGTCGTTCACGTTGAACGGGACGGCGCGCAGCTTGTACGCGCCGAGCAGGGCCTCGAGGTGCTCGTGGCCGTTGCGGAGGGCCAGGCCAACCCGGTCACCTGGGCCCACGCCGCGGGACCGGAGGAGGTGAGCCATCCGGTTGGCCCGCTCGTCGAGCTCGGCGTAGAGGAGACGGTCGGCCCCGGACACCACGGCCTCGCGCTCAGGGACCCGATCGACGACAGCCTCGAACAGATCAGCCAGGTTCCACGTCCCGACCACGGCGCCGACGGTAGCGACGGCTCTCCTCGGGTCCCGAATCCCCTGAGCCGGAACCGTTCGGCATCCCTGACAGACGTTGCTCCGGCGGGCTCACCCGACGTCGCCGTGCGCCCTTCACCGGGTGGGCTCGACGTTGCGAACCTCTCACCGGTCCGCCACGGTGGATGCATGGCGACAAGATCCCCATCCCGAGCTCGCGGCCACCGCCATGCCGAGGGCCACCTCAGCCACCGCACCGGATGGCTGCGAGCCGGGGTCCTGGGGGCCAACGACGGCCTGCTCTCGACCGGTGCCTTGCTCGTCGGGGTGGCGTCGTCGGGGGCGTCGCGACCGATCCTTGCCGCGTCGGGCGTGGCCGCCATGGTCGCCGGCGCCGCCTCCATGGCCGTCGGGGAGTTCGCATCGGTCTCCTCTCAGCGCGACGCCGAGCACGCCGACCTGGCTCGGGAGTCAGCCGAGCTCGTCGAGACACCCCGCGCCGAGCTGATCGAGCTGACCCAGATATACGTGCGGCGCGGCCTCTCGCCAGAGCTGGCTCACGACGTGGCCGTGGAGCTGACCGAGCACGACGCCTTGGGCGCCCACGCCCGTGACGAGCTCGGCCTCGACCCCGACGACCTGGCCCGTCCCGGCCAGGCGGCCACGACCTCTGCGGCCAGCTTCGCCCTCGGCGCCCTGGTTCCCCTGCTCGTCACCCTGGTGATCGGCGCGTCGCTCCGGGTGGCTTGCCTGATCGTGGTCACGTTGGCGGGCCTGGCCGCCCTGGGCGCCATCGGCGCACGCCTGGGCGGCGCCGAGCCTGTTCGCCCCGCCGTCCGGGTGGTGCTCGGCGGCGCCGCCGCCCTGGCCGTCACGGCCCTCGTCGGCACCCTGTTCGACGTCTCGGTGGCCTAGGTGTAGTAGCGGAAGATGACGCTGGCCACGCAGGACGGCTTCTCGGAGCCCTCGACGGTGAAGGTGAACGTCTCGTACACCTGAGCGCCGCCTTCGATCTCGTCGACCCGGTCGAGAGCGATGCCCAGGCGAAGCTTGGCTCCGACCGGCACCGGGGAGGGGAAGCGGACCTTGTCGCAGCCGTAGTTCACGCCCATGGCCACTCCCGTGACCTGGCTGACCTGAGGCGCCAGGCGAGGTCCTAGGGACAAGGTGAGGTAGCCGTGGGCGATGGGCCCGCCGAAGGGTGACTCGGCCTTCGCCCGCTCCACGTCGACGTGGATCCACTGGTGGTCACCAGTGGCCTCGGCGAAGGTGTTCACCTGTTCCTGGGTGATCTCCACAGGATCGGACCAGCCCAGGTGGGTGCCCACCAGCTCCTGCAGCCCGTCGATGCCCTCGATGATCTTGGTCATGGCGGCATCATGGCCGATGTGGCCCGCCCCCTCCCACCCGCGGTCTGCGTCAAAGGGTCAGGAGAACCAGATCTTCTGGTAGGCGCGGCTGTGGGGATGGACCAGCAGTACCAGCTGGGCGATGGCGAACATCAAGCCGATGGCACCGCTGAAGCCGCCCGCCGAGAACAGCATCAGCTTGAGGCCCACGTCCACTGCGGACACGGCGATCCCGAGGAGCCAGCCCCACCGTTTCTCGTTGGCGATGCCGAGGCCCGCGGCCGCCGCGCCCACGACGAGGGCCAGGCCGATCGGGAAGAGGGCGAAGATCTCGCCGAAGAGGACGCCGAAGACGGCCTGGATGTAGAGCAGGAACATCCCGATCTGCAACGTCTGGGGAAGCGACTGGTTGGACCAGCGGGTCAGCGCCATGGGTGACAGTGTGGCAGGAGTCGTGCTGGCCGCCGGAGCCGGCACACGCCTGCGCCCCCTGACCCGCGCCCGGCCCAAGGCGCTGTGCCCGGTGGGTGATCGGGTCCTGCTCGACCATGCCCTCGCCCGCATGAGGCCGGTCTGCGGCGACATCGCCGTCAACGTCCACCATGGGCGGGGTCAGGTGCAGGCCCACCTGGCCCGGCGCCCCGGCGGGGTCGTGGCCCACGTGTCGGTGGAGCCCGACGCAGTCAGGGGAACGGCGGGCGCCCTCGGCCTGTTGCGCGCCTGGATCGACGGCCGCCCCACTCTCGTCACCAACGCCGACGCCTGGCTGCCCACCGATCTCGGTCCCTTCCTCGCCGGGTGGGACGGGGAGCGCGTCCGGCTGCTGTGCGTCAGGGACCCGGCGCGGGGCGACTTCGGTGCGCTGCGTTACTGCGGCGCCGCCCTGATGCCGTGGTCCGAGGTGGCCGTCCTGGGACCCGAGCCGTCCGGCCTCTACGAGCGGTCCTGGGCCGCGGCCGAGGATGCCGGCCATCTCGACCTTGTCGTCCATGACGGCCCCTTCGTCGACTGCGGCACCCCGGCCGACTACCTCGAGGCCAACCTCGAGTGGTCCGGCGGCGCCAGCGTGATCGGGGCCGGGGCTGTGGTCGGGACCGGCGCCGATCTCGTGCGCTCCGTCGTGTGGCCCGGAGCCGTCGTCGATCCCGGCGAGCGCCTGGTCGATGCGATCCGGACCCCGACCCTCACCGTGCTGGTGCGGTGACGCCCGGCTAACCGAAGATCGGTTCGGGAACGTGGGGGGCGACACGCAGCGCGGCCTGGTACTCGCGGGCTGCGTTCAGCACCATCGACACGTAGAAGAGGGAGTGGTTGTAGGAGAAGTACGCCGCCCGCAGCTGGGCCTCGTCGGTGAGGTCGCCGCGACCTGCGCACAGGTAGGCCGCTGCCCCGGCGGCGGCGTCGTGGATGTTGTGCGGGTTGGCGAAACCGTCGCCGTCGCCGTCACGGCCCCACCGGGCCCACGTCGAGGGGATGAACTGCATCGGCCCGACGGCCCGGTCGAAGACGGGGTCCTCGTCGAGTAGGCCCCCGTCGGTGTCGCGGATGAGAGCGAAGGCGCCGGCCCCGGTGAGGGCCGGACCGATGATCTTCAGCGACGGGAAGCCTCGGGCGTCGAGCTGGCCCCCCCGGAAGGTGCCGTGTCGGCCCTCGATCTTGGAGATGCCGGCCAGCATCCACCACTCCATGCGGCACGGGGCGATCGCGGTTGCCTTCACCCAGGCGTCGAGGGCTACGAGCTGGAAGTCGATGGCGGCGCCGTCCACGTCGCCGCGGAGCCGGGCCGCAGGAATGTCGGCCAGCTCCACCAACACGTCGGCCTGGCGCTCGGCCACCGCCTCGACGGACCTCCGCTCGTCGTCCTGGGTCCGCAGCGTCTCGGCATCGATCGCGACGATGCTCTGCTCGGCGTCGGATCGGGCCGTGGTTGCGTCGCGCTCGGCCTGCTCGGCCTGCTCACGAGCGTCTCGGGCGCGGGTGCGGGCCTCGACCGCTCGGGCCCGCTCGGCCTGACGGCGACGTACGTCGCGAGCCCGTCCCGACACGGCCGCCTCGCCGAGGGCCAAGCGGGTCAAAGCGTCGTTGACGTCGCCCTCCCCGCTCAGGACCGTCATCTCGTCGGTCACCGAGGCGGACTCCGACACGTAGGCGGCGACGAGCAGTCGGCGCAGGGCTTCGCGAGCTCTCCCGAGCGCCACCCGAGCGGCGTCGGCCTCGCTGGCGCGCCGCTGGTGAAGGCGCACGGCGGCCGCCCGCTCCTCGGCTCGAGCCGCCAGCTCCACCCGCCTTCGCAACAGCAGCTGCACGGCGGCGCCCCGCTCGTCGCCGAGCTCGACCAGCCGCGCTCGCAGGCCGTCGCGGACGTCGATGGCGTCGTCGCGCTGCTCCTCGGCCCGCACGACCTCGCTCCGCACCTGCTCGAGCTCGTCGCTGGTGACCTCGATCGGGTCGAGCGAGGGGGAGATGTCGTTGCCCGGCACGGGGGTGTCGTCAGGTGGCTGGGGAGGGGGTGGGTCGGGCCCCTGACGGCCGAAACCGACCGGACCGACCGATGTTGGGGCCAGACGAGACGCCCTGGTGGGTGCGTCGGCGCCCACGCCGCCGGCAGGTGGTGCAGCGGCGCCGGCCGGGCCGACGCCGGTTAGCACCACGACGAGGGCGGCCAGGATCAGCCCCCGCCCGCGAAGAGGGGAACGTTCGGCGGGGGATCGGATGCTGTCCGCCGTGCTGATCGCCTCCACCTCCTCGGGCGTGAGACGCTACCGGTCGCTCGGCGCGAGCCGAGCGCGGCGCATCGGAGCGGCGACCGGCGCGGAGGCGGCGAGCTGGCCGCAGGCAGCGTCGATCGACGTGCCCCGGGTGCGGCGGACAGTCACCTTCACCCCGCGCTCGGCCAGCCGGGCCCGGAAGGCGTCGACACCGGCTGCCGGCGTGCCCCGCGTCGGGTAGCCGGGTGTCGGGTTCAGGGGGATGAGGTTGACGTGGGCCCGGAGGTTGCGGGCGTAGGCCGTCAGCCTGGTCGCGTCGGAGGTGCGGTCGTTGACGCCGTCTATGAGTGCCCACTCGAGGCTCAGCCGCCTACCGGTGACCTCGACCCACTCGCGGCAGGCGTCGGCCAGCGCGCCGAGCGGGTAGCGGCGGTTGAGGGGCACCAGCTCGTCGCGAAGGGCGTCGTCGGCTGCGTGCAAGGACACGGCCAGGTTGACCGGCAGGCGCTCGGTGGCCATGCGCCGGATGCCGGGCACCACGCCGACGGTCGACACGGTGAGGTGCCGGGCCCCGATGTCGAGGTCGTCGTGGATGCGACGGATGGCGGCCCACGTCGCGTCGTAGTTGGCCAGCGGCTCGCCCATGCCCATGAACACGACGTTGCCGAGCCGCCGACCGCCGTCGCGGGCGCGCCGGGACGCACGGACGACCTGCTCGACGATCTCCCCCGACGTCAGGTGCCGGGTGAAACCAGCCTGGCCCGTCGCGCAGAAGCCGCACCCCATGGCGCAGCCGGCCTGAGTCGACACGCACACCGTCGACCGCTGCGGGTAGTGCATCAACACCGTCTCGACCCGGGACCCGTCGCCGAGGGTCCACAACCACTTCACCGTGTCGCCGCCGTCGGCCGTGGCTTCACCCGTGAGGGACAAGCCCTCGGGCAGGGACTCGGCAAGCTGTCGGCGCAGGGCCAGGGGGAGGTCGGTCATCTCCTCGGGCGAGGACAGTCGCTCGTGGAGACCAGCCCACACCTGGGTCACGCGGTAACGGGGCTGGCCGTCGAGCAGAGCACCCAGCGCATCCCGGTCGACGTCGAAACGGGTGGGCGACGTCACGGATCGAGGCTAGGGCGGGCGTCGCTCGGTGCGAGTCCTGTCGTAGCGTGCGAGGCCGTGAGCGACATCCCGCCGCCGGAGCAGCCCGGCTGGTACGCCGATGCCCACGGGGCCTGGTGGTGGTGGGACGGCGGGACCTGGACACCGGCGCCGACGACAGCGGGAGCCGATCCCCACGCCTCGCGATCGGGGGAGCGGACCCTCGCCATGGTGATGTGGATCGTGTTCATGGTGGGCGGGGGCTGGATCAGCTCGCTGATCTTCTACCTGGTCTCCAAGGACAAGCTGTTCGTGCGCCACCACGCAGCCGAGACCCTGAACCTGACCCTCGTGCAGTTGCCGCTGCAGATCCTCGCCATGGCCCTCGTCATCCCCGACTACATCTCCTACATCAGCGACACCTTCGACGATTCGACCACCGCCGCCTCGTTCGGGCCGGCGTTCTACGTCGGCCTCACCCTCTTCGTCGTGCTCAGCCTCCTCCACTACGGGCTTTGCATCGCGGGGATCATCCACGCCAGTCGAGCACGCTGGTGGCGCCTGCCCCTTCCCCTGCATCCGGTGCGAGGCGTCGTCGCCAAGGGCGAGGAGCCCTACTCCGTGGGCTGAGCGGCATCGACCCGCCGGCTGCGGACCCTCCGGGTGTGGTGGAGGGTGAAGCCGAGGTCGTCGTAGAGACGGCGGGCAGGCGCGTTGTCGGCGTCGAGGTAGAGCACGGCGGTGCCGAGGCCGCGATCGGTGAGGTGGCCCAGTCCGGCGATGACCAGGGCCCGGCCCAGGCCCCG
>Ga0136617_10000957_pt1 | contig 25362 bp, 26 predicted proteins | sample AntDrymUQ3222106_2_FD_129672 | JGI IMG/M metagenome (GOLD analysis project Ga0136617, IMG submission 129672) | Polar desert sand microbial communities from Dry Valleys, Antarctica - metaG UQ322 (21.06) | ecosystem: Environmental > Terrestrial > Soil > Desert | place: Antarctica: Dry Valley...
CCACCGTGGCCGGGCTGGTCCTCACCGCCCTCGGCCGCATCCCCGACAAGGCCGGCGACCAGGTCGACATCGACGGCTGGACGGCCACCGTGCTGGCGGTCGACCACCGCGCCATCACCCGCATCCGCCTCCGCCGCCGGGTCAGGCACGCGCCCGGCGGCCACCGGCCGGCCGAGGCCGGCGAGGAGTCCTGACATCCATCGCACGCACCAATGTCTTCAAGACCTTCGTCCTGCTCGCAGGCCTCGGTGGGCTCATGGTGGCCATCGGGTCGCTGTCGGGCACCACTTCCCGACCTGGGCCAGCCTGGCCGTGATCGTGGTCGTGCTCACCGTGGCCATCGCCGCATCAGTGCGTGCCGAACGACATGCTGGGGAGGAACGGACGGCTTCGCCGGCCGGCGAGGACCTGGACGCAAGCCCTGTGCAGGACGAACGGAGGAGCTGAGGAGATGATCGGTTTCATAGTCTTCGGGTTGGTCGTGGGGGCCCTGGCCCGACTTGTCGTGCCCGGCCGTCAGCATCTGAGCATCGGGATGACCCTGGTGCTCGGCCTCATCGGTTCGGTGGTCGGTGGCGTGGTCGCCAACGCGCTCGGGACGGGGGACATCTTCGAGCTGAACATCGTCGGGTCGATCGTGGCCATAGCCGCTGCGGTCGTGCTCATCATTGCCGGAGACCGCATCGGCGTTCTCGCCAACCGCCGGCGTTCATAGGTGCAGGGCACCCGCCCGGATCCCCCGGGCGCAAGGTGGAGCCATCCGGCGAACGGCTGGGGCGGGTCGCCGATCGCCGGTGTGCTCGCCTTCGGACCGGGTGGGTCAGAGCGCATCCGGGGTCGCCGGCTGCCAGGAGCGGAGCGACACGATCACCCGGGTGCCGCCGCCGGCCAGCGGCTCGGCCCGCACCGTGCCGCCCATGGCCGCCGCCAGCTCGGACACGATGGCCAGCCCCAGCCCCGACCCGACCTGGCGGACCGGCGCCCGTCCCGACTGGTAGAAGGGCTCGAACACGTGGTCGAGGTCGCCAGCGGCGATGCCGGGCCCGTCGTCGTCGACGGCCACCCTGACCCCGCCGGGGTCGCCGCCGACCGACACCGAGATGCGGGACGCGGCGAACTTGAGGGCGTTCTCCACCAGGTTGGCCACGATCTGCGCCAGGCGGTCGGGGTCGGCGGCGGCCAGGGCCGGCGGCCCCCCGCCCAGGTCGACGTCGAGGGCCACGCCCGCTCCCTCGGCGGCGGGGCGGAAGCCCTCGATCGTGTCCGACACCACCTCGGCCACGTCGGTGGCCCGGATGTCGAGCGAGAAGCGGCGGGCGTCGAGCTTGGCCAGCTCGAGCAGGTCGCCGACGAGGCGCTCCAGCCGGCGGGCCTCGGTGGTGATCACCGACCCGGCGTGGGCCGGGTCGGGCGCCCTCCCCTCCGACAGCGCCTCCCCGAACCCCCGTATCGACGTTAGCGGCGTCCGCAGGTCATGGGACACGGAGAGCAGGAACTGACGCTCCATGCCCCGGGACCGCTCGAGGCTCTGGGCCATGGCGTTGATCGACCGGGCCAAGCCGGCCAGCTCGGCGCCGTCGGCGGCGTCCTCCGGCACCCGTACGGCCAGGTCTCCGGAGGCGATCCGGCGTGTGGCCTCCTGCGCCTCCCGGAGGGGACGGGTGAGGCGACGGGCCAGGTTGCCGGCCACCGCCGCGGCCAGGGCGAGGGTGGCCACCACCGCCACCAGGAACCACGGCTCGACCACCGACCGGCCGGTGTCGACCTGGCGGGTGAGCACGAGGACGAGCGTCGAGCCGCCCCGGTCGGCCGGCGCGGCGGCGAAGGCCAGCCCGCCGGGGGCCACGCCGGTGACGGGCCGGCCGGCTCTGAGCGGCTCGGGGTCGAGGTCGGCGACCGTGACACCCGCGGGGACGGTCCCCCGCAGGCGCCCGTCGGCGTCGAGCCGTAGGACATCGGCCCCTTCGAGGCGCAGGGCCCGGACCACCGCCTGGAGAGCCCCCGGCGCCTGCACCGTCTCCACCCGGGAGGCCAGCCGCACGGCCTGGTCGCGGAGCTCGCGGCGGGCCTCGGTCCGGGCCTCCAGGCGGAGGATCACGACCGTGCCGATGCTGGCGACGGCCAGGGCCGCCGCCACCACGCCGACGATCGTCACGATCAGCCGCCGGGTCACACCGTCACCGGCCGTCACCCCAGGCGCCTTCACCCCAGGCGCCTTCAACCGAGGCGATAGCCCACGCCCCACACGGTGGCCAGCGGCAGTCCGACGCCGAGCTTCTTGCGCAGCTGGCCGACGTGGACGTCGATCGTGCGCTCGTCGCCGTACCAGCCCGCACCCCAGACCGCGTCGAGGATCTGCTGGCGGGAGAGGGCCAGCCCCGTGTTCTCCGCCAGGTAGCGCAGCAGGTCGAACTCCCGGGTGGCGAGGGGGACGACGTCGCCGTCGACCCGGGCCTCCCGGCGCCCGACGTCGACCTCCACCACGCCGGCCTGCAGTATCCCCGGCGCCTGGCGCCCGGCGGGGCCGTCGACCCGTCGCAGGATGGCCCGCACCCGGGCTACCAGCTCGCGGGGCGAGAAGGGCTTGGTCACGTAGTCGTCGGCGCCCATCTCCAGCCCCAGCACCCGGTCGATCTCTCCGTCGCGCGCCGTGAGCATGAGGATGGGGACGTCGCTGTCGGCCCGCAGCCGCCGGCACACCTCCAACCCGTCGATCGGCAAACCGTCGATCGGCAAACCGTCCCGGGGCAGACCGTCGATTGCGGGCAGCCCCACGTCGAGGATCACCATCCGGGGGTGCTGGTCGCGCACCGCATCCAGTCCCCGCCGACCGTCGGCCGCCTGCACCACCCGGAACCCCTCCTGGCGCAGGTAGAGCTCCACCAGGTCGGCGATGTGCCGGTCGTCCTCGACGACCACGATGGTGCCGGAGTCGGAGGTGGCGGTCATCGTCCCGTAATGGTCGCGCAGGGCCTTGTGAGGGTTCTGTGAGGTCCCGTCCCCCCTCCTCCGACCGACCGGGGCCGCGCTCCTCTCGCTACCATCGCCGGGTGTCCAGCAACCCGGGGCCCACCGTGCTCGATCGCATCATCGCCGCCCACCGCAAGGCGGCGGAGGCCGACAAGCGGTGGCTCGACGCCACCATGACGGCCGCCTTCGAAGCCCCCGACCCCCGCGACTTCCGGGGGCTGCTGCGGGTCGCGGCGGTGCGGACCGGGCGGCCGGCGGTGATCGCCGAGATCAAGCGCCGGTCGCCGTCGAAGGGCGACCTGGCTCCCGATCTCGACCCCGCGACCCTGGCCCGGGCCTACCAGTCGGCGGGGGCATCGGCCCTGTCGGTGCTCACCGACGCCGAGTTCTTCGGCGGCTCGCCCGACGACCTGGCCGCGGCCCGCGACGCCGTCCCCGACCTTCCGATCCTGCGCAAGGACTTCACCGTCGACGGGCGCGACGTGGCCGACGCCCGGGCCATGGGCGCCGACGCGGTGCTGCTCATCGTGGCCGCCCTCAGCCCCACCGACCTGTCCCGCCTGCGGGGCCTGGCCGAGGGCCTCGGGCTGGCCGCGGTGGTAGAGGTCCACGACGAGGCCCAGCTGGCGATCGCCCTCAGGGCGGGGGCCACCATCGTGGGCGTGAACCAGCGCGACCTGCGCACCTTCGAGGTCGATCCGGGCCGGGCTGCCCGCCTGGCCACCCTGATCCCCGCCGGCGTGATGAAGATCGCCGAGTCGGGCATCCACACGCCGGCCCAGGTCGACGCCCTGGCCGAGGCCGGCTACGACGCCATCCTGGTGGGCGAACAGCTGGTCACCGCGGCCGACCCCGGCCACGCCCTGCGAACGCTCCGTGGTGAGCAAGCCTGAGTCTTGTCCGGATGCCTGACCCGATGGGAGATCCCAAATGAGTGACCGCTGGCTGTTGGGTCCGGAGTTCGTTCCGTCGGCCTGGTTCAACGTCGTACCCCATCTCACGACGCCGCTCGAGCCCGCCCTGCACCCCGGCACCCGCCAGCCCATCGGCCCCGACGACCTGGCGCCGCTGTTCCCCATGGCCCTGATCGGCCAGGAGGTCACCGCCGAGCCGTGGATCGACGTGCCGGGCGAGGTTCTCGACGTCCTGCGCATGTGGCGACCCACGCCCCTCGTGCGGGCCCGCCGGCTGGAGATCGCCCTCGGCACCCCGGCCCGCATCTACTACAAGGACGAGTCGGTGTCGCCGGCCGGGTCGCACAAGCCCAACACCGCCATCGCCCAGGCGTTCTACAACAAGCAGGACGGAACCCCCCGGCTGGCCACCGAGACCGGCGCCGGCCAGTGGGGGAGCGCCCTGTCGCTGGCCTGCTCGCTGTTCGACCTGGAGTGCAAGGTCTACATGGTGCGGTCGTCGTTCCAGCAGAAGCCCTACCGCCGGGTGATGATCGAGACGTGGGGCGGGCAGGTCGAGCCGTCCCCGGTGGGCGACACGGAGTCGCCGGGATCGCTCGGCAGCGCCATCAGCGACGCGGTGGCCGACGCCGCCAGCCGGCCCGACACCCACTACGCCCTGGGATCGGTGCTCAACCACGTGCTCCTGCACCAGACCGTCATCGGCCTGGAGGCCAAGGAGCAGCTGGCGCTGGCCGGCGAGGACCAGCCCGACGTGGTGATCGGATCGTGCGGCGGGGGCTCGAACTTCGGCGGCATCGCCTTCCCGTTCGTGCCCGACGAGGGCGTACGGCTGGTGGCGGTCGAGCCCTCGTCGTGCCCCACCCTCACCGGCGGACGGTTCGACTACGACTTCGGCGACACCGCCGGCCTGACGCCCCTGCTGGCCATGTACACCCTCGGCCACGACTTCATCCCGCCGGCCATCCACGCCGGCGGGCTCCGCTACCACGGCGACTCTCCCCTGGTGTCCAACCTGGTGCAGGCGGGCCGGATCGAGGCGGTGGCCTATCCGCAGGGCAAGGTGTTCGAGGCGGCGGTGCAGTTCGCCCGGGTCCAGGGGCCCATCCCGGCGCCCGAGACCTCCCACGCCATCCGGGCGGCCATCGACGAGGCCCTCCTGGCCAAGGAGGAGGGGGCCGAGCGGGTGATCCTCTTCTCCTACTCGGGCCACGGCCTGCTCGATCTGGCGGCCTACGACGACTACAAGAACGACCGCCTCGACGGTTGAGGAGGCTCGGCGGCTGACGCCAGCCGTCTGGAGGGCCGTCGCTCCGGAGCGGTCCGATGCGGCCCCCGGAGCAGCGGTCACGGGTACGGAAGGGCCGAGCCGGTACCGTCAGCCTCGGTGTTCGTGAAGATCTGCGGGACGACGACTGAGGAGGACGCCCTGCTCGCCGTCGCCCTGGGGGCCGACGCCATCGGGTTCGTCTTCGCCCCGTCGCCCCGGATGGTGTCGCCCACACGCGTAGCCGACATCGTCAAGCGCCTGCCGGGCGAGATCCTCACCGTCGGGGTGTTCCGCAACGAGGCCCCCGAGCGGGTGGTCGAGGTGGTGAACCGGGCCGGGCTGGGCGGGGCCCAGCTCCACGGCCAGGAGTCGGTGGAGCAGGCCGAGTTCGTCCGCAAGCGGGTCCGGTTCCTGATCAAGGCCTTCCCCGCCGGGGATCCCCACGTGGCCCGGGCCGCGGATTACGGTGCCGACGTGATCATGGTCGACTCCAAGTCGCCGGGGTCGGGCAAGGTCTTCGACTGGGCCCTGGCCGAGGTGCCCGACGGCCTGCGCCTCATGCTCGCCGGTGGCCTGAACGCGGCCAACGTGGCAGCGGCGGTGGCCCAGGTGCATCCGTGGGGCGTCGACGTCGCCACCGGGGTCGAGGCCTCGCCAGGGCGCAAGGACCCCCGCAAGCTGCGGGCCTTCGTGCTCGCGGCCCGGGCCGCCGAGCACGCGGCCAACGACACCGACCCGTCCATCGACGACGCCGACGTCCTGGAGGACGAGTCCGAGCTGCCCTTCGATCAGGACGACTTGTGATTCGCCTTCGGAAGCGGAGCATCCTCGGCGAGCTCTGAGGAGCCGTGCGGCCGGCGGGAATCCTTCCGGACCGGGCTGGTTTGTTGCCGTAGGTTGGGATCCACTCATGCTCCCCACACCTCGAACCCTCCTGGCCGTGTCGTGACTGCTCCGCTCATGCGGGATCCGGCTCCTGGGGGGCGTTTCGGGGACTTTGGGGGGCGCTATCTGCCGGAGTCGTTGGTGCCGGCGTGTGCCGAGTTGGAGGTGGCGTTCACCCAGGCGTGGGGCGATCCCGCCTTTCATGCCCGGTACGAGGGGTTGCTCCACGGGTACGGCGGGCGGCCGACGCCTGTCACGGAGTGCCACCGGCTATCGGAGCGGTTGGGGGTTCGGGTCCTGCTCAAGCGGGAGGACCTGGCCCACACGGGGTCGCACAAGATCAACAACGTGATCGGCCAGGCGCTGATCACCGAGCGCATGGGCAAGCGGCGGATGATCGCCGAGACCGGGGCCGGCCAGCACGGGGTGGCCACCGCCACCGCCGCCGCCCTCTTCGGCTTCGAGTGCCGCATCTACATGGGCGAGGTCGACGTCGAACGCCAGGCCCTGAACGTGTTCCGGATGAAGCTGCTGGGCGCCGAGGTCATCCCCGTCTCCTCCGGGAGCCGCACCCTCAAGGACGCCATCAACGAGACGCTTCGCGAATGGGTGGCGAGCGTGGAGTCCACCCACTACTGCCTGGGCTCGGTGATGGGACCCCATCCCTACCCGTGGATGGTGCGTGAGTTCCAGCGCGTCGTGGGGGAGGAGGCGGCCGAGCAGTGCCGCCCGCTCCTGGGCGGGGCCGACCCCGACGTGGTGGTCGCCTGCGTGGGGGGCGGGTCGAACGCCGCCGGCACCTTTGCCGGCTTCGTCGACACCGACGCCCGCCTGGTGGGCGTCGAGCCCGAGGGCGGGGCCGCCATCGGACGGGGCGTGCCCGGCGTGGTCCACGGCAGCAAGTCGTTCCTCCTCCAGGACGAGCACGGCCAGGTCCTCGAGGCCCACTCCATCTCGGCCGGACTCGACTACCCCGGCGTCGGGCCCGAGCACTCCCACCTCTCGTCGATCGGCCGGGTCCGCTACGTGTCGGCCGGCGACGCCGAGGTGCTGGCGGCCTTCCGGCTCCTGGCGGAGACCGAGGGGATCATCCCTGCCTTCGAGCCGGCCCACGCCTTGGCGTGGGTCGTCCGGGCCGCCGGCACCGCCGAGCTCCCCCCCAACTGCACCGTCCTCGTCACCCTCTCCGGCCGCGGCGACAAGGACGTCGCCCAGGCGATGGAAATGCTGCAGCTGTGAGTTTCGCCTTCGGGAGCGAAGCTTCCTCGGCGAGCTCGAAGGAGTCCGGCGGCGGGCGCCTGGCAACGTTCACGGCAAACCTATGACCTACGGCAACATCGAAACCGTCCTCCGGGCGCGGCGGGCGGAGGGGCGGAAGCTGCTCGTCCCCTATGTGACGGGGGGGCTGGGGAACGACTGGGTGGCGGTGGTGGAGGCGGTGGCCGCGGCCGGAGCGGACGCGGTGGAGGTCGGAATTCCGTTCAGCGATCCGGTGATGGATGGGCCGGTGATCCAGGAGGCGTCGCAACGGGCCCTGGCCGCCGGCATCACCCCGGCTGCCATCGTCACCGCCCTGGGCAAGGTCGACGCCGGAGGCATCCCCATAGCGGTGATGACCTATTACAACCTGGTCTTCCGCGCCGGCCACACCCGGTTCGCCCGGTCCCTCGCCGACCAGGGGATCTCGGGCGCCATCGTCCCCGACCTGCCCCTCGACGAGCTCGACGGGTGGGGTGAGGCGGCCGACTCGGCCGGGGTGGAGACGATCCTGCTGGCCGCCCCCACCACGCCCGACGACCGCCTGGTCGCCATCTGCGAGCGGTCCCGGGGCTGGGTCTACGGTGTCGGCATCATGGGCGTGACCGGTGAGCGGTCGGCCCTGGGTGCCTCCGCCACGCGCATGGCCAAGCGCTTGAAGGCCGTCACCGACCGGCCTGTCCTCATCGGGATCGGGGTCTCCACGCCGGCCCAGGCGGCCGAGGCCGCAGCCGACGCCGACGGGGTCATCGTGGGCTCGGCCCTGGTCCGCCGCCTGCTCGAGGGGGCAGGGCCAGACGGAGCGGCCGACTTCGTCGCCCAGCTGCGGGCCGGCCTCGACACCCGGTAGGCCCCCGTCCCGTCACCCCCCGGTCGCCCGATCTCACCCGGGATGTAACTCTTCCGGCACCGTGGAGGTCGTAGCCGCGGTGGGTATAGCCGTCCTCTTCCCCGGTCAGGGGACACAAGTCCCCGGTATGGGTGAGGTCTGGCGCGCCTCTCCGGCGTGGGAGGTCGTCACCCGGGCCGAGTCGGCCCTCGGCCTGCCCCTCGCCCATCTGCTCCTCGACGCCGGCCCCGACGACCTGGCCCGCACCCGCGAGGCCCAGCTCGCCGTGCTCCTCACCTCGCTGATGGCCTGGGAGGCCGTCCGCCACGACCTCGACGAGGCGCCCGTCGCCTTCGCCGGGCATTCCCTGGGCCAGATCACCGCCCTCATCGCCTCCGGCGTCGTATCCCTGGAGGACGGGGTCCGCCTGGCGGCCGAGCGGGCCGACTGCACCCAGGCCGCGGCCGACGCCCGCCCCGGACGCATGGCCGCCCTCCTCGGCGCCGACATCGACCAGGCCGAGGCCGCCGCCGCCGGCGCCACCACCGCCGGCCGCACCTGCTGGGTGGCCAACGACAACGCCCCCGGCCAGGTCGTCATCGGCGGCACCCCCGTGGGCGTCGCATCAGCCGCCATCCGGGCCCGCGACCTCGGGGTCAAGCGGGTCATGGCCCTCAAGGTGGGAGCCGCCTTCCACACTCCGCTCATGGCGCCGGCCGCCGCCGATCTGCTCGCGCACCTGACCGGAACCTCCTTCGCCGTCCCGACCTCCCCCGTGGTCGCCAACAGCGACGCCACCGCCCACGACGGCGCCGACGGCTGGCCCGAGCGGTTGAGCGTCCATCTGGTATCCCCGGTGCGCTGGCGGGAGTCTCTCGACACCCTCGCCGCCCTCGGCGCCCGCACATTTCTCGAAGTAGGGCCCGGAAACGTACTTTCGGCCCTCGTTCGACGTTCGCTCCCGGGTGTGACCACCCGCAACGTCGCCACCCCCGGCGACGTCCCCCTTCTCCTGGAGGTCGCGTAAGCATGGAAGCCGGATCGGTTCACGGCGAGGTGCTCATGGTCCCCGAACGGGTGATCCTGGCTCCCGCCCCCGGCAAGTTCCGCCCCGTCGACGAGGCGTCCAGCCCCGACGACGGGCCTGGCGCCGGGGGCACCGACGTGACCCGTCAGCAGGTCATCGGCTTCGTCGACGGCATCGGCCACTCGACCCCGGTCCACAGCCCGTTCCACGGTCGCCTGATGGGGTTGTTGGCATCGGCCGGGGAGCGGGTGCGCGAGGGCCAGCCGGTGGCGTGGCTCCGCATGGCGCACTGATGCCGGGAGGTATCGGGCCCGACGGGCCCAGCGGAATCGGCCCCGAGCGCATCGGTCCCATGGGAATCGGTCCCAAGGGAATCGGTATAGCGGTTGCCGGCTGGGGGATGGCGGTGCCCGAGCGGCGCGTCACCAACGACGACCTGGCCCTGATGGTCGACACCAGCGACGCCTGGATCACCGAGCGCACCGGCATCAAGGAGCGGCGGTGGGCGGGACCGGGCGAGAGCACCGCGACCCTGGCCATCGAGGCCGGGGCGGCCGCCATCAAGCGGGCCGACCTCTGCCCGTCCGACATCGGGTGCTGCATCGTCGCCACATGCACCTCCGAGCAGCCGATCCCGCCCACCGGCGCCTTCGTCCAGGACGGCCTCGGGCTGCGCTGCGGGGCCTTCGACGTCGACGCCGCCTGCTCCGGGTTCGTGTACGCCCTGGTGGTGGGGGCCTCCATGGTGGCCGCCGGGGCCTTCGGCCCGGTGCTCGTCATCGGCTCCGAGACCCTGAGCCGGGTGGCCGACCCCACCGACCGCAGCACCTGCGTGCTCTTCGGCGACGGGGCCGGCGCGGTCGTGCTCGTACCCAGCGAGGAGCCCAACCTGCTGTCGTGGGACCTCGCCTGTGACGGGTCCACCGCCCACCTGCTCGCCATCCCCGGCGGCGGAAGCCGCCTTCCCACCACCGTCGAAAGCGTCCTGGCCGGCGAGCACTGGCTGAGGATGGAGGGCAAGGAGGTCTACCGGCGGGCGGTGCGGGCCATCGTCGAGTCAGCCGAGACGGCAATGGGGGCGGCCGGGGTCGACGCCTCCGACATCGACCTGTTCATCCCCCACCAGGCCAACCTCCGCATCATCGAAGGGGCCTCCTCCCGGCTCGGGTTCCCCCCCGACAAGGTGTTCGTCAACATCGAGCGCTACGGCAACACCTCCGCCGCGTCGGTGCCGATCGCACTGGCCGAGGCGGCCGACGAGGGACGCCTCGAGGACGGTGACCTGGTTCTTCTCTCCGGCTTCGGGGCCGGTATGTCGTGGGCCACCGCGGTGCTGCGCTGGGGGCACCCCCGCTGATGGGTGGACGGATAGCCCTCGTTACCGGCGCGTCCCGGGGCATCGGCCGGGCCGTGGCCGTGGCCCTCGCCGCCGACGGCCACCGGGTGGCAGCCTGCTTCGGGTCCGATTCCGCGGCGGGAGCCGAGACGTGCGCCGCCATCGACAGTACCGGCGGCCAGGCGCTTGCCGTGCAGGTCGACGTGAGCCGGCCCGAGTCGATCGACGCCGCCTTCACCCGGGTGGAGCAGGAGTGGGGCAAGGTCGAGGTCCTCGTGTCGAACGCCGGCATCAACCGCGACGGCCTGCTCATGCGGATGGGCGACGACCAGTGGGCCGATGTCCTGCGCACCAACCTCGACGGGGCCTTCTACGCCGTGCGCCGGGCGACGGCGGGCATGGTGCGGGCCCGATGGGGCCGCATCGTCCTCGTGGGCTCGGTGGTGGCGCTCACCGGCTCGCCCGGACAGGCCAACTACGCGGCGGCCAAGGCCGGGCTGGTGGGCCTCACCCGCTCCGTCGCCCGCGAACTGGGATCGCGGGGCGTCACCGTCAATCTGGTGGCTCCGGGGCCGATCGTGACCGCCATGACCGACGTCCTCACCGAGGAGCGGCGGGCGCAGATGACCGGGCAGGTACCCTTGGGACGCTTCGGTACTCCGGAGGAAGTCGCCGCTGTAGTGGCCTTTCTGTGCTCGGACGCGGCAGGCTACGTGTCCGGAGCTGTCCTGCCCGTCGATGGCGGCATGGGCATGGGCCACTGATCTCGGTGCTCACCGGACCGATGACGATCTCTGGCAACACTTTTTCAAACCACCCGGTCAAACCCCACCGGGCAACCGAACTGATGCACATCCCTGAGGAGGAATTCGAGACATGGACCGCGCGACAGTCCTTGAGCAGCTGACCGAGGTGGCCGTCGATGTGCTCGGGGTCGACCCGAGCGTCGTTTCCGAGAAGTCCAGCTTCAAGGACGACCTCGACGCCGACAGCCTCGACCTGGTCGAGGTCGTGATGGCCCTGGAGGAGCGCTTCTCCATCTCCGTCCCCGAGGACAAGCTCGACGGCATCACCACCGTGGGCGAGGCCGTCGACCTGGTGATCGGCATCGCGGCCCCGAACGGAAGCTCCGACCCGGCATGACCCGGGAGGCCCAAGACCGAGAGGCGCGGTCGCGCGTCGCCGTGGTGGGCATGGGGGTGAAGACGCCCGCCGGATCCGACCTCGAGACCTTCTGGGCCACCCTGCTCTCGGGTCGCTCGTGCGCGGCCCGGATCAGCCGCTTCGACCCGTCCGCCCTGCCGGTGCAGTTCGCCGGCGAGGTCTCCGACTTCGACCCCCTGGCGTACCTCGACTACAAGGAGGCCAAGCGGGCCGACCGGGTGGCGCAGCTCGGCTTCGCGGCCGCCGCCGACGCCCTGGCTGACGCCGGCGACCTGGCCGCCGACCCCGCCCGCTGCGGCGTGGTGGCCGGAACGGGCGTGGGCGGGCTCATGACCCAGGAGCAGCAGGAGGAGATCCTGTTCAGCAAGGGCGCCATGCGGGTCAGCCCCATGCTGGTGCCGATGATGATGGCCAACGCCACCGCCGCCCTGGTGGGCATGAAGCTGGGCTGGACCGGCCCCAACTTCTGCGTCGCCACCGCCTGCGCCGCCGGCTCCCACGCCGTGGGGGAGGGGGCCCGCCTGATCCGGGAGGGCTCGGCCGACGTCGTGCTGGCCGGGGGCAGCGAAGCCGCCGTCACCCCGATCGCCATCGCCGCCTTCGCCCGCATGGGTGCCCTCAGCGGGCGCCACGACGCCCCCGAGCTGGCCTCGCGACCCTTCGACGTGGCCCGCGACGGCTTCGTCATCGGCGAGGGAGCCGCCTTCCTGGTGCTGGAGCGCTGGGACCGAGCCGTGAGCCGGGGGGCCCGCATCTACGGAGAGATCGCCGGCTACGGCCGCAACGCCGACGCCTACCACATCACCGCTCCGTCGCCCGGGGGGGTGGGCGCGGCCGAGTGCATGCGCCTGGCCCTGGCCGACGCCGGTATCGAGCCGTCGGCGGTCGGCCACGTCAACGCCCACGGCACGTCGACCCAGCTCAACGACGCGGCCGAGGCCGAGGCCATGGTGAAGGTGTTCGGCGAGTACGGGCCCCCGGTCACGTCCACCAAGGGCGCCACCGGCCACCTCATCGGCGCCGCCGGGGCCACCGAGGCGGTCGCCTCCTTCCTGGCCATGGGAGCCGGACTCGTTCCGCCCACCGCCAACCACGAGCGCACCGAGGACGAACTGGCCATCGACGTGGTCCACGGCGAGCCCCGCCGCCTGGCCGCGGCACCGGTCGTCTCCAACTCGTTCGGGTTCGGCGGGCACAACGCCAGCCTGGTTCTGGGGCCGGCCCCGTCCTCGGACAAGCCGTAGGCCCTGATCTCCGAGCTATGACTGCGGTTCCGGTCGCGGCCCGTCGGGGCGGTGCCGTCCAGGCCTCACTGACCGAGCTCGACGGGCGCCGGGTGGCATGGTTCCGCCTGGCCGGGGGCCACCACCGGGGCGCCATCGGCCCGGTCGAGGGTCAGATCATCGAGCGCCTCATCCGCCTGGCCATCGAGGTGGGGGTGCCGGTGGTGGGGGAGCTGTCGACCTCGGGCGCCGACGTCGGCGAGGGTCTGGCCTCGCTGCACGCCTGGGGTCGGGTGGCGCGAGCCCTGAGCGACGCCTCGGGCACGGTGCCCATCGTCTTCTCGGTGGTCGGCCCGTGCCTGGCCGGGCCCGCCCTGCTGCTGGGCGTGGCCGACCACGTGGTGATGACCTCCGGCGCCTATGCCTACGTGAGCGGCCCACACTCGGTGGAGGAGTTCACCGGCCTGCCCACCACCAGCGCCGAGCTCGGCGGCGCCGACGTGCACGCCCGGCGCAGCGGCCTGGCGTCGCTGGTCGTGGCCGACGAGACCGAGGCCGCGTGGGCGGTCGGCGACCTGCTCTCCTACCTTCCGTCCAACTGGCGGGCGGATGCACCGGTCGTGGCCTGCGACGACCCGGCCGACCGTCCCTGCCGGCTGGCGGCCGGCACCGTCCCCGACCGGCCCACCGCGTCCTACGACGTGCGCACCGTCATCGGCGACGTCGTCGACAGCGATTCGTTCCTCGAGGTCCGGGCCGGTGCCGCCCCCAACGTGGTCACCGGCTATGGGCGCCTCGCCGGGGCCCCGGTGGGCGTCATCGCCAACCAGCCCAGCCACCGGGCCGGCACGCTCGACATCGACGCCTCCACCAAGGCGGCCCGCTTCGTGCAGTGCTGCGACGCGTTCGGCCTGCCGCTCGTGACCTTCGTCGACAGCTCCGGCTTCCAGCCCGGCCGCGACATCGAGTGGCAGGGCATCATCCGCTACGGGGCCCAGTTGGTGGCGGCCTACTCGGCGGCCACCGTTCCTCGGGTGTGCGTGGTGCTGCGCAAGGCCTACGGCGGCGCCTACATCGTCATGGACTCCCGGGGCCTGGGCAGCGACCTCGTCCTGGCCTGGCCGACGGCTGAGATCGCGGTCATGGGCGCGCCCGGCGCGGTGCAGATCCTCCACCACCGTCGCCTCGACGCCCTCGACGGGCCCGAGGCCAGGGCCGCCGGCGCGGCCCGCCTCGAGGCCGAGTACGCGTCCCGGTTCTGCACGCCCGAGGTGGCGGCCGAGCGGGGCTTCGTCGACGACGTCATCGACCCCCAGGACACCCGGCGCCTCCTCGTTGCCGGCCTGGCCGCGCTGCGCACGAAACGGGAGCCGCCGCCGGCCGGTCGAAAACACACCAATCCACCGCTATGACACTCGACGCTGCGAGGCCATGATGCTGCTCGAAGGTAAGAAGTTGCTGGTCACCGGGGTTCTCCACGACTCCTCGATTGCCTACTCGGTCGCCGCCCTGGCCCAGGAGCAGGGGGCGGAGGTGGTGCTCACCGGGTTCGGGCGGGGGATGAGCCTCACCACCCGCACCGCCCGGCGCCTGCCGGTGCCGGCCGACGTGCTCGAGGCCGACGTCACCGACTCCGCCCACCTGGTGGCCCTGGCCGACGAGCTCACCCGCCGGTGGGGACGGGTCGACGGCGTCCTCCACGCGGTGGCCTTCGCCCCCGCCAACTGCCTGGGCGGCGACTTCATGCAGCCCGACTGGGCCGACGTGAGCACCGCCCTCCACGTGTCGGCGTACTCGCTCAAGGCGCTTGCCGGCGCCATGCTGCCCCTCCTGCGGGAGGCCGGCGGGGGCTCGATCGTCGGCCTCACCTTCGACGCCCGCCAGGCATGGCCGTCCTACGACTGGATGGGCGTGGCCAAGGCCGCACTGGAGGCCACCTCCCGCTATCTGGCCCGCGACCTCGGCACCCACAAGGTGCGGGTGAACCTGGTGTCGGCCGGGCCCCTGCGCACCATCGCGGCCAAGGGCATCGCCGGGTTCGAGCAGATCGAGCAGTCGTGGTCGGGCCGGGCCCCTCTCGGCTGGGACACCCGCGACGCCAAGCCGGTGGCCCAGGCGTGCGTGGCCCTGCTCTCCGACTGGTTCCCGGCCACCACCGGCGAGATGCTCCACGTCGACGGTGGGTTCCATTCGCAGGCGGCGGCCGGGCCGACCCCGGTTCCCGGCGCCTGAGGGAGTGAGCCGGCGTCCGGCGGGGCGCGTCGGGCGGCCACGGCCCCCCGGGTAGGGTCGGCCGATGTCTCTTGCACCCGGTGATCCCGCGCCCGACTTCTCCCTACTCGACCAGTCGGAGACCGCGGTCTCGCTCTCGGGCCTCCGGGGCCGCAAGGTCCTCGTCTACTTCTACCCCCGCGCCGACACGCCCGGGTGCACGGCCCAGTCGTGCGGCCTGCGCGACGCGGCGGCCGACGTGGGCGACACCGCCATCCTCGGGATCAGCCCCGACGCCCCCCGGAAGCAGGCCAGGTTCGACACCAAGTACGGCCTCGGCTTTCCTCTCCTGGCCGACGAGGACCATGCCGTGGCCACCGCCTATGGCGCCTGGGGCGAGAAGAGCATGTACGGCAAGAAGTACATGGGCATCATCCGGTCCGCCTTCCTGATCGATGAGGAGGGCAACATCGCCGACGCCTGGTACAAGGTCTCGCCCAAGGACACCGCGACCAACCTGCTGGCGGCCATCGACGCAGCCTGACCACGGCGTACCCATCCGAGGGGAGCGTCCGGAAACGGGGTGGTAGCACCCGGTCGCCAACACACCGGCTACCACCCTTTCAGCGGGAGGCCGGTACGAGTTGAGTAGTGGTTGTTGCGGCGGCAGCACACAAGACGTTTGCGGGCGTTGGGGAGGGGAGCGACGGCGGCGCTCTCGATGGCGGCCCCCGACGCTCCGCCGACGTCGGTGCAATTCGCCGGCGGACCGCCGCCGCAGCCGTGCGCGGAGCGGGATTCACTCCCGCAGGCTTCGTACGTCAAGTGACGGCACTCGTCCTGGGACCTCGTTGAGGTGAACACCTGCGTGGCGACCGTTCGCTTGGGCGGCCTTACTAGTACGATTTATTTGTGCACCGAATCACAAGCGTGTAACACCCAGGGCGGAGGAAGCGCTGTCGGAACAGGGAGATCTCCACATCGCGGTCGGACCTCCAGTCGAGCCGGACTACCTCCGGCCGGTGTATGCGAACGCCGCCAACATCAACTTCACGCCCCACGACTTCCGGTTGATGTTCAGTCTGTTCTTGTCGCCCCTTCAGGTATCTCCAGAGGATGCCGAGGGCGGGACTGTGGAGATCCATCCGCAGGCTGTGGCTCACGTCGTCGTGCCGGCGACCTTGATGCACGCCCTGATCAGTCTGTTGCAGGCGCAGTTCGGTGAATATTTGAAGCAGTTCGGCCCGCCGGGCCTTGACTCGAGAGGACCAGGAGGGATGAGCGAGTGAGTGACATGACGATGGAACGGTTCGCCCTCCCCCGACCGGGGCGCACAACCGATTCCACGAACCACGGCGTCGACCCAGGACAAAGGCCAAGCCTCGAGCTTGAATGGGACGATCTCCTCACTTGGGAGCCAGCGGCGCAAACGCAGGTCGGCGGAGCCACGGTGGTGGTGCACGTCGGCGTTCCTGCCGTCGGCTCCTCGGCTGAGGCGTTCCAGCGGCTGGCCGTTCAGCTTGGCGAGGACGGAACCGTCATCGTTTCGGACCCAGAGGGAGGGGCCTACGGGGTCGGCCAGTCGTTCAGTGAAGCGATGGAGCACTGGCGCCATGCGGCGCGGGAGCACTACGACGAGTTACGCCTCCACGCAGAGCGGCTGCACCCACGGATGCAACGTCAGTTGGCGTTCCTTGGGCTCGTCTTCGGATAGGTGGCACTCGCCGCCCGGGCTTTGCGCTTGGCTCTGACGGGGAAGTTCGGTTTCACCTGCGAGGGATCCGGCCGCGGGCCTCACGACAAGTACAAGCTCGAGATCGACGGCGTGTGGGTGGCACATACCCAGTTGTACCGCGGCGCCCGTGACATCGACGACTCCCTCGTCTCCGCCATCGGTAGGCAACTTGGCGTCACCAGAAAGCAGGTCTACGACATGGTCGAGTGCCGGATTGACCGCCCGTCGTACCTGAATCTCGTCTTGTGACCCCAGGAGCTAGCCGGGCTAGCTGAAGCGCGTCCGGTTCCATGTCGCTCAGGAGGCGATCGACTTTTGGCACCGCTACCTCGACGAGACGACAGTGCGGCTGTGACCAAATCGTGACCGCAGCCGTCATCTCGATGCATTTCACGCAGGGAGTCCGACGCTCCGACCTGGCGACCTTGCGTCAGAGCGGACGTGCCCGGAGCGGGACTCGAACCCGCACGCCCTTTCGGACAATGGTGTTTGAGACCATCGCGTCTGCCATTCCGCCATCCGGGCTGGGCCGACGGATTCTAGGGCAAAAAAATAGAGAGCCCCAAGGAAGTTTCCTCCGCTTCCGCCCCTGAGGGCTTCTGCTTCGGTTGCCCCCTTGGGACTCCGGAATCCAAATGTAATCCCGGCCCCCCGAACTGTCAACGATTTTCTTCAGACGCCCCACGCCGGGGCCTGGTCGAGCAGGAAGCGGCTCACGGCCAGGCAGCGGTCGAGCATGTCGCAGAGCAGCTCCTCGCCGGCCAGCACCTTGGCCAGCGACACCTGCTGGCGGGCGACGATGGTGAGGCTGCGCTCGGGGGCGTCGGTGACCTGGGCGAAGGAGTCGATGGCCGACACCTCGAGGGGCAGGTCGGGGCCGCCCACGCCGGCCAGCTCGGTGGCCAGCAGCAGGAGGTCGGGCCCCTTGGGCAGGGGCGGCAGGGCCCAGGTGAAGATCAGCGGGAACTGGTACTCGTCGGGCGGGTCCTCGTCGTCGGGCAGGTTGGAGACGATGTCCTCGAACGCCAGCAGCACCCGGGGCTCCACCTCGAGCGCGAGGTGGAGGTCGAGCGGTCCGCCGCAGCCCTCCTCGGGGTGGAGGTCGACCTCCCACACCTGCCGCAGCGAGTACGTCTCGACGAAATGGCGCTCGTCGTGCACGTGGAAGCCGTGGTCGACGGCATGGTCCTTCAGCTCCGCCACGTATCCGGCCACGTCGATGGCAGCCAACCGACCACCTCCCTCAGGGCCTCGTTGTCGTTGGGACGAGAGTAGGCGGTGGCGCCGGCTACGGGCGGTAGCTTCGAGCGGTGACCGACGACCACCTCATCGCCGTGCTCAACCAGGCCGCCGCCGCGGTGCACGCCGCCCTTGAGTCCCTCGACGACTGGGGCCTGGCCGGCACCCGCGACGGGCAGTACCACAGCGACCTCCTGGCCGACGAGGTGGCGGTGGCCATCCTGGTGGCCGCCGGGCTGGGCGTGCTGAGCGAGGAAACCGGCCTGCACCACCCCGACCGGGCGGTGACCGTGGCCCTCGACCCGGTCGACGGGTCGACCAACGCCTCCCGGAAGCTTCCCTGGTACGCCACCAGCCTGTGCGCGGTCGACGCCGGCGGGCCGCGGGCCGCGGTGGTGGTCAACCAAGCCACCGGCGACACGTTCGAGGCGGTGCGGGGCGCGGGCGCAACGTGCAACGGGCAGCCGCTGGCCACCAGCGGCTGCACGGACATGCACGCCGCCATCGTGGGGCTGAACGGGTGGCCGGCCGCCCACCTGGGCTGGCGCCAGATGCGGGCCCTGGGCGCGGCCGCCCTCGACATCTGCGCGGTGGGGTCGGGCCAGCTCGACGCCTACATCGACTGCAGCGACCACTCCCACGCCCCCTGGGACTACTTGGGCGGGGTCCTGGTGTGCCAGGAGGCGGGCGGCCTGGTGGCCGATGCCGAGGGCCGCGAGCTGGTCACCCTCGGCCTCACCGACCGCCGCACACCGGTGGCGGCCGCGACCGAGCCCCTGCTCGCCGAAGCCCTCGCGGCCCGGGCCGGGCTCCGCTGAGCGCCCCCGTGCCCCACCCGCGCCCGCCCGGTCCCGGGTTGCCGGCCGACGGGGAACCGGCCCGAGCTACCCCGGGCACCGGTGCCCGGCCGCCCGGAGACCGGCAGGGAGGGCTGCGGGGCCGGGTGCAGTCGGTGCTGCTGGCCGGTTACGGGCGCCTCCCGAAGGCGGCCCGACGGCTCGCCGTGCGGGTGATGACGCCCTCGTTCCACGTGGGGGCCCTGTGCGTGATCGAGCGGGCCGACGGAGCCCTGCTGCTGCTGCGCCAGTCGTACCGGCGGCGCGAGGCCTGGGGCTTCCCGGGAGGGTTGCTCGACCGCGGGGAGCAGCCGGCCGACGCCGTCCGTCGGGAGGTGCGGGAGGAGCTCGGAGTCGACGTCGAGGTCGACGATGCCCCCATGGTCGTGGTCGACCCCGGGTTCCGCCGGGTCGACATCGTCTACCGGGGCCGTCTGGCGCCCGGTTCCGACGAGGCCCTGGGCCCCGCGTCGCCCGAGATAGTCGAGGTGCGGTGGTTCCCCCGCAACCAGCTCCCGATCCTGCTCCCGGAGGCCGCCACCGCCCTCGTGGAGCTGGCCCGGGCCACCCGCCCACCCGTCGACGGCGGCTGACCGCGCCCATCTCGGTGCGGCGGGGGGCGGCTTTTCCGTAGGCTGTGACCGGTACGGGCGCTTAGCTCAGTTGGTAGAGCACTTGGCTTACAACCAAGCGGCCGGGGGATCGAGACCCTCAGCGCCCACCAGGAACCGGTCGGTCGGAGGGGTTCGGAAGGGTTCGGAAGGGTCGGGACAGGCGGCACCGGTCCGACGTACTGGAAATTCCTGATCACTTCTGCCCGGCGCTCCCTACGATGTCGGCGGACGCCCCTTCCTGAGGAGGAACCCCACGTGTTCGGACGCCTGGGTGGCTGGTGCCACGATCATCGCCGCATCGTCCTGGCCGGTTGGATCCTCGCCATCGTCATCGGGAACGGGGTGATGAGCTCGGTCGGAACCGATTACCGCGCCGACTTCAGCCTTCCCGACGTCGAGAGCCGCCAGGGCTTCGACATCCTCGAGGAGCACTTCGGGGGCCAGGGCACGGGCGAGAGCGGGTCCATCGTGTTCCGGGCCGAGGGCGGCGTGGAGGACCCGAGGGTCAAGGGCGCCATGGAGCCGTTCTTTACCCAGGTCGGTGAGGTCGCCGGCGTCGCCCGGGTCGTGAGCCCGTACTCCGAGGAGGGCTCGAGCCAGATCTCCACCCAGCCGGGAACTGAGGGCGAGATCGGCTACGCCGTGGTCGAGCTCGACCCCGACGTCACCTTCGAGAACGCCCTCCTGGTCTCCCAGGACATCAAGGAGGTCCAGCCCGCGGTCGATGGCGTCCAGATCGAGCTCGGAGGGGCCATCCTGGCCGAGTTCGAGCCGCCGTCGTCGGAGCTCCTGGGCCTGGCCTTCGCCATCGTGATCCTGATGCTGGCCTTCGGGTCGGTGCTGGCCATGGGCCTGCCCGTCGGCACCACGCTCGCAGGCATCGGGGCGGGGACGGTCATCGTCGGATTGCTGTCGAACCTGCTCACCATCCCCGACTTCGCCACCATCCTCGGGCTGATGATCGGCCTGGGTGTCGGGATCGACTACGCCCTGTTCATCGTCACCCGCTTCCGGGAGCAGCTCCACAAGGGCGACGACATCCCTCAGGCCGTCCGGGTGGCCTACGACACCGCCGGCCGGGCCGTCGCCTTCGCCGGCACCACAGTCGTGATCTCCCTCCTCGGGATGATCATCATGCAGATCGGGTTCATCTCGGGACTAGCCGTCGGCGCCGCCCTCGTGGTGCTCATGACCATGGTCGCCGCCCTCACCCTGCTTCCCGCCCTTCTCGGCTTCGCCGGCGGGCGGGTGGAGCTGACCCGCTGGCGGGGACTCATCGCCGCCGGACTGGTGGCGGTGGCCCTGCTCGGGTTCGGCCTGCGCATCCCGCCCCTCGCCCTGGTCGCCCTCGCCCTCGCCGCCTTCGTTCTCATCGCCAGCTTCGCCTTCAAGCCGCTGCGCGGTCTCGTGCCCCGGCCGGCGACCAAGCCCCGCCAGGAGACCCTCGCCTACCGGTGGAGCCGCTTCATCCAGCACCGCCCCTGGCCCTCGGCCCTGGGCTCGGTGTTCCTGCTCGTCCTGCTGGCCCTGCCCGTGTTCGGTCTGCGCCTCGGGTTCTCCGACGAGGGGAACTACGCCGAATCCACCACCACCCGCAAGGCCTACGACCTGCTGGCCGAGGGCTTCGGGCCCGGCTTCAACGGTGCCATCCTGGTCGTGTCCGAGGTGCCGGCGGGCACCCCGCAGGCGGCACTCGACCGGGTCTCGCAGGCGCTGGAGGCCGACTCGGGGGTCGCCTTCGCCAGCCCGGCGGTGCCGAACGACCCCGACAACACCACCGCCGCCTTGTGGCGCGTGTTCCCCACCACCTCCCCCCAGGAGGCCGCCACCACCGATCTGGTCGAGCGGCTGCGCGACCGGGTGCTGCCGAGGGCCACCGCCGATACCGGCCTCGAGATGGCCGTCACCGGCACCGTGGCCATCCAGGTCGACTTCTCCACCTACCTGGCCTCCCGCCTGCCGCTGTTCTTCGGGGCCGTGCTCGGTTTGTCGTTCCTACTGCTCATGGCCGTGTTCCGGTCGGTGCTGGTGCCCCTGAAGGCGGTGGTGATGAACCTGCTGTCGATCGGCGCCGCCTTCGGCAGCGTGGTCGCCATCTTCCAGTGGGGGTGGGGGGCCTCGATCCTCGGGCTCGACGGGGCTCCGATCGAGCCGTTCGTGCCGATGATGCTCTTCGCCATCGTGTTCGGCCTGTCGATGGACTACGAGGTCTTCCTCCTGTCCCGCATCCGGGAGGAATGGAGGCGCACCGGCGACAGCCGCACGTCGGTGGCCGACGGCTTGGCCGCCACCGCCCGGGTCATCACCGCCGCGGCTGCCATCATGGTCTTCGTCTTCGGCAGCTTCCTGTTCGAGCAGGACCGCATCTCCAAGCTCTTCGGCATCGGCCTGGCCGTGGCGGTGCTGCTGGACGCCACCATCGTGCGCATGCTCCTGGTGCCCGCCACCATGGAGCTGCTGGGTGATCGCAACTGGTGGCTGCCCCGCTGGCTCGACCGGATCCTGCCCAACGTCGACGTCGAGGGCCACGGCGACGCCGGCTCGGAGACGCCGACCAAGGTGCCTTCCGACGTGGGTCGCTAGCGGGCGCTCACCCGTGCCCACCCCCGTCGGGCCCGTGGAGCCCGATCCCGACGACCCCGACCTGTGGACCGAGTGGTACGACCTCGACGACGCGGACGCGGACGATCTCGGGCCGAGCCGGTACGGGTGGCCGGTCCGGGTGGTGGCCGCCGTGGCCATCGTCGCCGTCATCCTGCTGTTCGTGCTCTGACGGTCGATGCTCGACGGTCGATGCTCGACGGTCGGTGCTCAGGCCCGGTCGGTGGGCACCCTAGGCTCGGCGGGTGCTCGGCTTGCCGGACGACGTCCGGGCCTGCCTGTTCGACCTCGACGGCGTGCTCACCAGCACGGCCAAGGTCCACGCCGCGGCCTGGAAGCAGATGTTCGACGGCTTCCTCCGAGACCGGGCGGCACGGCTCGGCGAGCCGTTCCGGCCGTTCGCCGTCGACCCCGACTACGTCACCTACGTCGACGGCAAGCCCCGCAACGACGGCACCCTCGACTTTCTGGGCTCCCGGGGGATCACGCTGCCCGAGGGTGGGGCCGACGACGGGCCGAACGCGGAAACGGTGCGGGGCCTCGGTCTGCGCAAGAACGAACTGGTCCTCCGCCTGATCAGGGATGGTGGGGTGGACGCCTACCCCGGGTCGGTCGAGTACCTGCGCCGGGCCAAGGAGGCAGGCCTGGCCCGGGTGGTGGTGTCGTCGAGCACCAACTGCCGTGAGGTGCTCGTGGCCGCCGGTCTCGTCGACCTGGTCGACGGGTACGTCGACGGACTGGTGGCCGAGGCGAGGAACCTGCCGGGCAAGCCGGCCCCCGACACCTTCCTGGCCGGGGCCGAGATGGCCGGCGTCGCCCGGGAGGAGGCGGCCGTGTTCGAGGACGCCCTGGCCGGGGTGCAGGCGGGCCGGGCGGGGGGGTTCCGCCTGGTGGTGGGGGTCGACCGAGTCGGCCACGCCGACGCCCTGCTGGCCCACGGGGCCGACCTGGTGGTCGACGACCTCGGTGACCTTCTCGCCCCCGACTGGGCCGGCCCGGCGGAGGTGGGGGAGTGATCGTCGAACCGGCCTACACGGTCGAGCCGTGGTGCGTGCGGGAGACCGGGCTGAACCTCGACCTCCTCAGCCAGAGCGAGTCGGTGTTCGCCCTCTCCAACGGCCACGTGGGCCTGCGGGGGAACCTCGACGAGGGCGAGCCCTTCGGCGTTCCGGGCACCTACCTCAACGGTGTGTACGAGCTGCGGCCCCTGCCCTATGCCGAGGCCGGCTACGGCTACCCGGAGTCGGGGCAGACCGTGATCAACGTCACCAACGGCAAGCTCATCCGGCTCCTGGTCGACGACGAGCCCTTCGACGTCCGCTACGGCGATCTCCGGTCGCACGAGCGCATCCTCGACCTCCGGGCCGGCACCCTCACCCGGGAGGCCGAGTGGGCCTCGCCCTCGGGCCGGGCGGTCAGGGTGTCGTCGGTGCGCCTGGTCTCGCTCACCCAGCGGGCGGTGGCGGCGATCAGCTACACGGTCGAGGCCCTCGACCAGGCCGTGCGGGTGGTGGTGCAGTCCGAGCTGGTGGCCAACGAGTCGGTGCCCACCCGCTCCGGCGACCCACGCGTGGCCGCCGCCATCGACGCCCCGTTGCACGGTGAGGACCACGGCGCCGACAGAGAGCGGGTGATCCTCTGCCACAGCACCCGGCGCAGTGGCATCCGGATGGCGGCGGGCATGGACCACGTGATCGAGTCGCCCGCTCATCCCAGCGCCCGGCAGGGCGTCGAGGCCGAGAGCTTCGCCGACGTGGGCCGGGTGTCGGTCACCACTACCCTCCAGCCCGGCCAGCGGCTGCGGATCGTGAAGTTCGTGGCCTACGGGTGGTCGGGCCTGCGGTCGGTGCCCGCCCTGCGTGACCAGGTGGCGGCCGCCCTGCTGGCCGCCCGCCAGGCGGGGTGGGAGGGACTGGTGGCCGAGCAGCGTCGGTACCTCGACGACTTCTGGACCCGGGCCGACGTCGAGGTCGACGGCGACCCCGGCGTGCAGCAGGCGGTGCGCTTCGCCCTCTTCCACGTCCTGCAGGCGGGGGCCCGGGCCGAGCGGCGGGCGATCCCGGCCAAGGGGCTCACCGGGCCCGGCTACGACGGCCACGCCTTCTGGGACAGCGAGGTCTTCGTCCTCCCGGTGCTCACCTACGCCGTGCCCCACGCGGTGGCCGACGCCCTGGCCTGGCGGTGGGCCACCCTGCCCCTGGCCGTGGAGCGGGCCGGTCAGCTGGGCCTGAAGGGGGCGGCCTTCCCCTGGCGCACCATCGCCGGCCAGGAGTGCTCGGCGTACTGGCCGGCGGGCACGGCCGGCTTCCACGTGAACGCCGGCATCGCGGCCGCCGTCATCCGCTACGTCGACGCCACCGGCGATCGGGAGTTCGAGCGCACGACCGGGCTCGACCTGCTGGTGGGCACCGCCCGCATGTGGCGGTCGCTCGGGCACCACGACCATCGGGGCCGGTTCCGCATCGACGGGGTCACCGGGCCCGACGAGTACAGCGCGGTGGCCGACAACAACGTCTACACCAACCTCATGGCCCAGCTGAACCTGCGGGCCGCGGCCGACGCCGCCGCCCGTCACCCGACCCGGGCCCGGGAGCTCGGCGTCGACGACGAGGAGACGGCGTCGTGGCGGGACGCGGCGGCGGCCATGGTCGTCCCCTTCGACGCCACCCTCGGCGTGCACCCCCAGGCCGAGTCGTTCACCGACCACGAGGTCTGGGACTTCGAGTCGACGCCTTCCGACCACTACCCCCTCTTCCTCCACCACCCCTACTTCGAGCTCTACCGGATGCAGGTCGTCAAGCAGGCCGACCTGGTGCTCGCCCTCCACCTGCGGGGCGACGCCTTCACGCCCGAGGAGAAGGCCCGGGACTTCGACTACTACGAGCGGCTCACGGTGCGCGACTCGTCGCTCTCGGCGTGCACCCAGGCAGTGGTGGCGGCCGAGGTCGGCCACCTGGGGCTGGCGTTCGACTACCTGCGGGAGACGGCCCTCGTCGACCTACGCGATCTCGGGAACAACACCCGCGACGGGCTGCACCTGGCCGCCCTGGCCGGCACCTGGTCGGCCGTGGTGGCCGGCTTCGGCGGGTTCCGCGACCACGGCGGACGGCTGTGCTTCGCCCCCCGGCTGCCCGAGCAGCTCAGCCGCATCGCCTTCCGCCTCACGGTGCGGGGCCGGCGGCTGCGGGTCGAGATCATGCCCACGGTGGCCACCTACGAGCTCCTGGAGGGCGACCCGATCGAGCTGGTCC
>Ga0136617_10000958_pt1 | contig 25345 bp, 24 predicted proteins | sample AntDrymUQ3222106_2_FD_129672 | JGI IMG/M metagenome (GOLD analysis project Ga0136617, IMG submission 129672) | Polar desert sand microbial communities from Dry Valleys, Antarctica - metaG UQ322 (21.06) | ecosystem: Environmental > Terrestrial > Soil > Desert | place: Antarctica: Dry Valley...
CGCGAGCTGCGTCAGGACTTCCCGTCCGCCGGCGCGGTCGTGCAGGCGTACCTCCACCGCACCGAGGCCGACTGCCGCGACCTGGCGTACTCCGGTTCCAGGGTCCGGCTGTGCAAGGGGGCCTACAAGGAGCCCGAGTCGGTCGCCTTCCAGGACAAGCGCGAGGTCGACAAGTCGTACGTCCGGTGCACCCGTGTGCTGATGGCGGGCGACGGCTACCCGATGATCGCCTCCCATGACCCGCGGCTGATCGAGATCGCCGGGTCCCTCGCCGCTCGCAACAGCCGCGTCAAGGGCAGCTACGAATACCAGATGCTGTTCGGGATCAGGCCGGACGAGCAGAAGCGGCTGGCCGCTGCCGGTGAGCAGATGCGGGTCTACGTGCCGTACGGCGACCAGTGGTACGGCTACTTGATGAGACGGCTGGCCGAGCGTCCGTCGAACCTGACATTCTTCGCCCGATCCCTGCTGAGCAAAGGCTGACGGGTGGACACGAACGGACATGGGTAGATCGAGATGACGGTCGCGATCCTCGGTGCCGGAGTGATGGGCGAGACCGTCGTGTCCGGGCTGGTGCGCGCCGGGCGCTCGCCGGGCGACCTCGTGCTGTCGGAGCGCCGACCGGAGCGGGCGGCCGAGCTGCGCGAGCGGTACGGCGTCGACGTGCTGGGAAACATCGAGGCGGCGACTCGCGCCGACACATTGGTCCTGGTCGTCAAGCCGCAGGACATGCCTGACCTGCTCGACGAGATCGCTCACGTCGTGCGTCCCAGCCAGCTGGTCGTGTCGCTCGCGGCCGGCATCACGACGGCGTTCATCGAGGCGCGACTTCCCGCTGGAGTGCCGGTCGTGCGGGTGATGCCGAACACGCCTGCCCTCGTGGACGAGGGGATGGCGGCGATCTCGCCCGGCCTGCACTGCGACGAGGCGCATCTGGTCGAGGCGGAGGACCTGCTGCGGGCGACCGGCAAGGTGCTCCGAGTGCCGGAGAAGCAACAGGACGCCGTAACCGCCATCTCCGGCTCAGGTCCGGCCTACCTGTTCTTCGTCGTCGAGGCCATGATCGAGGCCGGCGTACACCTCGGACTGCCGCGGACGACGGCGACCGAGCTCGTCGTACAGACGATGGTCGGGTCGGCGACGATGCTGCGTGAGACTGGTGAGCACCCGACGGTGTTGCGCGAGCGGGTGACGTCTCCCGGTGGAACGACAGCGGCGGCCATCCGCGAGCTCGAGGACCACAAGGTCAGAGCGGCGTTCATGACCGCGCTGGCGAGCGCGGCGGCCCGCTCGAAGGAGCTGGCCAGCGGCGTCGACGAGTGACGACCCAGGCGGCCGCGGGCCCACTGCTCGACGGTGACGAAAACCGTCGCCGCGGCCTGAACCGGATGCGGGCGGTGGCCGCCTCCCTGCTCGTCTTCGCCGCCGTCATCTATCTGCTCACCCTGGACCGTGACGGAACTCTGGGCTACGTGCACGCGGCGTCGGAAGCCGCGGTGGTGGGGGCGGTAGCAGACTGGTTCGCGGTCACCGCTCTGTTTCGGCACCCACTCGGTCTGCCGATCCCGCACACGGCGCTGATCCCGACCCGCAAGGGCGCCCTGGCGCGCAGCCTGCAGGAGTTCGTGAGCGGCAACTTCCTCACCGAAGACGTCGTACGCGGCCGAGTAGCCGATGCGGACGTGTCCCTGCGGGTCGGTAGCTGGCTACGCGACGAGGCGCACAGCCGGCGGGTGGTCGACGAAGCCGTCGTGCTGGTACGCCTCGGTCTGCAGAAGGTGCAGGACGAGGACGTCCGGGCCCTGCTCGAATCCGAGGTCCTGCCACGTCTCGCCGAGGAGCCACTGAGCGAAGTAGCCGGTCGCTTGCTGGGTGACGTCGTCGAGGAGGGTGCGCATCATGGCTTGGTGGAACTCGCCCTCACGGAGGCACACCAGTGGCTGGTGGCGAACCCGGAGTCGTTCGCGGCTGTGCTCACGACCCGGGCGCCCTGGTGGACTCCGCAGTGGCTCGACGAGCGCGTCGTCACCCGCATGCACCTCGAGATGGTTGCGTGGGTGGACGACATCCGCGCGGACCCGCAGCACCGCGCGCGAGTCGCCCTCGACGAGCTGCTGGCGCAGCTGGCCACGGACCTCCAGCTGGACCCCGAGACGATGGCGCGGGCCGAACGGCTGAAGGCGCGGCTGCTGGGTCAGCCGCAGGTACTGAACACCGCGACCGCGCTGTGGCGGGCCTTGCGCACGGCGCTCGACGAAGCCCTGGCGCGGCCCGAGAGCGCCGTACGACAGCGGGCCGTGACGGCACTCGCCGCGTTCGGCGAGCGGCTCGAGGGCGACGACGACCTGCGCGCTCGCACCGACGGCTACGTCGCCGACGCCGCTGCGTTCCTGGTCGGGCGGTACGGCGACGAGCTGACGACCGTCATCACCGACACGATCGACCGCTGGGACGGCCACGAGGCTGCGCGCCGGATCGAGTTGCACGTCGGCCGGGACCTGCAGTTCATCCGGATCAACGGGACGGTCGTCGGGGGTCTGGTCGGGCTGCTCATCCACGCCGTCACCCAACTGCTCTGACAAGCAGCGAGTGCCCGTCCATGCCCGCGAATTGCGGGAAAGTTGCTGTGCGTACTGCGGCGAATCGGGCAATAGGTCGCCAGATTCCCGCAATTCGCGGGAAGGGAGGGGGAGGACAGCCGACAGGACGCAACGCGACCAGGCGGGACACTTTAGAGTCCGTCGCATGAGCGGTGCCGCGGGAGTGGTCTTCGACGAGTCCCTGACGGCCTACAACTTCGGCCCGGGGCATCCGTTGGCTCCGGTGCGGGTCGACCTCACGATGCGGCTCGCCACCGAGCTCGGCGTACTGGATCTGCCCGACGTCACCCGGTACGACGCACCGATGGCCGATGTCGACCTCGTCCGGCTGCTGCACACGAAAGACTACATCGAGGCCGTGCAGCGGGCGGGGGCAGACCCGAGCCAGGTCGACCTCGCCTACGGGCTGGGCTCGGACGACAACCCGACGTTCGCGGGCATGCACGAGGCTGCCGCTCATGTCGTCGGTGCGACGGTCGAGGCGGCCAGGCTGGTCTGGTCTGGTGAGGTGCTGCACGGAGTGAGCATCGCGGGCGGCCTGCACCATGCGTTCGCCGCCTCGGCCAGCGGCTTCTGCATCTACAACGACCCGGCCATCGCGATCGCCTGGCTGCTGGAGCAGGGAGCCACGAAGATCGCCTACGTCGACATCGACGTGCACCACGGCGACGGCGTCCAGGCCGCGTTCTACGACGACCCGCGAGTGCTCACGATCAGCCTTCACGAGTCACCCCGCACCCTGTTTCCCGGCACCGGGGAGGCCGGTGAGTGTGGCGGGCCGGGCGCCGAGGGGTCGGCGGTCAATGTCGCCCTGCCACCGGGCACGAGCGACGGCGGCTGGCTGCGGGCGTTCCACGCGGTCGTTCCGCCCCTGCTGCGCGAGTTCCAGCCGGACGTACTCGTGTCCCAGCACGGCTGTGACTCACACATGGACGATCCGCTGGCCCACCTCATGGTCAGTGTCGACGGTCAGCGCCAGGCGCACCTGGCCCTGCATGATCTCGCGCACGAGGTCAGTGCCGGGCGTTGGCTCGTCACCGGCGGCGGCGGGTACGCCGTCACCGCGGTCGTGCCGCGCACCTGGACACATCTGCTCGCCATTGCCGGTGGCGCTCCGCTCGACCCGCAGACGCCGACCCCGCCGCAGTGGCGCGAGCACGTACGCACGCTGACCGGCCGGCCCGGCGTCGAGGTGATGTCCGATGGCAGGGACGCGAGCTGGACCGACTGGTCGCAGGGATTCAACCTCGACTCGTGGCTGGACCGCAGCATCGCCAGCACCCGGAAGGCCGTCTTCCCGCTGCACGGGCTCGACCCGATCGGCTACTGACAGCGGCCCGCTGCTGCGGGTCCGACCAGGGCCGCATGAGTAGGTCAATCGAGCGGGAAGCCAGCGACACGCCCATGGCCTGCCCCACTTTATCGATGATTTTGCTACCTATTTGGCGACTCCACTTCCCCACGAGCCTCTCGTGCCACTAATCTCACGCGAGGAGCACAGGCGCTTGTGATCTTCGGTGGGGAAGCCGAAGGGGCAGCCCGTGCCCGCGAAAGTAGGTGCGTGATGGGCGCAGACACGCCCGGTGGCCCCATGTCCGAGGTCAAGTTCCTTACGGTGGCAGAAGTGGCCTCGTCGATGCGGGTGTCGAAGATGACGGTCTACCGCCTCGTCCATGCCGGTGACCTGCCCGCGGTGCGGGTCGGACGCTCGTTCCGGGTGCCCGAAGAGGCGGTGAACGAGTACCTGCGCAAATCGTACTTCCAAGCCGGCTGACTGGCTCGGGCGCCACGAACACGATCAGGCGCCGTCCAGGAAAAGAAGGGCGAGTGCCGCAGGGCACTCGCCCTTCTTTCGTGGGCAGGAACGAGACTCAGCGCCGGCCGAAGTCGACGCAGCCGACCCAGACGTTGTTGCGGCCACGGACGGCGCTGATACCCGCGAACCTGAAGTCCCTGCTCAGCATGAGCCGGCGATGACCGGGGGAGCCCATCCACATCTGCACCATCTGGTAGGGCGTGATGCTGCCCTTGGCGAGAACCTCCCCGGTGTAGCTGTGCCTGCAGGTACGCATCAACGGGCCGAGGTCTTGGTGGTAGAACCTGTCGCTTCGGGTCAGGTGACGCGCCCAACGCTCGGCGAACCGGTCCTCGCACGATCCTGCCGACAGGTCGCGGGTCTTGTGGTTGTCCCGTACGCGGTTCATCCAGAGCTTGAGTCGCGTCTCGTACTTGCTCGTGGTCATGTTGGCCCAGAATCGGGGTCCGACCTTCGCTGCCGTGCTGGGCGACGCGGCGGCCGTGGACGTCGTCGTCGCGGTGACCACCTTCGTCACCGCGGGCGTCGCAGGGGCCGCGCCGGCCGGGAAGGGAGCGGCCAAGGTCAGGGCGGTGACGGCGGCCACCACCGCGACGAAACTGCCGACCAGGCGCAGCCGTCGGGTAGGCAAGGACTCACTGGGTTCGGGGCCTTGGTGGACCGGCGTAGTCGGCGAAATGTCTGGGTTGCGGGCCGCGAGCGGCATCGTGCCTCCAGGAGGTGTCGGGCAAAGACCGACATTGGGGAGGCCGGGCAGTCGCATCAATCGGGACGACCCGGGTCAAACCTGGCGGGTTTTCCTCGTGCCGTACTCGGCAGTGTGGTCGAATATCGCTGAGAGTGCAAGGGGAACTACCCTAAGTAGTCGTCAATCTGGCGCATTTCATGAGTTTCGGCGGGTCGGCGTTCATCCGTCGGACGATGTCGGGCCCGTTCGGATGACAATAGCGGTGGCGTTCGTGCGTGCGGGCCCGGGTTGGGCAGTCACCGCAGTTCGGTCGGCGGCGAAGGGGACGGGTAGGCTGGCGCGGCCGCGTCGATGACGCGTACTGGAAACCGTGAGACACCGAAGACAACCGATCGACTCAGTTGGACCCCGGCGCAGCCGCGCGGTCGCAGCGACGTACGACCGCCGGGAAAGGGAAACCGTTGGGCTCAGTCATCAAGAAGCGTCGCAAGCGAATGGCGAAGAAGAAACACCGCAAGCTGCTGAAGAAGACCCGCATCCAGCGTCGCCGCCAGGGCAAGTAGCCGGCGCGGCCGTAGGACAGCGAGACACGGTGGGACGCGTCGTCCTGGTCACCGGAGTCTGTCGTGAGCTGGGTGGACGTTTCGCCCGCCGGATCGCCGCCGACCCTGATGTCGATCGCGTGGTCGGTGTCGATGTCGTGCCGCCTCGTGGGGACCTCGGAGACGTCCGGTTCGTGCGGGCCGACATCCGTAACCCGGTGATCGCCAAGGTCATCGCCGCCGAAGATGTCGACACCGTCGTCCACCTCGGGGTGATCGCGACTCCACGCGGCGCCGGCGGACGTACGTCGATGAAGGAGATCAACGTCATCGGCACGATGCAGCTGCTCGCGGCGTGCCAGAAGGCCGCGGGGGTGCAGCAGTTGGTCATCAAGTCGTCGTCCAGCGTCTACGGGTCCTCGCCGAAGGATCCGGCCATGTTCAGCGAGGAGATGCCGCCACGGCGGATGCCGCGCTCGGGCTTCGCCAAAGACTCGGTCGAGGTCGAGGGGTACGTCCGCGGCTTTGCCCGCCGGCGCCCCGACGTGGCCGTCACGATGCTGCGCTGCGCCAATCTCATCGGCCCGCAGATCGAGACATCGCTGACCCGCTACTTCCGGCTTCCGGTGGTGCCGACAGTCCTTGGCTTCGACGCCCGCCTCCAGTTCTGCCACGAGAACGACGCCCTGGCCGTGCTGCAGCATGCCCTGCGGACGGGAGTGCCCGGCACCTTCAACGTCTGTGGAGACGGCGTCTTGATGCTCTCCCAGGCGGTACGCCGGCTCGGCCGTCCGCACGTGAGCGTGCCAGCGGGTGCGATGAGCATGTTGGGATCGCTCGTTCCGCAGGCCCGCCAGGCAGACCTGTCGTCCGAACAGACAGCCTTCCTGACGCACGGGCGCGGGATCGACACGACGGCGATGCGTGAGCTGCTCGGCTTCGAGCCGCAGGCCACGACGGCCGAGGCGTTCGAGGAGTTCGCCCGTAGCGAGCGCCCCGGACCGCTGCACGCAGCCCGCATCGGCGAGCTCGAGCAGCAGTTGACGTCTGTCGTGAGGGCGTTGAGCCGTGCCGGACGCTGAGGTCATCCCGATCGGTGGGCGGGGACGACCCGGCCGCGGATCGGCGTCGAGCCCGTCTGCGGCGGCACGGGCTCTCGCGCCTCAGCCCGCCAGCGGGGGCCGCACGTCCAAGGCCACCAGCGAAAGCGTTGCTTCGCCGGCTCCCACCCCCAATGCACGGCCGAAGCGCGCTCAGTCACCAGGAATGCCGGTCGAGGACGACGCGCCGGAGTACCTGGCAGAAGACGTCGCAGACGCCATCCGGGACGCCGCCGACGAGGTTTTCGGGCCGGTCGGCTGGGAGCACCAGCTCGCGAGCGTGCTGGCGTTCTTGCGACGCCGGCTCACCGGCGACTACGAGGTCGACGACTTCGGCTTCGACGTCGAGGTCACCGAGCGCTTCTTGTTGGCCGCGATGCGACCGCTGGCGCAGAAGTGGTTCCGGATCGAGGTCGTAGGTGCGGACAACATCCCCGCCGAAGGTGGGGCGCTGATCGTCTCGAACCACTCGGGCACCGTGCCAGTCGACGGCATGATGACCGCGGTCGTCGTGCACGACCACGCCGACCGCTATCTGCGCATGCTCGGGGCCGATCTGGTCTTCCGGCTCCCCTTCATCGGCGAATTGGCGCGCAAGGGTGGAGCCACCCTGGCCAGCACCGAGGATGCCGAACGAATGCTCTCGAGTGGCGAGCTGGTCGGCGTCTGGCCCGAAGGCTTCAAGGGCATCGGCAAGCCGTTCTCGGAGCGCTACAAGCTGCAACGGTTCGGTCGGGGGGGCTTCGTGTCCGCGGCGATGCGAACGAAGGTGCCGATCGTGCCGTGCTCGGTGGTTGGGGCCGAGGAGATCTACCCGCTCGTCGGCAACCTGCCCGCGCTGGCGCGGTTGCTCAAGGTGCCGTACATCCCCATCACGCCGTTGTTCCCGCTGCTCGGCCCACTCGGCCTGATCCCCCTGCCGTCCAAGTGGCTGATCGAGTTCGGCGAGCCCATCCGCACCGACGCCTACCCCGAAGGTGCCGCGGACGATCCGATGCTGGTCTTCAACGTGACGGACCAGGTGCGCGAGACGATCCAGCAGACGCTCTACTCGCTGCTCATCCGTCGCCGCGGGGTCTTCAGCTGACCGACCCGGACGATGCCCGGGAGCTTCAGCACCGTGGGCTCAGCGGCCGCCGAGCAGGTCGTCGTCGAGGTCGCCCAGCGGGTCGTCGGGGTCGATGATGATCGTCGGGATCGGAAGCGAGACCGTCGGCAGCGAGAGCGTCGGAATCGTGAGGGTGGGCGGCGTGATGGTGGGCGGCGTCGGCACGATGTCGGTGATCCGTGGCCCGCGCGAGGTGGTGGTTGGCGCCGGGGGGCGCGGCCGGGAGGTCACCGTACCGGGGTCATTGGGCGTGTTGTCGGGGCCAGTGGTCTGCTGACCGGGCCCGGTCGGCAGCGTCAGAGGGGGCGGGGTCGGCGGCGCGGGCAGCGTCGGGAGAGTCGGCAAGGTGGAAGGAGCCGAAACCGTTGGATCGGTCCCGGGCGGCTGTTCGCCCGGGCCGAGCTTGGTGGGCAGCGGCTGGCCGTCCTCGCGGTCCGGCCCTCGGGTTGGGATCAGGCCCTGGTCGACGGCGTCACGCAGGTCTTGCATGGCCGACGAGAGCTCCAACGGGGCGAGGCTGCTACAGGCGGGACACACCTGACGCGCGGTGGCGTCGATGTCGGCCAGGTCCTGCGCGACCTCCAACGCGTCGTCGCGGGTCTCCGCGGGCAGTCGCGGCATCAGGTCGTCGAGCCGCCGAGACGACTCGTCGGCGAACGTACGTAGTTGGTCGATCGCCTCTGCATCCCCGTCACGGTAGGCATCGACCATGTTCTGGCTGCCATCTTCTGCCGATTCTGAGAAGTCGTCGAGGGCGCGCGACACGAGGCCCGGTGTGGAGAACTCGTCCGGCCGCGTCAGCGCGAGCTTCTCGACCTCGTCGAGCCGCGTCTCCGCCTGCTCGAGGTACTCCTCGCCTCGGCCCGCGCCGGCTCCACCGGAGGCGATCTCGACCCGTTCGATTGCCCGCTTGACCGGGTACAGCGCGTCTCCGGGCAGTGCTGTCTGGCTGGCAGCGGCCACCCCGACACCCGCCCCGACGACCAAGCAGGTGGCCGCAGCGGCCGACACCATCCGGCGCCGTCGCGAATCGGTGGGTTCGCCGAGGCTCGGTGGTGCGCCTGGCACTGCGTCGGCGTCGGGGGCGGCCAGCGCCTCCGGAGCGGCCAGCAAGAGGGACGCTCGCAGGTCGGTGACGAATGCGGTCCGTGGCCCGGCGACATCGGCCGTCCGGAGGTCCGACACCAGGCTCACGAGCTCGTGCAGGTACGCCGGTGCCTCGGCTGGGACTCGCTCGGCGTCGACCGCGGCTGCGAACTCGTCCGCCCGACGCGCCGTCACCAGCCCTCTCATCGAACGACCCCCGTGGGCCTCATGCGCACTGCCTTCTCATCGGTCCTCGTGAGGACGCCTACCCCTCCATGCAGGGCAACGAGCGAGCAGGCGGCGAGGTTATGGGCCGGACGCCACGGATGTGTTGAAGCATGGGAACAGAGCCCGCGACACACCCCTCGGACCGATGATGTGCGCAGGGCCGCTGTCATCGCATCCCCTCGGGCATCAGCTTGGCCAGGTTGCGGACGGCTCGGAGCTGCAGCTGCTTGACCGCTCCCTCGCTGCGGCCGAGGCTCGCGGCTGTCTCAGCGATCGACCGGCCGGACAGGAATCGCAGGACCAGGCACTCCTGCTGTTCGTCGGGAAGCTGCTGCAGCGCCTCGTGCAGCGCCTCGTTGGTCAGCCCTGTGATGACCTCGTCCTCGGGACCGTCCTCGGCCGGGGCGTGCCGGCTCAGGTCGTCGGTCGCCAACTCCAGCCTGGTACGGCCCGACTTGTAGTGGTCGGCGACCAGGTTGCGGGCGATCGTCGTCAGCCAGGCTCCGAAGTCCTTGCCCTGCCACTGGAACGACGCCATCGATCGCAACGCTCGGAAGAACGTCTCGCTCATCAGGTCCTCGGCGATCGCCTGGTTGCTCACCCGGTAGTAGAGGAAGCGGTACACCTGCGGGTGGTAGTGGTCGAACAGCGAGCCGAACGCGTCCGGGTCACCGTCACGAGCGAGGTCGACCAGCGCCGCCAGCCGCAGCCGCTCGTCGTCGGTGGAGGGTGCTCCCCGTGCTCCGCCGTGGTCGGAGCGGCCTGGCGAACCCGCAGCAGAGGCCTCGGTGGCGAGCAGCCGACCGTGGATGATGACGTCGGCGACGATGACTCGCAGGACGTCGTACGACGGATCGAGGACCAGCTCGGGGACAGCAGCCGGTGCGCACAGGTACCGACCACGGACACGCCGCAGCCGCCCAGCACGTTCTGAGGCCGTCATCCCTGAGGCCGTCATCGAAGCTCCCTCTGGCCGACCCTTGAAAGGGCATCGGCACCCGTTCGATGGTAGCGGCGATCAGCACGAGCCGTCACCGAACGGATACCCCGCCGCGCAATGGCCGAACGACCGCCTCAGTCGGACTTGCGACGCAGCGAGATCGCCGCGGCCACGCTGCCGACGGCGGCCCCGGTCGCGGCGGCGGCGACCAGTCCGACGCGAGCGGCCCGACGGCCGCTGCGGTAGTCGCGGATGCGCCACCCTTGCTGGCGGGCATGCTGGCGCAGCCGGCCGTCCGGGTTGATCGCGCAGGGGTCGCCGACCAGTCCGAGCATCGGGAGGTCGTTGTAGGAGTCGGAGTACGCCGCGCAGCGTGCCAGGTCGAGTCCCTCACGAGCCGCAAGCGCCTCCACGGCGATGGCCTTGGCCGGCCCATGGAGCAGTTCGCCGACCAGCCTGCCGGTGTACACGCCGTCGACGTGCTCCGCGACGGTGCCCATGGCCCCGCTCAGCCCCAGCCGGGACGCGATGGTGCGGGCGATCTCGATCGGGGCCGCCGTCACGAGCCACACCCGCTGCCCCTGATCCAGGTGCAGCTGGGCGAGCGCGCGGGTTCCGGGCCAGATCCGCTGTGCCATGGCCTCGTCGAAGATGTCCTCACCGAGGGACTCGATCTCCTCGACGCGATGTCCGGCAATGAACGCCAGCGCCGCCTCCCGCGCGTTCATCACCGCGTCGGGATCTTCGACGCCGACGATACGGAAGTACGCCTGGTCCCACGCGGCTCGGGCGATGTCGCGGGTGGTGAAGAAGCTGCGTCTGTGCAGGCCGCGTGCGAGATGGAAGATCGACGCGCCCTGCATCACCGTGTTGTCGACGTCAAAGAACGCGGCCGCGCTCGGGTCGGGAGGTCCGGACAGCCAGGCCTCGACCTCCGCCGCTGCTGCTGCTGCCTCGCCCGCCAGCACCGATCTCGCCCGTAGCCGCACTGCCGGAACAACGTCGTGGCGGCGTCGGTCGACCCTGTCCCCCCGGCTCGGCTGGTCCACGTCAGCAGCGTAGGGCGGGCCAGCCCCGGTCACCAGAGAGCCACCTCGAGCCGACGTCGACTGGTCACCCGACGACCGCCGGTCGGCTCCGAACCGTATGCGAGACTCGCGGCGTGAAGGTCGCGATCCCGGTCACGAACGTCGCAGAGCTGGTCCGGCGTCGGGCCGAGCAACGCGGGAACGCGCCGGCGCTGGTAGACGGCGAACGACGCGTCACCTGGTCGGAGCTCGACGCGGAGGTCGATGCCGTGGCAGGGGGACTGGCCGCCGCCGGGCTGGTCGCGGGAAACCGGGTGGCCTTCGCCCTGCCGAACCGGGTCGAGCTGGTGGTGTGGTATCTCGCAACGCTGCGGGCGGGCTGCGTCGCCGTACCCCTGAACCCGACCTCTGCCACTGGCGAGGTTGCGCGCATGCTGACCGACAGCGGCGCCCGAATCTGCCTGCTCGACGAGTCGACAGCGGCGACTGTCCGAGCGGCCGTGGCTGGTGTCGGCGAAGCGCCGGCCCCCGATCAGGGTGCTCCGGCCACCGCACCGCCGCGGATCGTTGCCGTCGACGTGACCCCGCTGCCAGGAGAGCTGGGCTACGTCGACCTGCGCGACGTCGCGAGGCCGGTGCGTTCGCCACTCGACCGCGAGTCCCTGGGCGTCCTGCTGTACACGTCGGGCACGAGTGGGCGTCCGCGCGGGGCGATGCTCAGCCATCGCGCCCTGCTGGCGAACATCGAACAGGCCTCCCAGACCACGCCGGCGCCCGTCCGCTCCGACGACGTCGTCCTCGGTGTGCTGCCGATGTCGCACGTGTACGGCCTCAACGCCGTGTTGGGTCAGGTGCTCCTGCACGGGGCGTCGTTGGTCCTCGGTCGTCGGTTCGACGCCGACGAGACACTTCGGCTGGTGGCGGGCGAGCGGGTGACCGTCGTACCCGTCGCCCCACCGGTGATCACGGCGTGGGCCGATCGTGACGACGTCGCTGCGGCTCTGGCGTCGGTCCGGACGTTGCTCTCAGGTGCGGGACCGCTGGCCGAGGAGGTGGTCCGCCGCTTCGAGGCCAACACCGGGGTCGCCGTCGAACAGGGCTACGGACTGACGGAGGCCTCACCGATCGTCACGTCCACCATCGGCAGCCCCGCGCACAAGCCAGGCTCGGCGGGACGAGCCGTCCCCGGGGTGGAACTGAGGATCGTCGGGGTCGGCGGCGGCGGCGAAGGGCGCAACGCTGGCATCGCCGCAGACACCGTGGGGGTCGACGACACCGGCCAGATCATGGTGCGGGGAGCGAACGTGTTCAGCGGCTACTGGCCTGACGGGACGGACAGCCCATCCGACGACGGCTGGCTCGCCACCGGCGACGTGGGCTACCTGGACGCGGACGGCGACCTGTTCCTGGTCGACCGGATCAAGGAGATCGTCATCGTGTCCGGCTTCAACGTGTATCCGTCGGAGATCGAGGACGTGGTGGCCGAGGTGTCCGGCGTCCTCGAGTGTGCTGTGATCGGCGTCGCCGACGATCGGACCGGCGAGGCGGTGCAGGTGTATGTCGTCGCCGAGCCGGGCGTCGACGCCGACGAACTGAGCGCTGCTGTCCGAGCGCACTGCGACGGCCGGCTGGCGCGCTTCAAGCAGCCCGCCGGGGTGTCGGTCGTCGACGCGTTGCCGCACTCGGCCACCGGCAAGGTGGCCAAGGGGCGGCTCCGAGCCGAACAGCAGCGGCGGAGCCTCGGACTGGCATGAACGGCAGCGCTACGGGGGGAGGGTCGGCGGCCGCAGCGCCGCGGGTCCGGTTGCTGTCCAAGCCGGGCTGTCACCTGTGTGACGAGGCCCGGGTCGTGGTGGAGGCGGTGTGTGCCGAGGCCGGCGCGTCGTACGACGAGGTCGACATCAGCGTGGACACGACGTTGATGGCGCGGTACGGGGAACAGATCCCGGTGACGTTCGTCGACGGGGTGCAGCACGACTACTGGCGAGTGGACGCCGACCGGTTGCGGGCTGCGCTCGGCTGAGGCTTCATGCGAACAGTTCTCGACGTGCAGTCACGGGTTCATCTCGAAGCGCGTGTACGCCGACCACCCGTCTATGGTCGCGGCTAGCCCAGTTCCGTGTAGCGACCGACAGGTTCTTGGCGGTCGAGCCTGGTGGGCACGACCTAGAGCGCGCGACACACCAACAGTTCTCGGCGGATCGGATCTCAGCAAGGCGCGAGAACTTCCGGCAGAGCCCTGCCCTGCTCGCACTGATCGCCGAGTTGAGCGAAGTCCATCCGCTGCCCAGGTGGGCGCGCCTACCAGAGACAGACACGGTTCGCGCCTGCGGCGCAGTCAGCGCGCAGCCAGCCCCATCGACTTCATCAGCTGAGACACGCGCTGTGGGCTGATATGCAGCATGACGCCGATGTCACGCACCGACAGGTGCGCATCCTCGCGTAGTTCGTGGATCACCGACCGGGCCAGCTTCGACGCCTCACGCTGCGTTTCCTCGAGGTGATCGTTCAGCTCTTGCAGATGGAAGAGATCCGACTCGAGGCGACCCGACGCGAGCGCCAGTTCAAGGGACGCATGCACCGTGGAGGGGTCCACGTCCAGCATGACCCCGACTGCGTCAGCAGCCATCGCCTCGACCTGGTCCAGACGCCGGCTCTGTGAGTAGACGCCTGGTACCTCGGGAACCTCGATGGCCCACCATCCGCCTGACCGACGGGCTACTGCTCGTACGTCCATCACTTCCCCTTCATGGTGCTGAAGATCCCCTGCGCGGTGTACTCGTTGATCTCGCTGGGACGAGGGACCGTGGACTTGCGCTCACCGATCACGACCTTGGTGTGTGAGCCGCCCTCCGTGACCTGCAAGGTCTCGCCGGATTCCTTGGCGATTTTGCGGAGAGTCTTCATCAGTTCCGTTCGCTTCAGGAGTGCAAGTCTAGGTCTCTAGACAATTCAAGTTAAGTGGCCTAGACAGCGCGCGTGGAACGCCGGCGAGACATTTGACTGCTGGCGCTGCGGACGCCCGATCGATGCCACCCGCTGGCGCCTCGGCCATGACGACCGCGACCGCACGTGACCCGGGGCCCGTCAAATCTCTACACATCGTGACGCCTCGCTGACCCGCGAGGATGTCGTTCGCGTCGCGGACTCCTGGAAGAACGAAGCAGAAAACCGCCACCGAACGGCAGTTTGTACTCCTCCAGCGGCTCCCCGGCCAGCCGGCGCTGCACGTGCAGGAAGGTGCTGAGCGTGCGCCAGCCGCCAACCGCTCCGAGTCCCGCGCCCGCCGTACCGGCGGCAACCCCGCCGAGGACTGCGCGACGCGAGATGCGGGACCGCTCACATCCCGAGGACGCCCGGGGCGTCGGCCTGCTTCTCGCGCAGGGTGGCCAGCAGGGCCTGCAGCTGCTCCTTGTCGGCCATGATCAGCTCCGCGTACGACGCATAGCTACCGTCGTCTCGCTGATAGCCGTTGAGCACATGCAACGCGTCGAGGACGCCTTGCTCGATCTCGTCCTCCAGGTCCTTATCGAGCGTGGCGAGGGTCGGCTCGCACACCTGGAAGGCCCGCGCGCTGCCGTTGAGGTTGGCTGCGATGTCGTACAGGTCGGTATGGCTGTAGCGGCCCTCCTCGCCGGTCACCTTGCCCTCGCTGACCTCCTCGATCAGGCCGACGCGGATTAGAGCAGCAACCCAACTTCGTGCTCACCGACTGACGTGCCCACCCGTAGACCCGGCGGCTACGGGCGCCCGCCCCGGGACGATTTTGTTCTCTCGTTCACAAACTCTTAGAGTGGGCGGGCACGTCGCAGTTCGCCTCGAACGCCGAAGCATTCCTGTGGCGGTGCGCCAGGAGCCAGAACCAGTGACGTCAGCACGCGGCACTCGGGGAAATGGCCGTGGCCGCGACGAGCGCGCGGAGCGGGGCATCCCCGAAGCGACAGTGGCGAGACTGCCCGTCTACCTGCGGGCGCTCATCTCCTTGTCCGACAGCGACGTCGCCACCGCCAGCAGCGCCGACCTCGCGACCGCCGCCGGCGTCAACTCCGCCAAGCTGCGCAAGGACCTGTCCTACCTCGGCACCTACGGCACCCGAGGCGTCGGGTACGACGTCAACTATCTGCGCTACCAGATCGCCCGCGAGATCGGCCTGACACAGGACTGGGCCGTCGTCATCATCGGGATCGGGAACCTCGGCCATGCGCTGGCCAACTACTCGGGATTCGCCTCCCGTGGGTTCCGGGTGGCCGCCCTGATCGACGCTGACCCTGCGCGGGTGGGCGAGGGCGTCGGCGACCTGGCAATCTCATCGTTGGACGACCTGGACACGATCGTGCGCGACCAGACCGTGGCGATCGGCGTCATCGCGACCCCGGCAGAGGCGGCGCAGGGTGTGTGCGACCAGTTGGTGGCCGCCGGAGTCGGCAGCATCTTGAACTTCGCCCCCGCCGTACTGTCCGTGCCCGACCACGTCGATGTCCGCAAGGTCGACCTGTCGATCGAGCTGCAGATCCTCGCCTACCACGAGCAGCGCAAGGCACAGGGGCTGGCGCAGCTGAACGAGCTGGACGAGCTCGCGGAGCTCGAGGCGGGTGCCCGGTGAGCATCCTCGTCGTCGGTGCCTCGCACCGCAGCGCACCGGTGGAGCTGTTGGAGCTGCTCGCCCTCGATGCCGACGGCATCGTCAAACTGCGTCAGGCGGCCGTCGAGACCGCGCACGTGACCGAGGCGATCGTGCTCGCCACCTGCAACCGGGTGGAGATCTACGCCGCCGTCGACCGCTTCCACGGCAGCGTCGAAGACCTGACGGCACTCCTGGTCGGACAGGCCGAGCGCGCGGTGGCCGGGTCCGAACCGCGCACGGACACGGCTCGCCGTCTGGACCTGGACGCGTTGACGTCGGCGCTGTACGTGCACTACGACGAAGCGGCCGTTGCGCACTTGTTCTCCGTCGCGGCCGGGCTCGACTCGATGGTCGTCGGTGAGAGCCAGATCCTCGGACAGGTACGCACCGCGCTGCGAAGCGGTCAGGACGCCGGCTCGGTCGGAACCGCGTTGAACGCGCTGTTCCAGCACGGCCTTCGGGTCGGCAAGCGCGGACACGCTGAGACCGGCATCGACCGGGCCGGACAGTCCCTGGTCAGCGTTGCCTTCGAGGTCGCCGCCGAAACGGTGGGTCCGATCGAAGGTGCCCGGGTCTGCATCGTCGGCGCCGGGACGATCGCGGCGTTGGCCGCCGCCACGGCGCTGCGCTTCGGCGCGGCCAAGACCGTGGTGGTATCCCGCACCCTCGCGAACGCGCAGAGCTTGGCGACGTCGTTCGGGGGGCGGTCCGCCCCGCTGTCGGAGCTGGTCGATCACGTCGCCGCTGCCGACCTCGTCGTCTCCTGCACCGGCGCGACCGAAGTTGTCATCGGCCGTGACCTGATGAGCGCGGCGCTCAGGCAGCGCGACAGCGGAACCCCGATCGCAGTCGTCGACCTCGGGCTGCCCCGCGACGTCGACCCGGCGGTGGGTCAGCTGCCTTCGGTCACCGTGATCGGGTTGGACGGGCTGGCGCACTCCCTGCACAACGAGACGGCAGCCGAAGACGTCGCGGAGGTCCGCAGCATCCTGGCCGAGGAGGTCGCCGCGTTCGTCGCCGCGCGGGACGCAGCCCGGGTCACCCCGACGCTGCTGGCCCTGCGCACGATGGCCACCGGAGTCGTCGCCACGGAGCTCGAACGGCTCTGGGGGCGGGTCGACGACCTGACACCCGAGCAGCGTCACGAGGTGGACCGTACGGTTCGCCGAGTGGCCGACAAGCTCCTGCACGAGCCGTCGGTACGAATCAAGCGGCTGGCCGGCCGCAGCCCCGAGTCGTCGTACGCCGACGCCTTGGCCGAGCTCTTCGCTCTCGACCCGGCCGCGGTCGAGGCGGTCACCAAGCCGAGTGACCCGTCATGACGCCGACGGTGGTGCGCATCGGTACTCGTCCGAGCCCGTTGGCGCGGGCGCAGGCCGAGCTGGTCAAGGGTGTGCTCGAACGCGAGCTCGGAGCCGAGGTCGAGCTGATCGACATCGCCAGCGAAGGCGACCGGTCGCGTGCGCCTCTGACGGAGATCGGAGGCCAGGGTGTCTTCGTCGGAGCCGTCCGCGAGGCGCTGGCAGACGGGCGCTGCGACGTGGCGGTGCACTCCCTCAAGGACCTGCCCACCGTCGACGACGATCGGGTCGCGCTGGCCGCCGTACCCGTGCGCGGCGATGCCCGCGACGCCCTGATAGCGCGTGACGGACTGACGTTGGGCGAGCTGCCGGCGAGATCACGCGTCGGAACAGGGTCGCCGCGCCGGGCCGCGCAGCTGCACGCATTGGGGATGGCCCTGGACGTCGTCTCGATCCGTGGCAACGTCGGCACCCGGATTGCCAAGGTCGGTGCCGGAGAGCTCGACGCTGTCGTGCTCGCGCGCGCGGGGCTCGACCGCTTGGGCAGGACCGACGAGATCACCGAGACCCTCGACCCGCTCCAGATGCTGCCGGCCCCCGGCCAGGGCGCACTGGCGGTCGAGGTGGCCAGCGGGTCGGCGCTCACCACCGACATCGGCGCCGCGCTCGACGACGCCGGCACCCACGCGGCGGTGTCAGCCGAGCGAGCGCTGTTGCGCGCCCTCGGAGCTGGGTGCAGCTCCCCGATCGGTGCCCTGGCGGAGGTCGCCGAGGGCGACGATGGTCTGGAGATCTGGCTGCGTGGGGTTGCACTTGCACCGGACGGCAGCCATCTGGTCAGGTTGTCCGCGACTGGCGACGTCGACGACCCCGAGTCGGTCGGGCGACGGCTGGCCAGCGAGATGCTCGCCGAGGGGGCGGGCAGCCTGGTGCAGGAGCAAGTCTCATGACCCGCAAGGCCGCCACGACGGCCACGCGTCGTACGAAGAACACACCCACGAAGACCAAGACGGTGACCCAAAAGATGCCCAAGACCGCCGCCACCTCGAACGGTGCAGCAGCCTCCCGCGTGAAGCCGCCAGCGGCCACGCCGCGAGCAGGTGCGAGCGTCGCGTTCGTCGGAACGGGACCGGGTGACCCCGGACTGTTGACGATGCGCGCCGTCGACCTGATCCGCGCCGCCGACGTGATCGTGACGGAGAGCCCGGAGCACCAGGCGCTGCTGCACAGCCTGCTCGGCGACCGGCTCGCCGCCGTGTCCCTCATCGACGGGGGCTACGGCGAGGACGGCCAGCCGCTGACCCACGCGTCGCGGGCCAAGCTCGTCGTGAAGCAGGCCAAGGCGAACGGCTCCGTCGTCCGACTGTTGTCCGGCGACCCGTGGATCTACGCCACCGGCGCGGAGGAAGCCGTCGCCTGCGCCAAGGCCGGCCTGGTCTTCGAGATCGTGCCGGGCGTCTCGTCGATCACGGCTGTTCCGGCCTACGCCGGCGTGCCGCTCACGACGCGGACCTCGCGCGAGGTGACCGTGCTGAATGTCGCCGACGCCAAGATCGACTGGCAACGCCACGCCGGCGACGAGACGCTGGTGCTGTTGTCAGCGGTCGCCGGGCTTGCCGGGATCGCCAGCTCGCTGGTGGCGGCCGGCCGGTCTCCAGAGACACCAGTCGCGGTCACCGCGGTCGGGACCACGACCGAGCAGCGCACGATCGTGTCCACGCTGGCAGACGTCGCGGCCGACGCGAAGGCGGCCCGCATCTCTGCGCCGGCCGTCACCGTCGTCGGTGACGTGGTGTCGCTGCGAGAGTCGCTGTCGTGGTTCGAGACCAAGCCGCTGTTCGGCTGGCGAGTCTTGGTGCCACGTACCAAGGAGCAGGCCGGAACGCTGTCGGCAGCGCTGCGCTCCTTCGGCGCCGTACCGGAGGAGGTACCGACGATCTCGGTCGAGCCTCCGCGCAACCCGCTGCAGATGGACAAGGCGGTTCGCGGCCTGGTGGAGGGACGCTACGAATGGATCGCCTTCACGTCGGTCAACGCCGTGCGCGCCGTCCGCGAGAAGTTCGACGAGTACGGCCTCGACGCCCGCGCCTTCAGCGGGCTCAAGATCGCCGCGGTCGGCGACAAGACCGCCGAGGCGGTCGCCGACTGGGGGATCCGGGCCGACCTGACGCCGTCGGGAGAGCAGTCGGCGGCCGGGCTGCTCGAAGAATGGCCTCCGTACGACGACCTGCTCGACCCGATCAACCGGGTGTTCCTGCCGCGGGCCGACATCGCCACCGAGACTCTGGTGGCGGGTCTGCACGACCTCGGCTGGGAGGTCGACGACGTGACGGCGTACCGCACGGTCCGGGCCGCGCCGCCGCCGGCGGCGACGCGCGATGCGATCAAGACCGGCAAGTTCGACGCGGTGCTCTTCACGTCCTCTTCGACGGTGCGCAACCTGGTCGGCATCGCCGGAAAGCCGCACGTGTCGACGGTGATCGCGGCGATCGGTCCGGCGACGGTCAAGACCTGCGAGGAACACGGACTGCGGGTCGATGTGCTGGCGGCGACACCGTCGGTCGAGGCGCTGGCGGAGGCGATCGCCGAGTACGGCGCGTCGCGGCGGCTGTCGTTGATCGAGGCCGGCGAGCCCGTGACCAAGCCGTCCGACAAGCGGCCGTCGGGTCGCCGGCGCGCCACCTGAGGCCCTGAGACATCGTGGGCGACTCGGGTTATCCCGCGACGCGGCCACGTCGGCTGCGCCGTACTCCCGCGTTGCGGCGACTGGTCGCCGAGACGTCGTTGCAGCCGCACCAGTTGGTGCTGCCGATGTTCGTCGCGGATGGCCTGGCGCGGCCGCGTCCGATCAGCACGATGCCTGGCGTCGTCCAGCACACCCGTGACTCGCTGCGGGCCGCCGCCGCAGAGGCGGTCGAGGCCGGCGTCGGCGCGCTGATGCTGTTCGGAATTCCTCGCGACGGTGACAAGGACGCGGTGGGCAGTGCCGGCGTGAACCCGGAAGGCATCTTGAACCTCGCCATCGCCGACGTGGTGGCAGAGGTCGGTTCCGCGACTGTGGTGATGAGCGACCTATGTATCGACGAGTTCACCGACCATGGGCACTGCGGCGTTCTCGATGACGACGGGAGGGTCGACAACGACGCGACGCTCGAGCGGTACAGCGAGATGGCGTTGGCACAGGCGACGGCCGGAGTCCACCTCGTCGGGCCCAGCGGGATGATGGACGGCCAGGTCGCAGCCATTCGAGGCGCGCTCGACTCCGAAGGCTATGACGACGTCGGCATCCTCGCCTACAGCGCGAAGTACGCGTCCGCGTTCTACGGTCCGTTCCGTGAGGCCGTCGCGTCGACGCTAACCGGGGACCGTCGTACGTACCAGCAAGACCCGGCCAACGCCCGCGAAGCCCTGCGCGAGGTCAGTCTCGATCTGGCCGAGGGCGCGGACCTCGTGATGGTGAAGCCGGCGCTCGGGTATCTCGACGTGCTGCGTGAGGTGGCGGCGGTCAGTCACGTGCCGGTGGCGGCGTACAACGTCTCCGGTGAGTACGCCATGGTGGAGGCCGCGGCGGCCGCCGGTGCGATCGACCGCCGGGCCGCCATCCTCGAGACGCTGACGTCGATCCGGCGAGCTGGCGCCGACGTGGTGCTCACCTACTGGGCAGCCGAGGTTGCTCGCTGGCTGCGCTCCGACGGCTGAACCTAGCTCCCGAGCGGTGAGTTCGGTCAGCGCGGACAGTCCTACCCAGGTCTGTTGGAGCCGCGACCGAGGAGCAGCCGATGACCCCAGAGCCGAACACAAGCACGAGCAGGTCGGGCAGGGGCCAGGAGAAGGCGGGCGGCCCGGCGTCGTACTTTCCGTCGATCGAGAAGAAGTACGGCCGCCCGATCGCGGAGTGGAAGGAACTGATCCGTTCCAGCCCGCTCGAGCGGCACCTGGACCTGGTCGGCTGGCTCAAGTCCGAGCACGGCCTCGGCCACGGTCACGCCAACGCGCTGGTCGCCCACACCCTGGCCGAAGACCGCGGCGCCTAACACCCCACGCTGCCCCGCGAATGCGGGAAAGTGGCGGTCGACCAGGCGAGATTGGGGTGGGTTCGTGACCACTTTCCCGCAATTGCGGGGCAGTTGGACGGGTCAGTCGACGCAGAGGATCGGCAGGCAGTCGGGGTCGACCGGTACGTCGACCGGCGGCAGCAGGTCGGCCAGGCCGAGCCGGGTCAGCACCTCGACCAGCGTCCCCTGCAGCTGGCGGCGGGCGGCGGCGTCGGTGTGCCCGACCAGCTCCCGGCCACACGCCCGGGTCATCTGCTGCGTGGGATCGCCGGGAAGGTGCCGGGCGCAGAAGGTCACGGCCTCGCCGAGAGTCTCCAGCCGTTGCACCACTGGCACCACCACGGGCGGCGGGTCAGGGAGGTCCGGGTCGATCGGCGGGGGCGTGTCCGCATCCTCGGGCTGTGGCTGTGGCTGCGGCTGCGGGTCGGGTTTGGGGTCGGACGGCTTCGGGTCGGGACGCGGGTCGGTGGGATCCGGGCGCGGATCCGGACGCGGATCCGGACGCGGGTCGCGCGGATCCGGGCGAGGGTCGGACGGCTCTGTATCGGGACGCGGGTCGGGCGGTGACGGGTCGTCAGGTCGAGGATCACCCGGCCCGTCCGGACGGGGCTCGCGCGGACCGTCGGGCCGCGGCTTGTCGTCGGGCGTGCGGGGCCGCTGCTCGCGCGGTTCGCTGGCCGGGACGTACGGCGAGGTCGGCAGGCCGTCAGCGACGGTCGTGAACTCGCCGTCCGCGTAGGCCAGCATGATCGATCGCACCAGGTCGACGTACTCGTCGGAGTGGTTGTAGCTGTACACCGCGTCGCGCTGGCCTTCGCTCGTGGCGAGGTCGTGCTCCCCGGCGCACAGGTAGACCGCGGCGCCCAGGGACGCGTCGTCGATGTCTTGCGGGTTCTTCGTCCCGTCCCCGTCGGCGTCAACGCCCACGAGTTCCCAGGTGCCGGGGATGAACTGCATCGGGCCGACCGCACGGTCGTACACCGGGTCGTCGTCGTACGCACCACCGTCGGTGTCGGTGATCCGGGCGGTGTTGTTGGTGCCGTCGAGGGCGATGCCGAAGATGCCGGGCACGGCGAGGCCGTCGGCGTTGACGACGTTCCCGCCATAGCGGCCGTGGTCGGACTCGACAATGCCGATGGCGGCGATCAGCTCCCAACCCAGGTTGCAGCCTGGATCGGCGCGGTCGATGACCGAGGCGGCGTCGCGGTACGCGTCGTACGCCGCGGTCGGGATCCCTTCTGGCGACAACGACGATGGCTGGGGCCGGGTCCGGCCACGGTTGTCCGGACCCGGCTGGTCCGTCGTGGGCCCGTTCGTCGTGAGCCGGTCGAGGTCGCGGGGGACGGTGTAGCTGGCGGGCTGGTCGAACGACGTCAGCGGGACCGTAGGTACGCCTGGGTCGACGGCCGGGGTCTTGGTTGCGCTGCTCGTCGTGGGGACCGCGAGGGTGGCGCTCCAGGCGCCGGCCAGCAGTGCGAGCGGCACCATGCTGGCAGCGGTGTGCCACCGGCGTTGGCGCTGCTGCGACCGGGTCGTCGGTCGAGCCTTCGGCGTCGAAGCCATCGGTGCCCCTGATCCCTCCGTCGCCGTGCGTGAGGCGACTCCCTCGCTCGTGGTAACGAGACAGGTACGGACAGGTTACGGCGCGTCGAGCCGCGTGCCGCGCGGTTCGGGGAACTTCCCACGGCCTCGATCCGACGCCCGGACATCGCCGAGCGCGACGGCATCGAGGGCGGCGGCGCCAAGGCTCGGGTCAACGGCGACAATGGACGCCATGACCTCAACGGACCTCCCGACGTCGCGGCCGACCAGCGTCAGCACCGCGCGATCGGCCGAGCTGATGGCCCGGGCGCAGCAGGTCATCCCAGGCGGTGTGAACAGTCCGGTCCGCGCCTTCCACTCGGTCGGTGGCACGCCGCGTTTCGTGGTCCGTGCCGACGGGCCGTACCTGTACGACGCCGACGGAGCGCGCTACGTCGACCTGGTGTGTTCCTGGGGCCCGATGATCTTGGGTCACGCCCACCCACAGGTGGTCGAGGCCGTGCAGCGTGCGGTCGCCGCCGGGACGTCGTACGGCACCCCGTCGGTGCCCGAGCTCGAGCTCGCGGTCGAGATCGTCGAACGGATGCCCGTCGACCAGGTACGGCTGGTGTCGTCGGGCACCGAGGCGACGATGTCCGCGGTCCGACTGGCGCGCGGCTTCACCGGTCGCGACATGGTCGTCAAGTTCGCCGGCTGCTACCACGGTCACGTCGACTCACTGCTCGCCGCGGCCGGGTCCGGGGTGGCGACCCTCGGCCTGCCGGCCAGCGCCGGGGTCCCCGCCGGCTCCACCGCCGCCACGCTCGTCGTGCCGTACAACGACCGAGCGGTGCTGCTCGAGACGTTCGCGGCGTACGGCGACCAGATCGCGTGCGTCATCACCGAAGCGGCCAGCGGGAACATGGGTGCGGTGGCCCCGGAGCCCGGGTTCAACGAGTTCCTGGCCCGGACCTGCCGCGAGCACGGAGCGCTGTTCGTGTCCGACGAGGTGATGACCGGCTTCCGGGTGAGTCGCAGCGGCTACTGGGGGCTCGACGGGGCGCACGAAGGCTGGGCACCGGACCTGATGACGTTCGGCAAGGTGATGGGGGGCGGCTTCCCGGCGGCAGGTTTCGGCGGCCGACGCGACGTGATGGCTCATCTGGCGCCGTTGGGCAACGTCTACCAGGCGGGCACCCTGTCCGGTAACCCGATCGCAACCACCGCCGGGCTCACCACGTTGCGGCTGGCCGGCGACGCCGTGTACGCGCGGCTCGACCAGGTAGCCCTGACCATCCAGTCGATGGTGACCGATGCGCTGAGTGCCGCCGGTGTCCCGCATGTCGTACAGAGTGCGGGGAACCTCTTCAGTGTCTTCTTCGTCGATCCGATTGAGACCCCGGTGATCCGCAACTTCGACGACGTGCAGCGACAAGACGTCCACCAGTTCCGCACGTTCTTCCATGCCATGCTCGAAGCAGGCGTCTACCTGCCACCGAGTGCGTACGAGACGTGGTTCGTGAGTGCGGCGCACGACGACGTGGCGCTGGAGCAGATCGCGCAGGCCCTGCCGGGTGCTGCGGCCGCGGTGGCAGCCGCAGGGTCGAGAGGAACGGTATGAGTGACGAGTCGCCGGCTACCCCCGGTTCTCCCGACGGACCACGGACGGTCGTGCATCTGCTCAGGCACGGGGAGGTCCACAACCCCGACGGGGTTCTCTACGGACGGCTGCCGGAATTCCACCTCAGCGAGCTCGGACGCCAGATGGCCGGCCGGGTGGCCGATGCGCTGGCGACGCGCGACGTCACTCATGTTGTCGCGTCTCCGCTCGAACGAGCCCAGGAGACCGCGCAGCCGACGGCCGGCGCCTTCGGCCTCGACATCGTGACCGACCGCCGCGTGATCGAGGCCGCCAACACGTTCGAGGGCCAGAGGTTCGGGGTCGGCGACGGCGCGATGCGGCGACCCTCGACCTGGCGATACCTCTACAACCCGTTCAAGCCGTCGTGGGGCGAGCCCTACAAGGACATCGTCGTACGGATGCTCGCCGCGATGCACGACGCGCGCGAGGCGGCCGAAGGGCACGAAGCACTCGTCGTGTCACACCAGCTGCCTGTCTGGATGGCGCGTTGCTTCGTCGAGGGCCGCCGGCTCTACCACGACCCGCGCAATCGGCAGTGCAGCCTGGCGAGCCTGACGTCGTTCACGTACGGCGGCGACCGGGTCACGTCCGTCGCGTACTCCGAGCCCGCGGCCGATCTCGTGCCGCTCCCTTCGGCCGACAAGCCCGCCGCCGGTGCCTGACATGCGTCCCCCAGTCGCGGTGACGGCACTGGTCTGCGCGGTGCTCCTCGCCGGATGTACGACGACCGACGACTCGGCAACCGGCGCCAAAGGGTACGTGACCGGCGACGGCACGGTGACCGTCGTCGACGCCAATGACCGTCCGGACGCCCCGGCGATCTCCGGTGACCTGCTGGGTGGCGGCACCCTCGACCTCGGCGTGTACGACGGACAGACGATCGTGCTGAACATCTGGGGCTCGTGGTGCGGGCCGTGTCGCGGCGAGGCACCCGACCTCGTGCAGGCCTCCAAGCACCTGACGCAGACGCAGTTCGTCGGGCTGAACACCAAGGACAACGACTCCCTCGCGGAGGCGTTCGTGCGCCGCTACGAGATTCCGTACCCGAGCCTGCGCGACCAGGACA
>Ga0136617_10000959_pt1 | contig 25337 bp, 23 predicted proteins | sample AntDrymUQ3222106_2_FD_129672 | JGI IMG/M metagenome (GOLD analysis project Ga0136617, IMG submission 129672) | Polar desert sand microbial communities from Dry Valleys, Antarctica - metaG UQ322 (21.06) | ecosystem: Environmental > Terrestrial > Soil > Desert | place: Antarctica: Dry Valley...
AACAAGACCAAGTCACCTACGAACATCCCCGAAGCCCCACATTGCCGTGGCCGGCCGCGACGTTCGACGCCGTCATCGAGCACGCGGTGCTGCTGTTCACCGCAGACGCTTCGCGCCGCTGACGAGGCGCTGCGCGTGCTGCGCCCGGGCGGCGAGATGATTCGCGTGCTCGTCCACGCGGTCGGTCCCGACCCGGTCCGCGCGTTTGCACGCGGCGTTCCGTGAAGGCGCCGCCGCTACGTTGGGCCATCCGTTCGCGATGCGCGGCGCCGGCACCGATCCACACGTCACCGCGCATCTGCGTGCCCGGGGCATCGCCACCGTGGAGGTCGAGTTGTCGCGCTGGAACGAGACCACGCGGCTGTCGAGCATCGAGCGGTCGCTGCGTCAAGGCGCGTTGCCATTCGCAGACGGGCTTCCCGCCCCAGCGATCAACGAGGGCATCACGCGACTACGAACACGGGCCGCCGAACTGCGATTGGGTGATCGCGTTCACGCCATACGGCGCGCCTACATCCTGGTGAGCGCCGGAGGCCGGCGTGAGCGCACCCGTAGCGGCAAGCACCATGAACGTCGACGATGCGCTGGAGCTGCTCGTCCGCCAGGAACGCGACGCGCAGAAGATCCTCAACATGGTCCCAAGCGAGAACAGCATGTCGGCCTTCGCCAAGCTGCCCCTCGTCCTCGACGTCTACCACCGGTACTTCTTCAACGATGGCGAGGATCCAAACGATTGGAACTTCCGCGGCGCGCAGGACGCCGCACCGCTCGAGACGCGGCTCGCGCTTGAGTTGTTGCGCGAGCTGGCCTGTGCCGAGCACGTGAACCTGCGGCCGCTGTCGGGGCTGAGCGGGATGGCGCTGATCCTCGGCGCGCTGGGCGGCCCGCCGGGGTCAGACATCGTCACCGTGGCGCCCGAGCAGGGCGGCCACTACGCGACCCGCGACCTCGCCGAGCGCCTCGGCCTGCGCGTCTCGTTCATGACCGGCCCCGATCCGCATACGATCGACCTCGATGCGTTGGCGCGGACGCTGCGCGCACGCCGCCCGCGGCTCGTCTACATCGACCAGTCCAATTGTCTGTTCCCGCTCGATGTCGCGACGCTCAGCGAGGTGATCCGAGACGCCGCTCCCGAGACGATCTTCCACGTCGATGCCAGCCACTGGATGGGACTGATCCTCGGCCGGCGACTGCCGAACCCACTTGACGCAGGCGCCGACTCTTTCGGAGGCTCGACACACAAGAGCTTTCCAGGTCCACAGAAGGCCGTGTTCGCGACGCGACGTGCGGACCTCGCTGCCACCGTGCGTGCCACGCAGTTCTGGATGATCAGCAGCCACCACTTCGCGGCCGCCGTGGCCCTCGGCCTCGCGCTGCTCGAGTTCAAGCACTGCGACGGTCAGGGATACGCGTCCCGGGTCGTCGAGAACGCGACCGGGCTCGGCAGCGCCCTCGCCGAGAGAGGAATCGACGTCCTCGCTGCCGACCGCGGGTTCTCCGGCGGCCATCAACTATGGATCCGCACCCTGTCAAACGGCGTCGACGCGTTCGACGCCAGCCACCGACTGCATGCGGCTGGCCTGCGAGTCAACGCATTCCCCGAGCTACCCGGATTACCTGAGCCCTGCCTGCGAATCGGAGTCAACGAGGCAACGTGGCTCGGAATCCGCCACGAGGATCTCGACGAGCTAGCCAACATCTTCGCGGCCGCCGTCGCCGGACAGGCAGGCGCCACGGACCTTGCTGCCCGTGTTGGAACTCTGCGTGCGCGACGAGCACCTCCGTACACGTTCGCGACCCGCCGGCCGGATGTCGTTGCGCGCGCGGGCGACCTCGTACGCCGCGCGGTCGCGGGCACGACGCCTTCGCTGACGTACGAGCCTTCCCGACCAGCATGATCGTCTTCATCAACGGCGGCTTCGGGGTAGGCAAGACAACAGCAGCGCTGCACCTGCGCGAACGGATCGCGCCGAGCCTGCTCTACGACCCCGAAGAGATCGGATTTGCCATCCGCGCGATCCTGCGAGACGTCGTCCCAGCCGACGACTTCCAGGACTACCCCGAATGGCGAGCACTGACGATCGACGCCGTCCGCCAGCTACGCGCACACCGCGACCACGCCCTGCTCATGCCCATGACCGACAATCGGACGCCGGCCGAGGTCGCCGAGCTGGCGCTCACCGCCATCGAGAATCAGGCGCTGTAACAGTGCAATTCGAAGAGGCACCCGTACGTGACGTTCTGCCGCTCGATTCGCGCCAGCGTGCCGCCGGTGCGCTGCAGACAGGCAGGGTTACATCGCGCCACCCAGTGCCACGATCCTCGGGCATTTTGCGGGCCGTCGTCGACGGCATGCTCATAGCCTCGGCGTCCGGTCGGGCAATCCTTGCTGCGTCCAATGCCGCTGCCGCTGGTGGCCGAACAGCGCGTGGAGCTCGGTTGAGGTCGTTCGTCATCGGCTCGGGCAGTCGCTCGCCGCCGGCGGCGGCGAGCGGAGCGATCTTGTCGAGCTCGGCGAGGTCGTCATCGGGCAGGGCGACGTCGAGCGCGCCGACGTTCTCCTCCAGTCGCTCGGGACGTGTCGTGCCGGGAATCGGGACGATGTGCTTGCTTGCCGCGCTGATGCACCCAGCGAAGTGCGATCTGGCCGGCGCTCACGCCCTTGCGGTCGGCGAGATCGCGGATCCGGTCGACGAGCTCGAGGTTGCGCCTCGCAGGCGCGGAAGCATGCGGCGGTGGTCGGTCCACCGAGCCCGCCGAGCGCGCCTCTCGACACCTTGACCCGCGCAACCCTTCGGCGGGCGCGACAGCGATCCCGGCACCGCGCCCGCGCCCGCGCACGTGCATCCGCCGGCGATCCCGGGCTGCGGCGGCGAGCTGACGGCAATCCCTGCGAGCGCCGCGCGCAGGCGTTATGTTGTCGCCGCGATGGCGAACGGAAGCCCGCCCGAGGACCGGACGAACGTCAGCCGTGAGGACGTCGGCGACGTCAAGCACCGCAAGCGCCTGTCGACGCTTACGGAGGACGAGGTCGCCGCGCTGCGCGAGGCCTACCGCAAGGCCCAGGAGGTTTCCGACAGCCGCGGCTACGGGCACTTCGCAGCGCTGCATGGCTTCCCCGACCCGGGCTATTGCGAGCACCGCAACCAGCTGTTTCTGCCCTGGCACCGCGGCTACCTGTACTTCTTCGAGCAGGCGCTGCAGGACCAGGTTCCCGGCGTGACGCTGCCGTGGTGGGACTGGCCCGGCTCGGACGGCATCCCCGCGGCCTTCGCTGTCGAGCAGGATCCCAGCGGCGAGCCCAACCCGCTGTACGACGCGCCGGTCGTGGCGGCCGGCGGCTTTCGCGGACCGGACTGGCCCGAGCGTACCGCGCGCCCGGCCGAGCGGACGCCCACCTGGCTTCCCAGCCGCGGCCTGCCGTCGCAGGACGACATCGACGAGGTGCTCAACGCCGCCAACTACGACGACCTCACGTTCGCGATCGAGAATCTCCACAACGCCGTCCACGTCTGGATCGGCGGGGAGATGGGCGACCAGCGCTTCGCCGGCTGGGATCCCGTGTTCTGGGCGCACCACACGATGGTCGACCGCCTCTGGGCGATCTGGCAGGTCTCCAACCCCGGCCACATCCCGCGCCGCGAGCACCTCGGCAAGGGCCTTGGCTACTTCAAGGACATGACCGTCCAGGACACGCTCAACGTGACCGACCTCGGTTACGACTACGCCGCCGGCGAAGTGCTCGTGCACGGCTGACATGGCGACATTCGACTCCGAGAGCTTCCCCGCGCAGCCGCTGCTCGACGACTACGCGCGCGCCGATGTCGAACTGCACGGCGTCGATCTCGCCGTGCCCTCCTACGAGGGCCGCGTGTTCCTCAACCGCCCCGACGCCGACCGCGACACGCCGCTTGACCGCGACGGCGGCTACCTGGGCTCGTTCTTCATCTTCGGCAAGGTCAACTGCTGGGGTGACGACGACGCGCACTGCACGCCTGCGAGCGGGCGCAAGTTCGACCGCCGGCGCAACCCGACGCGCTACGCGAAGGTGCGCGTGCGCACGCCGGAGGGGCTGCTGCGCCAGCTCGTCGAGCAGGCCGGCGGCGACGTCAGCCTCAACGTGGTCGCGGTGATCCCGGACCGCGAGGACTACGCGCGGTACTCACCCGAGGACGTGCTGAGCTTCTCGCGCGCCTCGATCGTCACGTACGGCTGACGCCCACGCGACGTATCACGACGGGCGCTGCGCCCTCTACTGCATCGGGTTCATCCAGCCCGACACGTTCTGGGTTCGACCACCTCGAGGAGGTGAAAGCCACATGAAGACCATCAAGATTCGCAAGGTCGGCGCCGTTCGTCTGACGGCCAAGCCGGTGACGTACTGTTACTGCAACTGCTGCTGCTGCTAGCGGCTCTGTTCGGGGCGCCCGATGCCACCTCACCTCCAGGGTCGGCCGCTGCGGTTTCATCCTCTCGCCTACCTGGAAGACGGCGGCGAGGTCGTGGTTGGGCGCTCCGACATCGACTCCTACGGCGTCTTTCCGCACGACGGCGCGGCGCTCGTCCGTGAGCTCGTCGCGGGGCGCGATCCCACCGATGCGGCCGAGTGGTACGCGCACACCTATGGCGAGCGCGTCGACATGGTCGACTTCGTCGCGACGCTGCGCGAGCTGCAGCTCGTCCGCGACGACCAGGACCCCGCCGCGGCCGCGCCGCCGGCTCGGGTCCGCGGCCAGCGGCTCGGGCGCGCGATGTTCTCTGCACCCGCATGGGTCCTCTACGCCGCGCTGATCGCCGCCGGCGTGGTCGTGTGCGCGCTCGACGGGCGCATGCTGCCGCGGACCGACAACGTCTTCTTCGTCGATTCGCTCCTGACCGTCGCGGCCGCCGTGTTCGCCGGGCAGATCGCGCTGACCGTCCTGCACGAGGCCTTCCACGTCCTGGCCGGCCGCCGGCTGGGGATCGGCGCCCGCGTCGGCGTCTCGCGGCGCATGTACTTCGTCGTGCTGGAGACGAACCTCGACGGCCTCGCGGTCGTCGCGCGCCGGCGGCGCTACCTGCCGATCCTGGCGGGGCTGCTGGCTGACGCGCTGGCCGTCGCCGGGCTGACCGTCGTCGCCTACCTCGCGCGCGAGCAGCACGTGATCAGCGGACTGTGCCTCGCGCTCGCGTTCACCACGCTGCCGCGGATGGCGTGGCAGTTCTACCTGTTCCTGCGCACCGACATCTACCACCTCGTCGCCACGGCGACCGGCTGCGTCGACCTCGACACCGTTGCGCGCCAGCTGATCGCCAACCGCGTCAACGCGCTGCTCGGGCGCCACGCGCGCCTGCACGACGAGAGCGCCTGGCACCCCCGCGATCTGCGGATCGCGCGCTTCTACGCGCCGGTGATGGTTATCGGCTACGCGTGGATGCTCGTGATCCTGGCCCCTCGTCCTCGTCCCGCTCGTCCTGCGGTTCTGGGACTCCGCTCTCCTGCTCGCCCTCACCCTCTCGCAGCTCGTCGTCGCGCTGGCGATCGGCGTGCGCGAGCGACGCCACGGAAAGAAGACGACATGACCAGCCACCTCCAGATCACCGCAGGGACGGTCGAACCCGAGTGGCCGCTGCTCGCCCGCGTCGACGCGCACCGGCGCCTGCGCGGCCCCTACACGGCGGCGGGATCGCTCGTGCGCGCGATCGTGCCCGGCGCGCTCGCGCGCTGCCAGGAGGTCGTCGCCCGCCACGACGTCGAGGTGCTGACCGTCGCGCCCGAGCTCGAGGACAGCCTGACGTGCGAGCGCGAGACGCTCACGTCGCTGGCGCCGCCCGAGGAGCGCACGCGCTTCTATCCGCCCGCGCGCACCCAGCGCATCGCGCACGGGCTGACCGAGCTGCTGCGCGACGTCGTGCGCTCCTCGGAGGGCGACGAGCGGCGCGCGCTCGTCATCGAGCGCGCCGGCGAGGCCGACCCGACCGAGCGGAATGGATTGCGACGCTGCTGCGGCGCATCGACCCGGAGCTGCTGCAGATCGTCGTCTGCAGCGGCAGCGCCGACGAGGGATCGATGCTTGACGACGACGACGACGCCGTGCGCTACGTCGCCTCGGAGTGCACGAGTGCCGGCCCACGCCTGCGGGCCGCCTACGACGCGCTGAGCGACGCCGGGCGCGCGGCGCTGCACGATGCGCGCGCAGCGCAGTTGCAAGCGCGCGGCGAGCGCTCACTGCTGCTCGGCGCCGTGCCGTTTCACCGCGAGCGCGGCAGCGACCGGCGCGGCGCGGGCGCACAGGCCGTCCTCGTCGCGCTGCAGCACTGCATGCTGATGGGGTACTACGACGCGGTCGTCGAGCTCGCGCACCGCAGCTACGCGCTGCTGGACTGGGCCGAGCAGCCGGAGGAGTGCTGGCGCGTGACGTCCAAGCTCACGATGGCGTACGCCGCGATGGGCCGCCCCGACGAGGCCGACGCGCTCTACGACCAGGCCTGCATGCAGACGACGCTGCCGAAGATCCACCTGCACGCCGCGTACGGCCGCGCGATGCTCAACACGCGCTTCTTCCCGCCCGAGCGCCGCGACCGCGCGAAGGCCAAGGCGCAGATCAACACGGCGATCGCGCTCTCAAGCCAGCTGCCCGACGCTCAGCGGCGGGCCTTCGACCTGAGCTTCAACGAGAACGGCCTCGCACTGATCGAGACCTACCTCGGCGATTCCGAGAAGGCGCTCGCGCTCGTGGACGGCGGCATCGCGCGCGTCGAGGGCGAGCTTGCCGACGACACGCTGCTGCTGCACCGCTCCGTGCTGCGCTACAACCGCGCGCAGCTGCTGTCGCGCATGGGGCGCCTCGACGAGGCGCTCGCCGCCTACGGCGAGGCGATCGAGGCGGACCCCAACCAGTCCGAGTACCACCTCGAACGCGGCGACCTGCTGCGCCGCCTCGGCCGGCACGAGGACGCGCTCACGGACTACGACGCCGCGATCGCCACGAGCCCGCCGTACCCCGAGCCCCACCATGCGCGCGCGGACCTCGCGCTCGAGCTTGGCGACGAGGACGCCGCGCTGGCGGGCTTCTCCTACGTGCTCGAGCTCGATCCGGCGCTTGTGGACGCCCGCGTGGCGCGCGTCAGCCTGCTGCTCGAGCGTGGCGAGCTCGACGCCGCCCGAAACGACGTCGAGGCCGGCCTCGAGCTGCATTCCGAGAGCGCCGAGCTGCACGCGCTCCGCGCCTCGATCGCTCAGGCGCAGGGCCGCTTCGACGATGCTCACGAGGCCTACGCCGAGGCGCTGGGCTGCGATCCGGCGCTCGCCGCCGCGCTCAGCAACCGGGCGAGCCTGTGGTATGAGCAGGGCGAGCTTCAGCGCGCGATCGAGGACCTCACCGCGGCGGCGCAACTCGACGACGACCCGGACATCCGCGCGAACCTCGAGTACGTGCGCGCCGCGGCGCGCGAGCAGCCGAGCCGCGCTTGAACCGGTCACCGGCCCGGTGCCGCCGCGGCCGGCGTAGGGGTCTTGCGCGAAACGTCCGTTTACGGGACGCAAGAGCCAAGACCCCTCCGGCGTGGATCCAGCCTGGGTAGCGCAAACGCCGGCGGCCGCCCATCGGGCGGCCGCCGGGTGGGACCCTGACCGAGAGTCCGCGGTCAGGCCTCGGAGCCGACGGACTCGACGCTTCCCTCGCGGCGGATGTTCGGCAGCCAGCTCAGCCCGCGCGGGAGGTACCAGTTCGCCTCGCCGAGGAGCTTCATCGTCGCCGGCAGCAGGACGGCGCGCACGATCGTCGCGTCGATGAGGATCGCGACAGCTAGGCCGACGCCCATCTGCTTGAACTCGAGCGAGCTCAGCGTCGCGAAGATCGCGAAGACCGCCACCATCACGACCGCCGCGCTCGTCACGACGCCCGCCGTCTGCCTGACCCCGTGGGCGACCGCGTCGCCGGTGCTCATCCCGCGGTCGACCGCCTCGCGGATGCGGCTGAGGATGAAGACGTGGTAGTCCATCGACAGGCCGAAGAGGATCACGAACAGAAACAGCGGCAGCCAGGACGTGACCCCGCCGATCGACTCGAAGCCGAGCAGGCTCTCGCCGTGTCCATCCTGGAAGACGAGCTTCAGGACGCCGTAGGACGCGGCCACCGACAGCAGGTTCAGCACGATCGCCACCGACGGGATGACGATCGACCGGAACGTCACCAGCAGCAGCAGGAACGTCAGGCCGAGGACGAAGCCGAAGACGAGCGGCAGGTGGGACTTCATCGTGTCGTTGAAGTCCTTCGAGCCGGCCGTCATGCCAGTGACGTTCACCTGCGCCCCGCTTGCACCGAAGGTCTCCGGGATGATCTCCCCGCGCAGCCGCGCGAGCGCGGCCTCCGAGGCGGCGTCGGTGCCGTTCCCCGCGAGCGGGATGTCGACGATCGCGAGCGTGTTGCGCGGGTTCGTCGTGACCGTGACGGGCTGGCCGAGGCCGGGCGTCGTCGCGGCCTTCGCCTTCAGCGCCTCGATGCCCGCCTGGACGGCGGGCGCGCGCACGTCGTCAGCCTGGACCGTGACCGCCGCCGGCTCCGAGCCGCCGGGAAACGCCGCCTCGATGCGATCATAGGTCTGCATGATCGGCAGCGATCGCGGCAGGCCGGCGACCCCGGGGTTGATCGTGTGCAGGCCGAGCGCGGGGACCGCGAGCGCCAGCATCAGCCCGCCGGCAAGCACGATCGAGACGACCGGCCTGGCCAGGACCCAACCGAGGATCGCGCCCCAGACCCGCGACTCGCCCTTCGTGCGGTGGCGCAGCTTGGAGACGTACGGCACCCGCCCCTTCTCCGTCCAGCCCTTCTGGCCGAGGAACGAGAGCATCGCGGGCAGGACGGTCAGCGAGCCGACGATCGCGACGGCGACGACGAGGATCGTCCCGACGGCGAAGGACTCGAAGACCGCGTTGCCGGCAAGGAACATCCCGGCCATCGCGACCATCACCGTCAGGCCCGAGACGAGCACGGCTCGCCCGGACGTCGCGGCGGCGGCGTTGAGCGCCGCCTCCGGCGAGCGCCCGGCGTCGCGCTCCTCCATCTCGCGGCGCAGGTAGAACATGCAGTAGTCGACGCCGACGGCGAGGCCGACGAGCAGCACGACCGACGAGATCGACTCTTCGAGCGGCATGAGCTGGCTGATCGGGCCGAGCAGGCCGATCGTTCCCATCACGGCCGTGACCGCCAGCAGCAGCGGCAGTCCGGCGGCGACGAGCGCCCCGAACGCGACGATGAGGATGATGAGCGTGATCGGCAGCGAGAGGTACTCGGCCCGCTGGAAGTCCTTCTCGAAGGCCTTCGAGAGCGCCTTGTCGGCGCTCGCGCCACCGAACTGCTCGATGCGCACGCCGGGATTGGCGCGCGCCGCGGCCGCGGTCGCGGCGAGGGTGGCGTCGACGCGGTCCTTCGCCGTCTGGTCCTCACCGGCGATCTTGAACGTCACGAGCACCGAGCGGCCGTCCTTGGAGATGAGACCCTCCTCGCCGCCCTGAAGCGGTGACTTCACGTCGGTCACGTGCGCCGTGGCGCTGACGCGGCGCACGACATCGGCCACCGCGCCGCGTGTCTGCGGATCGCCGGCCTTGGCGCCGCGAACGCCCTGGACGAGCACCTGCTCGTCGGTCTGCTTGGGGAAACCGGCGGCGGCGATCGCCTCGTCGGCGACACGGGACTGGCCGTTGCCGCTGTCCTCGTCCTCAAGCTGCTTCTGCCCGATGGCGCCGCCCGCGAACGTGGCGATGATGACGAACGCCAGCCAGCCGAGGATTGCCTGCTTGCGATGTTGCGCGCTCCAGCGGCCAGCGCGGGCGGCGAGGTTGTGTTGCACGGAGGACTCCTTTGGGGTGGTCTGCACCATTGCTCGTCAGCCTGGCGCCGCGAGAGCGCGCCGTCGATGCGGTGGCCTGGCGTGTTGGCAGTGGGGCTAGCCTCACCATCGGGTTCGAGTCCTGTCGCCGGACACGCGGTCATCAGCCGCCCGTCGTCCGCGGGAGGCGCCGGCCTCGGGATAGCCCCACCCCCGGTCCGGTTGCCTGCCGGTTAGGCGGCGTCGGCGCGCTCGCCTACGGTTGCCGTCATGCCGTCCGTCCTGCACCGCACGTCCCTCTCCCAGGCGTGGAGAGACCTGCTCTACGTCAGCGCGGCGCTTCCGATCGGCATGGCGTGGTTCATCGTGCTGATCACCGGGCTGGCGGTCGGGATCGGCACGGCGGTCGTCATGGTCGGCTTCGTGATCCTCGCGGTGACGCTGGCGCTCTCGCACCTCGGGGCGAACATCGAGCGCGAGCGCGCCGCGCTCGCGCTCGGCGCGCCGATCCCGCGACCGCCGAGGCGAGCGACCCGTGACAGCCTGCTCAAGCAGATCGGCGCCTTCCTGCGCGCCCGCGCGACGTGGAAGGAGCTCGCGTACCTGCTCCTGCTCGGCCCGCTCGGGACCCTGCTCGGGACGACCGCGCTCGCGCTCTGGAGCGCCGTCGTGGCGCTCGCGCTCGCGCCCGCGGCCCAGCCCTCGTCGCCGGACGGTTCGCTGCTGCACGACCTCGGCTTCGCCTGGGCGCTGCTCGGTCCGGTCGTCGCCGTCGTCGTCGCGCTGGCCGCGGTCGCGGGCACGCGCGCGCTGGCCGCCGGCCTCGGCGCGCTCGCCTACGCGCTGCTCGCTCCCGACGAGCGCGAGCAGCTCGTCGCGCGCGTGAGCGAGCTGGAGACGACGCGCGCCGGAGCCGTCGAGTCCTCCGACGCGCGCCTGCGGCGGATCGAGCGCGACCTGCACGACGGCGCCCAGCACCGGCTCGCCTTCATCGCGATGGAGCTCGGCCGGGCGCGGGCGAAGCTCGCCGAGGACCCCGATGGCGCCGACGTCCTGCTTGCCGGCGCGCACGAGGAGTCCAAGCGCGCGATGGCCGAGCTGCGCGACCTCGTGCGCGGGATCCATCCCTCGGTCCTCACCGACCGCGGCCTCGACGCGGCGATCTCCGGCGTAGGCGAACGCTGCCCGATGCCCGTCGACATCGCGGTCGACGTGGCGGTGCGCCCGGCCGCGGCGCAGGAGACGGCCGCGTACTACGTCGTCGCGGAGTCGCTGACGAACGTGACGCGCCACAGCCGCGCCTCCCGTGCCGGCGTCGACGTCGCGCTGCACGACGACCGGCTCGTCGTCACGGTCTCCGACGACGGTTGCGGCGGCGCGGCCGGCGTGCCCGGCTCCGGCCTCGAGGGTTTGCGCCAGCGCATCGAGGCGCTGGACGGGACGCTGACCATCGACAGTCCGCCCGGCGGACCCACCGCAATCCGAGCGGAGCTGCCATGCGGATCGTGATCGCCGAGGATCTCGTGCTGCTGCGCGAGGGGCTCGCGTCGCTGCTGACCGACGCCGGGCACGAGGTCGTGGGCGCCGCAGGCGACGGCGACGCGCTGCTGGAGCTCGTCGCCGACCAGACGCCGGACCTCGCGATCATCGACGTGCGGATGCCGCCGACGCAGACCGACGAGGGCATCCTCGCCGCGCTCGAGGTCCGTCGCCGCCATCCGCAGGTCGCGGTCCTGATCCTCAGCCAGTACGTCGAGGAGCGCTACGCGAGCGAGCTGCTGAGCGGCGGCAGCCAGGGCGTCGGCTACGTGCTCAAGGAGCGCGTCGCCGACCTCGCCGACTTCCTCGCGGCCGTCCACCGCGTCGGCATCGGCGGAACGGCGATCGACACGGAGGTCGTCTCCCAGCTGCTCAGCCGCCGGCGGCGCGCGGACGTGCTCGACGAGCTGACCCCGCGCGAGCACGAAGCCCTCGCGCTGATGGCCGAGGGCCACACGAACGCCGCGATCGCCGAACGGATGACCGTGACCCCGGGCGCCGTCGAGAAGCACGTCGGCAACGTCTTCATGAAGCTCGGCCTGCCCCAGACCGATGCCCACCATCGCCGCGTACTCGCCGTCCTCACCTACCTCGGAGTCTGAGATGCCGACCGTCACCAAGCCCGCGTCCCCGCCACCCGAGACGCCCCACCGCACCGATCCTGCGCTGCGCCGGCTGCTCACCGCGCTCGTCGCGATCTTTGCCCTGGGCGGCGTGCTGTGGGGCGCCTTCGTCCTGCTCGACCTCGTCTCGCGCGACACCAAGACGGTCCACACGACCTATCGAAGCGTGGACGGCGTGCAGCTCGACACCGGCCCGGGCGACGTGTCGATCGTCCAGGGCGCGCGGGACGCGCCGGTTCGCGTCACGGCCAGGATCACGCGTAGCTTCACCTCACCGCAGCGCACCGACCGCGTTCAGGGCGGTGTCCTGAGGCTGGCGAGCAACTGCCGCAGCTGGCTCGGCGTCGGCTGCGGCGTCGACTACGACGTCGCCGTCCCGCCGGGCACGCGCATCAGCGCCGACGTCGGCTCGGGCGACATCACGATCGCGGGGCTGCGGACCCGCAGCCCGCTCGTCCTCCGTGGTGGCTCAGGCGACCTCGACCTGCGCGACGTCAGCGCGCCGGTGGTCGACCTGCGCGTCGGCTCGGGCAACATCGCGGGCGACCTGCGGCTCAGCCCGCGGGTCACCGTCGAGTCCGGCTCGGGCGATCTCGCGGTCACGCTCGAGGGAACGCCCGAACACGTGCGGGCATCCACCGGGTCGGGCAACGTCGAGCTCACGGTGCCCGCCGCCCGGAGCTACCGGATCGATACGGACACGGGCAGCGGTGATGTGAGGACCGACGAGGCGCTCGCGCGCGACGACCGCTCGCCGCGGCAGCTGTCGGTGTCCACCGGCTCCGGCGACGTCGACCTGCGTGCCGGGCGCTAGCGCTAGCGAGCGTCCGTCCATCGGGCCGGTGTGAGCATCCGCGCGTCACACCGGCCCAGCGCTCCGCCGGTCCTATGACGCCTTCTGGGTCGCCGGCTTGCGCTTGGTCCGCCTGCGCTTCGGCTTGACCTTCCTGGACTTCTTGCGCTTGGCCTTGGGCATGCGCGCCTCGCCGGCCTTGATCGCCTCGCGGATGCGGGGATAGGTGCCGCAGCGACAGACGTTGCGCAGCGCGTCCAGGTCGGCATCCGTGACCTTCCGGCGCTTGGCCCGGACCTCGTTGACGAGCGCGACGGCGCCCATGATCTGACCCGGCTGGCAGTACCCGCACTGGGCCACGTCGATGTCGAGCCAGGCCTCCTGCATCGGGTGCAGCTCCTTGCCCACGGTCGCGGGCAGGCCCTCGATCGTCGTGATCTCGTCGCTGGACCTGATCGCCGAGATCGGCACCGAGCAGGGGTTGAACGCCTTCCCGTTGATGTGGCTCGTGCAGGCCTGGCAGACGCCGAGGCCGCAGCCGTACTTGGGTCCGTTGACCCCGAGGACGTCGCGCAGCACCCACAGCAGGCGCACGTCGTCCTCGACGTCGACGCTGACGCGCTTGCCGTTGAGGATGAAGGTGTGAAGAGGCAAGGTGACTCCTTAGCGGGGCTTCTTGGCGGTGGTCTTCTTCTTGGCGGGCGCCTTCTTCCTGGCAGGCTTGCGCCTGGCGCGCTTCTTCTTGGGCCGCTTGATGTGGGCCTGGGCGAGCCCGTCGGTGGGCGAAGCGGGTATCGGCGGCACGGTGGGAAACGGCTCGAAGCCGAGCTCGCCGTCGTGGTTGATCGGGAAGGACGTCGGCATCGTCCCGGTCGCGCGGGCGTAGGCACACGCGACGGCGGCCATTGAGGCCGCGACACCGAACTCCCCGGCACCGCCGGGGTCGTTCGTCGTCCGCGGCATCACGATGACCTCGAGCTCCGGCGGCGTGTTCCACTGCCGCGTGTAGAACGCGTCGTCCCAGCTGCCCTCCAGGAAGTGCCCGTCCTTGAGGTGCAGGCCGTAGCTGAGCGCCTGCGCGATGCCGTCCATGATCCCGCCCATCATCTGGGCCTTCAGCCCGAGCGGATTGATGGGCAGGCCGACGTCGACCGCGAACACGGCCTTCGTCACGCGCGGCCCGGTGTAGGCATGCTCGATCTGGCGGTTGACCGTCTCCGGCCGGCAGTCGATCTCGACGAGGCAGGCGCAGCGCCCCTTGTACTCGCTGTGGACGGCGAAGCCCTGAGCGGTTCCCGCGGGCATCGAGCGACCCCAGCTGCCGGCCTGAGAGGCCCTGTCGATCACCGCGCGCATGCGATCGTCCGTGGCGAACTCGCGGCGCAGCCGCACCGGGTCCTTGCCCATCTCCTTGGCCAGGCGGTCGACCATGAGCTCGCCCGCCGTGCGCACGTCGGGGCTGTAGATGTTGCGCACGCTGCTCGTGTTGAACTCCTTGAAGTCGTAGACCTCGTTGAGCAGCTGCGTGACGACCCCGAAGTTGTAGGGCACCCGCTGGGTCAGCGTGAACACCGCCTCGGCGAACTGCAGGAAGTTCTGCAGGGGCAGGCTCGCATCGATCGACGTCAGGATCTCGCCGAATCCCTGCGTGAAGTCCGTGGCCACGCTCGTGTGCCGCTGGTCGAAGGCGAGCACGTTGCCCGCCAAGTGCGTCACGCGGACGCGCGACGTGCACATCGGGTGCACGCGGCCCTGGCGGAAGTTGTCGGTGCGATGCCACATGAGCTTCACCGGCTTGCCGAGCTTCTGCGAGATCGCGGCCGCCTCGAACGCCGCGTCGCAGAACAGGTGGCGCCCGAACGACCCGCCGCCCTCGGTCACGTGCACCGCCACGTTTGGGAGCGGGAGGCGCAGGTTGACCGAGATCTGCTGCTTGGCCAAGATCGGCGACTTCAGGCAGGACCAGATCTCGGCGCGGTCCTTGCGCACGTCGGCGATCGCGCAGTTGGTCTCCAGCGGGTCGCCCGGCCGGAAATGGAACGTGAAGGTCTCGTCGATGGTCTTCCCCGGCAGCGCCGGCGTGAGCGGGAGCTGCGCCTTGCGCAGGTCGGCGAGCACGGAGGCATCGGACTTGCCCGAGACCGACGAACCACCCCAGTTGACCTTCAGCGCGCGGACGGCGTCGATGCACTGCCCGAACGTCTTGCCCCGCACCGCGACGCCACCGGGCACGAACTGGCTGTGCGGCACGATCACGACGTCGGTGATGCCCGGCATCGCCCTGACCTCGGCCATGTTGTTGACGCCGAGCGCCGTGCCGTTGATCGTCGGGGCCCTGCAGACCATCGTCGGCAAGGCGTCCGGGACATCGAGATCCATCGCGAACTGCTTGCGCCCGGTCACGATGTCGCGCGCGTCGATGCGCCGCTGATCGGTACCGATCATCGCCAGGTCTGCGCTCGACTTGAGCTGCGGGTCCACCGCGACCGTCCTGGTCACGGCCGCCTTCTTGGCCAGCGACCCGAACGTCGCCGTCCTCCCGTCCGCGGCCGTGAACACGCCGTCGCGAGCCCGCAGGTCCCACGTCGACACGCGCAGCTCCGCCGCCGCCGCCTGCAGGAGCCGATCGCGCGCCGCCGCCGCCGCCGTCCGCACCGGTGTGAAGATCGAGTGCATCGAGTTCGAGCCGCCCGTGAACTGGTTGAACACGAGCTCCCGGCGGGCGTCCGCCAGCGTGACCTTCACCATGTCGATCGGCAGGTCCATCTCGTCGGCGATCGTCATCGCGACCGCCGTCGTGATGCCCTGGCCGACCTCCGCGCGCGGGAGCGCGAACGAGGCGGTGCCGTCGGAGTTGACCGTGACGCTGATGAGGTTTGCGGTCGGCAGCGCTGCCAGCGTCAGCACGTCGCTCAGGTCCAGTGCGTCGGTCACCTGCACCGTAGGGATCGCGGCGTCCGCGGGCGCCGCCTCCCATTGCGCGGCCGCGACGAGCGTCGGCGCGGCGAGCAGGTAGCCCATCATCTTGCGGCGGGTGAACCCCCCGTCACTGCCGTGGGCCGACGGCGGCCCCTCGGCATCGGGCTTGCCGGCGCCATCCGCCCGGCGGTGTTCGAGGTCGGTCATCTGCGTCTCCTCCTTGGCTGACATCGCGCTCACCCGTCCGTGCCGAGACCGTCGGCGACGTCGCTGCCGTAGGACTCCTCCACGGGCTTGAGGAAGCCGTCGACGGACGGGTCGATTCGTGTGATCAGGCTCTTCGTCGACGGCGGCCCGCCGTCGGGGGTGTACGTCACCGACGGCGTCACGCCGCCGAGGTCGACCTTGCCGAGGTTCTGCTTGGCCTTGAGGATTCCCGCCCGCGAGAGATCGCCGTCGGCGATCGCCTTGCGCAGGATCTCGGCCTGGACCTTGGATGCGGCATACGCCAGGGCGAAGTAGATGCTCGGTGGCTGACCAGGCTCGTACTTGTCGTGATCGATGACCAGCTGCTTCATCCCGGGTGCGCCGGGATCGTCCCAGGGCGCCGAGAACGACGTCACCAGCGCGCCCTTCAGGGCGCCGGCCACCGGCGTGGGCTTCGCCTTGCGCGAGCCGTCCTTCGTGATCAGCTGTTCGAGGAAGGCAGGACCCTGCAGGATCCACTGCGGCGTGAAGCCAAGCGATGCGGCGGTACCGACGATCGGCCCGGTGCTGCTCGGCAGGGCGACCACGACGACGGCCTGCGCACCTGCGGTCTTGAGCTTCTGGATCTGCGCGGTGAACTCGGTGTCGCCGGCCTTGAAGGTCTGCCGCCCGCCCTCCTGGAAGCCGAGCGCCTTCCTGGCGGCCTCGTACCCGCGCAGGCCATCCCGGCCGTACTCGTCGTTCTGGTAGATGATCCCGATCTTCGGCTTCTCGTCGCCGTGCTTGGTGTAGTAGTCCAGCACGTTGGCGATGTCGTAGCTGTAGGGCGTCCCGACCGGCGCGATCACCGGGTCTGCGCCCCAGATCGAGTCAAACGACGCCGGGGTGGTCACGAGCTTGTCGCGGTCCAGCAGCGCCTGGATCGCCTTCGTCGGCGGGCTGCCGAACGAGTTCAGCAGGGCGACCTCGTTGCGGATCGCATTGTAGATCTGGACGTGCTGCTGGGGCTGGTAGCCGGAGTCCTTGATCGTCAGGCGGATCTTCCACCCGTCGATCCCGCCGCTCGCGTTGAGCGCCTTGAAGAAGGCGCGGTGGCCCGCGGCGACGGGCTTGCCGAGCGCGCTCGCCGGGCCGCTCAGCGCGTTGATGTCGCCGATGCGGATCGTCTTGGCGGCCACGTCGACCCCGGGCCCGCCCTTGACGGTGGCGCTGGCCGCGGACCCGCCCGGCGAACCGTCGTCGCTGGTGCTCGAATCGCCGGTGCCGCAGGCGGCGAGGACGAGGCTCGAGCCGAGCACCGCCAGCGGTGTCGTCAATGACAGTGGGCGTCTCACGGGTGGGCCTCCTTGGGCGTTGTGACGGTGAGCTTCGAAGTCTTGGCCTGGGTGTCGTCGTCGCGCGACCGCCGGACGCGATCGGCGATGCCGACGAGGCCGCGCGGCTGCAGCGTCAGGAACGCGACGATCAGCAGGCCGTACGTGATCGACGTGAGGTCGCCGGCCGAGAGCCCGCCGGTCCCCTCGGCCGGCAGGAACGGCAGCTCCTTCAGCAGCGACGGCAGCGCGAAGACGACGGCGCAGCCCAGCAGCGGCCCCGCCGTCGTCCCCAGGCCGCCGACGATCACCGCCGCGATGAACTGGATCGACATCAGCAGGCTCCATTGGTCGGGCTGTGCGAAGGAGAGGTAGGAGGCGTAGAGCGCGCCGCTGATCCCGGCCAGGAACGAGGACACGACGAAGGCGGTGACCTTCACGCGGCCGACGTCGACGCCCATGACGGCCGCCGCGGCCTCGCGCTCGCGCAGGGCGACCATCGCGCGCCCGGCGCGGCTGCGCCGCAGGTTCTGAGTGAATACGGTCGCCGCGGCGAGCAGGATCAGCGCCAGGAAGTAGTACAGGCCGCTGGAGTCGATCGTCACCCCGCCGAGCCTCAGGACCTGTCCCGGCGAGAAGTCGAAGGAGCCCAGCTGGACGGCGGGAAAGGCGCGCCCCTGCGATCCACCCGTGAGCCCGTCGGCGTTGAAGAAGACGTGCTGTGCGATGAACACGAGGCCGAGCGTCACGATCGCCAGGTACAGCCCGCGCAGGCGCAGCGCGATCGGGCCGAGCAGCGCGCCGAGCAGCGCTGCGCCAACGCCCGCCGCCGGGATCCAGACAAACGCGCTGACGCCCTGGTCCGCACCCAACACCGCGCCGGTGTATGCGCCGACGCCGAGGAACGCGGCGTGACCGAGCGAGATCTGGCCCGCGTACCCCGTCAGGACGTTGAGGCCCGTCGCGCCGATCGCCGCGATCACGACGAACGTCGCGGTCGTCAGCTGCGCGGCGCTGAGCCCGAACGGCAGCGCCACCGCGACGACGACCAGCGCCGCAAGCGCGAGCCGGCGCCTCATAGGCGCTCCGCCGGCGCGCGCCCGAACAACCCGTAGGGCCGCACGAGCAGGATCAGGATCATCGCGACGTACGGCGCGACCGCGTAGAAGTTGTCGCCCAGCGAGGACGGCGCGTAGCCCGAGGTCATGACCTCGGTGAGGCCGATCAGGACGCCGCCGACGACGGCGCCGGTCGGGCTGCGCAGCCCGCCGAGCACGATCGCGGGAAAGGCACGCAGCGCCGCGTCGCCGAGCGTCGGCTGCGGTGCGCTCGGGAAGCCGGCGAGGAACAGTCCGCCAAGCGTTGCCAGCGATCCGGCCAGTGCCCAGGTGATGAGGTGAACGCGGGCCACGGGGACGCCGAGCGACAGCGTCGCCTCCTCGTCCTCGGCGGTCGCCTGCATCGCCAGGCCCCAGCGCGTGTAGCGGTCGAAGGCGAAGTACGCGCACAGCGCAGCGGCCGTCACGACGATGCCCCAGAGCTTGACCCAGGTGATCGTCACGCCGGCGGCGTGAAACGACGACGACCCCCACGGGTCGCCGAGCAGCCGCTGGTCGGCGCCGAACAGCGCCTCGACGAGCGCCGTGACGGCGATGCCGGCGCCGATCGTGATCATCACGAGCACGAACGTCGGCTGCCCGCTGACGCGGCGCAGGACGGCGGCCTGGAAGCCGGCGCCGGCGAGGGCCAGCAACGCGACCGCCGCGAGCACCGCCGGGAGGAACGGGACCCCGACGTCGGTCGCCAGCCAGGAGATCGTGTACGCCCCCGCCAGCAGCATCGCGCCCTGGGCGAAGTTGATGACGCCGCTCGCGCGGAACACGACGACGAACCCGAGGGCGACGAGCGCATAGGTCGCGCCCAGCGAGATGCCCTGGAACAGCAACTGGAAGAACTCGGTCACGCGCCGACCGCCAGCTCTTCGCCGAGGTACGCGCGAATCACGCGCTCGTCCTGCTGGACCTCGGCCGGCGTCCCGAGGGCGATCGGCCGTCCGAAGTCCAGCACGAGCACGCGGTCGGCGACGCGCATGACCATCCCCATGTCGTGCTCGACGAGCATGATCGTCAGGCCCTCCTCGCGATGCAGCCGCTGCACGAGCGCGGTCATGTCGTCGCGCTCGGCGGCCGACACGCCCGCGACCGGCTCGTCGAGCAGCATGAGCGCGGGCTCCATCGCCACGCAGCGCGCAAGCTCGACGCGCTTGCGATCGCCGTAGGTCAGGGTGCGAATCTCGCGACGGGCGAGATCCTCGGCGCCGACGGTCGCGAGGGCCTGCAGCGCGGCGTAGCGATGCGCGCGTTCCTCGTTGCGCGCAAGGCCGAGCCCGCCGCGCAGCGCGCCGCAGCGCATGAGGTGCTCGCGGCCGATCAGGACGTTCTCGATGGCCGTCAGCTCGCCCACCAGCCCGAGGTTCTGGAAGCTGCGCGCCACGCCGCATGCGGCGAGCTCGGAGCGGTGGCGCGCGAGCAGATCCTGCCCCGCCAGGCGCACGCTGCCCGACTGCGGCTCGTAGACGCGCGAGAGCACGTTGAACAGCGAGCTCTTGCCGGCCCCGTTCGGGCCGATGACGGCAAGCAGCTCGCCGCACGCCACGTCGAAGCTGACGCCCTCGAATGCGGTGATCGCGCCGAAGCGCAGCGTGAGGTCGCGAACCTCGAGCATTCAGCCGCCGACCTCCTCGAGCACGACGTCGTGACCCCCGGCCGTGCCTAGGTAACAGGCGCGCAGCTCGTCGTCGAGTAGCAGCCTGGACGTGGGACCTTCGGCGCGGACGCGCCCGTTCTCCAGCAGGAAGGCCTGCTCGGTGGCGCGCAGCGCAAGCGCGGTGGACTGGTCGGCGAGCAGGATCGCGGTCCCCTGTTCGCGGATGCGCAGCAGCGCCTCGGCGATCTCGGCGGCGACGATCGGAGCCAGGCCCAGGGACGGCTCGTCGAGGATCAGCAGGCGTGGACCGGCCATCAGGGCGCGCCCGATCGCGAGCATCTGCTGCTCGCCGCCGCTGAGCAGGCCTGCGCGCTGGTCGAGGCGCTCGCCGAGGATCGCAAACAGCGCCAGCACGTCGTCGCGCAGCCGTGCCTCGCGAGCGCGGTCGGCCAGCGCGAACGCGCCGAGGCGGAGGTTCTGCGCCACCGTCAGCTCGCTCAGCACGCGCCGGCCCTCGAGCGTCTACGCGAGACCCTGGGCCACCAGGCCGGCTGTATCCATGCGCCGCGTGGAGCGGCCGTCGAGGCGGATGTCACCGCCGACGATCGCGCCGCGGTGGTAGCCGAGCAGGCCGCCGATCGCGCGCAGCAGCGTCGTCTTGCCGGCGCCGTTGGCACCGAGCAGGGCGACGGCACCGCCCGCGGGCACGGCCAGGCTCACCTGCTCCAGCGCAAGCACGGCGCCGCCGTAGCGCACGGCGACGTTCGCGACCTCGAGCAACACCGATCTCCTCCTCCCGACGAGCCGGGATCGGTCAATCCCGGCTCTATGACGCACCGTACGTAGGCATCCGAAGCGGGCCATCGGCGGCCGGTCCCGAAGTTCGGCGGCTGGCGTTGTGGACCGGTGACAACCGTCAGGGCGAGACGCGCGAGGAGGCTGCAGCGGCCGGGATCGTCTCGAACTCCGCCTCTGCGACGCGGATCGCGATCAGCAGGTCCAGCACATCGGCCACGCACCGCAACCGCGTGCCGGTGCGCTCTTCGATCTTGGCAAGCCGGTAGCGGGCGGTGTTCGGATGCACGTACAGGCGCTCGGCCGCGAGCTTGACGTTGAGGTCGGACCGCACGTACTCCAGCAGCGTCGTGATCAGGACGCTGCCCTCCGCCACGTCGTCGGCGACGAACGAGCGGACGTCCGCCGGGATGCGGCGCCGCGCGGTGTCCTGGCCGAACAGCGTCAGGCAGTCGAAGGCGCTGAGCGCGGAGAGCGCGAGCACACCGCCCGCCGGGCGCACGCGCTCCGCAGCGGCCACCGCTTCGCTGTACGCCTCGGCGACCGACGTCAACCCCTCGTGCACGGTGCTGACGCCGACGGCGAGCGTGAGGCGCTCGTCGGCCAGCTGCGCCTGGACGGTCGCCAGCGCCTCCACCAAACGGCCGATCGCGTTGCGGGTGACCGGCGCGACGATCACGACCTCGTGCTGGCGCACGACCGTCAGGGGCCGGTCGGCGCCTGCGAAGGCTCGCGCCAGCGATGCCGCGCAGGCGCGCAGATGATGCTCGTCGTGCAGCGGCGCGGTGGGCGCAGCCACCACGACCACGCAGGCGCACGCCGGAGCGAGCCCCGCCTCGCGCGCGGCGGCGAGCTTGGGGCCAGGGCTCGGCGCCCGGCTGGCGAGCAGATCCTCGAGCAGGTCGCGCCGCACGCGCTCGCCGTGGGCCAGCAACAGGCGCTCGGCTTCGACGTACACCTCGGCCGCCTCGCTGGCCGCGATGTTCATGTAGCGCATGACGATCGACGGCAGGGCGAGCGCCTCGCGGCGCGCGTCGTCGTCGGTCGCGGTCGCCAGCAGCGCGTCCCAGAAGACCTCGGTGTAGATCCGGAAGGCATGCATGAAGTCGCCCAGCGGCAGGCGGCCGACGCGGCGCATCGCCCGCGGCCGGATGAACTCGATCTCCTGCCGGCTCAACGGGCGCCCGAGCTCGATGCTGCGGATCAGCGCGTCGTGCTCCTGCCCGACGTGCGAGCGTACGTCGGCGATGAACGTCTGATCGGAGATCGCCGCGTAGCCGGGAATCTCGGTCCGGATCCGGTGGACGCCCTCGTCGACCAGCTCCTCCCGGCGCGCGCGCAGCACCGCGAGCATTCGCCCCAGCGCAGCTGTCATCTCGTGCAATCCAGTCGCCGGCACAGCGTCCTCCTCCGGCGCCACTCTACTCCACGGTGTATCGCCGTAGCGCCGGTCGTTTCACGCTCGAACGGACGGGTCGGCGTCGCGGACGGCGCTGACCGGCACGACGATTCGGTGCTTGACGACCTTGCCGGTCGCCGTGCGCGGCAGCGCCGCCACGAACCACAGCCGCCGGGGAAGCTTGTAGCGCGCCAGACGCTCGACGAGGTGGGACATCAGCGCGTCGCTGCTGCACTCGGCGTCCTCGCGCAGTACCGCGCACGCCACGATCTCCTCGCCCAGCAGCGGATGCGGCACACCCAGCACCGCGGCCTCCCGGATCGCGGGATGGGCGGCGATCGCCTCCTCGACCTCCCGCGGGTGCACGTTGTAGCCCTCGGTGATGATGAGGTCCTTCGCCCGTCCGACGATCTCATAGCGCCCGTCCTCGCCGCAGCGCGTGAGGTCACCGGTCCGCAGCCATCCGTCGTCGGAGAGCACCGCTGCGGTCTCGGCCGGCCGCCGCCAGTAGCCCTTCATGACGTTCGGGCCGCGCACGACGAGCTCGCCCGTCTCCCCCGCCGCGACGTCCGCGCCGACGCCGTCGACGACGCGCAGCTGCACGCCGACGAGCGGCCAGCCGATCGAGCCGGGCCGGCGGGTGGCGTCGGGAGCGTCCAGGCAGACGACGGGCGACGTCTCGGTGAGACCGTAGCCCTCGGCCAGCGGTGCTCCCGTCGTGCGCTCCCACGCCGCGTGCAGGGCACCGTCCAGCGGTGCTCCGCCGCTGACCGCCGCCCGCGGCGCGACCCGCATCAGCAGCTGCTCGCGATCGGCTGCCAGCAGACCCGCGTACGCGGTCGGGGTGCCGAGCATGACGTCGACGTCGCCGGCACCCAGGAGCGCGAGCAGCAGCGCCGGCTCCAGGTGCTGGGCCATCACCAGGCATGCGCCGCTGGCGATCACCGCGTTGAGGCCGCAGGTCTGGCCGAAGACGTGGCACAACGGCAGCGCGGCGAGCACGACGCCGCCGGCGCGGTAGCGCAGCCGCTCCGCGGTCGCGGCCGCGTTGACCGCGAGGTTGGCGTGCGAGAGCTCGACGCCCCGCGGCTGCCCGGTGGTTCCCGAGGTGTAGAGGATCACCGCGGTGTCGTCGGCAGCGACCGGGACCGGCGGAGCCCAGATCGCGTCGCTGGCGACGTCGAAGAAGCTTCCCGGGGCCAGCACGAAGACCGCGAGGCCGTCGCTGGCCGGCGCCGAGCGCTCGAGCGCACGCCAGACGAGCAGCCGGCCGGCGCCCGCGTCCTGCAGGATCCCGCCCACCTCGGTCCGCGTCAGGAGCGGGTCGAGCGCGATCGCGACCGCCCCGGCGCGCAGCACGCCGTAGTACGCCGCTGCGAACTCGGGCACGTTGGGCAGCAGCAGCGCGACGCGGTCACCCGGCTGCACGCCGTCTCGCAGGAGGAGATCGGCGACGTGCCCGCTGGCGGCGTCGAGCTCGCCGAAGCTCACGCGCCGGTTGCCGGACCGCAGCGCGGTCTGTGCCGCGCTGCGGGCGGCGTGCTCGCCCAGGAGATCGGCGAGGTTCACTGCGCGGGGGCCTTCGCGGGCACGTCGATCTGGCGTTTGAGGATCTTGCCGGTCGGGCCCTTGGGCAGCTCGTCGACGAGCCAGACGTGGCGCGGGTACTTGTAGGCGGCGACCTGGTCCTTGACGAACGCCCGCAGCTCGTCAGCCGTGGCGGACGCACCGTCCTTCAGCACGACCGCCGCGCCGACCTCCTCGCCGAGCTCGTCGTGCGCGACGCCGACGACCGCCGCCTCGCGCACCGCCGGGTGCTCGTAGAGCACCTCCTCGATCTCCCGCGGATAGACGTTGTAGCCGCCGCGGATGATGAGGTCCTTCTTGCGATCGACGATGAAGAAGTAGCCGTCCTCGTCGACCCTGGCGAGGTCGCCGCTGCGAAACCAGCCGTCGGCGTCGATCGCCTCGGCCGTCGCCTCGGGCTTGTTGAAGTATCCCTTCATCACGTTGTGCCCGCGGATGACGATCTCCCCCACGTCACCGGCCGGCAGATTCTCTCCCGCGTCGGAGATCACCTTCATCTCCACGCCGGCGATCGGCGTCCCGATCGATCCCGGCTTGCGCGGCCGGCCCGGGTGGTTGAACGATGCCACTGGCGACGTCTCGCTCAACCCGTAGCCCTCGAGGATGATGCACCCGAAGCGCTCCTCGAACGCCCGCATCAACTCCACCGGCAACGATGCGCCGCCGCACGCGCAGACCTCCAGCGAGGAGACGTCGGCCGTCTCGGCACCGGGGTGGTGGAGCATCGCGCCGTACATCGTCGGCACGCCTTCGAAGACGCTGACGCGGTCGCGCGCGATCACCTCCAGCGCCTTGCCGGGATCGAACCGCGCCATCAGGGTCAGGCAGCCGCCGGCGGCCAGCGTCGCGTTCATCGCGCAGGTCTGCCCAAAGGTGTGAAACAGCGGCAGCGCACCGAGCGTGACCGTATCGGCGCCGATCTCAAACAGCGCGATCGACGCCTCGCAGTTGCGCGCGAGGTTGCCGTGCGTCAGCTCGGCGCCCTTCGGCGTGCCCGTCGTCCCCGACGTGTAGAGGATCACCGCGCTGTCTGCGACCTCGCGCGCCGCGACCGCCCGCAGCGGCTCGGTGGCGCCCAGCAGTCGCTCGAAGGTGCCCGGCTCGACGTCGATGCACTCCGCGCCGGCCGCCGCCGCCCCGCTGCGCGCGTGCTCGGCGAAGTCCGCCCACGCGAACACGACCTTCGCTCCCGGATCCTTCAGGTAGAACGTCGTCTCGCGACCCTTCAGCAGGACGTTCATCGGCACGGCGACCGCGCCCCGGCGCAGGATCCCGCAGTACACGACCGGGAAGTACGGAACGTTGGGCAGCATGATCCCGACACGATCACCCGCCTCCACCCCTCGCGCAGCCAGCAGGCCCGCCACGCGGGCGCTCGCGTCGTCCAGCGCCGCGTACGACAGCACGGCGTCATCGAGCTTGACCGCCGGCGCGCCAGGGCCGGCGGCAGCAGACCTGCTCAGGTTCTCAGCCAGGTTCATGGACTCCTCCCGGAGACGACCGCGTTCGATCGTCGAGCCTTGCGGCCCGGATGGGAATGTGCCCCGATGCCGAACCGCAGGCTCCGTGTCCGTGCGCGAGCGCCAACGCCCGGGTTGCGGTGTCCCCTGTGGCGGACCACCGCGCTGACCACCACCACCACCACC
>Ga0136617_10000961_pt1 | contig 25330 bp, 31 predicted proteins | sample AntDrymUQ3222106_2_FD_129672 | JGI IMG/M metagenome (GOLD analysis project Ga0136617, IMG submission 129672) | Polar desert sand microbial communities from Dry Valleys, Antarctica - metaG UQ322 (21.06) | ecosystem: Environmental > Terrestrial > Soil > Desert | place: Antarctica: Dry Valley...
CAGCGCCACGACTGTCTGGCGTTCGAGCCGCTCATGGAGCGGCTGCGGATCCGCCGGGTCGGGCCCGGCTGGCCCCGTACCCGACCCGCCCGGTTGTTGGCCGACAAGGCGTACTCGAACCGCAAGATCCGGGCCTACCTGCGGCGACGCCGGATCAAGGCCACGATCCCGGAGAAGAGCGACCAACAGAAGGCGCGCGCCGCGAAGGGCTCCACAGGCGGACGCCCACCCGCGTTCGACACCGAGGCCTACCAGAAGCGCAACACCGTCGAGCGCCTCAACAACAAGCTCAAGGCGTTCCGCGCGGTCGCCATGCGCACCGACAAACGCGAGTTCGTCTTCAACGCCACCGTCGACGTCGCCTCGATCAAGATCTGGCTCCGCAACCCAACCAACCAAGATCCCCAAGATCCATGAGACACGCCCTAACGCGGCCATTTTTCACACCACCCTGGACATGATGATGGTGATCCGCGAGGTCATCGGTGAGGGCTGGGAGATCACGGGCGAGGACCTGGCGGTGCTCTCGCCGTATCTGACCGCCCGCATCCAGCGATTCGGCGTCTACGCTACCGACGAGGTCACCCTGACTCCCGACGCCTACGACGCCCACTTGGACGTCGACCTGGCCATTGCCACCTGAGGTGTCACAGTCGCCGGAGTAGCCCAAGTCCCGGCCAAACCGTGGGAGGGGGGGTGAATCAATCTCCTCGCCCCGGGCATCACGCACTTGACGTTGACACTGTGACAAGGTCTTCACTGGGCGCAGGAGGTGGTCCCCATCGACTCGACACACAGGAATTCACAGGACACGCGCCTGCTCGACGCGTTGGGCACCGGAAACTCGTCGACGCGGCTCCAGGCGGCTCTGGCGGTTGGCACGCACTCCGACCCCGGCCTCGTCGATGCGCTCGTGGCACGGTGCGCGATCGAGCCGGACTTCTTCGTGCGCGACATGCTCACATGGGCGTTGACCCGCCTCCCGTCGGAGATCACGGTGCCCAGACTCCGCGCGGAGCTCCGTTCCGAGCGCGCTCAGGCCCGAAGCCAGGCGTTACATACACTGTCCAAGATCGGGGACGGGAATGCGTGGCCCGCGATCACGCGGTCGTTGCTGCACGACGCCGACGACGAGGTCGCGCGAAGCGCATGGCGTGCTGCCGTCGTCCTCGTGCCCGCCGGGGAACAGAAAGGGCTGGCCGCGGAACTGGCCGCACAACTCGGTCGCGGCGACCGGAATGTGCAACTGAGTCTCAGCCGAGCACTCGTCGCACTCGGAGATGTGATCGAGCCAGCCCTGCAGACGGCACTGGCGAGTGACGACCCGACGGTGCGTGCGCATGCCCGCGCCACGGAGCGGCTCCTACGCGACCCGGATGCCGGTTTCGACCCAGCCGCCGACGAGGCGAAACGGATCGTCGCGCTCGGCCCGGAACGGGTCGAGGGAACACCGTGCTGATCGGCGAGGTGGCACGCCGCTCGGGGGTGAGTACCCGGATGCTCAGGCACTACGACTCCCTCGGGCTGGTGCGACCAACAGGCCGCACCGTGGGTGGCTACCGCGAGTACTCCGCCGAGGACATTCGCTGGATCTTCCACGTGGAAAGTCTGCGGTCCCTGGGATTGTCGCTGCGACAGATCGGACGCGCTCTGGAGGATCCCGCCTTCACGCCGTCCGCACTGGTCGGCGACCTCATCCGACGGACCGAAGACCGACTGAAGCGGGAGCAGGAGCTACTCGAGCGACTCCGTACGGTCGATGCCTCGGCGCCCTCCGGCTGGCAGGGCGTCCTGCGCATCGTCGAGCTCGTGCATGGGCTTAACTCGCCCAGTGCTGCGCACCGACAGCAGACCGCCGTCCTGGTCCCGGCCGAGGACGTGCCGGTTCCCATCGAGCTGCTGGCTGGGGCGGTCCTCGCCGAATCCGATCCGAACGTCGCCGGTGCCCTGCGGTGGGCCCTCGCGCGGGCGGGCGGTGACGGTGTGGCGAGCGTGGCGTCCGGGGTGTATTCGGAGAACGTCGACATCCGGCGGCGCGCGGTCCTGGCGATCGCCGAGATGTCCGGTGACGAGGCGACCGCGGTGCTCGTGGACGCACTCGGAGACTCGGACACGACGGTGCGCAGGCATGCTGCTCTGGCCTTGGGTACGCGTGGCGCGACCGCAGCCGTGCCGACACTCGTCGGCATGGTGGTCGAGGGCGCAAACGACGTCGAGGCGGCCGAGGTCCTGGGAACATTGTCACTGGACCCCGGGTGCGCGGACCGGATCATGAGTGCACTGGTCGACGAGCTCGCCGCACACACTGCGGACTCCGCGGTGCGGATACGCCTGACCCAGGCACTCGTCGAGATGCCGGGGACCATCGCGCAGGGCGTCCTGCAGCAATTGGCCCACGACGATGATCGGGCTGTCGCCCTCATCGCCTCGGCCCTCGTGGGAGTGCTCGAAGAGCGGGAGTCCGGGGCATTTCGTGGTTGCGAGGGGCCGGGGTGTTAATCAATCTCGACCGTGATTCCTTGACCGCGGCCGGTCGCTGCGGTCGGGACGTTGCCGCAGGTCAAATGTCAACAAACACGTGTCAACAAACCGGTGTCAGCCATTGCGCGGCGTCAGACCGTGATTGCTTTACAGTTAGGCGATGAGGATCGGCTACGCCCGGGTCTCCACCCGTGAGCAGAACTCCGGCAGTCAACGTCAGCTACTGACCGAGGCTGGATGCGAGGAGATCTTTATCGACGAGGTGTCTCGGGGAAGACGGCCAGCCGGCCGGAGCTGGACAAGGCCCTGGGCAAGCTGCGCCGGGGCGACACCCTGGTCATCACCCGGTTGTCGCGGCTGTTTCGCAGCCTCAAGCACCTGATCCGCCTGGCCGGTGAGTTGGGTGAGCGCGGGATGGATCTGAAGGTCACCCAGCAGGACATCGACACCGCCACCCCTACCGGCCGGTTGATGTTTCACCTGCTGGGGGCGTTCGATGAGTTCAACCGGGAACTCATCGTGGAAGGCACCCGGGAAGGCTTGGCCGCCACCGAGAAACGCGGCCGCAATGGCGGACGGCCGCACAAGTTGACCATGCGCCAGATCAAGCAGGTCTACCAGATGCGCGACGAACGCACCCTCGATGACCGGCCGGTGTGGAACGTCGCCGCGATCGCCCGCCATTTCGAGGTGTCCCGGCCCACCATCTACAAACTCCTCGACGACCGCGCCGCACTGGCCGCCCACATCACCGGCAAGTAACCGGATCAGCGTTGCTGTGGACAACCATGGGACTATAAAGGGCAGGACATCTCCTCTACCTGCGGAAACTCCGCTCAGCGATCACCTCGTGGCGGCTTTTGAGCTTACCTTGGCTGCACCCCGGTGAACTCCGTGATGAACTCCTCGTCGACGTGCCCGTTCTCGACCAGCAGGTACAGCAGCCCGTTCAGCAGGGCCAGGTCCGTACCCGGTCTGATCTGCAGGAACAGGTCGGCCTTGTCCGCGGTCGCGGTGCGCCGTGGGTCGACCACGATCAGCTTGGCGCCCGCCTTGACCCGGTCCATGAGCCGCAGGAACAGGATCGGGTGGCAGTCGGCCATGTTGGCGCCGATGACGAAGAAGACATCAGCGTGGTCGAAGTCCTGATAAGAGCCGGGCGGGCCGTCCGAGCCCAGCGACTGCTTGTAGCCGGTGCCCGCACTGGCCATGCACAACCGGGAGTTCGACTCGATCTGGTTGGTCCGCCAGAAACCCTTCGCCAGCTTGTTCGCCAGGTACTGCGCCTCCAGGGTCATCTGGCCCGACACGTAGAGCGACAGCGCGTCGGGTCCGTGCTCGTCCAGGATCTGACGCAGCCGCCGGGCGGTCGCCGTGATCGCTTCGTCGACCGCAGCGGGCTCGGGTTCGCTGTCCCGCTCGGCCCGGACCAACGCGGTCCGCAGCCGATCCGGCGTGTCCAACATCTCGGCGCTGCTGGCACCCTTCGTGCACAGCCGGCCCACATTCGCCGGGTGGGTCCTGTCGCCCGACACCTTGAGGATCCGCCGCACCCCCGCGGCGTCCGACCCGACCTCGAGCACCATCCCGCAACCGACACCGCAGTACGAGCACACCGTCCGCACGCTGGTGCCCGCGACCGGATCCGGTGCCCCCACAGCTGCTCCTCCTCGGCGATCCCGACGACAGGCGCCCGACGACGACACGCGCGACCATGCAGCCGCCAAGGTCAACTCGCGGGCAAGGCTTGCCCCTCGCCGTCACCGTAGAAAGCCCCTATTTCCGGTATGTGACTATCAACGGGCACCAAAGGTCACATTCACCTCACCGCCACGGCAGCAGCCAGGTACGCGCGACGTCCAGCGCCTCGTTGAGCCGACCGGGACGATGCGCGCCTGTGGGCGGCCAGCGTGTTCAGCCGCTCAACCGGCCACCACGGCGGCGGCGTACCGGGCCAGGTGCTTTCCGGTGAACGATCCGGGCGCGCGGACGAGCTCGGCGGGCGGCCCCTCGAACACCACCGTTCCTCCTACTGGTCAGCGGACCTGGGGAGTGATCATCGAGGCCTCCCAGTCTGATCGAGGACGATCTGATCATCGCCGGCACATGAGCCCGATGTGATCGGTGGAGTCTGAGTCGCTAGAAGCTTCCATTCTCGGCATTCAGTAACTGCTCTTGTGTATCGTCATAACGAAACGATACGATACAAACGAGACGTAACTGCGAACCGAGGACTCACTTATGACAGCGAAAACATGCACGGCAAGTGCGTCGGCACCGCACGTGGTGTGCGAAATCCCGGGGTGTGGGCGAGGGGTGGAGTACCGGGGGAGCGGGCGCCCGCCGAAATATTGCGGCGAGGTGGTCGACGGGGTGCCGCACAACCGGCTGACCGCGTTCCGGATCGCGAATGACCAGATCGCCTGGCCACCCGGGCCTTCCACCGGCGGCGATGCCGACGGTGGCGGCGATCCGAGCAGGCGGCCCCGGCCGGTGTCGGTTGCCCGGATGACGGTGCAGACCCTGCTCGAGGAGTTCCACGCTCTCGCCGCCGGCCACGAGGCTCGGCTGTCTGCCCTCACCGATCGGATCCAGGCCGCTGTGGCCACGACCGGCGACCCGGACGCCGCGGCCGCGGAGGTGACGGCGGCCCACCGGGAGGCGCGTGCCCTCGTCGATGCGGCGGAGGCCGAGCGGGACGCGGCCCAGGCTCGAGCCCGCGCCGTCGAGCGCGACATCGGCGTCGCCGCCGCAGCTCAACGGGTCGCGGAGGAGGCCGCCGAGCAGGCGCTCGCCGAGCTGGAGGACGCCCAGGAGGCACGTGCGGATACCGAGCGGGCCCGGACCGAGCAACAGACCCGGGCCGAGCAGCTCGGCCGCGACCTCGCGGAGATCATCGGTGAGCGCGACGGCTTCGCCGCTGAGGTGGTTGCGGCCGGTACGGAGCGTGACCGCTTTATCACCGAGCTGAGCGCGGCCGGTAGCGAGCATGATCGCCTGACCACCGAGCTGTCCGCAGCCCGAGCCGAGAACGCGACCCTGACCACAGACCGGAAACACCTGACCCGGGAGGTGGCCGAAGCTCGCAGCACGGCTGACGCACTCCGACAGCGGGCGGAGCGATCTGAACGGGATCTGATCCGTGCCGAGGCCACGACAGGGCAGGTGCGGGACCGTCTCCAGGAGGCCCGTTCCACCCTGACCGAAGCGACGTCACGGGCCGAACAGCTGGTTACCCAGCTCGCCGGCGCCCGAGAACAACTCGCCCAGACCCGCGGACAGCTCGACGGGGCCCGGGCCGCCGTCGCCGAGGAAAAGGCCCACAGCACCGGCCGCCTGGTCAACCAGCGTGAGCTCCACGAGCAGCAGTTACTCCTGCTGCGCGCCCAGCTCGAGGCCCAGTTCGAGAAGGAGACCCGGAAGGCGACGTAGCAACGACGTAGCAACACCGTCGATCGCCTCGCGGGTGCGCTCAGCTGGACCCGAACGCGATCACGTGCGGGCGCGGCGCCACGCAGGGCTCTCGAGGCAGCCGGGAACCTACTGAGGGCCGAACGCGGGCGTCATCTGCGGGGGGGTGATGTCACGGTGGGCGCTGGTGAGGACTCCGGCGGGGAACAGCCGGAGGTGCCCGTCGCGCGCCCATTCGAGCAGCAGCAGGGTGGCGTCGTCTTGCAGGCGGTCGTGCTGGTGGGTCAACACCGCGGCAACCAGGCGGCGCAGCGTCTCGGGTGCGGACAGTCCGTCGAGTTCGGCGCGTTCGGTCATATCGACCAGCCGTTGCTCGCCGAAAAATTTCCCGTGAGTGTCGCGGGCCTCGGTGATGCCGTCGGAGTAGAGCAGCACCCGGTCGCCGGGTTCGAGCTGCTCACGGGCGACGATGTTCGCGGGCATCGGGATGGTCGGGCCGGTGACCCCGAGCGGCGGGCGTGGAGGGTGGACCAGATGTTTGATCATGCGGCCATTGCGCAGCAGCAACGGCGGTGGGTGCCCCGCCAGCAGGTAGGACAGCTCGCCGGTGTCGGTGTCGAGGCGGGCCAGGACCGCGGTGACGAAACGGAGTGGGCCGTCCTGCGCGGCGAGCACCGCGTCGGCGTGATCGGCGAGCGCGGCCAGGTCGGTGATTCCGCGACGGCGGGCGTTGCGAATCGCGGTGACCGCCAGCGTGGTGGTCAACCCGGCCATCAGGTCGTGCCCGACACCGTCGAACACGGCGAGATCGACGGTGTGGTCCACGGCGTAGTCGTAGGCATCCCCGGCGACCTGGTCGGTCGGCTCCAGCGATGCTGCGATCACCACCCGGTCAGTGGCGAAGGTGCGTGGCGGCAGCAGCTGCCACAGCAGTTCCGAGGCCGTGGACAGGCCCGTGGCCCGCAGCTGCTGCAGCCCGATGCTGTAGGCGAGCTTGGTCATCACGATGTGGCCGGTCAGCCCGGCCAACGACCACAACCACCGCCGCAACTCCGGGTCGTCGACCACGTCATCGGCCATGCCGATGCGCAGCACCCCGACCCGTTCGGTCCCGTCCAGCAGCGGCACCCACAACAGGCGTGTCCCCGCCCGATCGGTGGCAGGCACGAACTCCATGAGCTGATAAGCCCGCCCGGCCATGGTGGCCTCCACCATCAACGGCGGCCCCGCCGGCACCGGGTGCAGCAGGCGTTGGGCCAGGTCGACCATCAGGACCTGCGCGGTCAGCCCGACCGGCCGCACAGCCCGGTCGAGCGTCGCGCTGAGCTGCTCGGCGCGCATCAGATAAGATTCCTCGATCACCGCGGTCAGCACCTGCGCCCAGACCTCGCTCGGGTTCTGCACCTGCTGACCGTAGGCGCACCCGGCTATCGCGGCCCGAGCAAGCCCCGATCGATATGCCAGGCGGTGAAGGTAGACGGCAACAACTACTAGCATGGATTCATGGCACGGGTTTGGTCACCAGTCTAGGGAAAGCGCGGCTGGGCGAACGTCGACGACCCATCGACGTCCAAGCCCTCACCGACGTCAACAACATGCTCTTCAAAATCCTTGCAACACCGGACCGTTGACCTCATGCGCACCACACCTGAGCCCTCTTTCCTCGCTGGCAGCGCGGTGTTGACAGCGGATCGGCTTGCGGAAAACCCCGCACACATCAGTCGTTGATCGCTGGGTCGGCTGCTTGCTTGAGAGCGTCAAGCCTGCGGTCCCACGCGGCCGACAGGTCGGCGAGCCACCGGGCGGAGGCGTCGAGGGGGTCCGGGCGGGCCGAGTACAGCACTTCTCGGCCCGCCCGGACCCTTTCGACCAGGCCCGCAGCTTCGAGCACCTGCAGGTGCTTGACCACCGCTTGCCGGGATACCGGCAGCTGACCGGCGAGGGTCGTCGCGCTGGCCCGGCCGGTGTCGACGAGAACGTCCAGGAGCTGTCGGCGCGTCGGGTCGGCCAACGCGGCCAGGACTCCCCGGACCTCCTCGACCATCTGGCCGGCCGTGGGCATCGATGCGTCGAGGGGTTGCTCCGTGGAGGTGCGGTCGGCGGTCACACCGAGGCGCACTCGGTGTCCCGTTTGGCGAAGCCGAGCTGCATCTCCCAGCCTGCGATGGGCACCAACTGCCACACCCGCTCGATGGGAGCGTCGATCAGGATCTCACGCTCGATCCGGTCCGCGATCTCGCCGGCATTCATGACGGATCTTCCCCTCTCGCTCCGACAACGTGCTAGCAGACGTTGGCACATCCTCACATGATGTGCCACCGGCGGATAGCGCGTTTCTGGCTGGACGGAGCGGAATCGGTCAACGTTTCACGACCGCGCCTGCCACCAGCGCTCCGGGCCGCGACCGGACACCTCCTCGACCGCCGAGGGCGATCCGCTATCGGAGATGTCCCCGCAGAACGTCGGACGCCGCCCCAGAAAGTCCCGGGGCGGCGTCCAGAGCGCGAGTCATCAGGTTACCAAGCGTGCACCTGTCGCCGTGCTGGGTGGTCTCGGCATCAACGAACGACGGCCGTCCGCAGATGCAGACCCACGGCGCGAAGCCTCGTAGCGGCGTGCTCCGCGTGGGTGCCCGATGCTCGTGCTGGGGAACGCCGACCGGGAGGGCGGACCTTCTCCTCTGATCCGACCTTGGCCTGTCGGTGTTCCCGTAGAAGACGTTCTACTCCGCATTTGGTTGGGTGACAAGGCCGACCTGGCGAGGACCGCGACCCGGACGAACGGGCTGCCCGTGGTCAGCGTGGTCTGGGCTTGGCCACAGTGAGCAGCACAACGGCGTCCTCGACCGCTTCGAGAGCGTGTCGGGCATCCGGCACGATAAGCAAGTCGCCGGGGGAGCCGTCCCAGCTGACGTCCCCCGAGTCGAGGCGCACCCGACCGCTCAGCACCTGCACGGTCGCCTCGCCGGGGTTCTCGTGCTCATCGAGCCGGCGGCCAGCGGCCAGCGCGATCAAGGTCTGCCGCAACACGTGTTCGTGACCGCCGAACACGGTGCGCGCGCTACGCCCGCTGGACGCTTGCAAGGCTATCTTCAACTGCTCACGGGCGAGTGCGGTCAACGAAGATTTTTCCATGGACGGGCCTTTCTGGGAGCCAGATGATCGGATCAGATGGATGGCGGTACCGGTGGACCCGCAGTTGGTGGTCGACGACAGCATGGTGCTGCAGGCGGTGTCGTGATGACCGCGATTCCAAGATCACCGTCGACCCCCAGGCCGTCATCGGATTCTCCATGATCGGCTGTCGGCCTGACAGGCATGTATATCATCGGGACCCTGGAGTATGTCATCGGGACTTTGGCGCTCGCCGGCGCTGTGGTGCTACTGCCGTCGGGTTCCTGCGCCGCCAACCCGGGCAACACCGATGAATGAACTTCCGAGCGGTGCGCTGCCGATCCGGAAACGCATGCGAATCCTCGTCGCGTTCGCGCCTGGCCCGCGGCGGACGGCGTCGACGGCTATCGTGGCCGGCATGTCAACCGCCGCACCGCTCCAGCAGCCGAGGCCGACGCCACCGGCGACGGACCCGCAGGCGATTCGCGCGTGCCTGCCCCCAACGCTGGCGGCAGAGTTCGACAACGAGTGGGAGATCGTGCTCGACCGGGTCAAGCAGTCCCGCGATCTCGACGATCTACAGAGCTGGCTGAACAAGTGGCGCCACACGGCCTACATGGAGCTGCGCGACCCGGGTTCCTACGACCGGATCACGGCCAAGGCCGAACAGATTCTGCGCACCGGCGCACACCCTGGCGCAGTGCCCGTCGAGGACTTGCACGCGCTCATCGCGCAGCGACTCGGCCGGTGACACCGACCAATCAGATCGGCCGGTAGGTGCCCGTCTGGTGTACCGCATCGTTCCCGATCCCGAGGTCCTCGAGCAGGTCGCAGCGCTACCCGACGAGACCTTGGCCGCGTACGCCGAGCTGCTCGACGTCCTCCAACTCACGCCCTGGAACGGCCTTCCCCAGCACGAGGCCAACCCCGACGGCGCGGTACGACGCTGGACGTTCGGCGCCGGCCAAGCCGGACAACTGATGGTCTGGGCGTACCAAACTGTCCGCAGAGGCTGCCTTTGAAATGTCATAACTACCATTATCGGATCAGCTTTGGGGGGAGATCCGGAACCTCAGTTGCCGTACCAGCTGGACGCGCAGTAGAGCTGGGGGCGGCCGAGGGCGATGGAAGCGACTGAGTAACCACCTCAAGGCCGTCTATACGCCCACCGATCATCCGTCCAGATGTCCACTCCGCGGGAGCGTGGTCATGATCAACGGAGCCCGGCAGTCCGGCAAGAGCACGCCCACGCGCCTGACGGGTGCTCGGGTGCCCGGGGCGATCACCCGACTCCTCGACGACCCGGCGACACTGCGTGCCGCGACCGACGACCCAACAGGATTCGTCGAGCACGATTGCTTGATGATCATTGATGAGGTCCAACTCGCTCCCGAATTACTCCGTCCCATCAAAGTGGTCGTCGACCTCGACCCAACCCCGGGTCGGTTCCTGCTCACCGGGTCCGCGCGCATCCTCGCCCTGCGCAGCCTCCCCGATACGCTTCCCGGCCGGATGGAGATCATCGAACTCTGGCCGTTCTCCCAGGGCGAGATCAGTTCGGGGCCTGATCGGTTCGTCGACGCCGCCTTCGCCCGGGGTCCGCGAATCGCCCACACCTCCGAACTCCGACTGGGAGACCGTTTCATAGCCGACTATGTGCTCTACTCCGGCCAGCAGACGCTTCCCTCAGCGAGAAGCTCCGGGCAGTTCCGCTGGACGCCCTGTGGAGCCTCACCCCGTAGCGAGGTCGGGCTATACACCGGACACATACCCGATGAGTTCCGTCAGGACTCCGGGGCGGCGTACAGGTCGTCGATAGCGAAGTACAGTTCGGCGAACTGCACTCGCTACCACATCCGGACGGGGCTCAGCCCGGCGTGGGCGGCTGGTCGACCAGCTGCGCCAGGTACAGCTGCTCGCCGAGCCGGTCCATCAGCTCGAGGTTGGTCTCGATGTAGTCGATGTGGTGCTCCTCGTCGGCGAGGATCTCCTCGAGGAGGGTTGCCGTGGTGGCGTCGCCCTTCTCCCGGCACATGACGATGCCCGGGCGCAGCCGCTCGACCACCGCCAGCTCGATGGCGAGGTCGGCCTGGAGCTGCTCACGCAGGGTCTGGCCGATGCGCAGCGTGCCCAGCCGCTGGTAGTTCGGCAGGCCCTCCAGGAACAGGATGCGGTCAGTGATCTTCTCCGCGTGCTTCATCTCGTCGATGGACTCGTCGCGGGTGTAGGCCGCGATCTTCGTCAAGCCCCAGTTGGCCTGCATCTTGGCATGCAGGAAGTACTGGTTGATCGCCGTGAGCTCACTGGTCAGCTGCTCGTTGAGCAATTCGATGATCTCAGGGTCGCCACGCATCGGGGTGTCCTCGCTTCATCAGTCGCAACAAAGACACAACGCTAGCCGTGGGTGTTGTAGATGATCGACCCAGGATCTCCTTTTCCGCGGTGAGGCGAGGCGGACCTCAGCTCAGGCGGAGACCGAAAGATCGGCCAGCTGGGACGGACCGTGCGCGGCGGCCAGCAGCGCATCGACGTGATCGAGACAGGTTCCGCATCCGGTGCCGGCGCCGCAGGCGTCCTCGATGTCGTCCAGGGTGCGCGCGCCGGCGTCGATACAGGCGCGCAGTTCGGTATCGGTAACAGCCGCACAGATACAGACAAACATCAGGTTCCCCTAACGCAGGAGAGGCTATGCTCTCACTCGACGGTGCGGCGCGCAAGGCTTTCCGGCAGCTCCTAAACTGCGTCTGTGCCGCTGGAGGAGTACCGCCGCAAGCGCGATCCGCGGCATACCCCGGAGCCGGTCCCGCCCGAAAGGTCGGACCCGAGCAGAGACGCGGTCGGATCGGGTCCCGGCAATAGGTTCGTCATTCAGGAGCACCACGCGCGGCGCCTGCACTGGGACGTCCGGTTCGAGCGCGACGGGGTGCTGGTCTGCTTCGCCGTACCCAAAGGCCTGCCCGCCGAGCCGGGCATCGTCCGCCTCGCGGTGCACACCGAGGACCACCCGCTGCAGTACCTGGACTTCTCGGGCGAGATCCCGGCCGGGGAGTACGGCGGGGGCACGATGACGATCTGGGACTCCGGCACCTATGAGACCGACAAGTGGACCGACCGTGAGGTTGCCGTGGTGTTCCACGGCGAGCGGGCGCGGGGCCGGTACGTCTTCCTCCGCACCGATCGCGACAAGCGTGACGGCTGGCTGCTACGCCGATCCGACCTGCCCGCACCCGACCACGAGCCGCTCCCCCACGACGTCGCACCGATGCTCCCGACCCCCGGCCGGGCCCCCCGTGACGACGGTTGGTGGTGGCAGGTGTGCTTCGGCGGCGCCCGGGTGATCGTCCGGGTCGAGGGTGGTCGGGCTCAGGTCATCGACGGAGACGGCGCCGACCGCACCCCGGATCTCCCCCAGCTGCGCGGCCTCGGCCCCGGCCTCGGCGCCACCCGGGTGCTGCTCGACGGCGAGCTGTCGGCCGCGTCCGACCTGTGGATCGGTGACCTGCTGCACCTCGACGGGCGGGACTGCACCGATCTTCCCTACACCGAACGCCGGGTCCTGCTCGACGGCTTGGCGCTGGTCGGGCCCCGATGGCGGGTTGCGCCGGCCTACCCGGACGCCGGGCAGGCGGTCCTCGCCGCGGCAACCGAGCAGGGCCTGCCGGCCGTCGTGGCCAAGCGGGCCACCTCCCCCTACCTTCCGGGCAGGCGTAGCGAGGACTGGGTGCTGATCGAGACCGGCCGGAGCAAGGACGCGCCCCCCAGGACGGTGCCGGACCCACCACGGGTCGGGCGCGCCCGGCTCACCAACCCGAAGAAGGTGCTCTACCCGCTCACCGGCACGACGAAGTCCGACGTCCTGGCCCACTACCTCGCGGTGGCCGAGGTGATGTTGCCGCACCTGCGCGACCGTCCGGTCACGATGGTCCGCTGGCCTGACGGGGTGGAGCGCGACTCGTTCTTCGAGAAGGACGTCTCCCGGCACGCGCCGGAGTGGATCCGCACGGCCCGGTTGGGCACCCCCGGCGGGCGATCGGAGAATGCCGACTTCCCGCTGATCACCGACGTCGAAGGGCTCGCCTGGGCGGCGAACCTCGCCGCGTTGGAGCTGCACGTCCCGCAGTGGCGGGTCGGGCCGCGAGGCGGCCAGCGCACCCCGGACCTGGTGGTCTTCGACCTCGACCCGGGCGAGGGTACGACCGTCGTGGACTGCGCCCGAGTGGCGCAGCGGGTGGCCGAGCGGCTCGCCGACGACGGCCTCGTCGGGTACCCGCGTACCAGCGGTGGCAAGGGGATGCAGCTCTACCTGCCGGTCGCGGTCTCGCAGCCCGAACGCACCTCGGAGTTCGCCCGCGCGCTGGCCGAGGACCTCGCTCGCGACGATCCGAAGCGGGTCACCGCGGTGATGGCCAAGGCGCAGCGGCGCGGCCGGGTCTTCGTCGACTGGAGCCAGAACAACCCGGCCAAGACCACCATCGCCAGCTACTCATTGCGCGGCCGGGCCCGGCCCACCGTGGCGACGCCCATCATGTGGGACGAGGTGCGGGCCTGCCGCCGGCCCGAGGACCTGGTGTTCGTCGCCGCCGACCTGCCTGCCCGGATCGCCGCCCACGGTGACCTGCTCAGCCCGCTGTTCACCGAGCCGCAACGCCTGCCCCGTCGCAGGTGAGGGCCGCCGGGTACCGGTGGCAGGCGGCTGAAACACGACATGCCCGTGAATGAGCGCGGGGAGAAGTACAGCACCGCCCCATCCGCCGCCGTGCGGCCGAGCAGCGGCGTGAGCGCCTTCACCAGCCGGAGCAGGTCACGGTCGATGAGCTGGCGCTGCAGCGCGATCGTGGTGTCCTTCGCAACGGCATGCCGGAGCGCGGGTATCAGGTAGGCCGGCGACTTGCCGATGCCCGTGCCGGCCTGCCCGGCGCCGCGATCCAGGAGTTGTTTGCCGCCAGCCGTCGTCCGGCGTTTGCGGATGGCCGCGCAGCTCGCCGCACCCAGCAGCAGCCCGACGAGATCACGGCGCTGCTGCGCTTCTACGACGCCGACGTCGACGTGGTCGACCGGCTCGCCGCGCTCGCGGGCCGGGCCGATCAGGGCACCTGGTGGGCGTCGTTCGCCGACGTACTGCCAGGCTGGTTCAAGATCTTCGTCGGGCTGGAAGCCGTGGTCGAGGAGGCCGTGCTGAACCGCGTGGTGGGCGGGCCGGCGGTGATGGTGCCTCAGCTACGGCACCTGCTCGAGCTCGCCGAGCGCGACAACGTGACGCTGCAGATAATGCCGACCGCCGTGGCCGTGCACGACGGGCTGGGCGGCCCGTTCAAGCTGCTCGACTTCGCCGAGGCCCGCAGCATCGGCTACATCGAGTACCGCAACGAGGCAGTGTACGTGCAGGACCGTGACGAGGTGGAGGTATACAACCTGGTCGCCGAGCGGCTCGCCGAGCGCGCATTGTCCGATGTCGACTCGATCGACCTGATCCGCGCCCGGATCGCCGCGCTGACCTGAACGTCGCCAGGAGTGCCGATGCCCACCGTCGACCGCCCCGCGTGGCGGACGTCCACCTACACCGACAACGGCGCGACTTGCGTCGAGGTGGCGCCCGGGCCGCGGGCCGTGCTGGTCCGCGACACCAAGGACCGCGGCCCGATCCTGCTGCTCGACCACGCCGCCTGGACCGAGCTCCGCGCCGCGGCGCCGGCCCGGTGCACCGGCGCAGCCGGCGGCGTCACGATCACCCACGGTGAGGAGCGCACGCGGCACGCCGGCACTGAGGTCGTCACGAGCTGGCACGTGACCCGCACCGACCGCACCCTGCACTTCACCGACCCCGAGTGGGCGGCCTTCGCCGCCGGAGTGCGTGATGGCGAGTTCGACTTCGCCCCCGCGCAGTGAGCAGAGTCCCGCCGGTCAGGCGTAGCGGCGGCTCCGCGACGATCAGGGCGTGCACCCACCCTGGCCAGGGCGCACAACGAGGTTTCGTCCCTCTGAATCCCTCTCCCCGCCACGCCGGAGGGGATCGCCGAGCGATGTCGGCGGGAGACCTCGAGCAGGAGATCGTCCGCCAGCCCGACCCGGAGAAGGACCTTCCGCGACGGCAGGGGCGCCGCGTCACGGCACCGGGTCGACTCGCAGCCACGGCTCGCCCCACGGGCGGACGGTCCCCACGCGCAGCGAACATGCCGAGGGACGTTAGGGGCGCTGCGCCGCGAGTTGTTCATACACTGTGAACCCGCACGCCGGAGAGGTACGCGGTGGAGAAGCAGGATGACAGATTCGTTGGGATAGAATATATCGACGGGCACCGCAGTAGCCAGCTCGTGCCACCGCGGGTTGCGGGAGGTGATGAGCACCTGCCCCTCACCGCCGGGCAGAAACGGCGCCAGCAGCTGCGAAATGATCTCCCCGACCGCCTACGAGACACTGCACACCGACACCAGCGCCGCCTGACTCTCACAAAGCCAGTCCACGGTCAGGGGCCACATCAGACCGAAGGGGTGATCTGACAATCGATTCCGACGGCCTCCCGTCCACCCCAACCGGGATATCACCGGCGAGCAAGACCCGGTGCACGATCCGCGGGAACTGCAGGTGACCCGTGTCGGTCGGGGCATGGTGAATGGTGGCGCGGTTGTCCCAGAACGCCACATCGCCCGGCTCCCACCGGAACCGGACGGTGTACTCGGGGCGGGTGATCTGCTCGATGAACATCTCCAGGAGCAGCCTGTTCTCGGCCCGGGACACCTCGAGAATTCGTTCGGTGTAGTACGGGTTGAGGAACAGCAGGCGCTCACGTGTCTCCGGATGCACCCGCACCACCGGATGGATCGAGGCGACCTGGTGGTCCTGCAGGTGACGAACATAGCCATCCGACCCTGCCCGTGGCAGGTACCCGACTCCGAGTCGATGCTCGGCGCGCAAACCGTCGGCGAATCGGCGCACCGGCTCGGATAGACCCGTGTACGCGACCGCCAAGTTCGACCAGGTGGTGTCGCCACCATAAGGCGGCACGGTCTCCGCCCGCAGGATGCTCGCGGCTGGCGGGTCCACCCTCGCTCCGTGGTCGCCGTGCCATCCCCGAAGCAGCGAATGACGGCGGCGATCCAGCCATTCGGCGTGATCCAGCCCGAATCGGCCGGCCAGCTCCAGCCGGTCCGCGGTCGACTCGACCTCCGGGAACTCCGCCGGGGATGCGGTACCGCGGGACGCCAGGGTGAGCGGCTCACCGAAATAACGGGCAAAACCGACATGCCCGGCGTGGTCGAGGTGCTGTCCGCGGAAGAACACCACCTTCCACCGCAGAACTGCTGCCCGGATCATGGCGATCACGGCCTCGTCCAGCGGGCCGGACAGGTCTAACCCGGTGATTTCCGCGCCGATGTGGCCGGCGACCGGGCGCAGCTCGAATCCAGCTACCGACACATCGCCCATCCTGTCCGAACTCCGGCGACCCGGTAGATCCCTCATTCAGGTGACGATTCGATACCCGGTTCCGAGGGCGTCGACCGGAGATCGATCCAGCGCTTCGGGCTGGCCGAGGCGTTTCACGGTTGGCCCTGCGCCGCCTCCCCCGTGCGCGGCCCGGACAACGGCGAGGTGATCGGCACCTCGACATCACCGAGCCGGGGCGCAACTTTAGTGACGCAGGCCTTGATTCTCAGAAGGCCGTGAGGGCCGCCGGGTGGAAAGCTCGGACGGTGTCGGAGCGCCACCCCTACCTGGACGGCCCGTACCCCCGCGCCTACGCCCACCGCGGCTGGCACATCGGGGAGCTCACCGGCTGTGAGAACACCCTCGCGGCGTTCCACCGGGCCGTCGACGAGGGGTTCGGCTATCTCGAGCTCGACGTGCGCGTGACCGCCGACGGCGTCCCGGTCGTCCATCACGACCCCACGCTGGACCGCACTACCACCGGCGCCGGCGAGATCCGCGCGTTGCGGGCGGCCGACCTCACTACCGTGCTGGGCGCCGGAAGCGAGCCGATCCCGCTCCTGGAGCAGGTCCTCACCGAATTCCCGGACACCCGGATCACGATCGAGCTGAAGTCCGACGCCGTGGTCGGGCCGGTCCTGGCGGTGCTGGAGCGCACAGCCGCCTGGCACCGCGTCTGCCTCGGCGCGCGCCACGAAGCACGGTTGCGCCGCGCCCGCCGGGAAGCCGGCCCCCGGCTGTTCACCTCTATCGCCATGCGGTCCGCGGTCGCGCTGCGCGGCCGGGCCTGGATGGACGGGCTGCCGGGGCCGCTGGCGATGGTGCCGACGCCGCCGGTCCATGGCTGGCTCGCGCAGCTGCCCCGACGGTTCGGGTCACTTACCGTAGTAGACGCCGGGCTGGTGCGCACCGCGCACCGGACGGGGCGGGAGGTGCACGTGTGGACCGTCGACGACCCGGGCGAGATGGCGGAGCTGCTCGACCTCGGCGTTGACGGCCTGCTGTCGGACCGCCCCGATCTGCTCCGCGACGTTCTCGCCGACCGCGACCAGTGGGCCGCGCGTGGAGATCCACCGACGGACCTGCGCCGCTAGGCTTCGCCATATGACCACCGTGGCCCGCCCGGATCTCCCGGCGACCCGCGCGCAGATCGCCGCCTGGGGATTCTGGGACTGGGGGTCGTCGGCCTTCCACGCCGTGGTCCTGACCTTCGTCTTCTCCGTCTACCTGACCAACTCGGTCGGCGACGACCTGCCGGGCTCGGTGTCCGCGCAGAGCTGGCTCGGCTACGCGCTGGGCGCCGCGGGCCTGCTCATCGCGTTGATGGCCCCGGTGATCGGTCAACGCGCCGACGCCGCCGGGCGCCGCCGGTTCTCGGTCGGGGTGTGGACGGCCATGACGATCGCGACGATGGTCGGCCTGTTCTTCGTCCGTGACGACTACCCGTTCCTGTGGCTCGGGCTGGTGCTCCTGGGCCTGGGATCGATCTTCGCCGAGCTGGCGCAGGTGTCGTACAACGCGTTGCTGCGCCAGGTCTGCACGCCGGGCGACCATCGGACGGGTCTCCGGGTTCGGCTGGTCGATGGGGTACTTCGGCGGCATCGTTGCGCTGCTGGCGGTGTACCTGGGTCTGATCGTCGGCGACGGCGGCCTGCTCGGGGTGAGCACCGAGGACGGCTTCAACATCCGGCTGGTCGCGCTCGTGGCTGCGGTGTGGTTCGCGGTGTTTGCGGTGCCGATGCTGCTGATGATCCCGGAGACGCCGCCGGCGGAGCACCGCGCGCGGCTCGGCGTTGCCGGGTCCTACCGCAAGCTCATCCATGACCTGCGCAGCCTTTACCACGCCAACCCGCACACCGTTTACTTTCTCGGGGCCAGCGCCATCTTCCGCGACGGCCTTGCGGCCATCTTCACCTTCGGTGCTGTGCTGGCGGTGACCGTGTATGGCATCGACCCGGCCGACGTCTTGATCTTCGGCGTGGCAGCCAACGTCGTCTCGGCCATCGGCGCGCTCGTCGCCGGCCGGATCGACGACCGGGTCGGGCCCAAGGCCGTCATCGTCTGGTCGCTCGTCGGAATGCTGGTCAGCGGGGGAATCCTGCTGTTCGTGTCGGGGCCGACCCCGTTCTGGATCTTCGGGCTCGGACTGACGCTGTTCGTCGGCCCGGCGCAGGCGTCTTCGCGAACCTACCTGGCACTGCTCACCCCGCCGGGACGGGAGGGCCAGATGTTCGGCCTGTACGCCACCACCGGGCGCGCGGTCTCCTTCCTTGCCCCCACGCTCGTGGGGTGTTCACCTCGATCTACGTCTCGAACCGGGCCGGGATCGTCGGGATCCTGCTGGTCATCGGGGCCGGGCTCGTCGCGTTGCTGCAGGTGCGTGCGCCGGAGCGGCCCGGCGCGCCGGTCTGATCCCGCTCTCGGACCGAACAGCGCGGCCGATGCCTGGGCAGTATCGGGCACGTGGACGTTCGCCAGAGCACAGCAGCGGGTAACGCGAAACCGGCAGTCGTGTGAACAAACCGTCAAATGGCGGTGATTCATGTCATAGTGAGCAGACACGTCACAGTTGTGTGTGCAAAGGCGAGAGATGGGGAACACTATCGTGTCGGGACGCCCAACAGCTGGTGCCGATCGCGAAATCGACGGGCATCTGATCAGTTGGTGTCTCGACTGGTGTTTCGACGACGGGAACACACGGCTGCTTCGCAGACGTTACACCTGGCGGTACTGGGCGGAAGGATCCTCCTTCAGCCCGTGAAATGGGAGGATTCGCATGGCCGACCGCGTGCTCCGTGGCAGCCGGCTCGGGGCTGTCAGCTACGAGACCGACCGCAACCACGACCTGGCGCCGCGGCAGTCGATGCGCTATGCGTGTCCGCGCGGGCATGACTTCGAGGTGCCGTTCGCCAACGACGCAGAGGCCCCGCACACCTGGGAGTGTCGCCTGCACGGCAGCATCTCCACGCTGGTCGACGGTGTGGAGCCGGAGAAGAAGAAGGTCAAGCCCCCGCGCACGCACTGGGACATGCTGCTCGAGCGTCGCTCCGTGGTCGACCTCGAGGTGCTGCTCACCGAGCGCCTTGAGCTGCTGCGCGAGCGTCGAGCCGAGATCGCGTAGGGCGGGGGCCACCCAGGTTCAGACGCTCAAGCCGGACCCGTCAGGCACCGAGCTCTCCCGGCGAGCACAGAACCTGGCTAGACCCCATCGCGTGACGCGCCAGAGCGCTTCTCCGACGATCGCCTTGCTCATCTTCGAGATGCCGCGCTCCCGCTCGGTGAACGTGATCGGTACTTCACGTACCCGGAAGCCGGCCTGTACCGCGCGCCAGGCCACGTCGACCTGGAAGCAGTAGCCTTGCGAGGCCACCGTACTGAGGTCGAGCTCCTCGAGCACCTGCCGGCGGAAGGCCCGGTAACCCCCGGTGATGTCTCGGATCGGCACTCCCAATGCGACCCTCGAGTACAGGTTGCCGCCGCGAGAGAGCCACTTGCGGTGCGCCGGCCAGTTCACCACCGCACCGCCCGGCACGTAGCGCGACCCGAGCGCGACGTCGGCGTCGTCCAGTGCGGCGATCAGCGCGGGAAGATCCTCGGGCGCATGCGAGCCGTCGGCGTCCATCTCCACCACGATGTCGTGATCACCGCGTAAGGCGGTGGCGAAGCCGGCGAGGTAGGCCGCACCCAGCCCGGCCTTCTCGGTGCGGTGCAAGACCTGGATGCGCGGGTCGGCGGCCGCTAGCTCGTCAGCCAGCGCACCCGTGCCGTCGGGACTGGAGTCGTCCACCACGAGGGCATACGCCCCCGGCACCACGGCATGTAGCCGCGCCAGCACCGGACCGAGGTTCTCCCGCTCGTTGTACGTCGGGATCACCACCAGCACCCGCCCAGCGGGCTCAACCATCTTCGTCCTCCCCAGCCTGGTCCACCCTGGTACGGGGCCGTGGGGCAGACCGACGCGAGGCTGTCCGGCTCGCGAGGACGGCCCACCCGACGGCCAGCACTCCCATGGCGACCAGCGTCCATTCGGGCACGGACCGCACAAGGCCTGCCAGCGTAGTGGTACTCCGTAGGACCGTTCGCTCGACCAGCACGGCCGACGTGAACTGCCGCGTACGGTCGGGCACCGAGCCGTCCGAGGCGATCATGGCACTGACCCCGCTGGTGGCGGCGACGACCACCGCGCGATCGTGCTCCACCGCCCGCACCCGCGACATCGCCAGCTGCTGGTAGGTCATCTCGGACAGGCCGAAGGTGGCGTTGTTGCTCGGCACGGCGAGCACGGTCGCGCCGGCGGCGACGCTGTCGGCGACCAGGTCGTCGAACGCGATCTCCCAGCAGATCGCCACGCCCACCGTCACCCCGGCCATGTCCACCACGCCCGATCCGGGTCCGGGTACGAAGTTACCGGCCCGGTCGGCGTAGTTGGAGAACAGCGAGAAGAACTCGCGATAGGGCAGGTACTCACCGAACGGCTGCACCCGGCGCTTGTCGGTGCGCCCGGCCACCCCGGCGCCGGCTTCCCAGATCAGTACGGAGTTGGTCGCGGTGCGGCCGTCGGGGCCGCGCAGCACCGTGCCGACGAGCACCGGCACCCCGACCGCGCGGGCCGCGGCGTCGATCCGGGCGGCGGCGTCGGGATTGCGCAGCGGGTCGATGTCGCTGGCGTTCTCCGGCCAGATGACCAGGTCCGGTGCCGGCAACCGACCGGCGGCGACGTCGGCGGCGAGCTGCTCGGTGACCCGGACGTGGTTGTCGAGGACGGCGCGGCGCTGGGCGTTGAAGTCCAGGCCCAGGCGCGGCACGTTGCCCTGGACCGCGGCGATGGTCACCACCCGCTCCGGTGCGCTGCCCAGGGGCGGGATCAGCGCGGCCAGCGGGCCGGTGAGCAGGGCGAGCGCCGCAAGACCGGCCGGCAGGGCTGCCCGGCGCTCGCGACGCACGGCTCGACGGATGACCTCGGCCAGGGCGAGCCCGGCCAGCACCGTCACGAACGACAGCAGTGGCGCCCCGCCGATCGCGGCGACCGGCAACAGCGGGCCGTCCGGCTGGCCGAACGCCACCCGACCCCAGGGGAATCCGCCGAACGGCACCCGGCTGCGCGCCGCCTCCCCCGCCACCCACACCGCCGCCGCCCACAATGGCGCCCCGGGCAGCCGGGAGACCACGGCCATCCCGGCGGCCGCGAGGCCGAAGAACAGCGACTCGAGCCCGGACAGCGCGAGCCACGGCAGGGCGCCGACATACTCGCCGGTCCACACGAGCAGCGGCAGCAGGTAACCCAGGCCGAACAACATTCCCCAGCCCAGCCCGGCGCGCGCCCCGCGGCCGTGCAGCACGGCCCCGAGCAGCGCGAACGCCGGCAGCGCCAGCCACCACAGGGTGCGTGGCGGGAAGCTCAGGTAGAGCAACAGCCCGCCGCCGACCGCGCCCGCGACCCGGGTGCCGAACGCCCAGGTCGGCCGATCATGACGCGGTAGCTTCGGAGCGGGGCCCGCGGACGGCTCGGCGATGGGTACGGCCACAGGGCCGAGCCTACGGTTGGGTCCGACGCCGTCCGGGATTCCACGAGAGGGTTCAGGTTCGCCCGGCCAGCCGCGGAAGGTAATCGCCGAGTCGTTCCGCGATGCGGTCATCAGCGGTGAGCCCGACATAACCGTCCGGGCGCACAAGAAATGCGACCTCGTCGTCGGGAGCGACGCCATAGCCGGCCTGTACCACCTCGGCGGTTGCCGGTGAGTCGCGTCGAACGTCGAGGATACGAAGATCGGCTTTCTGATCCCACTGGCGCGCAATGGCGGCGCAGGCCCCCACCGCGCCCAATGGCCTTGCGTTAAGGCGGTCAGCAGGGGTGTCACGCGTTGCGTTTTCGCAGGTAGCGACCTTGCGGCTGGCGCTAACGCAAGGCCATTGCCCACCGCGCCGGTGCCAAAGGCGATACATGTGAGCTCCGCGTCCCGCATGAGCTCGAACAGCCGGAGCGGGGCAAGCGGGGCGGCGCCGGTGAGCTGAAGCGGCGCATCCGGTGCGCGGTCGCCGGCTCGTTCCTCTGACTTTTACAGCGGCGTCAGGACCAAGGACCACATGACTGCATCCCGCGAAACTGCTGCCCGGCCGCCCAGGCGATTACGAGGGATCTCGCGCGCCCGGGCAGTGGCGCGATAAACGATGGGGCAATCGTCTCGACGCAGGGGTCTGAATCATTAAAGCGGGTAGACGTGTCCTCGCATATCCCGGTCATCCGATGGATACATCGATAGACATATCCTTGATCAAAGTAGATCAAGATCAGGCCATCCTCACCGCTCACGCCCCGTCTCACGGATACGGAGACGCCCGTTACACTCCTCCGGAATCGGTCAGAACCTCGAAGGGGAGAAGGGGACACAGGTGGCATCGCGGCAAGCACGGCAGTACTACTGCCGCTGCGGCACACGCCTCGCGAAGGACAACACCGGACGCCAGTGCGCCCGCTGCGAGCGCACCTCCCGAGACAAGCTCATCGCCCCGCCCCAGGTACCCGCCGAGTTCTGGCAGACCGAGCAGTTCCAGGAGGCCTTCGCCGCTCAGCACATCGGCCGAATAGCCCGTGCCTACCGCCTCCACCCGCACCACCACGCTGCCTACGGCCCCGGCGGCATCTCCCAAACCCTGCTCGGTCAATGGCTTGGCCTGCGTCAATCCCAGGTCAGCCAGATTGAGACCGGACCGCCGATCCGCGATCTGGATATCTTGGTGTTTTGGGCGCGGACGTTGCGTATTCCAGCTGAGTTGTTGTGGTTCGATATGCCAGGAGCGAAACGCCAGCTTGCGGCTACGGAACCGACAGCGAACAGTCTCGCAGCGCCTGCTGTGAACGGGGTGCTTGAGTTGTCGGCTGGGCCACAGTCAAACGGTGTGCAGCCCGGCTCGGACACGAGTGATGCGCCCATTCACGATCCCGAGCATGATCCAGTACTCGCGGCGCCGTGGAGCCCGCGGGGTACCATTGACGTGGCAGTCGTGCTGAGAGGCGGTGGTAGCCGAGTGAAGCGCCGAAGCTTCGTGTTCTTGACAGGAGCGCTGCTGACTGCGCCGGCGCACCAGTGGCTGGTGCATGAGCCGGGGCCACTGGTATCCGGGCTGTCCGGACGTCGCGTCTCGACGAGGCTGGTCGACCAGCTCACAGTCATGATCGCCGAGCTGCGACGGATGGACGACGTGGCCGGTGGCGGCAGCGTCCTTGCAATGGCTCAACACCAGTTCGGGTGGGTTGCCGGGCTGCTCGACCGAGCACGCTATGACGAGCGCACCGGCCGCAGGTTGCACATTGCGCTCGCCGAACTGGGACAGCTCGTTGGCTGGGCCGCCTACGACGCCGGGCAGCAGGGGCTGGCCCAGCGCTACTACGTCGCCGCCTTACGCGCAGCGCATAGTGCTGGCGACCGGACATTGGGAGCACATATTCTCGGATGCATGGCCGAGCAGGCTGCGCGGCAGGGCCGACCCGCTGAGGCCGTGACGTTCATTGAGACTGCGATGGCTGGCGCCCGGGGATGGCAGACGCCGAACCTGCTGGCAGTCCTGTACAACCGTCAGGCCGATGCTTTCGCGGCCCTCGATGATGCATCGAGCTGTACCACGGCGATCTCCAAAGCGCGCACACAGATCGAGCGGCTCACACCAGCGACAGCGATTGAGCCCTCCTATCTGTATTGGGTGAATCCAGCGAACATGACAGCCGAGGTCGGCAACTGCCTGCAGCAGTTGGGGCACAGCGACCGAGCAGTAGTTCTTCTTGAGGACGGTCTCGCCACGTTTGATGACTCACTTCCCCGTGGCCGCCAGGGCTACCTCACCAGCCTCGCCAGTACTCTGGCTCGGCCGGGGCCGCAACGTGATCTGGATGCTGCCGCTAGCAGAGGTATTGAGGCAATCACCCTAGCCGAGGACCTGAACTCAATCCGAAGTGTTGGCCTGGTTCATGATCTCTCTCGGCAGATGAAGCAGCACGCCAACGTTCCAGCGGTGCGGGAGTTCCTGGAGCGGGCGAAGGAGTTTGTGGAGGGGACCACCCGAGCGTGAGAGGCGACGGACTGAGCATGCCCGGTAGGACTGCGCCAGCTCGTGGAGTGGCTTGCGGACCAGCGATGCGCGGCGCTGCAGCGTGATGCTCCTGTAACAGAGCGTCCTCACTCAGCGATCTCAGGCGTGTCCTAACGTGTCGTCGAAGATCCTGGCAACGGTCGCCAGCTTCCACGATACTGGAACGGCGACCGCTGCTCTGAGCGGCCGCGCGGAGAGGGGTCCGGGTGAGACTTCTGCACGGAGCGACGGCCCAGGGGCTGCCGTGACACACGTCGTCGTCCACGACATCACCGAGCCCATTCCGCGGTATCTGTCCACCGGGCAACAGATCTACAACCTGGCGTGCCCGTCGTTACCTGTCCAGTATCAGGCTGATCCCATGCGGACGATGCGCATTAACGTCATCGGGGCGTTGCACGTTCTCGACTTCGCTCAGCGCAATCGAGCCCGGGTCCTGCAGGCATCCACGTCTGAGGTCTACGGCGACTCAACCATTCATCCGCAGCCGGAGCACTACTGCGGGAACGTGCGGCCGATCGGCATCCGGGCGTGCTACGACGAGGGCAAACGAAGCGCCGAGACGCTGTTTTCGATATGACGAGCGCGTCGTGACGACGTTCCTGCGCCAGAGCCTCACCGGTAGTCCGTTGACCGTGCATGGTTCAGGGACCCAGACACGCAGCTTGTAGCTGTTCAGCACCCCCAGCTTGGGTTAACCCGGACGTGCGGTCGGCGCTGACCTGCCGCTTCCGGTCTGCCCGCGCCGTCGATCGCGGGCAGCTGGCCGCCGATGAAGATCAACAGTCGGCCTTGTGCCCGTGATCACCACGAGTCGG